>MTEU01001263.1_pt1 | contig 12883 bp, 10 predicted proteins | sample 1042701 | NCBI WGS metagenome assembly MTEU01 (sample SAMN06185813, study PRJNA358809) | soil metagenome | isolation source: naturally attenuated soil | place: India | collected 2015-05-23
TGACCCTGGCCTTCCGCGGCGCGCTGCACGCGGCCGGGCACGACAGCGCGAGCGCGCCGCTGGACCTCGGTGCCCTGCGCCACGGCAGCGAAGCGTTCGCGCAACTGACGCCGCAGGTGCAGCACCTGCTGGCGGGCGGCGTCGAGGCCGGCTTCCACTGGATCTTCGCGGCCGGCGCCGCGGCCGCGCTGCTCGCGCTGGGCCTGGTCCGGCGTACGCCCGACGTCGAGCTGCGCGGCGCCGTCTCGGATCACGTCAAGCCGCTGGCGATGGAATAACGGGGCCGCGGGCGCCGGCGTAGACTACGGGTCACCGTTTGCAGGAGATCGACGCCATGACCCGCTTCCCCTCCCCTTCGAGCCAGCCGCCGCGGCGCCGCCGCGCCGCCCTGCCCTTGGCCGTCGCGCTGGCGCTGTGCGCGCCCGCCGTGCATGCCGCCGGTGAACAAGGCGCGAACCGCCCTGCCGGCGCGGCCGCGACAATCTCTCAGGCATCGTCCGCCGCGCGCCCCGCCGCGGCGAACTGTCCCCCCACACTGAACTTCCGCTTCCCGCGGCTGCAGGACGAGGCCGAACAGAACCTTTGCCAGTACGCGGGGAAGGTCGTGCTGGTCGTCAATACCGCCAGCTATTGCGGCTTCACGCCGCAGTACGAGGGCCTGGAGGCGCTCTACGCCAAATACCGCGAGCGCGGCCTGGTGGTGCTGGGCTTCCCTTCGAACGACTTTTCGCAGGAACCGGGCTCGGAAAAGGAGATCGCCGACTTCTGCTTCAACACCTACGGCGTCAAGTTCCCGATGCTGGCCAAGACCCATGTACGCGGCGACCAGGCCAATCCGATGTATGCGCGGCTGGCCAGGGAAAGCGGCACCGCGCCCAAATGGAACTTCCACAAGTACCTAATCGACCGCGACGGACGCGTCGTCGCCAGCTACCAGAGCTCGGTGAAACCGTCGGACCGGCAACTGGTCTCGCGCATCGAGCAACTGCTGGCCGCACCGGCGCAGGCGAAACCGGCGGCGGCAAATTGATTCGGTAAATCACCGCATCACACCAACCAATCACACCAACAAGCAAGACGAGGAGAACGATGAAGCTGGTACGAATTGGCAGCGCCGGCGCCGAGCGGCCGGGACTGATCGATGCACAGGGCCGCGTGCGCGACTTGTCCGCCGTGATCGGCGATATCGACGCGCGCGCGCTGTCGCCGAGCGTCCTGGCCGAGCTGGCGGCGCTGGATCCCGCCACCCTGCCGCTCGCCGAATCCGAGCGTTTCGGCACGCCGTGGACCGGAATCGGCAAGATCGTCGCCATCGGGCTGAACTACGCGGACCACGCGGCCGAGGCAAACATGCCGATCCCGTCGGAGCCGATCGTGTTCCTGAAAGCGACCAGCTCGCTGAACGGCCCGAACGATCCCGTGATGTTGCCGCGCGATTCGGTCAAGAGCGACTGGGAGGTCGAACTCGGCGTGGTGATCGGCACGCGCGCGCAGGACGTGTCGCCGGCCGCCGCGCTCGATCACGTGGCGGGCTACTGCGTGGTCAACGATGTCTCCGAGCGCGAATTCCAGATCGAGCGCGGCGGCACCTGGGACAAGGGCAAGGGTTGCGACACCTTTTGCCCGGTCGGTCCGTGGCTGGTCACGCGCGACGAGGTGCCCGATCCGCAGGCGTTGTCGCTATGGCTGGACGTCAATGGCGAACGGATGCAAAGCGGCACCACCGCGACGATGGTGTTCGACGTCGCGACGCTGGTCAGCTACGTCAGCCGCTTCATGACGCTGCATCCCGGCGATCTGATCTGCACGGGCACGCCGCCGGGCGTCGGCATGGGCTTGAAGCCGCCGCGCTTTTTGCGGGCCGGCGACACGATGCGGCTCGGCATCGAGCGACTGGGCGAGCAGATGCAGCAGGTGCTGCCCTACACGCGCTCGGCGTGATGGCTTCGTCCGCGTCGTAACACAATGAAACATGAGGGGGCTCTGATCCCTTGAAGGCGATCGAGTTCCCCCGACCCTGCGCGCGTCAGGGTGGACCGTACCCCGTTAGCAACAGTTCTGAAAACAAATGCGTCGCAAAGGTCAAATCGCATAGGCACTCGTGATCCTAAGTGGAATACTGTCCTTCATGGACTAGCCAATACGAGTGCCTCATGTCTGAAGTTGATCCCCCCATTCTCGTGTCCCGCCTCGGAGCCGATCTCACTCCGGCCTATTGCGAGTTGTCCGATACCCTGGATAGCCGCACCGAACTCGAGGCGATTCGCCGCACCATCCACCAATACCCCGAACTCGGATTCGAAGAGCACCGCACCGCCGAACTGGTGGCGCAGCGGCTCGAGCGTTGGGGCTATGCGGTGACGCGCGGGGTCGGCGGCACGGGCGTGGTCGGCACGCTGCGCAACGGCGACAGCGGGCGCAGCGTCGGCATCCGCGCCGACATGGACGCGCTGCCGATCCTGGAATCGACCGGCCTGCCGTACGCCAGCGTCCATTGCGGCAAGATGCACGCGTGCGGCCACGACGGCCATACCGCGATCCTGCTTGGCGCCGCGCGCCAGCTGGCGCGGACCCGCAATTTCGACGGCACCGTCAATCTGATCTTCCAGCCCGCCGAGGAAATCGGCGCCGGCGCCAGCGGCGCGCAGCGGATGCTCGCCGACGGGCTGTTCGAACGCTTTCCCTGCGATGCGATCTTCGGCCTGCACAACCATCCGGGCGTGCCGGTGGGCACCTTCATGTTCCGCGCCGGCCCGATGATGGCGGCCTGCGATACGGTAACGATTACGATTCGCGGCAAGGGCGGCCATGCCGCGCGGCCGCATCAGTCGATCGATCCGATCCTGGTCGCCGGCAGCCTGGTGATGGCGCTGCAGACCATCGTGTCGCGCAATGTGGATCCGAACGAGACCGCGGTGGTGACGATCGGCTCGCTGCATGCGGGCCATGCGCCCAACGTGATTCCGGAAAGCGCCAAGCTTGAACTGAGCGTCCGCTCGTTCAGTCCCGAGGTGCGTACCACGCTGGAAACGCGCATCCGCCAGCTGGTGAGCTCGCACGTCGAGGGCTATGGCGCCGCGGTCGACATCGACTACCGCCCCGGCTATCCGGTGGTGGTCAACAGCGAAGCGGAAACCGAATTCGCGCGCCAGGTCGCCGAGGAGCTGGTCGGCCCGGACAAGGTCGTGGGCCAGATCCCGCTGATCGCCGGCAGCGAGGACTTCGCCTATTTCCTGCAACAGCGTCCCGGTTGCTTCGTGCGCCTGGGCAACGGCGCGGGCCGTCCGCTGCTGCACAACCCCGCCTACGACTTCAACGACGACAACCTGACGGTGGGCGCGGCGTACTGGACCCGGCTGGTCGAACGCTACCTCGCTGGCTGACCGGCGTCTGCCTGCGGACGCCGACGGCAAACCCGCTCAGCGAAAGAACGCGCTGGGCGGCACGCCGAACTGCCGCCGGAACATCGCCGCGAACGCGCTCGGGCTCTGGTAGCCCAGTTCGAGCGCGACCTCGACGACCTTGACGCCGGCCGCCAGCCGCTCCAGCGCGGCGAGCAGCCGCGCCTGCTGTCGCCACTGTCCGAAGGTCATGCCGGTCTCGCGCGCAAAGCGCCGCTGCACGGTCCTGCCATCGATGCCCAATCGCCGCGCCCAGTCGGCCAGCGTCATCGGCGTATCCGGCATTTCCAGAATCGCGGCACAGATACGCCGCAGCGCCGGGTCCGCGGGATGCGGAAGATGGAGCGGCAACGCCGGCAGCAGCACCACCTCGTCGAGCAGCAGCCGCATCACGCGGCCGTCGCGGGAATCGGCAACATAGGGCGGCACGATATCGATCGCCGCCAGGATCAATTCGCGCAGCAGCGGCGAGACCCCGAGCACGGTGCAACGCGTCGGCAAGCCTTCGGCCGCGTCCGGGCGAATATAGGCGGTCCGCATGCGCACGTGGCCCACCATGCGGATCCAGTGATCGGTGCCGCCGGGCACCCAGATCGCCCGCGTCGGCGGCACGATCCATTGGCCCTCGTCGGTGCCCACGACCATCACGCCGTGCACGGCATGCAGCAATTGCGCGTGCGGATGCCGGTGGCGCGTCGTCAGGTGGCCGGGCTGATAGTCGGCGGCCATCGCGGCCACCGGCATCGGACCACGGTCGTACGCCATGTAGCGCGGGCGGGAGAGCAGGGCGCCGGGTGGGGAAGCAGCGTCGGCCATTGGGTCGATATCGCAAATGGGGCGAAGATGTGGCGTTTGGGGCGCGTTTCATGCGCCGGATAGGGCCATTATCTGTCCGTTTCGAGATGGTTGTAGTCTCAATCTCGCAGGACAGGCGCCAACACAAGGAATAGCATCACCCTTGTTCGCGCGCGTGCGGCCATGCTGCCGTGTTGCTCCCGCGTCTTCCCGACTGCGCCCGAACGCTCCCAGAAAAAGTCCAAACAGAGACCTTGCCATGGCTTCGCGAATCGATTCCCTGTCTGCCGAACTGGGCAATGTGCCCGATGCCGCCGTGACACCGGCCGGGCCTGCCGCACCGGCCGCGCACGGCGCCGCCGCCGCCGGCGAGCGCACCGGCTTCCGCGTGCTGTCCGCGATCAGCTTCGCCCACATGCTCAACGACATGATCCAGTCGTTGATCCTGGCGATCTACCCAATGCTCAAGGGCGGCTTCAATCTGAGCTTCGTGCAGATCGGGCTGCTGACGCTGACCTATCAGATCACCGCCTCGCTGCTGCAGCCGCTGGTCGGCCTGTACACCGACAAGCATCCGAAGCCGCATTCGCTGGCGGTCGGCATGGGTTTCACGCTGGCGGGACTGCTGCTGTTGTCGATCGCGCCCAGCTATGGCGTACTGCTGGTCGCCGCGGCGCTGGTCGGCACCGGCTCCTCGATCTTCCATCCGGAATCGTCGCGCGTGGCTCGGATGGCTTCGGGCGGGCGCCACGGGCTGGCGCAGTCGATCTTCCAGGTCGGCGGCAATGTGGGAAGCGCGGCGGGGCCACTGCTGGCGGCCGTGGTGGTGCACACGCAGGGCAGCATCGCCTGGCTGTCGCTGGCGGCCCTGCTGGCGATCGCGGTGCTGTGGCGCGTCGGCGGCTGGTATGGCCAGCGGCTGGCCGAGCATGCCCGCGCGGCGCGCAAGGCGATGGCAAGCGCGCCGCGCCTGCCGGCCCGTACCGTGGCGCGCGCCATGGCGGTGCTGATGGTGCTGCTGTTCTCGAAGTACTTCTATATGGCGTCGCTGGGCACCTATTACACGTTCTATTTGATGGAGCGCTTTGGCGTGCCGCAGCGCTCGGCCCAGCTGTATCTGTTCGCCTTCCTGTTCGCGGTGGCGGTCGGCACCATCCTCGGCGGCCCGATCGGAGACCGCATCGGCCGCAAGCGGGTGATCTGGTTCTCGATCCTCGGCGTTGCCCCGTTCACGCTGATGCTGCCCCATGCCGACCTGTTCTGGACCGCCGCGCTGTCGCTGGTGATCGGCTTTATCCTGGCCTCGGCGTTCTCCGCGATCCTGGTGTTCGCGCAGGAACTGATTCCGGGCAAGGTCGGCATGGTGTCGGGCCTGTTCTTCGGCCTGGCCTTCGGCATGGGTGGCATCGGTGCCGCGGTGCTCGGCGGCATCGCCGACGCGCACGGCATCGAGACGGTCTACCGCTGGTGCGCCTACTTGCCGCTGCTCGGCGTGCTGGCCGTGTTCCTGCCGGAAACCCGCACGCGCGCCTCGTAGTCCGGATCCAGGCGCGAGAGCAGGGCGGTCGCGGCGGCCGGCGCGCGTTCCTTGTCGCCGTTGATGAAGAACACGAAGACGTCCCGGCGGCCCGCCGGGACGTCATTGTTTTCGACGCGCGGAAGAGCTTCCGGCGCCTCGCCCCGCGCCCACGCCTGCGCATGCTCGGCCCACGCGTCGAGCGCCTTTGGCGCGTAGCCATACTTCAGCTTGGCGTTGCTGCGCATCAGCCGTGCGTAGACGAAATCTCCGGTCACATCGGCGAACGAGGGGAATTTCTCGGCGTCGGTGAACACCGTCGCCGCCTTGTATTGGCGAGCCAATGCCAGGAATTCCGCGCAGGCAAAGCTGGCGTGGCGTACTTCCAGTACATGGCGCAGCCGGATGCCATCGACTTCCCGTGGCAGCAGCGCAAGAAACGCCTCGAAGTCCTCGGGCTCGAACGCCTTGCTCGGCGCGAACTGCCAGACGATCGGCCCGAGCTTGGCACCCAGTTCGGTAATGCCGCTGTCGAGAAAGCGCTCGACCGACTCCCCGCCTTCGGCCAGTACCCGGCGGTTGGTCGCAAAACGCGACGCCTTGACCGAGAAAACGAAATCGTCGGGCGTCTGCTCCTTCCACTTGATGAACGACGCGCGTTTCTGCGTGCCGTGGTAGGTGCTGTTGATCTCGATCGCCGTCAGCCGGCTGCTGGCGAACTCGAGCTCGCGCGCCTGCGTCAGTTTCTCCGGATAGAACGTGCCGCGCCAGGGGGCATAGGTCCAGCCGCCAATGCCGACGCGGATCACACCGGCCTGAGTCGATGCATTCGCTGCCATGACGATCCTCCTTCGATTTAGCGATTGACTTGCGATGGCGTGATCGCGGGGTACTTGGCGGCATTGAGCGCGATCTTGTCGCGCACCGCGGCGTCGAGATCGACTTCCAGCACACTGGCCAGCTCGACCAGATAGATCAGGATGTCGGCCAGCTCCTGCCGCACATGCTCGCGCTCGTCCGTCGCCATCACGGTGAGAGACTGCTGCTCCGTCTTCCACTGAAAGATTTCCACCAGCTCGGCCACCTCGACGCTGAGCGCCATCGACAGGTTCTTCGGCGAGTGGTACCGCGCCCAGTCGCGGGCGCGAATGAAGTCGTTCAGCACCTGTTGCAAACGCTCGGTTTCAACCAGCTTCATCTGCACGTCCTTGCCTGTGGTGGGTTGTTCGGTGGGCTACTTTACCGTGCCTGGCGCCGGCCCGGTTCGCCGCGCCGCCGGCTCGTCCGTCGGCCCCGCCGGCTCGTTGGCGAGCACCTCGGCCGCCCAATGCGCAAACGCTTCGCCGCGCGTCGAGCCCAGCCGTACGCCAACCAGCAGCACCGCGTCGAGCGCGTAGCAGGTCGGGCCCGGTACGACGCCATCGTCGCGCTGGGCCTCCTTGCGAATCGACGCCGAACCGAGCCTGCGGCCGCAGAAGGCCGCCTTCAGCTGCCTGGCGACATCCTGCTCCGAGGTCCGGTACAGCCTCGCGATATTGTCCAGCGTCATCCACAGCTTGCCGTCGAGCACGCGGCAGGTGATGCGCGTCAGCGAGTCATCAGTCTGGTAATAGCGCCGGTCGGCGCTGTCGGCATTGGCATTCTCTGTCAGGGTCGACATCCCATGGTCTCCAGCGTTGAAGAACGAGGTGAAGACGCAAGGTATCGCTTTCCGCAGCCGCGCATGTACAGCCGGCGCCGATCGGGCGACGCTTTTTAGTGAATTTGGCGCGAAAACTAATGCTAATGCCGGCAACGGCGGAAACGCGCAAGCAAACCGGAGTCGCAACGGCGCGGGAGCGAACGAGCGAGGGGAGGGCGCGGGAGGAGAAAAGCGGGGGAAGGAAAAAAAGCCAACTACCAAAGGAAGGATGAAGTGCGACCCAACGAGGAGCTGGGGTTGGTAGCTGGCTCCCGCAAATCGCTGACGGGCGAACCGACAAACGCGATCGTAGGTGGGTCGGTTGGCCGGTTCTTTTGAAAAACTTGGAACGCTGTAACGGCTGGCAAGCCACGGAGGTCGAATCCAAACCTTCATCGACGTATCGCCGCCGACGCGGCTGGTACACCGATTGCAAAACCAGCCTTCGGTCGCGAAGCGTCTTCGTAAGGCTCCAGGCCCGCGTACCGTGGACAAGTCGACCGCAGGCCGTCTATGTGCTCGTTCAGATTTGGTGGGATGCGCTGCCACGTCGGGTCAAGGATGAAGTCGATTCCCTCACGCCGGGCCTGCTTTGCCGCCGGTACGAAGTCAGCGTCGCCCGCTATCAGCACGATCTGGTCAACCTGCTTTTTGAACGCCAGCGAGGACACATCGACGCCGATAAAGAAAGAAAGCGCCCGAAGGCGCTTTCCTTGTGGTGCCGGACCGCTGCGATCAGCGGGCGGTGCCGTTCTGCGGCGTCGGCGCGGATGCCACCGGGCCGGTTTCCGACAGCCCGCCGCCCAGCGCCCGATACAGGTCGATCGCATTGTTCAGCCGCAGCTGCCGTGCCTGGATCAGCGCCTGCTCGGCGGTGAACAATTGCCGCTGCGCGTCCAGTGTTTCGAGCTGCCCCGTGATGCCGCTGCGGAAACGCAGGTTGGCCAGTTCGAAGCGCGCCGCCTCGGCGTTGCGCACCTGTTCCTGGCTGGTGACCTGCTCTTCCAGCGTGCCGCGTGCGACCAGCGCGTCGGCGACCTCGCGGAAGGCCACCTGGATGGTCTTCTCGTAGTTCGCCACCTGGATGTTCTTGCGCACGTTGGCCAGGTCCAGGTTCGACATGTTGCGGCCGAAGTCGAAGATCGGCAGCACCAGCTGCGGCGCGAACGACCACGCCTTGGTGCCAGCCTCGAACAGCCCGGAGAAGTCGCGGCTCATGCTGCCCAGCTGGGTGGTCAGCGAGATGCGCGGGAAGAACGCGGCGCGGGCTGCGCCGATATTCGCGTTGGCCGACAGCAGTTGCTGTTCCGCCTGGCGGATATCGGGACGCTGCTCGAGCAGGTCGGACGGCAGCCCCGGCGGGATGTCGGTGACGAAGCGTTCGTCCGACAGCGTGCGCGGCGGCGGCAGGTTCGGGATCGCGCCGAGCGGGGTGCCGACCAGCACCTCCAGCGCGTTGCGCGCCTGCGCGCGCTGGCGCGCCAGCTCGGCGGCCGACACGCGGGCCTGGGCCACCAGCGACTCGTTGTCGCGCAGGTCCAGCGCCGAGGTGGCGCCCGCCTCGAAACGCTGCTGCGCCAGGCGGAAGGTTTCCTCGCGGGTCTTCAGCGTGTTCTGCGCGATCTGGTACTGCTCGTCGTAGGCGCGCTCGGCCAGATAGGCCTTGGCGACTTCCGACACCAGCGAGATCTGCGCGGCGCGGCGCGCTTCCTCGGTGGCGAAGTACTGCGCCAGCGCGGCGTTGGACAGGCTGCGCACGCGGCCGAAGAAATCGAGCTCGTACGAGGTGATCGCGCCGCCGGCCTGCCAGTACCCGGCGGTATAGCCCTGGCCCGAGGGCGAGGCCGCGCCCGAGACCTGCTGGCGCGTATAGCCGCCTGTCGCGTTGACGGTCGGCAGCAGGTCGGCGCGCTGCACCTGGTACAGCGCGCGCGCTTCCTCGATGCGCAGCGCGGCGGTGCGCAGATCGCGGTTGTTGTCCAGCGCGGTCTCGATCATCGCCTGCAGGCGCGCATCGCGGAAGAACTCGCGCCAGCCGATGTCGGCGGCGCGGCGGCTTTCGCCGGTCTTCACCTCGGACTGGCCGTAGCCTTCGGTAGCGGTCGGGAATTCGGCCGCCACCGGCGCGGCCGGCCGCTCATAGCGCGGCGCCAGCGTACAGCCGGACAGCACGCCGGCCACCAGCAGCAGCGCGGTCAGTATCTTGGTCATGTCAGATTTCCTCCTTCGGGTCCAGCCACTTCTGGTCCAGCATGCGCTGACGCTCGCTGCCCTTGAAGCGTTTGCGGATCACCACGAAGAACACGGGCACCAGGAAGATCGCCAGCACGGTGGCGGTGATCATGCCCCCCATCACGCCGGTACCGATCGCGCGCTGGCTGCCCGAGCCGGCGCCGGTCGAGATCGCCAGCGGCAGCACGCCGAGGATGAACGCGAACGACGTCATCAGGATCGGCCGGAAGCGCAAGTGCACCGCCTCCAGCGTCGCGTCGATCAGGCTGCGTCCCTGCGCCTGCAGGTCCTTGGCGAATTCCACGATCAGGATCGCGTTCTTCGCCGACAGGCCGATGGTGGCGATCAGGCCCACCTTGAAGTAGACGTCGTTGGGCATGCCGCGCAGTGTCACGCCGAGCAGCGCGCCGAGCACGCCCAGCGGCACCACCAGCAGCACCGCGGCCGGAATCGACCAGCTTTCGTACAGCGCGGCCAGGCACAGGAACACGATGATCAGCGACAGCGTGTACAGCATCGGTTCCTGCGCGCCGGCCAGCCGCTCTTCGAACGACTGACCCGACCACTCGAAGCCAAAGCCTGGCGGCAGCTTGGCGAACATCTCTTCCATCGCGGCCATCGCCTCGCCGGTACTGCGGCCCGGCGCGGCCTGGCCGGCCAGCTTGACCGCCGGCAGGCCGTTGTAGCGCTCCAGGCGCGGCGAGCCCATGATCCACTTCGACGTCGCGAACGCCGCGAAGGCCACCATGTCGCCGTTGCTGTTGCGCACGCGCAGCTTGGTCAGGTCGTCCGGCAGGCGGCGGTCCGCGCCCTCGGCCTGGGCGATCACGCGGCGCACGCGGCCCTCGTAGATGAAGTCATTGACGTACGAGGAGCCGAACGCGATCGACAGCGTCGAGTTGATGTCGGCGATCGACACGCCCAGCGCGCGCGCCTTCTCGCGGTCGATGTCGATCTGCAGCTGCGGCGCGTCTTCCTGGCCTTCCGGACGCACGCCGGCGAGCACCGGATTCTGCGCGGCCATGCCGAGCATCATGTTGCGCGCTTCCATCAGCTTGGCGTGCCCCTGGCCCGAGCGGTCCTGCAGGCGGAAGTCGAAGCCCGACGAGTTGCCCAGTTCCGGAATCGCCGGCGGGTTCAGCGGGAAGATGATCGCGTCCTTGATGAACGACAGCGCGCCGAAGGCACGGCCCACCAGGGCCTGCGCAGTCTCGTCCGAGCCGGTGCGCTCCTTCCAGTCCTTCAGCCGCACGAACGCGATACCGCCGTTCTGGCCGCGGCCGAAGAACGAGAAGCCCGCCACCGTGATCATCTGGTCGACGATCTTGCTTTCCTTCTGCAGGTAGTAGTCCTCGATCTGCTTGAGCACGCCGAGGGTACGCTCCTGCGTCGCGCCGTTGGGCAGCTGCACCACGGTGATGGTGTAGCCCTGGTCCTCGTCGGGCAGGAACGAAGACGGCAGGCGCTGGAACAGCAGCACGACCGCGGCGACGATCAGCCCGTACAGGATCAGGTAGCGGCCGGTGCGGCCCAGGATCTTCGCCACCATGCTCTGGTAGCCGGTGGCCGCCCGCGCGAACGTGCGGTTGAACCAGCCGAAGAAGCCCTTCTTCTCGTGGTGATGGCCCGCCTCGACCGGCTTGAGCAGCGTGGCGCACAGTGCCGGGGTCAGCGTCAGCGCCATCAGCGCCGAGAATGCCATCGAGGCGATCAGCGACAGCGAGAACTGGCGATAGATGTTGCCGACCGAACCGGCGAAGAACGCCATCGGGATGAACACCGCGGTCAGCACCAGCGTGATGCCGACGATCGCGCCGGTGATCTGGCCCATCGCCTTGCGGGTCGCCTCGCGCGGGGACAGCCCTTCCTCGCTCATGATCCGCTCGACGTTCTCGACCACCACGATCGCATCGTCCACCAGGATACCGATGGCCAGCACCATGCCGAACATCGTCAGCACGTTGATCGAGAAGCCGAACGCCAGCAGCATGCCGAACGTACCGAGCAGCGCGACCGGCACCACCAGCGTCGGGATGATCGTGGCGCGGAAGTTCTGCAGGAACAGGTACATCACCAGGAACACCAGCACGATCGCTTCGAGCAGGGTCTTGACCACTTCCTCGATCGAGATCTTGACGAAGGCCGAGGTGTCGTACGGCACGGTGTACTCGTAGTCCGCCGGGAAGAACTTCGACAGCTCCTCCATCTTCGCGCGCACCGCGGTGGCGGTGGCCAGCGCGTTGGCGGTCGGCGCGAGCTTGATCGCGATCGCGGCCGACTGCTTGCCGTTGGTACGGGCGACGGTCGAATAGTCGGCGCCGCCGAGCTCCACGCGGCCGACGTCGCGGATGCGCACCTGCGAGCCGTCCGGATTCACGCGCAACAGGATGTTGGCGAACTCCTCGGGCGTCGACAGCCGGCTCTGCGTGGTCACCGTGGCGTTCAGCTCGGTACCGCGCGGCGACGGCGTACCGCCCAGTTCACCGACGGCGACCTGGATGTTCTGCTCGGAGATCGCCGCGGTGACGTCCAGCGGGGTCAGGTTGTAGCCGGTCAGCTTGGCCGGATCGAGCCACACGCGCATCGCGTACTCGGTGCCGAACAGGTCGGCCTGGCCGACGCCGGGCACACGGCGGATCGAGTCCAGCACGCTGGCCGACACGTAGTTGCCCAGCTCGATCGCGCTGGCGCTACCGGACTTGGACGTCACGGTCAGGAACATCATGTAGTTGTTCCCGGCCTTCTCGACGCGCACGCCCTGCTGGCGCACTTCCGCCGGCAGGCGCGCCTCGACGCGCTTCAGGCGGTTCTGCACCTCGACCGAGTTCAGGTCGACGTTGGTACCCGGCTGGAAGGCGATGGTGATCGTCGCCAGACCGGTCGACTCGCTGGTCGACTGGTAGTACATCAGCCCGGGCGCGCCATTGAGCTCCTGCTCGATCACCGAAGTGACCGAGTCTTCGAGCGTCTTGGCGGAGGCGCCGGGGTAGGTCGCCGTGACGGAAATGGTCGGCGGCGCGATATTGGGATATTGGGCGATCGGCAGCTGCGTGATCGACAATATCCCGCCCAGCACGATGATCAGCGCGATCACCCACGCGAACACCGGCCGGTCGATGAAAAACTTGGCCATGAGGCTGGCTCCCTGTGTATTCCGCTATCTGCTTGCGCTTACCGCTAGGCGCGGTGCTCAGCCCTGCTTGGCCGCAGCCGCCGAAGCGGCCGCCGGTGCCGAGGCGCCGCCCTGGCCACCGGCCG
>MTEU01000583.1_pt1 | contig 12836 bp, 10 predicted proteins | sample 1042701 | NCBI WGS metagenome assembly MTEU01 (sample SAMN06185813, study PRJNA358809) | soil metagenome | isolation source: naturally attenuated soil | place: India | collected 2015-05-23
CCGCTTTCGACCCCTGTGCACTACCTGTGGGAGCGGGTTCACCCGCGAAAGGGCCAGCACAGGCAACATAACCCTTTAACCAAAAAGCAACATCCCCTCGGAATACTACGGCTGCTATCCGGTACTGCCAACCTGCCAGCAGCCCCTCGACTGAACCGTTTTTTGTGATAGGGTTCGCGCCCGAAAAATTCTGCCCCGGGGCAGCAAGGCGCAGAAAAATACTGCAAACCACTTGGCACAAGGCCTACAGCGAATACCCACCATTCACTCACAAAGTACGCACAAGTTATCCACAGGCGCTCGCCTTGCAAAGCCCCCGATACCGCATTATCTTGTATCCCGATCGCAGCGAACCACTAGATATAGGGGTTCGTGCAAAATCACACATAAAAGTCAACCCGCAAAATCAAGCGATTTTTTCGGGTGAACTTCAAGTGATTCCAGCAGCCAAACCGCTCCTGCGGAGGCGACCGAGGCAAGCCCTTGCAGGGCCTTGTTCGGGTATGGGTGTTACAGGCCAGGCCTGGTACCCATCAGCAACAGTTTTTGGGCCCGGCCCAGAACCTTTGACTTCGGCCAGGGAGCGGCGAGCCAATTGCCCTTATTCCTGAGTCTGTCCCGAAGTTGGTACGCCCGCGCGGGCGGATGCGCATGCATTGCCCATCCCCGCCAGGCCATCGAGCAAGTGGACGGAACGGTGGGCGCCCAAAAGGCGCCTGAACAATATAGAAACTGTGGAGACACCCACTCATGCAAACCGACACAACTCGCGAGAACCCGCAGGCCAAGGTGCCGCAGGCCGCCGATTCCAACCAGGATCTGGCCGCCACCGCTCCCGGCCAACTGCGTGTGATCAAGCGTAACGGCACTGTCGTCCCCTACACCGACGACAAGATCACCGTGGCCATCACCAAGGCGTTCCTCGCAGTTGAAGGCGGCACCGCCGCCGCTTCGTCGCGCATCCACGACACCGTCGCGCGCCTGACCGAGCAGGTCACCGCCACGTTCAAGCGTCGCATGCCATCGGGTGGCACCATCCACATCGAAGAAATCCAGGACCAGGTCGAACTGGCACTGATGCGCGCCGGCGAGCAGAAGGTCGCCCGTGACTACGTGATCTACCGCGAGCAGCGCGCCAAGGAGCGTGCCACCCGCGTCAACACCGAGTCCGTGGTCGAGCCGCACCCAAGCATCCGCATCACCCTGGCCGACGGCAGCCTGGCGCCGCTCGACATGGCCCGCCTGAACACCATCATCAGCGAAGCCTGCGAAGGCCTGGCCGAGGTCGATGGCGACCTGATCCAGCGCGACACCCTGAAGAACCTGTACGACGGCGTGGCCATCAAGGACGTCAACACCGCCCTGGTGATGACCGCCCGTACCCTGGTCGAGCGCGAGCCGAACTACTCGTTCGTGACCGCCCGCCTGCTGATGGACACCCTGCGCGCCGAAGGCCTGGGCTTCCTGAACGTGGCCGAGAGCGCCACCCACCACGAAATGGCCGACCTTTACGCCAAGGCCCTGCCGGCCTACATCGACAAAGGCGTCGAGTTCGAGCTGTTGGACCCGGCCCTGAAAGGCTACGACCTGGACCGCCTGGGCAAGGCCATCGACCACGAGCGTGACCAGCAATTCACCTACCTGGGCCTGCAGACCCTGTACGACCGCTACTTCATCCACAAGGATGGCGTGCGCTTCGAGCTGCCACAGGTGTTCTTCATGCGTGTGGCCATGGGCCTGGCACTGGCAGAAAAAGACAAGGAAGCCCGCGCGATCGAGTTCTACAACCTGTTGTCGTCCTTCGACTACATGGCCTCGACCCCGACCCTGTTCAACGCCGGCACCCTGCGCCCACAGCTGTCCAGCTGCTACCTGACCACCGTGCCGGACGACCTGTCGGGCATCTACCACGCGATCCACGACAACGCCATGCTGTCGAAATTCGCCGGTGGCCTGGGCAACGACTGGACCCCTGTGCGTGCACTGGGCTCCTACATCAAGGGCACCAACGGCAAGTCGCAGGGCGTGGTTCCGTTCCTGAAAGTGGTCAACGACACCGCCGTTGCCGTCAACCAGGGTGGCAAGCGCAAGGGCGCCGTGTGTGCCTACCTGGAAACCTGGCACCTGGACATCGAAGAATTCATCGAGCTGCGCAAGAACACCGGTGATGACCGTCGTCGTACCCACGACATGAACACTGCCAACTGGATCCCTGACCTGTTCATGAAGCGTGTCTTCGATGACGGCAAGTGGACCCTGTTCTCGCCTTCGGAAGTGCCAGACCTGCACGACCTGACCGGCAAGGCCTTCGAAGAGCGCTACGAGTACTACGAAGCCCTGACCGAGTACAACAAGATCAAGGTGTTCAAGACCATCCAGGCCAAAGACCTGTGGCGCAAGATGCTGTCGATGCTGTTCGAGACCGGCCACCCGTGGCTGACCTTCAAGGACCCGTGCAACCTGCGTTCGCCGCAGCAGCACGTGGGCGTGGTCCACAGCTCGAACCTGTGCACCGAGATCACCCTGAACACCAACAAGGACGAGATCGCGGTCTGCAACCTGGGCTCGATCAACCTGCCGAACCACATCGTCGACGGCAAGCTGGACACCGCCAAGCTGCAACGCACCGTGAACACCGCCGTGCGCATGCTCGACAACGTGATCGACATCAACTACTACTCGGTGCCGCAAGCGCGTAACTCGAACTTCAAGCACCGCCCGGTCGGCCTGGGCATCATGGGCTTCCAGGATGCGCTGTACCTGCAGCACATTCCGTACGGCTCCGATGCTGCCGTCGAGTTCGCCGACAAGTCGATGGAAGCGGTCAGCTTCTACGCCATCCAGGCGTCTTGCGACCTGGCCGACGAGCGCGGTGCGTACGAGACCTTCCAGGGTTCGCTGTGGTCCAAGGGCATCCTGCCGCTGGATTCGCAACAGATCCTGATCGAGGCCCGTGGCGCCAAGTACATCGACGTCAACCTGGAAGAGTCCCTGGACTGGGCCCCGGTGCGCGAACGCGTCAAGAAAGGTATTCGTAACTCGAACATCATGGCCATCGCGCCGACCGCGACCATTGCCAACATCACCGGCGTGTCGCAGTCCATCGAGCCGACCTACCAGAACCTGTACGTGAAATCGAACCTGTCGGGCGAGTTCACCGTGATCAACCCGTACCTGGTCCGCGACCTGAAGGCCCGTGGCCTGTGGGACTCGGTAATGATCAACGACCTGAAGTACTACGATGGTTCGGTGCAGCAGATCGAGCGTATCCCGCAAGAGCTGAAGGACCTGTACGCCACCGCGTTCGAAGTCGAGACCAAGTGGATCGTCGATGCCGCCTCGCGTCGCCAGAAGTGGATCGACCAGGCCCAGTCGCTGAACCTGTACATCGCCGGCGCCTCGGGCAAGAAGCTGGACGTCACCTACCGCATGGCCTGGTACCGTGGTCTGAAGACCACCTACTACCTCCGTGCCCTGGCTGCGACCAGCACCGAGAAGTCGACCATCAACACCGGCAAGCTCAACGCCGTTTCCAGCGGTGGCGACAGCGCCCCGGTCCAGGCAGCGGGCCCAGCGCCAGTGCCGAAGGCCTGCGCGATCGACGAGCCGGATTGCGAAGCCTGCCAGTAAGGCTTGGCTGAGGCTTCCCCCGGGAAGCCTCTTTTCCGTGTAGCCACACGGAACCCTGTGGGAGCGGGTTTACCCGCGAAGAGGCCGGCACTGCCGCCTCCCGCCCCACAGCCAAACACAATAGGCCCGGGCGCCAAAGCCCAGGCCAGCCCCTCAAAGGGCACTCAGATTTGCGTGCACTGCTGTACCCCATCCGGGGCCAAAGCAACGCAACCAAGATCCACCGGCCATACTTCACAGATGGCCCTCAAGCAGGAGAATCTCACCATGCTGAGCTGGGACGAATTCGATAAAGAAGACGGCGAAGTAGCCGCCAAAGGCAACACCCCTGCGCAGGCCGCTGCCGCCGCCACCCTCGACAAGCTCGACAGCGCCGGTGGTGCCGCCGCCCTGGAAGCCCGTGTCGCCACCGCCGACGACTCCGACGCCGTCAAGCGCGCCAAGGCTGCCCTGAACGACCTCGACATCGCCGAAGGCCTGGCCGAGCTGGAAGGCTCCAGCGCCCGCGTGCGTGTTGACGAAAAGCGCATGATCAACTGCCGCGCCGACCTCAACCAGCTGGTACCGTTCAAGTACGACTGGGCCTGGCAGAAGTACCTGGACGGCTGCGCCAACCACTGGATGCCGCAAGAGGTCAACATGACCGCCGACATCGCCCTGTGGAAGAGCATGGACGGCCTGACCGAAGACGAGCGCCGTATCGTCATGCGCAACCTCGGCTTCTTCTCCACCGCCGACTCGCTGGTAGCCAACAACCTGGCCCTGGCCGTGTACCGCCTGATCACCAACCCGGAGTGCCGCCAGTACATCCTGCGCCAGGCCTTCGAAGAGGCGATCCACACCCACGCCTACCAGTACTGCATCGAGTCGCTGGGCATGGATGAAGGCGAGATCTTCAACATGTACCACGAGATCCCATCGGTAGCGAAGAAAGCCGCCTGGGGCCTGAAGTACACCCGCGCCATCTCCGACCCGGAATTCAACACCGGCACCGTCGAAACCGACAAAGAGCTGCTGCGCAACCTGATCGCCTACTACTGCGTACTGGAAGGCATCTTCTTCTACTGCGGCTTCACCCAGATCCTGTCCATGGGCCGCCGCAACAAGATGACCGGCGTGGCCGAGCAGTTCCAGTACATCCTGCGTGACGAGTCGATGCACCTGAACTTCGGTATCGACGTGATCAACCAGATCAAGATCGAGAACCCGCACCTGTGGGACGCGGCGATGAAGGAAGAAGCGACCCAGATGATCCTGCAAGGGACCCAGCTGGAGATCGAATACGCCCGTGACACCATGCCACGCGGCGTGCTGGGCATGAACGCAGCGATGATGGAAGACTACCTCAAGTTCATCGCCAACCGTCGCCTGACCCAGATTGGCCTGAAGGAAGAGTACCCAGGGACTACCAACCCGTTCCCTTGGATGAGCGAGATCATGGACTTGAAGAAAGAGAAAAACTTCTTCGAGACCCGCGTGATCGAGTATCAGACTGGTGGGGCGTTGAGCTGGGATTGATATCCGAGCGAGCATAGAGAAGGCTGCCGATTGGCAGCCTTTTTTATTGGCAGGAAAAAAGCCGAAGAGGAAGCTTCCTACAAGGTTCTCATTGTGACTTTTGTATCGTCGCGATAATGTCTCTCGGCGCTCAAGAACGCTCACGCAGCGGTATTCCGTTCCCGTTAGCAGCGGCTCTCCAAATCAGGATGGCCAAGATGGACAGTTTCAATACACCTACCCTCTTCACCCGCCACAACCGCCCCCTCCACACCCTCTGGCTCGAATCCCAAGCCTGGTTCTGCGCCCACGAACTTGGCCGGCTGAGTGGTCACTTCTATGACGAACACTGCATGCGCAAGCTCGACCCGGATCAGTACCGCTCCGTGCAGTTGCTGCGCTATGGCAAGTACCAGGAAACCACGATGGTCAGCGAATCCGGGGCCTATACCTTGTTGGCGCATCACCATGTACCGGAGAACCGGCATTTGCGCTGGTGGCTGACGCATGAGGTGGTGGCGGTGCTGCGTGATCGGCAGGAGGACGGGGTGGAGGATGGTCCGCGACTGGGGCAGATGTGCTGGCCTGGGGGGCGGAGCGCGACGTTGTTGTATTGGCAGAGTGAGCCTTGGGTGAGGATGAGGGATATGCCGGTGGTGCTGGCTGGGGAAGTGCAACAGCTGCCGTCGGTAGAGAAGCCGAAGTTGAGTTGGCGAGAGTGTGCGCAGCGGGCGCTGCGGTTGCATGGGGTTTAAGCGGCGGGTTTGCCTGGGCGGGCCTCTTCGCGGGTGAACCCGCTCCCACAGGTACTGCGCTGGCTTCGGGTTAACGCTGCACCTGTGGGAGCGGCCATGGCCGCGAACACCGGCGCAGCCGGTGCCAGGCACCGGGTCGCCTGATTCGCGGGCTTGCCCGCTCCCACAGGTACTGCGCTGGCTTCGGATTAACGCTGTACCTGTGGGAGCGGTCGTGGCCGCGAACACCGGCGCAGCCGGTGCCATGCACCGCGTCGCCTGCTTCGCGGGCTTGCCCGCTCCCACAGGTACTGCGCTGGCTTCGGGATCACGCTGTACCTGTGGGAGCGGCTTTAGCCGCGAACACCGGCGCAGCCGGTGCCATACACCGCGTTGCCCGCTCCCCACAAATGCCGGTGACATCCACAGCTAGTTCATTTGCTTGCTACAACCACCACTGCCCTGCTACTTCCCCTCCCCAACCGGCTCCACCCGCTGCACCACGATCTGCATATGGGTCGCCATGTCAGTCAGTATCACTTCCCCTTCCTTGTACTCCGGGGTGATCATCAGCGAGCGGATAAAATGCTCGTTGCCGCCCTCGCGCTTTTGCACGTTCTCGAACGCCACGATGATCGTGTCGTTGCGCCAGTTGCTGATGTCGAAACCGCCCGCAGCAACGAACTCACTAATGTCGCGCTCGTCGTCGAAGACATTGGCAGGCAGGATCAGCAAGCGGTCCTTGAGAAACACTTCATAGTACTGACGTGGCCCCACCGGCCAGTTGTGCGCCACCACGTGCTCGATGCGCCAGTGATGGACATTGTTCTCATAAACCACCACGCGCTCGACCTTGTGCCCGTTGCACGCAGCAAGCAATGGCAACAGCAAACCAGCGAACCCGATACGCATGCAGCGCAAATTCATCCAGAAGCCTCGTCACATCAGCGAAAACACGTTACTTGGCAGCTTTCGCCGCCTGGCGGTTGGCCCTGCGCGTCTCCCGGTAGCCGAGCAGGCGCGCGCGCATTTCCCGGTAGCGCTGGGTATTGATGACCAGCAAGGCCAGCAGCCCGAACAGCAGAACCGAGACGTAACCACCCATGTGCGGCCGGTAGCCGTAGCTGGGCAACGCGGCCAATACCGCCAGCCCGTTCAGCCCGATCAGCCCCCACAGGCCCCAAGCGTAGCCACGCACCAGGGCGATATGCGAAGCGGCGCTCACCATCCCTGCCAGCGCCAACGCCAGTACCGACAGCGACCGGTCCGGGCTGCGCAGATAAGTGGAGAACACCAGCGAAACACAGCCGCCAATGGCAAAGCAGGACAGCATGAACTCGGCGATGAATATGCCGAAATAGCGGGAAAGAAATGCTTGCAGCTCCTGGCCATGGGTCATTCGTCAATTTCCTCGTAAAGCCCCACTGCAACCGATTGCACGAAGCTACTGCTGCCAAAGCCCGACAAGCCGCCTATCGAGTCTTTGATCAAGGTACGCGTGGCATGCTGAATTTCGGTAGGGGTAAAGCGTTTGATCGCAGTACCCGCCGCTTGCTTCAACTTGAGCTGCTTGGCGGTGAGCGACGGATGCTTGATAAGCAGAAGCTCCTCGGCCAGCGCCTTGCGTTGCTGCCGCGACAGGCTATGGAACAGCTCCCTCCAGCCCTTGCCGGTCGCCGCTTTGCGAGCCTGCAGGAACCGCACGGTGTTCAGGCTCGATGCGCCCACACCTGCCAGCGCGACGCCGTCCAGTATGCTCATCACGGTCTGGACCGTGTCGTTACTGTCGAGCCAGTCGTTCTGCCCTGGGTCGAACACTTCGTTGAACACTCGGTACCCACCCATCATGCACTGCCCGGTACCCGCAGCCGCGGCGGCATAACCGACCGCCGTCAACACCATGCTGGCGCCGCCAGTGAACGGTACGGCAATGGTGCCACTGAACATGACGACCCAACCAAGGTAGGCCGAGAGGCAACCCAAACTGGCGTTCACGGCCTCTGCCATCACCTTGCGCTCACGCGCGCCGGTTTGCAGCTGGGTCATGAACTGTTCAGGCGACTTGTAAGGTGCTGCCTCCTGCAGAATCACACGCTTGGGCGCAATGCTGCAGATAGGCTTGAATTCGCGCAGGACGATCACGTTGTACTCGGCATCGATATAGACAACACCAGCACCCACGATACCCGGGTCGGCATCGATGGCCCTGAACAGCTTCTGCTGGTCGACGGTCAACAACAGCCGCTGACGGGCCATTTGCTGCCTATAGCCGCCCAGGGCGCCGGACATCAGATCAGTCACGACAACTCTCCTTGAATCGTAAAGCCGCTGCGCCGGCCCACGCACGGCCCAGGCAGGTCAGGCGACCTGCGCGAGGGCTGCACGTGCACCAGCGCGAGCGCAACGGTGCGTGGATTACACGTTCGGGCAAGGCACCGGCGCCCAGTCACCCATGTCGGGGCTGCGGCACATCTTGTTGACCTGGTCGACGCCGGCATTGGCCACCTGTTGGGCCTCGGCTTTCTTGGTAGTAGCCTTCTGCAGGGTCTTCTCGGTGGCGACAGCCTCTTGCGGCACGTTCTTGTTCACCTTGACGGCCTGGGTCTTCTTCTTGCCAGTGGTGGTCTTCGGCGGCTCAGCCACGGTTGCCACATCGGTACGAGCCACACCGACCTGCTTGAGGTCCTGCTCGTAGGCCTGGGTGTAATTGTCGAGGTTTTCCGCAACACGGCCATTGACGGTGGCCAACAGCTTGTTCGACTCCTGCAGGCCCGAGACGATCTCGGCCAGGCGCTTGCGCCCTTCGGTGTCGTTGATGCGGTTGGCCTTGCGGCCGTCGATCAGGCTGGTGAACTCACGCTGGTAGCAGCTCTGCGAAGCCTTGGCATAGGCCGTGGTGCGGTCCAGGTCGGCAGCGCTCTTGTCGATGTCGGTGGCGTACGAGGCAATGCGCTGCTTGTCGTCACTGATCTGCTTCTGGCGCTCGGTGTAGTAACCGGCCGCACCGCCCACCAGGGCACCACCCGCCGCACCGATGGCGGCGTTGCGGCCGCGGTTGTCGCCGTCGACCAGGGCGCCGGTCAAGGCACCGCCGAGGGCCCCGATGACGGCGCCTGTGGCAACCGAGCGGGTCATGTCACCGTCGGTGGAGCGCAGGTGCTGCACAGGCTCGTAGCAGCTCGGGTAGTACTCGACCTTGGTCGTGGCACCAACCTTGGATACCGGGGAGCTGGAGCAGCCCGCCAGCAGCACGGTGCTGAAACCGGCAGCGAGCAGCAGGGCGGAACGGGCATGGGTAGCCGTGAAGATGGTCTTGGACATGTCACTTTCTCACGTGGGGTGGTTAAAACGGGGGGCTTCATGCCGCCCCGCGGTTGCGTCAGGCAGAAGCCACTACGAAGGCCGCGCGGCGGCCGATGCCAGGAGCTCCTTGAGGATCGTCGCCGGGTCGGCCCGCCGGTTCTGGCGGTACTCCCCAACGTGGCGAACGAACAGGGTCGCGCGGCTTACCAGGCTCTTGCCCAGGACCGGCTTGCGGTTGAGTTCTTCCTTTACCCGCTGGAACTGCGCCTGGATCACCGCGTCGGTGTAGCGCGTACCACTGGCCAGGTTGTCGATGTAGATCGCCACGGCGCCATCGAGGGCGGCGCGGCCGTTGGCGATGGCTGCGGCATACATGCTCACGGTGGTCTGGTCGCCACGCGCCTTCGCCTCGGCCTGGGTGTTGCGCAGGTTGGTCAGGCGAATGTTGTAGTTGTTGATGGTCTCGGCCACCAGCGCGGCGGACTGGATCAGGTTGCCGGCAGCTTCTTCGCGCTGGCGGCCGATCAGCGAAACGCTGCGCTTGAGTTCTTCGTTGACCAGCCCCAGCTCGGCCTGCTGGCGCGGGTCGGCGGTGGCAGCGATGATGCTGTCCAGGCGCTTGGTCGGGTCCTGCACGGCATCGATATCGTCGGTCAGGCTGGCCAGGCGCCCTTCCTTCTGCCACTGCTCGAACAGTTCCTGGTAACGCGAACGGGGTGCCGACAAGGCGCCGATGGCCACCCGGAAGCCCGTGGTCTCGTTGCGCTGCTCGGTACCGTCAGCGCCGAACAGCGGGTACTCGCGGCGCATGCCGGTAAACAGCGTGCCCTCGCCTTCCAGGTAGTTGCCGCCCTTGACCACAAAGCCGCCATAGGCGCCTTGCAAGCGGCCGGCATGCACCAGCTGGAACGACTCCTGAACCATTTCGGCGGCATTGCCGATCACATCGAACAGCCCCAGCGGGTTCGGCAGCCGGGTACCGATCGGCATCAGGCGTGCGGCCTGCCCGGTGCCGCCAGCCACCTGGTTGAACACCGCCCAGTCGCCGAGCGGCCCGTCGCTGTCACTGCCCTGGACCTTGCGCGGGAACAGTCGCCCTTCCAGCTCCTGTCGGCTGACCGCAGAGCCACCACGGGCAGCGAACTCCCACTCCACTTCAGTGGGCAGGCGCACGAAACCGACCCCGCCGTCCTCGGCCTTGCTGCCCCGGCCACTGACCGGCAGCAGGTCGCGGTGATGCTTGAGCAACCAGGCGCTATACACCGCGGCAAAGCGCTCGGCCTCGAAGCGCGACAGCTTGACCTTGGGCAGGCGCCCGGCCGCCGTGGTATCGGGCTGGCAGGCCGGCGGCGCCTCGCCGCTGGCCAGCGACTGGGCCTGAGCCATCACCTGGGCGTACTGCCGGGCGCTGACCTCGTACTTGCCAATGAAATACATCATCGGCTTGAGCGGGCCAGCCTGGTCGAGTTCGGGCAGGTTGGGGGCGACGGCCTTCTGCCAGGCGGGCGAAAGGTCCTGGAGGCTGAACTGGCCATTGATGAAGTCACGCCGATAACCGGAAATGAACGACTGCTGGTAGCCGGCCTCACCCTCGCTGAACGGGTAGCCGAGGTTGACCTCGCGGTCGTCCAGGCTGCCCTGGGCCAGCACATAGACGCTACGCAGCACCAGTTCGCCGCCGCATGGCAGCGGCAGGCTGACGTCGCCTGGCAAAGGCTTGGGGTTGTCCAGCTTGCTGGTGTCGACCGGCTGTGCCGGGGCGCTGGCGGCAGCGGCGTTGGCCGACTTGGCAGGCGGCTCGTCGGTACCCGGCGAACAGGCCGCCAGGCCCAGCGTTGTCAGAAGCAGGGCCGCAGCCCCGAGGCGAATTTCAGACATCACGGATTCCTTGACTGGCATCGATGCGCGTCACCCGCCAGCCGCCCAGGGCAGCAGCGGCTGTGCTGGCCAGCAGCACCGCAGACAACGCAACGAAGTAATGCATGGGCAACAGATGGCTGGCGTATTCGCCTGGCACCTGCGTGAAGATCCGGTTAAGGCCCTGCTCGGCCAGCAGGTACAGAGCGGCGGCAACTGCGGCCGCCAGCACGCCGCTGTACAGCGCCTGCAGCACCACGAACAGCAGCAGCGCGGCCGTGCCGAACCCCAGCAGGCGCAGCACCGCCAGCTCACGCTGCTTGCGCTGTACCGCCGCCACCGCGCCAGCGGCGACGGCTGCCACGGCACCGGCCACGGCCAGGCTGGTGATGATCCAGAACACCAGGTCCAGGTTGCGGCTCAGGGCCTGCACCTGGGCGATCTGCGCAGCCTGGGTCGATACCAGCCACCTGCGTTCGGCAAAATAGGTGCGCAGCGTCTCGACATCAGCCAGCCCACGGGCATACAGGCGAAACGCCGGGTATATCCGCTGCGCATCAGTGCCTGCGCCCTCGCCCGGCCAGCCCAGCGCCGGCACGCCGCGCCCGTCGCGGTAGTCTTCGACCGCTTCGAGCAGGGCCAGGGAAGCAAACAGGCCATCGCGCTCGAACGCCGTCAACGGCAGCACGGCGGCTACCTGCAGGCGCGTCTGGCGCCATTGCACCTGGCCGGCCTGCTGCCGGCTGAAGCTGGCCTGCAGCTCATCACCGGCAGCGGCACCGAGCTTCTCGGCAGCGGTAAAGCTCAGTACCACCTGCTGCAAGCCCTGCGGCGGTGACACCTGTTGCAACAAGGGGTCACCGGCAGCGGTCGGCAGCATCTCGACGGTTACCGCACGCCCCTTGGCAGGCAGCAGCAGCTCTGCAGTGGCGGCGATCTGCCGGGTCCGCGCGATGGCGAAAGCGACGTCCGGGCGCTGCCCCAGGGCATCGATGAAATCGGCGCGGAAACGGCCACCGCCCAAGGGAATGATCTCGCGTACGCTCGGGTCGCGTTGCAGGCGCTCGGTCAGGCTGCCGACCAGGCCGAACTTGAGCCCGAACAGCACCAGCAACGGCGCGATCACCGCGACCAGCGCCAGCACGCTGCACGCCGACAGCCGCGCATCGTTGCGGTAGTCCTGCCAGGCCAGGCCGGCGATCAGCCACGGGCGCATCAGACGGCCTGCGCCAAGGTGGCGGTGACGCCGCCGTCGGCATCGCGCCGGCAGGCCATGCGCAGCACGCTCAACCCGGCCCGGCGTGCCAGCGCTTCGTCATGGGTGGCGAGCACGCAGGTCACCTGGCGCGCCTGTGCTTCGCGCAGCAGCAACTGCATGACCCGCTCGGCGTTCACCGGGTCCAGCGCCGCGGTAGGCTCGTCGGCCAGCAACAAGGCCGGCGCATGCGCCAGAGCCCGGGCGCAGCTGACCCGCTGACGTTGCCCCAGCGACAACGCGGCGGGCTTCTTGGCCAGCTGGTCATGCACATCCAGCGCCTCGGCCAGGCGTTCGACGCTGCCGTCCTCGCCCAGCCCCAACAGCTGCCGTGGCAGGCGGATATTGCCACGCACATCGAGGAAACCGAGCAACCCACCGGCCTGCAGCACATAGCCCAGCTGGCGGCTGCGCAGCGCCGCCAGCTGATCGAGGCGGCGCTGGCGCCACAGGCCAGCCACATCGGTGCCGGCGAAGACGAAGCCCTCGGCGGCATCCGGCGCCAGCACCAGCGCCAGCAGGTCGAGCAAGGTACTCTTGCCGCAGCCGCTGGGGCCGAC
>MTEU01001398.1_pt3 | contig 12835 bp, 16 predicted proteins | sample 1042701 | NCBI WGS metagenome assembly MTEU01 (sample SAMN06185813, study PRJNA358809) | soil metagenome | isolation source: naturally attenuated soil | place: India | collected 2015-05-23
GTGCAGGTGACCGACCAGATGGCCGTGGAACGCTACTCCCACGTGATGCACATCGTTTCCAACGTCACCGGACGCCTGAAGCCGGGTCTCAGCGCCATGGACGTGCTGCGCGCCACCTTCCCGGCGGGCACGCTTTCGGGGGCACCCAAGATCCGCGCCATGGAGATCATCGACGAGCTGGAGCCGGTCAAGCGCGGCATCTATTCCGGCGCGGTCGGGTATCTCTCCTGGCACGGCAACATGGATACCGCCATCGCCATTCGTACCGCGGTGATCAAGGATGGTGAGCTGCATGTGCAGGCCGGGGCCGGCGTGGTGGCCGATTCCGTACCCGAGATGGAGTGGCAGGAGACGCTCAACAAGGGGCGCGCCATCTTCCGGGCCGTGGCCATGGCCGAAAAGGGCCTGGACAACCTCTAGGCCAAGTCTTGCTGCGGGCTAGAACTCTCTGCGCTTGACCCTACGGCGTTCGGCGCCCCTGCCGTGACGAGCAGGGGCACCGTGGGTCGCGCCGAGAAACGCTTATTCGTCCCCGGCCTCGTCCCGTTCTGGCGCTTCGTTCTCTTCTGCGTCTTCGCCTTCTGGCGACGCTTCACCCTCTACCGCGTCGGCCTCGGTGTCGCGCTCTTCGGCTTCTCTCTCTTCGGCTTCGCCCATCGTCAGGGCGGTGCGGATCAGCTTGGCGTTGTGACGCATCATGGCAACGTAGTTCGTGGCATCGCCATCGGGTTCGCTGAGGGAGTCGACATACAGCGGGCCGGCGATCGGCAGTTCCGTGTCGGCGGCGATGCTGCGGATGTAGCGGTCCGAGAGGGTGCTTTCCCAGAACAGGGCGCCTGGCTGGCTCTGCTCGATCAAGTCGACGATGCGCATGACCTGCTGGGGCGAGCCCTCGGTTTCGGCATTGCTGCCCCACACGCCGTCATGGCGAAAGCCGTAGGCATCGGCGAAATAGACGAAGGCCGCTTCCGTGGTGATCAGCAGCCGCTGCTCCTCGGGAATCGGGGCGAGCAGTTCGCCGATCTCCTCGTGCAGTCGGGCCAGGGTTTCCGTGGCCGCGGCGGCACGTGCCTGGAAATTGTCGGCGGCCTCGGGGTGGAGCTCGCTGAGCTGGTCGGCGATCACCTTCATGTAGGCTGCCACGGCGCGCGGGTCCATCCACAGGTGCGGGTCGGGCTCCCCGGTGTATTCACCCGTGACGATGGGCCGAGTCGGGTATTCCGTGGCTTCCGCTACCGGTACCAGCGGTGCCCGGTTGCCCACCGTGGCGTAAACCTGGCGCATCCACTGCTCGAGTTGGTAGCCGTTGTAGAAGACGAGGTCGGCATCCTCCAGCGCAATGAAATTGTTGGGTGTCAGCTCCCACTCATGGACTTCGGCCCCTACCGGAGTCAGCACCACCAGTTCGATATCGTTACCGCCGACTTTGTTGACCAGGTCGCCAAGAATCGAGAAGCTGGCGACCACTTTGGGATTGGCTGCCGCCGCCGTCACGCTGCCGACCATGGCGGCGAGAGGCAGGGTCAGCCAGATACAGGCACGGCGGGTAAAGCGCATCGTCAATCTCCTTTTCGCGGTAGCGCACTGCCCGATGATAGAGACTGGGAGGTACGCTGGCCAGCCGCGACTGTCCCGGCCGCCGACGAACGCGTCGGCCGGAGGCATCTTGCGTTGACAGCTCGGCTGCCTGGGCGGCACTATTGCGTCATGAACGCAAACGCCTATATGCCGAATTCGATCCAGTGGTGGCGCTCCTGAGCGAGGGGCGGCGCGCTGACGACTGAACGAAATGCCGCCGTCGGGCGGCTTTTTTGTGTCCGAAGCAGAACCTGCACGGCTGGCCGCGCACGACGAAACATTGAAAAGATTCGCTGGAACAGGACCTTCTCGCCATGTCCGTGCTGATGATCGACAACTATGACAGCTTCACCTTCAACGTGGTGCAGTATCTTGGCGAACTCGGTGCCGAGGTAGCCACCTATCGCAACGACGCCATTACCCTGGAGCAGATGGAAGCGCTGGCGCCGAGCCACCTGGTGATCTCGCCCGGCCCTTGCACCCCCAACGAGGCGGGCATCTCGTTGGCTGCCATTCGGCACTTCGCCGGTCGTCTGCCGATCCTCGGCATCTGCCTCGGTCATCAGGCGATCGGTCAGGTCTATGGCGGCAAGGTGGTGCGCGCCCCGCAGGTGATGCACGGCAAGACCTCGCGCATCCGTCATAATGGTCTTGGTGTCTTCGCCGGTCTCGAGGATCCGCTGGAGGTCACGCGCTACCACTCACTGGTCGTGGAAGCCGACACGCTGCCCGAGTGCCTCGAGGTGACCTCCTGGACCGACGACGATGACGTGACCCCCGGACTGATCATGGGGCTGCGTCACCGTGAGCTGGATATCGAAGGCGTGCAGTTCCACCCGGAGTCGATTCTGACGCGTCAGGGGCATGAGCTGCTGGCCAATTTTCTCAAGCGCCGCTGAGCCGCCCGTAAAGAGGAGTGCCTGCCCATGCAGATGCGAGACGCCATTGCCGCGGTGATGCGCCGTGAAAACCTTAGCTTCGATCAGACCCATGCCGTCATGCAGCAGATCATGACCGGCGAGGCCAGCGATGCGCAGATCGGCGGTTTTCTGGTCGGTCTGGCGATGAAGGGGGAGACGGCCGAGGAGATCGGTGCCGCCGCCCAGGTGATGCGCGAGCTGATGAAGCGTGTCCACCTTCAGCGCAGCGAGAACGTGGTGGACATCGTCGGCACCGGCGGCGACGGCGCCAACCTGTTCAACGTCTCGACCGCTTCCAGCTTCGTTGCCGCGGCTGCCGGCGCCCAGGTGGCCAAGCACGGCAATCGCAGCGTTTCATCCTCTTCGGGCAGCGCCGATCTGTTCGACATGGCGGGCATTCATCTCGATCTCCGGCCGGAGCAGGTGGCGCGCTGCATCGAGCACGTCGGGGTCGGCTTCATGTTCGCCCCCAACCATCATCCCGCCATGCGTTTCGCCATCGGCCCGCGGCGCGAGATGGGAGTGCGCACCCTGTTCAACATCCTCGGGCCGTTGACCAATCCCGCCGGGGCGCCGAACCAGGTGCTGGGGGTCTATTCGGCCGAGCTGGTGCCGCTGATGGCCGAGGTGCTGCGTCAGCTCGGCAGCCGCCACGTCATGGTGGTTCATGCCGAGGACGGTCTCGACGAGATCTCCCTGGCGGCGCCGACCCAGGTGGCCGAGCTGAAGGACGGCGAGATTCGCCGTTACACCATCGCGCCCGAGGACTTCGGCATCGAGCGGCAGGCACTGAGTCCCTTGAAAGTGGTCAGCGCCGAGGACAGTCTGCGGCTGGTGCGCGAGGCGCTGGTGGGCGAGGGGCCGGCGGCCGACATCGTCTCTCTCAACGCCGGCGCGGCGCTCTACTGCGCGGGTGTCGCCGATACCCTCAAAGAGGGCGTGATGATGGCCCAGGACGCTCAGGCCTCCAAGCTGCCGCTGGAAAAGATGAAGGAGCTGGCCGACTTCACCCGCGTGCTGGTTTCCTGAGCGTCACGGCTCTCCTGGGTCGGCTGTCGGCAATGCCACCAGACTCAGGAGTTTGTCTTCGTGTAGGCAAACCATGCCGGTGATCTCGCGGCCGGCTGTCCAGCCGTTGCCCAGGTCTTCGAGCAATCGCAGGCGTACGGTGCCGATGCCATGCCAGGTCATGAGTTCGGCGGCGGGAAAGTGGAACATGCGGCCAACCAGCGGGTAGAGCGCCTTGAACAGGCTCTCCTTGAGGGAGAAGGTCGCGCTTACCATCAGTCCTACGCTCGATGGCGGCAGCGCTTCCATACGAACGAGCTCCTCGGCGGTCAGTACCCTTCTTGCCAGCCGGCGGGCCTGCTCCTCGTTCAGCAACCGTTCGGCATCGAGACCGACACCCTGATAGACCTGGCGATGGGCGACCAGTGCCGCAGCCCAGCCGTCGCTATGAGTGATGGCTCCCACGCAGCCCTCGGGCCAGCACGGCGAGCGATCCTCGTTCATGCTTGGGGTTGCGTCCCTGCCATCCAGCAGGCGCAGGGCATGGCGTGCGCACAGCCGCCCGGCAACGTATTCCGCCCGCCGTTTGGCAATGGCGTCATGCAAGCGGGGCGGGAGAACGACGCCATGGCGTTCACCGGGAGCATGACCATCGGCCGGCTCGTCGAGGCGGGCAGGGTCGAAGCGAGTCGCCACCAGGCAGGTGCCAGGAAGGGGCGAGGCCCAGGGCCAGTCGCTGCTGAAAGGACCGATAACAGGGTCGACAAAAGAAGAGGAGCTGTCCATGGGCGAATTCTTGCATGGGCCACGGGCTGACGTCATGTATCCTGACTATTCGCGCCGGAGAGAGACGAGCGATGCGCCGACTTTGGGTAGCGTCGCGTTCCATGTCGAACCGCAGATAGGTAATATGGGGCGCTCACCGGCTTCAACCGCGGCCAGCGCCGCCCGTACCGAGACAGCACCATGAGCCCAACCAAGGACGCCCCGACCATTCTCACCCGCATCCTGGCCCGCAAGGACGAGGAAGTGGCAGAACGCAGCCGCGCCGTGTCCGAAGCCGAGTTGCTGACCTTGGCCGAACGGCAGAGCGCCCCCCGCGGTTTCATCGCGGCACTCGACCGGCGCATCGCCGAGGGCGACCCGGCGGTGATCGCCGAGATCAAGAAGGCCTCGCCCTCCAAGGGCGTGATCCGCGAAGACTTCCAGCCTGCCGAGATTGCGGCGAGCTATGCTGACGGCGGTGCCGCCTGCCTCTCGGTGCTGACCGACACCGACTTCTTCCAGGGCCACGAGGACTTCCTCATCGCCGCGCGCGAGGCGTGCGACCTGCCGGTGATTCGCAAGGATTTCATCGTCCATGGCTATCAGGTCAGCGAGGCGCGCGCCATCGGCGCCGACTGCATCCTGCTGATCGTCGCCGCGCTGGAAGATGCCCAGATGGCCGATCTCTACCAGCAGGCAACGGCGCTGGGCATGGACGTTCTGGTCGAGGTGCATGACGCCCTGGAACTCGAGCGTGCGCTCAAGCTCGGCATCGGCCTGGTGGGCATCAACAACCGTAACCTGCATACCTTCGATACCCGCCTGGAAACCACGCTGGAGCTGTTGCCGCGGATTCCTGCCGGGGTCACCGTGGTCACGGAGTCCGGCATTCATACCCAGGCCGATGTGCTGCGCATGCGCGAGCACGACGTACATGGCTTTCTGGTCGGCGAGGCCTTCATGCGCGAGCAGGAACCGGGTGAAGCGCTGCGGCGGCTGTTCTACTGAGCGGGTTGTAATCAGGGACCAAAAGGGCAGCCGCGTTGGCTGCCCTTTTTCGTCGGCAGAACAATAGCGAGTGTTCTAATGTGTTTATGTGCAGTCCAGCACATCAGGAGCCCTCATGTTTGACCACGTCAAGTTTGGTGTCAGCGACTATGTAGCGAGCAAGGCCTTTTTCCTTAAGGCTCTCGAGCCGCTTGGGGTAATAGGAGGTGCGGAAGGTGAGCCGTCATACGGCATCGAACTCTGCGGTAAGGGAGACGCCTCGCTGTGCCTGTACCAGGCCAAGGAGAAGCCTGCCCCTCTTCATATCGCGCTCCATGCCGACACTCGACAGCAGGTCGATGACTTCTATCATGCGGCCTTGAAGGCCGGGGGCAAGGACAACGGTGCTCCTGGTCTGCGTCCGAACTATCATGCGAACTACTATGCCGCCTTCGTCATCGGCCCGGATGGGCACAACATCGAAGCGGTGTGCCACGAGCCCGTGTCTCCTTCCTTTTGCTCTTCCCATATTAGGTAAATTTAACTTGGGTGCTTTGCCGAAGTCCCTCGGTGTCTTGTCGAGCGATTTTTCAAGTCCAGGAGAAGAAGTCATGATGAAGCCGGTTTGCTGGTTCGAGATCTACGTGCAGGACATGGCTCGTGCAAAGGCCTTCTACGAGGCTGTATTCGACGTGCAGTTGGAAGAACTGCCGAGCCCAAGCGCCGATGAAGAGATGCTGGCCTTCCCCGGTGCCATGGAGGAGGCTGCGGGAAGTTCGGGAGCGCTCGTGAAGAGTGGCAACTGGCAGCCCGGCACCGCCGGTACGGGTACGGTCGTCTACTTTGCCTGCGAAGACTGCGCCGTACAGGTGGCGCGGGTGGCCGCCAGTGGTGGCAAGGTGCTTCAGGAGAAGATTTCCATTGGCGACTACGGGTTTGCGGCGCTGATTGCCGATGCCGAGGGCAATTCGATCGGGCTTCATTCGATGAGGTAGAGAACATTGCCGCTACAAAGTGTGCGATGAGATGGCAATGACAGCAATGGAGATATCCAAAGCGAGATGGACGAGTGCATGAAACCGGTCATTCAAGAAGAGATATCCGGTTGCGGTATTGCTGCGAGCGCTGCGATCGCCGGCATTACCTACGCCGAGGCTAAGAAGAAGGCTAACTCTCTGGGTATTTATGCCGAGGACCCGACACTATGGTCGAGTACCGAGCATGTTCGCAGGCTTCTAGGCGAACTCAATGTTTCAGTTGACACAAAGACAATACCTTTTGAGGAATGGGAGCGGCTTCCAGACAAGGCGCTCCTGGCGATTAAATGGAGGGTGGAGCGGGGAAAGCCATTCTGGCATTGGGTCGTTTTCGTCAGGGATGGGGTCAATACGGTCGTGCTTGATTCCAAGAAAGACTTGAAATCCAATGTTCGCAGGGACTTCGGACGTATGAAGCCCAAGTGGTATATCGCAGTGGCCAACTGACGCTGGGCAGCAATGTGTGGCTACCTCAAAAAGGAAAAAGCAGGGAAAGCGATGAACCAAGACGAAATCAAGGCATTGTTCGATCAGCAGGCTTCCAGCTACGACGCACAGTGGGCGAAGACGTTGCCGATTCGGAACTGCCTGCACTTGCTACTGGATGCGGCCTTTGCCGAGCTACCCGAAGAGGCACATGTGCTCTGCGTGGGAGTAGGAACGGGAGCGGAGCTGTCTCACCTTGCTCGTAACAAACCCACTTGGAAGTTCACTGCCGTAGAGCCCTCTGGCGCAATGCTGGACATCTGCCGGAAGCAGGCGGCAACGGAGGGTTTCGCGGGGCGCTGTCAATTTCACGAGGGCTATCTGGAATCACTTCCTGGCGCCCAGATATTCGATGCTGCGACCTGCTTGCTGGTGTCGCAATTCATTCTCGACTGGCAGGCCCGTTCCGACTTCTTTCACGAAATAGCCCGCAGGCTCAAGCCGGGTGGGCTTCTCGCGAGCTCTGACTTGGCCTCGGATGTGGCATCGCCCGAGTATGAGGTGTTGCTGCGCGCCTGGATGAACATGATGGCGCAGGCGGATATCACACCCGAGGGAATGGCGCGCATGCGCAAGGCCTATGCCAACGACGTTGGCGTACTTCCGCCGAGTAGGGTGGCTGCCATCATAGAGGCCGGAGGCTTCGAGCCACCCGTGCAGTTCTTCCAGGCCGGCTTGATTCACGCCTGGCTGTCGAAGCGCACCGCAAGCAGTGCTGGCCCAGATGATTCATTCGCCCCCACGCTTCCACATTCGTCATAGACCCAGCCAAAGGAAACCCTCATGTCTACTAATTCTCTGCAGTCCCTGTTTGCCTACAAGGCCTGGGCCAATGCCGAGCTGTTCACCCTGCTTGCCAATTTGCCGCCAAGTTACGCCGCTGAGCTACACACATGCATTCGAACGCTCAATCATATCTATGTCGTCGATCGCATCTTTCGAGCGCACCTGAGTGAGGATCCACTTCCATTCGATGCAACCAACACCGAAGAGACGCCGGCTCTCAGCCAGCTGCATGGAGAGGTAACGGAAACGGACGCTTGGTACGTTGACTATGTCGCCAAGCTGAGCGATTCGGCCTTGTCCGAACCTCTGGCGTTCACTTTCACCGACGGGGATGCAGGACGCATGACCCGAGAAGAAATGCTATTGCATGTGATCGTTCACGGCGGGTATCACCGTGGCAACGTTGGCCAAGTGCTGAAATCCATCTCGGTGGCACCGCCCCGCGACCTCTATACCAAGTTCTTGCACATCAGCGAACCCGGGCGCAGGGAGCCTGGCTCTTGCTGAACTTTCACAAGGCGTACAGCAGGCTGTGTATGCTGGTGGAGTGGTGATTCAAGGAGGATATATGAGTGTCTCTAAATATCTCGTCATCACTCCTCATGTGAGTGAATAGCTATCCGTACGTGGGGTGGGGCCGACCGTCATCGCCAGACTTGAGCAGATGGGGTTTCATTCACTGGCACAGCTAAGTGAAGCGAGTCTTGACGAGATCATTTCAGCGGGCGCAGCCATCTCAGGCTCCACCTGCTGGAAGAACAGCCCCCAAGCCCGAGCCGCCATTCAAAGGGCCATTGAGCTGGCGCAACTTCATCAGCAGCGGAGCGAGTGAGTAATGAAGCTGCTTTACAGACAAGCTGACTATCGAGATGTGGATGCGCTATTCGAGGTGCGCAGCAAGACAAGGGAAAATCCCATATCCAAAGCCAGGCTGGCTGAGATGGGTATTACCCACTCCAGCATTGTCGAGGGGTTCGAGCTCGGTCAGCTGTATGGGCGGGTATGCTTGGATGGGAAGGCTGTCATAGGTTTCTGTATCGGCGACATCGAGAGCGGCGAAGTGTTGGTCCTAGCGGTATTGCCGAACTACGAAGGCAAAGGGATCGGGCGGCAGTTGCTGGGCAGGGTGATGGAAGAACTGAAGGAGCAGGGTCACCATGCGCCATGGCTCGCCGCGGATCGCAATGCTGCTGTACGCGCCCATGGTTTTTACCGTCGTCTCGGATGGGTGCCGACCGGCCAGATGCTGGAGAATGGTGATGAAATTTTGGTGCTTGATGGTCCCAATTGATTAAATTTTTGAGACACGCACTCTAGATCGCAACTGCACCGCTCAATAAAAAGGAAACTGCCGTGACTGGTTTGATAACGACAGAGGTGCGAGAGGCGGCAGAGCGCAGCGTTCTTTGCTGGCTGGCGACCTCCGACGAAGCTGGGCAGCCCAACGTTTCCCCCAAGGAGATATTCGCGGTCCTGGATGACACGACAATGGTGGTGGCGAATATCGCTTCTCCTGTTTCTGCCAGGAATATCCAGGTCAATGAGAAGGTTTGCTTGAGCTTCATCGATATCTTCGTGCAAAAAGGCTTCAAGGTGACCGGCGTTGCACGTGAAGTGAAAGCACGAGCTGCGGACTTCTCTCGTTGGGCCGAGCCGCTTCTCGAAATGGCCGGGGAGCGCTTCCGGATTCACAGCGTCTTCGTCGTGTGTCCTACTGCCGTTGAACCTATCCTCGCTCCCAGCTACAGGTTCTATCCCGCAGAGACCACCGAAGAATCTCAGATCCGCTCTGCGCTTCGTGCCTATGGGGTCAGCCGCGAGGAGAGTGGCTAAAACCTCAATCTTCAGCGGTCGCGGCCGATAACGAAGAAAAGGCCCACGAGGGGAGAGCCGCCATGAGCCGGATCCGTAGCATGCAGAGCCGTGCTGAGGATGCTCGCACTGCCGTTCGCGAGTTCCACCAGGGGGTGAAGCAGCCCGATACCGAGCTGGTGCTGTTCTTCTGTTCCAGCCACTACGACCTGGTGGCGCTGGCTGACGAGATGAACCGTCTGTTCGGCGACATTCCCGTGGTGGGGTGCACCACCGCGGGTGAGATCGGCCCCCTGGGCTATCTCGACCACACGCTCACCGGTGTAAGCTTCCCGGCCGGCAGCTGTACGGCAGTAACCGGGCGACTGGATGCCCTTGAGCAGTTCAGTATTGCTCGTGGCCAGGCGTTCACCGACGAGCTTCTGCAGCAACTCGGTGAGCGGGCGACACGGCCGAGCGGCGGCAACAGCTTTGGTTTTCTTCTCATCGATGGCCTTTCCGTCCGTGAAGAGCAGGTGGCGCGAACGCTGCAAACGGCATTGGGCGATATCGTGCTGGTGGGTGGCTCGGCGGGCGACGACCTGTGTTTCAGCCAAACCCAGGTGTTCCATGGCGGTGATTTTCACAGTGACAGCGCCGTGCTTACCGTTTTGAAGACCGACTACCCGTTTCGTCTGTTCAAGACCCAGCACTTCCTCTCGCTGGAGGAGCGCCTGGTCGTCACCCGGGCCGATGTGGAGCAGAGGGTCGTCCACGAGATCAATGGCATACCCGCCGCTCAGGCCTATGCCGAGCTGATCGGTGTTTCGATGGAGGCGCTCGAGCCGCACCATTTTGCCGCTGCGCCGGTGGTCGTACTGATCGATGGCACCGATTACGTACGCTCGATACAGAAGGCCGGGCCGGATGGCAGCCTGACCTTCTACAGCGCCATTGACGAAGGGTTGGTCCTGCGCGTGGCTCAAGGGATGGATCTGGTCTCCGACCTGGAGGCAACCATGGGACAGCTGAGCGAGGGACTGGGCCCGCCGCAGCTGGTGCTTGCCTGCGACTGCATTCTGCGCAACCTTGAGGTCACCCAGAAGAAAACCAAGGCGGCGGTGGAGGCGGTTTTCGGTCGTCATAATGCTGTCGGCTTCAGTACCTATGGCGAGCAGTACGGTGGCGTGCACATGAACCAGACGCTGACCGGCATCGCCATTGGCGCTTGTTCGCGTAGCGGAACGAACGGCTCGTCGAGTGGTTGGAGCCTGTCTGGTCGCCCTACGGAGCAGGTGATGCCATCCGGTGCCACCCAGCCGTTACCGCGGCGACAGCCAGGGGGCGAGCAGTTGCAAAAGATGGTGCAGGCCTTGATGGATCGCGCCGAGCGCAGCACCAGCGTGCGTGGCTCCGGTTTCAGCCTCTTCCAGACCGCGGTGATGCTGGAGGATCAGGTGCGGGCGCGAACCAAGGAACTGGAGGCGGCGCTGCGCGAGAATGAGCAGATCAATCGTGCCTTGCAGCAGGTGCAGGAGGATATGGAGCGGGAGATCCGCGAGCGGCGCGAGGCGCTCGTGGCGCTGGAGCGCGAGAGGGAGGAGCAGCAAGTCCTCATCGGTAAATTGGAAGAGGCCCACAATCAGCTGCTCCAGTCGGAGAAGCTCGCTTCCATCGGCCAACTTGCCGCGGGTGTCGCCCACGAGATCAACAATCCCATCGGTTTCGTCAGCTCCAACCTCAACACCCTGCGTCAGTACATCGACGACCTGCTGCGCCTGATCGATCTCTACGAGACGGTCGAGTCGTCATTGACGACCGAGGCGGCCGAGCGGATCGCACAGCTCAAGTCGGAACTCGAGCTGGACTATCTGCGTGAAGATGTCGGGGCACTGATCGCCGAGTCGATCGACGGTACGGCCCGGGTGCGGCGTATCGTTCAGGATCTGCGCGATTTTTCTCGTACCGGTGCCACCGACTGGCAGCTTGCCGATCTCCATCAGGGACTGGAGAGCACGCTCAACGTGGCGACCAACGAGATCAAGTACAAGGCCACGATAGTACGTGAATACGGTCAACTGCCGGCGGTCGAGTGTGTGCCGGCCCAGCTCAATCAGGTCTTCCTGAATCTGCTGGTCAATGCGGCTCAGGCAATCGAGGACCACGGCACCATCACGCTGCGCACCGGCTGCGAAGGCGATCAGGTGTGGCTTGCCTTTACCGATGACGGGGCGGGGATACCTGCAGAGCTGCAGTCGCGTATCTTCGATCCCTTTTTCACCACCAAGCCGGTCGGCCAGGGCACCGGCCTCGGCTTGTCGCTTTCCTATGGCATCGTGCAGAAGCACGGAGGACGCATCGAGCTGGTTAGCCGCCCCGGGGAGAGCACGACCTTCACCCTCTGGCTGCCAATTAGGCGCAGCCCGGAAGAAAATTCTTCAGCGGTTGAACAGCCACAATAATCCGCTGATGAGCAGGCTCAGCAGGATCATGGTGGTGAGGGGGAAGTAGAACGAGAAGTTCTCGCGGCGTATGGCGATATCTCCCGGCAGTTGGCCAAGCGGCAGCTTGGAGAGCCATGGCCAGAGCAGGCCGATGAGCACGATACACAGGCCAATGACGATCAGGGTGCGGGACATCCTGCCTCCTGTTCCGTTTGACTTGCGCTGACCGAGAACAAACCGTACCGGCGAGTGCCGGTACGGTTGAGACTGGCTAGCGCTTACTCCTCTGCGCTGAAGGGCAGGGATGAGTGGTGGAGCACGATGCGCAGCTCACCTTCGTCATCCAGGTGATAACCCCAGGTCTTGTCCACGGTGGTGGTGTTGCCTTCGGCATCGAGGATGGACACGTTGCCCATGGTCAGGGCGACGTCGCCGCTGATCAGGATGGCGGCATTTTCGATGGTGACTTCCTGCCAGCCCTTCAGGGCAAAGCCGCTGTCTTCACTGTACTCATCGCTGTGGCCGACGAAGTAGGCCAGTGCGCCTTCGGGCGTCGTACGGAAGGTTTGCGGCGCGGCGGCCAGAGTAGGTTTGAATAGTACCGCACCCATGTCGTAGCCGTAGGCGCTCTCGATCACTTCCTGTGCCAGTTCGCGGGCGGCGTCGATGCCTTCCGCCTCATAGATAGTGGAAATGGCAACCAGGGCGTCGCCCCAGGCTTGCTGTGCCGCCAGCACCTGCTCTTCGGTGATGTCGCCACCCAAGTGAGTGACCTGTGCGGCACTGGCCAGGCCAGCAGTGCCAAGGCCGAGCCCGAGAGCCGTGGCAGTCACTAGCGTCTTGAGTTTCATCATCCCTCTCCTGTCGATAAGTCCATGTAAGGTCTAGTGATCGAGCCTGCAAGCTTACCAGCTCAGCCGGCGCAGGTGGGTCAGAATTCCCTGCAGCGGGTGCGGCAGGGCCTGGCCGGAGAGGCGGCTGGCCTGGCTGCGGCAGGAGTAACCGGTGGCCAGCAGGCGGCCCCGGTTGGTCT
>MTEU01003481.1_pt1 | contig 12830 bp, 13 predicted proteins | sample 1042701 | NCBI WGS metagenome assembly MTEU01 (sample SAMN06185813, study PRJNA358809) | soil metagenome | isolation source: naturally attenuated soil | place: India | collected 2015-05-23
CGGCCCCGGGGCATCAGCAGTGATGCACAAATTGCTGGGGCTGCCTTGCAGCCCTTTCGCGACACAAGGCCGCTCCTACACCGATCACCAACACCCGCATGAGTCCATAAAAAAACCGGCTGTAAAAGCCGGTTTTCTTATGCCTCAAAAAAACTTATGCACGATTTTCAGAAAAATGTCATACGCAGAAATAAATAGCTAATTCAAAGACTTAGCGATCACTTCAGGGTTTTAATCCAAAAACAGTTCACAAGTTATCCACAGATGATCAAGCCATCTGCTCTTGGGGCTTTTCCTCTGCCGGCGGCAGCGAACCCATGGCCCGCTGGGTCGCTTCGTTCCACGCCGCGGCGCGGTCGTTGAGCTCGGCGATGGCCCGTGGTCCGGTGCCGTTGGCGTACATCGGTTCGCCAATCACCACCTCGATCGTGCCAGCGCGCTTGCCCCAGCCGGTCTTCGGCCAGAACTTGCCGGCATTATGGGCAATCGGCAGCACCGGCAGCCCGGCATTCACTGCCAGCGCGGTACCGCCACGCGAGAACTTGCCCATGGTGCCGAATGGCACGCGGGTGCCTTCCGGGAAGATCAGCACCCAGGTCTTCTGCTTGAGCAGCTCGTCACCCTTGCTGGCTACCTGGCGCAGGGCTTCCTTGGGGTTATCGCGGTTGATCGCTATAGGCCGCAGCATGGCCATGGCCCAACCGAAGAACGGCACGTACAGCAACTCGCGTTTGAGCACCTGGCTCAGCGGCGAGAAATACTGGGACAGGAAGAAGGTTTCCCACGTGCTCTGGTGGTTGGACAGAATCACGCAAGGTTCAGCAGGCACGTTTTCGGCGCCAGTGATCCTGTAGTCGATACCCAGGATGGTGCGCACAAGGAACAACGCGCAACGGCACCAGTACACGTTGATGAACTTGTAGCGCTTGGGGAATGACAGGAAAGGCGCGACGAAGAAGCTCAGCGAGCACCACAGCAGCGAACTGGTGCCCAGCAGCAGGTAAAAAAGAAAGATTCTGATCGCCTGCAGGATCGACATAGTGGCTTGTACCATTGCGGGGCATGCCCGCCTGAGAAAAATGCGCCCGAAGGCGCACTGTTTAAATTAGTTCTCTGGCGATAGCTGCCAGATCGTCGAAAATCAGTGTAGTTTCCGGGACGCCTTTTTCCAGGGTCCGCTCGCCCTTGCCGGTTTTTACCAGCACGGGTTGTGCACCGACGGCCAGGGCGGCCTCTAGGTCACCTTTGCTGTCGCCAACGAACCAGACGCCTTCCAGGCCGACCTGGTAATGCTGGGCAATCGCTCGCAGCATGCCAGGCTTGGGCTTGCGGCAATCGCAGCCTTCGTCCGGCCCGTGCGGGCAATACACGATGTGGCCCACCTCGCCACCCTGCTCAGCCACCAGCGCGCGCAGGCGCGCGTGCATGGCCTCGAGGGTGGCCAGAGCATAATAGCCACGGGCAATGCCGGACTGGTTGGTGGCTACGGCCACCGTCCAGCCCGCCTTGCTCAACTGCGCGATCGCTTCGACCGAGCCAGGGATCGGCACCCACTCGTCCAGCGTCTTGATGTAGGCGTCGGAGTCATGGTTGATGACTCCGTCACGGTCGAGAATCAGCAGTTTCAAGGCTTACCCCAGCAGCGAAATATCGGCCACGCCCAGGAACAGGCCGCGCAGGCGGCTGAGCAGGGCATAACGGTTGGCGCGTACCTTGGCATCCTCCGCGTTGACCATCACCGCCTCGAAGAAGGCGTCGACCGGGTCACGCAGGGCCGCCAGGCGGGCCAGCGACTCGCTGTACTGGCGTGCAGCAGCCATGGGTTGCACGGCCTGGTCGGCCTGCTGGATGGCCGAATACAGGGAGAACTCGTTGGCGTTGTCGAAGTACTTCGGCTCGACATGATCGGCGATGGCGCCTTCGGCCTTGCTCAGCAGGTTCGACACGCGCTTGTTCACTGCGGCCAGAGCCTCGGCTTCCGGCAGCTTGCGGAAGGCTTGTACAGCCTGCACGCGCTGGTCGAAGTCCAGGGCAGAACCTGGCTGCAGGGCACGTACCGACAGGTAGGTGGCCACATCGATGCCTTCGTCTTCGTAACGCGCACGCAGGCGGTCGAAGATGAACTCCAGCACCTGTTCGGCCAGGCCGGCGGCCTTGACCTTGGCGCCGAACTGCTTGACCGCGAACTCGACCGCACCGGTCAGGTCCAGGTCCAGCTGCTTCTCGATCAAGATACGCAGCACGCCCAGTGCGGCACGGCGCAGGGCGTACGGGTCTTTGCTGCCGGTAGGCAGCATGCCGATGCCGAAGATGCCGACCAAGGTGTCGAGCTTGTCGGCGATGGCCACGGCGGCACCGGTGAGGGTCTGCGGCAGCTCGGCGCCAGCACCGCGCGGCATGTACTGCTCGTTCAGGGCAAGGGCAACGTCTTCCGGCTCACCGTCGTTGAGCGCGTAGTAGTAACCGGCAACACCCTGCATTTCAGGGAATTCGCCGACCATCTCGGTGGCCAGGTCGCACTTCGACAGCAGGCCCGCACGGCCTGCGCGCTGGGCGTCGCCGCCGATCAGCGGGGCGATGAAGGCAGCCAGCCTGGAAACGCGCTCGGCCTTGTCGTACACGGTACCCAGTTGAGCCTGGAACACCACGTTCTTCAGGCGCTCGTTGAAGGTTTCCAGCGGCTGCTTCTTGTCCTGCTTGAAGAAGAACTCGGCATCGGTCAGGCGTGGGCGCACGACCTTCTCGTTGCCTTGCACGATCTGCTTCGGGTCGCGGCTCTCGACGTTGGCCACGGTGATGAAGCGCGGCAGCAGTTTGCCTTCGCTGTCCAGCAGGCAGAAGTACTTCTGGTTGTCCTGCATGGTGGTGATCAGGGCTTCCTGTGGCACTTCGAGGAAACGCTCCTCGAACGAGCACACCAGCGGCACCGGCCATTCGACCAGGGCGGTCACTTCGTCCAGCAGCGCCGGCGGCACGATGGCGCTGCCTTCCTGCTGCATGGCCAGTTCGGCGGTACGCTTGCTGATCAGCTCGCGGCGCTCTGCGAAGTCGGCCAGCACGTAGGCTTTGCGCAGGTCTTCGACGTAGTTGGCCGGGGTGGTGATGACCACGTTTTCCGGGTGGTGGAAGCGGTGGCCACGGGATTCACGGCCGGCCTTCTGCGACAGGATGGTGCAGTCGACCACCTGATCGCCCAGCAGCATCACCAGCCATTGGGTCGGGCGCACGAACTCTTCACGGCTGGCCGCCCAGCGCATGCGCTTGGGGATCGGCAGGTCGTTGAGCGAATCTTCGACGATGGTCGGCAGCAGGCCAGCGGTGGCCTTGCCCGGGATGTGCTGGGAGAAGCGCAGCTTGGGGCCGCTCTGGTCGATTTCCGACAGCTCCACACCGCATTTCTTGGCAAAGCCCAAGGCAGCCTGGGTCGGCTCGCCGTCTTTGAAAGCAGCCTGCAGGGGCGGGCCGTCGATGTTGATGCTGCGATCAGGCTGCTGCACGTCCAGCTGGCGAATCAGCACGGCCAGGCGACGCGGCGCGGCGTAAACTTGCTTGCCGGTGTAGTTCAGGCCAGCGGCCTGCAGGCCTTTCTCGATACCAGCCAGGAAGGCTTCGCCGAGGCTGGCGAGGGCCTTCGGTGGCAGCTCTTCGGTGCCCAGTTCTACCAGGAAATCTTGAGCACTCATTGTGCAGCCTCCAGCTTAGCCAACACTTCGTCACGCAGTTCAGGGGTGGCCATCGGGAAGCCCAGGCGTGCGCGGGCTTGCAGATAGCTTTGCGCCACGTCCCGGGCCAGGGTACGTACACGCAGGATGTAGCGCTGACGCTCGGTTACCGAGATGGCACGGCGGGCGTCCAGCAGGTTGAAGGTGTGCGAGGCCTTCAGCACCATTTCATAGGTCGGCAGCGGCAGCTCAAGCTTGATCAGGCGGTTGGCTTCGCTTTCGTAGAAGTCGAACAGCTCGAACAGCTTCTCGACGTTGGCGTGCTCGAAGTTGTAGGTCGACTGCTCTACCTCGTTCTGGTGGAACACGTCGCCATAGGTGACCTTGCCGAACGGGCCGTCGGCCCACACCAGGTCGTACACCGAGTCGACGCCCTGGATGTACATGGCCAGGCGCTCCAGGCCGTAGGTGATTTCACCGGTGACCGGGTAGCACTCGATGCCGCCTACCTGCTGGAAGTAGGTGAACTGAGTGACTTCCATGCCGTTGAGCCAGATTTCCCAGCCCAGGCCCCAGGCGCCGAGGGTCGGCGATTCCCAGTTGTCTTCGACGAAGCGAATGTCGTGGACCAGCGGGTCCAGGCCGATGGCTTTCAGCGAGCCGAGGTACAGCTCCTGGAAGTTGGCCGGGTTGGGCTTCAGTACCACCTGGAACTGGTAGTAGTGCTGCAGGCGGTTGGGGTTTTCGCCATACCGCCCGTCGGCAGGGCGACGGCTAGGCTGCACATAGGCGGCGTTCCAGGTTTCTGGACCCACGGCGCGCAGGAATGTAGCGGTGTGGAAAGTGCCGGCGCCTACTTCCATATCGTAGGGCTGAAGCACCACACAACCTTGCTCGGCCCAGTAGTTCTGCAGGGCGAGGATCAGGTCTTGGAAGGTACGCACGGCTGGCGTAGGCTGGCTCACGAAATTCACCTGTATCTGGGGATGCGGATGTAAAGAGCGGGAGTATAACCTGATTCGCCTCGCCCTCTACTCATTGGAGCCTTATGCCACGCTGCTTTTGGTGTACCGACGATCCGTTGTACCAGGCCTACCATGACCAGGAATGGGGAACGCCACAGCGTGACCCGGCGTTGCTGTTCGAGATGCTTTTGCTCGAAGGGTTCCAGGCTGGGCTGTCGTGGATCACCGTCTTGCGCAAACGCGAGCGTTATCGCGAGGTGATGCACGGCTTCGATCCGGTGAAACTCGCCGTCATGAGCGACGAACGCATCGAGGAGCTGATGCAGGATGCCGGTATCATCCGCAACCGCCTCAAGCTCAAGGCTGCCAGGCGCAATGCCCAGGCCTGGCTGGCTTTGGACAACCCGGCCGAATGGCTCTGGTCATTCGTCGGTGGTGCGCCGAAGATCAACCACTTCAGGGGCCGCAGCGAGGTGCCAGCGGTTACCGATGAAGCCAAGGCTATGAGCAAAGCCCTGCAGAAAGCCGGCTTCACCTTTGTAGGCCCGACTATATGCTATGCCTTCATGCAGGCCACCGGCATGGTCATGGACCACACCACCGATTGCGATCGCTACGCCGCCTTGTTGCGCTGAGGGGTTACAATGCGCGCCTTGCTGAAATAAGGAATTCGCCTGTGGAAAAGTTCAAGGGCGCCCTGATGGTCGGGGTGCTGCGTCTGTTTGCCAAGCTGCCCTGGGGCGCTGTGCAGCGCGTTGGCGCCGGTATCGGCTGGCTGATGTGGAAGATCCCCAACGGCTCGCGCAATGTCGTGCGCATCAACCTGGCCAAGTGCTTCCCGGAGATGAACCCTGCCGAGCGCGAGCAGCTGGTTGGCCGCGCGTTGAAGGATATCGGTAAATCCTTCGTCGAAAGTGCCTGTGCCTGGATCTGGCCGCCGCAGCGCTCGCTGGAGCTGGTCAAGGAAGTGCACGGCCTGGAAGTGCTGGAGCAGGCCTTGGCCTCGGGCAAGGGCGTGGTCGGCATCACCAGCCACCTGGGCAACTGGGAAGTGCTGAACCACTTCTACTGCAACCAGTGCAAACCGATCATCTTCTACCGCCCGCCGAAGCTGAAGGCGGTGGATGACCTGCTGCGCGAGCAGCGGGTGCAGATGGGCAACCGCGTGGCGCCTTCGACCAAGGAAGGCATCCTCAGTGTGATCAAGGAAGTGCGCCGTGGTGGCCAGGTGGGTATTCCAGCCGACCCGGAGCCGGCGGAGTCGGCGGGGGTATTCGTGCCGTTCCTGGGAACCCAGGCGCTGACCAGCAAGTTCGTGCCGAACATGCTGGCAGGGGGCAAAGCGGTGGGGGTGTTCCTGCATGCCCTGCGGCTGCCGGATGGCTCGGGGTTCAAGGTGTTTCTGGAGGCGGCGCCGGAAGAGATGTACAGCACCGACGTGACCGTGTCGGCAGCGGCGATGAGCAAAGTGGTCGAGCGCTATGTGCGCGAGTACCCGAGCCAGTACATGTGGAGCATGAAGCGCTTCAAGAAGCGCCCGGCTGGCGAGGCGCGCTGGTACTGAGTTATCCACTGCTCTTCCAGTAGGCTGAATGCACTTCTGCCTGTGGTAGCAGGGACCTTGTGGGAGCGCGTTACCCGCGAATGCAATGTTGGCTTCACCGACGCATTCGCGGGTGAACCCGCTCCCACAGAGACCGCGTCAGCTTGAGATTTTGTCGAGCTTCTTCAGAAACACGGTCATCTCTTTTTCGGCCTGCTTGTCCCCATGGGCTTGCGCCGCCACGATCCCCTCCTCCCAGGCCTTGCGCGCCGCCGCCAGGTCCCCCTGCAACTGATGCGCCTTGCCCAGCAGCTTCCACGCTGCCGAGTACTTCGGGTCCTGTTCCACGCAGCGTGCCAGATGCACCGCCGCTTCAGCGCCATTGCCTTCGTCCAGCCAGGCCTTGCCCAGCCCGAACCTCAGCAGCGGGTTATCCACACCCTTGGCCAGCATCTTCTCCAGCGATTCGCGCATGCCTCGTGCTCCTAGAAGAAACTCAAGCCAACGTGGAACAGCTTCTCCACATCCCGAATATGCTTTTTATCCACAACGAACAGGATCACATGGTCGCCCGATTCGATCATGGTGTCGTCGTGGGCAATCATCACCTCTTCGTCACGAATGATCGCACCGATGGTAGTACCCGGCGGCAAGGCGATGTCTTCGATCGCCTTGCCGACCACCTTGCTCGACTTCGAATCCCCGTGCGCCACTGCTTCGATAGCTTCGGCAGCGCCACGGCGCAGCGAGTGCACGCTGACGATATCGCCTCGGCGCACGTGCGCCAGCAGGGTACCGATGGTGGCCAGCTGCGGGCTGATGGCGATGTCGATATCGCCACCCTGCACCAGGTCGACATAGGCTGGGTTGTTGATGATGGTCATCACCTTGCGCGCACCCAGGCGCTTGGCCAGCAGCGACGACATGATGTTGGCCTCGTCGTCGTTGGTCAGGGCCAGGAAGATATCGGCGTCGGCGATGTTCTCCTCCAGCATCAGGTCCTTGTCCGAGGCGCTGCCCTGCAGCACCACGGTGCTTTCCAGGGTGTCGGAGAGATGCCGGCAACGGGCCGGGCTCATCTCGATGATCTTCACCTGGTAGCGGCTTTCGATGGCCTCGGCCAGGCGTTCACCGATCTGCCCGCCACCGGCGATGACCACACGCTTGTTGGTTTCGTCGATACGGCGCAGCTCACCCATAACCGCGCGGATGTCCTTCTTCGCGGCGATGAAGAACACTTCGTCGTCTGCTTCGATAACCGTGTCGCCCCGCGGGGTGATCGGGCGGTCGCGGCGGAAGATGGCCGCGACACGGGTGTCGACGTTGGGCATATGCGCGCGGATCTGGCGCAGTTGCTGGCCTACCAGCGGGCCGCCGTAGTACGCCTTCACTGCCACCAGCTGGGCCTTGCCTTCAGCGAAGTCGATCACCTGCAGGGAGCCTGGGTGCTCGATCAGGCGCTTGATGTAGTTGGTCACCACCTGCTCGGGGCTGATCAGCACATCGACCGGGATATGGTCGTTATCGAACAGCTCTTCGCGGGTCAGGTAGGCCGACTCGCGCACCCGGGCGATCTTGGTCGGGGTGTGGAACAGCGAATATGCCACCTGGCAGGCGACCATGTTGGTTTCGTCACTGTTGGTTACCGCCACCAGCATGTCGGCGTCGTCGGCACCGGCCTGGCGCAGCACCGTAGGCAGCGAGCCGCGGCCTTGCACGGTGCGGATGTCCAGGCGGTCGCCCAGGTCGCGCAGGCGGTCGCCGTCAGTGTCGACCACGGTGATGTCGTTGGCTTCGCTGGCCAGATGCTCCGCCAGCGTACCGCCTACCTGGCCTGCGCCGAGGATGATGATCTTCATCCGCTACTCCCTACCCTTTGTTCTTATCCGCGCGAGGCGGCGATCTTGATCAGCTTGGCATAGTAGAAACCGTCGTGGCCGCCCTCCTGGGCCAGCAACTGGCGGCCGTGGGGCTGGCGCAGGCCGGCTTCGGTGGCCAGATCCAGCTCACGGGCACCTGGGGTGCGGGCGAGGAAGGCATCGATCACTTCGGTGTTCTCGGTCGGCAGGCTGGAGCAGGTGGCGTACAGCAGCATGCCGCCCACTTCCAGGGTCGGCCACAGGGCATCGAGCAGCTCGCCTTGCAGCGTGGCCAGGGCCGGGATGTCGTCGGCCTGACGGGTCAGCTTGATGTCCGGGTGACGGCGGATCACGCCGGTGGCCGAGCACGGTGCGTCGAGCAGGATGCGCTGGAACGGCTTGCCGTCCCACCAGCTGGCGGTGTCGCGGGCATCGCAGGCGATCAGCTCGGCGTCCAGTTGCAGGCGGTCGAGGTTCTCGCGCACGCGGGTCAGGCGCTTGGCTTCGAGGTCGATGGCCACAACGTGAGCCAGGCTGGCTTCGGCTTCCAGCAGGTGGCAGGTCTTGCCGCCTGGTGCGCAGCAGGCGTCGAGCACGCGCTGGCCGGGGGCCAGCTCCAGCAGGTCGGCGGACAGCTGCGCGGCTTCGTCCTGCACGCTCACCCAGCCTTCGGCAAAGCCTGGCAGGCCGCGCACATCGCAGGCTTCGGCCAACACGATACCGTCACGGCTGTACTGGCAGGCGCTGGCGCCAATGCCCGCCTCGGCCAGCAGCGCCAGGTAGGCATCGCGGCTGTGGTGGCGTCGGTTGACCCGCAGGATCATCGGCGGGTGGGCATTGTTGGCGGCACAGATGGCTTCCCACTGCTCCGGCCAGAAGGCCTTCAGCGACTTCTGCAGCCAGCGCGGGTGGGCGGTGCGTACCACTGGGTCGCGCTCCATGCCGGCCAGCAGTTCCTCGCCTTCGCGTTGAGCGCGGCGCAACACGGCATTGAGCAGGCCTTTTGCCCACGGCTTCTTCAGCTTGTCGGCACAGCCGACAGTCTCGCCGATGGCTGCGTGGGCCGGGATTCGGCTGTAGAACAGCTGGTACAGGCCGATCAGTAGCAGCGCCTGCACATCGGCATCGGCGGCCTTGAACGGCTTCTGCAGCAGCTGCGCGGCCAGCAGGTCGAGGCGTGGCTGCCAGCGCGCGGTGCCGAACGCCAGGTCCTGGGTCAGGCCGCGGTCGCGTTCATCGACCTTGTCCAGTTGCGCCGGCAGCGAGCTGTTCAGCGAGGCCTTGCCACTGAGCACAGCGGCAAGGGCGCGAGCGGCGGCGAGGCGTGGATTCATTGGCCCAGCACCTTGCCGCTGGCGAATTTCTCGCGACGGCTGTTGAACAGGTCGCTGAAGTTCAGCGGCTTGCCGCCGGGCAGTTGCAGGCGGGTCAGGCTCAGCGCCTGGTCACCGCAGGCGACCACCAGGCCGTCCTTGCTGGCGGAGAGGATCTCGCCTGGGGCGCCTTTACCTGTGGACAGGTTTGCCGCCAGCACCTTCACGCTTTCGCCATCGAGGGTGCTGTGGCAAACCGGCCACGGGTTGAAGGCACGGATCAGGCGTTCCAGCTCGACGGCCGGGCGGCTCCAGTCGATGCGCGCTTCGTCCTTGTTCAGCTTGTGCGCGTAGGTGGCCAGGGCATCGTCCTGAACTTCGCCTTGCAGCGAACCGTCGGCCAGGCCGGCAATGGCCTGGACGACTGCAGGCGGGCCCATCTCGGCCAAGCGGTCGTGCAGGCTGCCGCCGGTGTCTTCGGCGCTGATCGGGGTGACCACCTTGAGCAGCATCGGGCCGGTGTCCAGGCCTGCTTCCATACGCATCACAGTCACACCGCTCTCGGCGTCGCCGGCTTCCACGGCGCGCTGGATCGGTGCGGCACCGCGCCAGCGTGGCAGCAGGGAGGCATGGCTATTGATGCAGCCCAGGCGCGGGATATCCAGCACCACCTGCGGCAGGATCAGGCCATAGGCGACCACCACCATCAGGTCCGGCTTCAGCGCGGCCAGTTCGGCCTGGGCTTCGGCGTTGCGCAGGGTCGGCGGCTGAAACACTGGGATGTCATGGGCCACAGCCAATTGCTTGACCGCGCTCGGCATCAGTTTCTGGCCGCGCCCGGCCGGGCGGTCGGGCTGGGTGTAGACGGCCACGATCTCGTAGGGGCTGTCGAGCAAGGCCTTGAGGTGTTCGGCGGCAAACTCTGGAGTGCCTGCAAAGACGATGCGCATGGAGTTCTCGCTTCAAAAAAGAAAAAGGCTTGCCGGAGCAAGCCTTCTGGAAGGTGGGGATCAGGCTTGCTGGCGGTGCTGCTTTTCCAGCTTTTTCTTGATCCGGTCGCGCTTGAGCTGCGACAGGTAGTCGACGAACAGCTTGCCGTTGAGGTGATCGAATTCGTGCTGCACGCATACCGCCAGCAGGCCTTCGCATTCCAGCTCGTAAGGCTTGCCGTCACGGTCCTGGGCCTTGACCCGCACACGCAGCGGGCGGTCGACGTTCTCGTAGAAGCCAGGTACCGACAGGCAGCCTTCCTGGTACTGGCCCATGTCATGGGTCAGCTCTTCGACCGTGGGGTTGATGAAGACGCGCGGCTCGCTGCGGTCTTCACTGAGGTCCATGACCACGACTTGCTGGTGCACGTTGACCTGGGTGGCGGCCAGGCCAATGCCAGGGGCTTCGTACATGGTTTCAAACATGTCGTCGATCAGCTGACGCAGGGCGTCGTCGAACACCGTCACCGGCTTGGCGATGGTGCGCAGGCGCGGGTCCGGGAATTCGAGAATGTTCAAGATGGCCATAAGGTCAGGCAGTCACTGTGCGTTCGGTTGAAAACTGAGCACACATAATAAAGGGAAACGTGGATTTCAGCACCTGGCAAAGCTCGGCTAGGGTTTTCAAAAGCCGCTTATAGCCCATTCGATGGACAGGTTGTCAAAGCGTTATCAACAAAGTTATCCACAGTTTGTGCCACGTCGATGGCCCCGATTAGATCAAGGATGATCCTCATGCATACCTACCATTCGTCGCCTCTTTCGCCTGCCGAGCTGGAGGCGAGATTACGCCTTCACCGGCTGCCGGAGACGGGATTGCGTCGCTTTAACACCTTGCTGGAGGCCTTTGGCAGTGCTTCATCGGCACTGTGCGCACCGGCCGGCGCGTGGCGCGCATTGGGCATACCACAGGCCACCATCGATGCACGGCGCAGTGCCGAAGTACGGGAAGGTGCACTGGCCGCAATGGCCTGGTTAGAGCGCCCGGGCCAGCATTTACTGATGTGGGACGGCCCTGGCTACCCGCCACTATTGGCGGAAATCGACGATGCCCCTCCACTGCTCTTCGTCGCTGGCAACCCGGCCTTGCTCGAGCGACCACAGCTGGCAATTGTGGGCAGCAGGCGTGCTTCACCCCCGGCGCTCGACACCGCTGCGGCATTTTCCCGCTACTTGGCGCAGGCCGGTTTTACCATTACCAGCGGCTTGGCTGTGGGCATCGACGGTGCCGCTCATCGGGCCGCATTACAGGCCGATGGGGGCACGATTGGCGTGCTCGGTACAGGGTTGCAAAAACTTTATCCACAGCGCCACAAGTCGCTTGCGCAAGCGATGATAGACAACGGTAGCGCGCTGGTTTCCGAGTACCCGCTGGATGCCGGGCCGCTGCCCGGCAACTTCCCGCGGCGCAATCGCATCATCAGTGGCCTGTCGCTGGGCGTGCTGGTGGTCGAGGCCAGCCTGGCCAGTGGTTCTCTGATTACCGCACGCCTGGCTGCCGAGCAGGGCCGCGAGGTGTATGCCATACCGGGCTCCATTCACCACCCCGGGGCCAAGGGCTGCCACCAGTTGATCCGTGACGGCGCGCTGCTGGTGGAGAGCGTGGAGCAGATATTGGAAAGCCTGCAGGGCTGGCAGAACCTGCCGCCTGCGGTTGTGGATAAATTTGACCATCCCCTGCTCGCCCTGCTGCATGCTGCGCCACAAACCAGCGAAAGCCTGGCCCACTGCAGCGAGCTGCCGCTGGCCGACGTGCTGGCGCAGCTGACCGAACTGGAGCTGGAAGGCCGGGTCAGCAATGAAGCCGGGCGTTGGTTTGCCCGCGCGGGCTAAGTACACTGCTCACAAGCAAGGTATATAGGCGGAGTAACAGAAATGGTGAGCAGTTTTCGTGTGCAACAAGCCGCACGTGAGATCCGGGCGGGCGCAGTGATCGCCTATCCGACGGAAGCGGTCTGGGGCCTGGGCTGCGACCCATGGAACGAGGACGCGGTGTATCGCCTGCTGGCGCTGAAGTCACGGCCTGTGGATAAAGGCCTGATCCTGGTTGCCGACAACATCCGCCAGTTCGACTTCTTGTTCGAGGATTTCCCCGAAGACTGGATCGACCGCATGGGCAGCACCTGGCCGGGGCCGAACACCTGGCTGGTACCGCACCAGAACCTGTTGCCCGAGTGGGTGACCGGGGAGCATGACACCGTGGCGCTGCGGGTCAGCGACCACCCGTTGGTGCGCGAGCTGTGTGCGTTGGTGGGGCCGTTGATTTCCACTTCGTGCAACCCGGGTGGGCGTCCGGCGGCGAAGACTCGGTTGCGGGTGGAGCAGTACTTCCATGGTCAGCTGGATCTGGTGCTGGGTGGGGCCTTGGGTGGAAGGAAGAACCCGAGTGTGATCCGTGACCTGGTGACTGGCGAAGTCGTTCGTCCAGGCTGATACCGCAGGCGAGGGCTTTGCCCTCGATCGCCGGCAAGCCAGCTCCCACAGGTACTGCACATGACT
>MTEU01005398.1_pt1 | contig 12819 bp, 9 predicted proteins | sample 1042701 | NCBI WGS metagenome assembly MTEU01 (sample SAMN06185813, study PRJNA358809) | soil metagenome | isolation source: naturally attenuated soil | place: India | collected 2015-05-23
CGCCAGCTCGGCCATGGCCGGCGCCCGCAGCCCGGCCTTGCCGGCGAGCCGGGCACCGGCGAAGGCCGCCAGCGCGAGCAACAGCGCGCTCTGCACGCCGCTGGCCAGGCCCACCATCCACATCGGCACGGGAAGGGCCTGGTGCTGCAGCAGCACCGGCACGCCCAGCCAGGCCATGACGATCACGCCTGGAAGGCCGGCACACCAGGTCAGGAGAAAGAGGCGGCGGTTCAGGGTTCGCTCAGCGGTCCGCTCGGGGGTTCGCTTCGTGTCGATCGCTTGGGTCTGCATCATGGTTCGCGGATGGGCTCGTATTCGTAGGCGCCGAGGATGTAGTCGTTGAAGTATCCGCCCTTGGAGTCGGCATCCATGAAATCGCGGTACACGCTGGCCGGGACGTCGAGATAGTGGTAGAGCTTGCCGCTGACGAACTCGATGCCAAGTACGCGCTTGCGGTAGTCGTAGCCGATGGCGGCCACGACGGACGATTCGACGGGATCGAGGTGCATGGCTGTCGTTCTCATCCGGTGCCGAAGGCAGTGCTCAAGCCAGTGCTCAGGCCAGTGCTGAAGCCAATGACGGAGCACCAACAAAAAGGGGTTACGTTCGCACGTAACCCCTTTTTACTACAGTGGTGGGCCTCCCGTGAGTCGAACACGGCACCAACGGATTATGAGTCCGCTGCTCTAACCAGGCATGAGCTAGAGGCCCGGAAGCGTTCAGCTGCCTTCCAGGAAGCTCTTCAGCTTGTCGGAGCGGCTCGGGTGGCGCAGCTTGCGCAGTGCCTTGGCCTCGATCTGACGGATCCGTTCACGGGTGACGTCGAACTGCTTGCCGACCTCTTCCAGCGTGTGGTCGGTGCTCATTTCGATGCCGAAGCGCATGCGCAGCACCTTGGCTTCGCGCGGCGTCAGCGAGTCGAGCACGTCCTTGACCACGTCGCGCATCGAGCCGTGCAGCGCGGCCTCGGCGGGCGCCAGCGTGTTGGTGTCCTCGATGAAGTCGCCCAGATGGGAATCGTCGTCGTCGCCGATCGGCGTTTCCATCGAGATCGGCTCCTTGGCGATCTTCATGATCTTGCGGATCTTGTCCTCGGGCATCTCCATCTTCTCGGCCAGCGTCGCCGGATCCGGCTCGTTGCCGGTTTCCTGCAGGATCTGGCGCGAGATGCGGTTCATCTTGTTGATCGTTTCGATCATGTGCACCGGGATACGGATGGTGCGCGCCTGATCGGCGATCGAACGCGTGATGGCCTGACGGATCCACCAGGTCGCGTAGGTCGAGAACTTGTAGCCGCGGCGATATTCGAACTTGTCCACCGCCTTCATCAGGCCGATGTTGCCTTCCTGGATCAGGTCGAGGAACTGCAGGCCGCGGTTGGTGTACTTCTTGGCGATCGAGATCACCAGACGCAGGTTGGCCTCGGTCATCTCGCGCTTGGCCTCGCGGGCGCGCTTCTCGCCCTCGGACATCTTGCGGTTGACTTCCTTCAGTTCCTTCAGCGGCAGCACCACGCGCGCCTGCAGGTCGATCAGCTTCTGCTGCAGCTCGTGCACGGCCGGCACGTTGCGCTCGACGATCGTGCTGTACGGCTTGTTGTCGGCGACGACCGTGTGGATCCAGTCCAGGTTGGTCTCGTTGCCCGGGAAGCGGGCCACGAAGTCGGCGCGCGGCATGCCGCACTTGTCGACCACGATATTCAGGATCGCGCGCTCGAGCTTGCGCACTTCGTCGACCTGGCCGCGCAGCGTGTCGCACAGGCGCTCGACGTTGCGGGCGGTGAAGCGGATGCCCATCAGCTCGTTCTGGATCGCTTCCTGCGCCTTGATGTAAGGCTTGGACTTGTAGCCTTCCTTCTCGAAGGCGCGGCGCATCTTGTCGAACTGGTCGGCGATCACGCGGAATTTTTCCAGCGCGGCAACCTTGAGCTCTTCCAGCTGGCGTGCCGAGGCACCGCCGCCGGCGGCGTCGTCATCGTCTTCCTCGTCGGCTTCCTCGTCGTCCGATTCCAGTTCCTCGTCGTCCGAGGCAGCGGCGGCCGCCGGCGTCACGCCGACTTCCTCGACCGCCTCTTCGGCATTCGGATCGATCAGGCCGTCGACGAACTCGTCGATCTTGATCTCGTCATTGGCCACGCGCTCGGCGTGCGCCAGGATCTCGGAGATCGTGACCGGGCAGGCCGAGATCGCCATCACCATGTCCTTCAGGCCGGCCTCGATCCGCTTGGCGATCTCGATTTCGCCTTCGCGGGTCAGCAGCTCGACGGTACCCATCTCGCGCATGTACATGCGGACCGGGTCGGTGGTGCGGCCGAATTCGGAGTCGACCGTCGACAGCGCGGCTTCGGCCTCTTCCTCGGCCTCTTCCTCGCTGGTGGCGGACGGGGCATTGTCGTTGAGCAGCAGCGTCTCGGCGTCCGGCGCCTGCTCGTAGACGGCGATGCCGATGTCGTTCAGCGTCGCGACCAGCGTGTCGATCGTTTCCGAATCGACCATGTCGTCCGGCAGGTGATCGTTGATCTCGGCGTAGGTCAGGTAGCCGCGCGACTTGCCCAGCTTGATCAGCGCCTTGAGCTTCTGGCGGCGCGCCTCGAGCTCTTCCTCGGTGCCCTGCTGGGCCGAGGCGAACTCCTTGAGCAGCGCCTTTTCCTTGGCCTTGCGGTCCTTGGCCTTCTGCTTCTCGGTCTTCGGGGCGGCCGCCGGCGCGGCGGCTCGCGTGTCGTCTTCGTAAAGCTCGTCGTTCACGTCGTCAGTATGGCTGTCGTCTTGCAGCATCTCGGCCTTGGGCTTGCGGCCGCGCTTCTTCGGCTCCGGCGCGACGGCCGCAGCGGGACGCTGGGATGCTACGGGTGCGGAGGTGGCGGCGCGCGCCTTGGACGCCGCCGCGGTCGCGCCGGACTTGGCGCTGGCGGTCTTGGCGCCGGCGGCTGCCGTTCGCTTGCTCTCGACTTCGGTGTTCTGCTGTTTCGCCACGGGGATACTCTTGCCTTTAACAGGTTCGGACGCGGCACGTTTGCCGCCCGCTGTTGCCGTATGCGCGCTTGCGCTCGCGCTTGCATTGGCGTTCTTGCCGCTCTCGCGTGCCGAAGTCGAGGGCTGTTTCTCGGATGCGCGGGTTCTGGTGGGTGTCGTCGTTGCGGCCGCCTTGGCGGGACGCGCTGACTTGGCTGGCGCAGACCTGGCTTGCGTCGCAGATCGCGTGGCGGGCTTTTCCGCCGCGGCTTGCATCGACGCCTTGCCGCTCCCCGCTCGGGGAGCCTTAGTGGAAACCTTTTCGGTTGCTTTGGCCTTTGCCATTGGCACGCTCACTTTCACCAGAACTGGAGAGAAAGATTTCGCAATCCAAACCGGCTATTGTAGCACGTCGCCACTAGCCGGCCTTCCCGACAGGTGAGGTTTTCACCTGAAAAATCAAGGCTTAAGCCCAAAACCAACGGACTTTGCCTTGTTTATGCTGTCCTTCTGCCACCTGGCCGCGTACCTGTTTCCGGTATGGCGGCCGAATTCCGTTTTTCAACCAAGGCGCTTGCGCCGGTGGATCTCCGCGATCAGCCAGCGCATGCGCGTCTTGCCCGCCTCGTCGGCCGTGCCGTTCTCGACCGCCGACTGCAACTGCGCCAACTCCCGCTGCAGCGGCTCGACGAGCAGCTTGGCGATCGCCGCGTCGAATTCCAGCGTCGCCGGCTCCTCGTCGATGTCCTCGCGCAGCACGCCGGCGCGCACATTGGCATAGACGTCGGCGAACGGCGACTGCGCCAGCTGCTCGCTGAAGGCGGCGAAGTTGACCTCGCCCTGCAAGGCGTCGCAGCTGGCGACCAGATGGGCCAGCACTTCGGATCCGCCGGCCTCGGCATCGAGCAGCAGCGCGCGCGCATCGTCGTCGAGCCGCGCCGACAGCGCCGGATAGCGCATCAGCAGTTGCAGCACGCGCTGCTCCAGCCCTGCGGGCGCTTGCCGCCGCGCACGGGCGCGCGGCTGGGCGAAGCGGCCGACGCGCGCGGCATCGCTGCCAAGGCCGCACACCGCCTCGATCTCCGCCGGCGTGGTGCCGGTGGCCTCGGCCAGCTCGCGCACGATCTGCAGGCGCAGGCCGCCGGGCGGCATCGCCTTGAGCAGCGGCTTGGCCTCGTACTGCGCACGCGCACGGCCCTCTGGCTGCCGCAGGTCCTGCTCCTCGGTCACGCATTGCAGCAGGAAGCGCGACAGCGGCATCGCATCGCGCACCTGCGCGGCGAAGGCCTCGGTGCCTTCCTCGCGGACGTAGCTGTCGGGGTCGTGCTCGGCGGGCAGGAACAGGAAGCGGATGGTCTTGTTGTCGGCGACATAGGGCAGGCACGCCTCCAGCGCGCGGCGCGCGGCACGGCGCCCGGCGGCATCGCCGTCGAACGAGAACACCACCGCGTCGGTCTGGCGCAGCAGCTTCTGCACATGCACGGGCGTGCAGGCGGTGCCCAGCGTGGCCACCGCATTGGCAAAGCCCAGTTGCGCCAGCGCCACCACGTCCATATACCCTTCGACCACCAGCACATAGCCGGTTTCCCGAATCGCATGCCGCGCCTCGAACAGCCCGTACAGCTCGGTGCCCTTGCTGAACAGCGGCGTTTCGGGCGAGTTCAGGTACTTGGGCTCGCCCTGCCCCATCACGCGGCCACCAAAGCCGATCACCTGCCCCTTGGTATTGCGGATCGGGAACATGATGCGGTCGCGAAAGCGGTCGTAGCGGCGCGGCTTGCCGTCGGCATCGCGCTTTTCGCTCTCGATCAGCAGGCCAGCCTCGATCAGCGGCCCCGCGATCGCGTCGTCGCGATAGCTGCCGAACACCGACTCCAGCCCGTGCCAGTCGTCCGGCGCATAGCCGAGGCCGAACTGCGCGGCAATCTCGCCGGTCAAGCCGCGGCCCTTCAGGTACTGGATCGCCCCGGGCGCTCCGCGCAGCTGGCGCCGATAGAACTCGCTGGCTCGCGTCATCGCGTCGGACAGCGCCAGCGACTTCGCCTGCTGTTCGGCACGCTGGGCCGGCGGCAACCGGTCGCGCTCCTCGGGCACCGACAGGCCGACCGACTGCGCCAGTTCGCGCACCGCGTCGGGATAGCTCTGCCCGGAATATTCCATCAGGAAGCCGATGGCCGACCCATGCGCGCCGCAGCCGAAGCAATGGTAGAACTGCTTGGCCGGCGACACTGTGAACGATGGTGACTTCTCGTTATGGAAGGGGCACAGCCCCATGAAGTTGGCGCCACCCTTCTTCAGCTGGACATACTTGCCCACCACATCGACGATGTCGACGCGGTTCAGCAGGTCCTGAATGAAGGATTGCGGAATCACCCGGTTGGCCGTCCTGACGACGCGGCCGCCGCAAACTTCGGGCGGCCCTTGTAGAAATGCAAGCCGGGCGGTGTCTCACCCGGCGAAGAGTGAAATTATTGTAGTGCGTCGATCGCAGCTTGCCAGAAATTTGTGACTGTATTGCCACTATGCGGCACCGCCGCAGGCGAACGCACTGGCGCTGGACGCTACTTGGCGGTCAGCGCCGCCTTGACCTGGGCCGACACGGCGCTCATATCGGCGCGGCCCGCCAGCCGGCCCTTCAACAGGGCCATGACCTTGCCCATGTCCTGCGGACCCGCGGCGCCGCTCTCGGCCACCGCGTTGGCGACTTCGGCTGCCACTTCGGCGTCGGACAGCGCAGCCGGCATGTAGACCTGCAGCACCTCCAGCTCGGCGCTCTCCTTGTCGACCAGGTCGGTGCGGCCGGCCTGCTGGAACTGCGAGATCGAGTCCTTGCGCTGCTTGATCAGCTTCTCGACCACCGCCAGCACGGCAGCGTCGTCCAGTTCCGTCCGCTCGTCGACTTCACGCTGCTTGATCGCCGCCAGCAGCAGCCGGATCGTGCCGAGCCGCTCCGACTCGCGCGCCCGCATGGCGGCCTTCATGTCATCGGTGATTCGTTGCTTGAGGGACATGGCAATCTTTCCAGGTGGACTCGTCAGCACAAAACGATAACGAGCGAGGGCGGACAGGGAGGCGGAGCACCAACACAAAAACCCGCCGGAGCGAGGCCCACAGCGGGTCTGGATGCTGACGCGGAAAGGCGTTCAGCCGATCGACCGGTCGATCAGTACAGCTTCTTCGGCAGCATCTGGCTGCGAATGCGCTTGTAGTGGCGCTTCACCGCCGCCGCCTTCTTGCGCTTCCGCTCTGCCGTCGGCTTTTCATAAAACTCGCGCGCCCGCAGTTCAGTAATCAAACCGTTCTTTTCGATGGTGCGCTTGAAGCGTCGCATCGCAACTTCAAACGGCTCGTTTTCTTTGAGGCGAATCGTGGTCATGTGCCAAAAGTGGAGTTAGCGGTTTTACGAAGACTTGGAGTCTAGCACGAAATTCGTCAAGCGTGCCGGTTTACGGCTCCGGTTTACCACTGAGATCCGGCCGCGCCTTCGACGCCGCGGCGATGGTCCGCACGCTCTCCGCGACCGCCTTGCCAGCCGCCACACCAGACGCCCAGGCCCACTGGAAATTGTAGCCCCCGAGCCACCCGGTGACGTCGACCACCTCGCCGATGAAGTACAGATTCGGCACCGAGCGCGCCATCATCGTGCTGGACGACAGCGCTCGCGTGTCAACCCCACCGCGCGTGACCTCGGCCTTGCGGTAGCCCTCGGTACCGGACGGCACCAGCTGCCAGCGGTTCAGCGCCTCGCCCAGCTTGCGCAGCGCCTTGTCCGGCAGATCGTGCGGCAACTTCGCGGCGTCGAGCCCGGCGGCGCGGCACCAGGCGTCGGCCAGGCGCGCCGGCATCCGGGCGGCCAGCAGGTTGCCCAGATGCTTGCGGGTGCCGTTCTTGGCCTCCAGCAGCCAGGCCGCGGCGTCCTCGCCCTCGAACAGGTCGATCGTGATCGGCGTGCCGGGGCGCCAATAGCTGGAGATCTGCAGCACCGCCGGGCCGGACAGCCCGCGGTGCGTCCACAGCAGGTCCTCGCGAAAGGCGCCGGCCTCCTTGCCCTTGCCGGTGGCGATATCGACCTCGCGGGACAGTCCCGCCAGCGGCGCGAACAGCTGCCAGGCGGCGCCGTCGAAGGTCAGCGGCACCAGTGCCGGGCGGGTCTCCACCACCGGCAGCCCGAACTGGCGAGCGATCCGGTAGCCGAAATCGGTGGCACCGATCTTGGGGATCGACAGCCCGCCGGTGGCGACCACGAGGGCACCCGCCCGCACCGCGCCATCGGGCGTCAACAGCAGAAAGTCGTCGCCTTCCCGGCGAATCTCGGCGACCGTGCAGCCGGTGCGCCAATGGACCTGTCCCGCGCCGCACTCGGCCCGCAGCATCTCGATGACCTGCTCGGCGCTGTCGTTGCAGAACAGCTGGCCGCGATGCTTTTCGTGCCAGTCGATCTGATGGCGCCGCATCAGCGCGAGGAAGTCCTGGGGCGTATAGCGCGCCAGCGCCGAGCGGCAGAAATGCGGATTGTCGGACAGGTAGTTGGCCGGCCCGGCGTGCAGATTGGTGAAATTGCAGCGCCCGCCGCCGGAGATGCGGATCTTCTCGGCGAGCCGCGTGGCATGGTCGATCAGCACGACGCGGGCGCCCTGCTGACCCGCGACCGCGGCACACATCATGCCGGCCGCCCCGGCGCCGAGCACCGCCACGTCGTAACGTCCGGCCCCGGAGGACGGCGAGGACGGCGACGACGGCGACGGGCGGCGCGATAATGGGCGCGCTGCTGGCTGCGCTGCTGAGTGCGACTCTGACATGACGATCCTGCTGGAGAATCGGCGATTGTAGCGAAAAGCGCGCAGCGGCCCGCTGTGCTACCCTCGCAGGCTTTGCGCCGCGGCCCTGGCGCTTCGCCTCCATCCGCATCACACCATGCTCGTTCTCGGCATCGAATCCTCCTGTGACGAAACCGGCCTGGCCCTCTACGACACCGAGGCCGGCCTGCTCGCGCACGCGCTGCACTCGCAGATCGCGATGCATCAGGACTACGGCGGCGTGGTACCCGAACTGGCCTCGCGCGACCATATCCGCCGCGTGCTGCCGCTGCTGCAACAGGTGCTGGACGAGGCCCGACGCCAGCGCGGCGAGATCGACGCGATTGCCTTCACGCAGGGGCCGGGACTGGCCGGCGCGCTGCTGGTCGGCGCCTCGGTGGCCAACGCGCTGGGATTCGCCCTCGATGTGCCGATGCTCGGCGTGCACCATCTGGAGGGCCATCTGCTGTCGCCGCTGCTGACGCCAAATCCGCCCGCCTTCCCCTTCGTCGCGCTGCTGGTATCGGGCGGCCACACGCAGCTGATGGAGGTGCGCGGCATCGGCGACTACGCGCTGCTCGGCGAGACGCTGGACGACGCGGCCGGCGAGGCCTTCGACAAGACCGCCAAGCTGCTGGGCCTGGGCTACCCCGGTGGCCCCGAAGTGTCGCGGCTGGCCGAGTTCGGGCTGCCCGGGGCGTACGAACTGCCGCGGCCGATGCTGCATTCGGGCAATCTCGACTTTTCGTTCGCCGGCCTGAAGACCGCGGTGCTGACGCAGGCGCGCAAGCTCGGCAACATCTGCGAGCAGGATCGCGCCAATCTGGCGCGCGCCTTCGTCGACGCGATCGTCGACGTGCTCGCGGCCAAGTCGATGGCGGCGCTGAAAGCAACCGGCCACAAGCGGCTGGTCGTCGCCGGCGGCGTCGGCGCCAATCGCCAGCTGCGCGAGCGGCTCGACGAACTGGCGGCCAGGCGGCGCGCGCAGGTCTTCTATCCGGACCTGGCCTTCTGCACCGACAACGGCGCGATGATCGCGTTCGCCGGCGCAATGCGGCTGCAGGCCGCGCCGCAACTGGCGCAGCGCGAGTACGGCTACGGCGTCACGCCGCGCTGGGACCTGGCGGATCTGCGGCTGCCGGCTGCGCAGTGATCCGCGCCTGATCCGCGCCCGCCCGCGCGCGCGCTGCATCAATGAAAAACGCCACCCGGTCGGGTGGCGTTGTCGTTTGCGTCGCTCGCTCAGGCAGCCAGCTGGCTCAGCCGCTTGTCCCGCTCGATCACCGCATAGGCGCTGTGGTTGTGGATCGACTCGAAGTTCTCGGCCTCGAGCACGTAGGCCACGATGCGCTCATCGGCATTGAGCCGCATCGCGATATCGCGCACCAGGTCCTCGACGAACTTCGGATTCTCGTAGGCGCGCTCGGTCACGTACTTCTCGTCCGGACGCTTGAGCAAACCCCACAGTTCGCACGAGGCCTCTTCCTCGGCCATCCGCACCAACGCCTCGACCGGCAGGTCGGCCGCCAGCTCGACGCACATCGTGATGTGCGAGCGCTGGTTGTGCGCGCCGTACTGCGAGATCTTCTTCGAGCACGGGCACAGGCTGGTGACCGGCACCAGCGCCTTCAGCCAGACCCGGGTGACGCCATCGCGCGCTTCGCCGATCAGCGTGACCTCGTAGTCCATCAGCGAGGCGACGCCAGACACCGGTGCGACCTTGTTGATGAAATAGGGGAAGGTGACCTCGATACGGCCGGCCTGCGCTTCGAGCCGCTGCAGCATCTTGTCGAGCAGTTCGCGGAACGACGCCAGGTCGAGCGGCTCGCGCTCGTCCTCGAGCAGCGCAACGAAGCGCGACATGTGGGTGCCCTTCTGGTCGGCGGGCAGGTGCACGTCGAGGTTGAAGGTGCCGACGGTCGGATGCACGCCGCTGGGGGTACGCATCGTGAGCGGATAGCGCACGCCACGCACGCCGACACGCTGGATCGGAATCTGGCGCGTGTCCAGGCTCGATTGCACGTCGGGCATCACGAAGGCCGGATTGATGTCATTCATGACGGATTTCCTCGGTTTCCTTTACGGTCGCGGCATCTTCGCAGTCCACCTTGCCGCGCAACGAGTGTGAAACCACGGGCGCGCCGGAAAACACGGCGGCGCCAGCCCGCAGCTGCGAACACGAAAACCAGCGATTCTAAGGGAATTCGGGTGATGCCGCCCGCACCGGGCTGGCAGCAGCCGGTGCGGGGGCGTGCGGACGACCGCTCAGGCGGCCTTGGTCGCCGCCGCGGATGCGGCGGACGCGGCCGTGGCGGCGGGCGTCGTCAGGCCGAAACGCTCGCGTACCGAGCGCTCGATGCCGGCCGCGTCGAGGCCGCATTGCGACAGCAGGAAGGCGGGATCGCCGTGATCGACGAAGTGGTCGGGCAGGCCCAGCTGCAGCACCGGGATCTCGATGCCGGCCGCGGCCAGCGCCTCGAGCACCGCGCTGCCGGCGCCGCCCATCACGACGCCCTCTTCCACCGTGACCAGGTAGTCGTGCTCGCGCGCCAGCGTCTTCACCAGCTCCACATCGAGCGGCTTGACGAAGCGCATGTTGGCCACCGCGGCGTCGAGCTTGTCGGCCGCGCCCAAGGCGGGATGCAGCATCGAGCCGAACGCCAGCACGGCGACCCGCTGGCCGGCGCGCGCGCCGCAGCTGCGGCGCATCTCGCCCTTGCCGACCGGCAGCGTGTCGAGCGAGGCCTGCGTCGCCACGCCCGGGCCCGCGCCGCGCGGATAGCGCACGGCGGTCGGACAGTCCTGCGCGAAGGCCGTGCTCAGCAACTGGCGGCACTCGTTCTCGTCCGCCGGCGTCATCACCATCATGTTGGGGATGCAGCGCAGATAGGGAATGTCGTAGGCACCGGCGTGGGTCGCGCCATCGGCGCCGACCAGGCCGGCGCGATCCAGTGCGAACACCACCGGCAGGTTCTGCAGCGCGACGTCGTGGATCAGCTGGTCGTAACCGCGCTGCAGGAAGGTCGAGTAGATCGCGACCACCGGCTTCAGGCCCTCGCACGCCATGCCGCCGGCGAAGGTCACCGCATGCTGCTCGGCGATGCCGACGTCGTAGTAGCGGTCCGGAAAACGCTGCTCGAATTCGACCAGACCCGAACCTTCGCGCATCGCCGGCGTGATGCCGATCAGCCGCGGATCGGCCGCGGCCTGGTCGCACAGCCATTCGCCGAACACCTGCGTATAGGTCTTGCGCGCCGGCTTGGCGGCCGGGCGGATGCCTTCGGCCGGATTGAACTTGCCGGGGCCGTGATACAGGATCGGGTCGGCCTCGGCCAGCTTGTAGCCCTGGCCCTTCTTGGTGACGACATGCAGGAACTGCGGGCCGGCGCCTTCCAGCGCGCGGCGGCGGATGTTCTGCAGCGTCGGCACCAGCGAATCGAGATCATGACCGTCGATCGGCCCGATGTAGTTGAAGCCGAATTCCTCGAACAGCGTGGCCGGCACCACCATGCCCTTCGCATGTTCCTCGAAGCGCTTGGCGAACTCGAGCACCGGCGGCGCGACCGACAGCACGCGCTCGATGCCCTTCTTGGTCGCCGCATAGAACTGGCCGCTGAGCAGGCGCGCCAGATGGCGGTTCAGCGCGCCGACCGGCGGCGAGATCGACATGTCGTTGTCGTTGAGCACCACCACCAGCGGCAGGTCCTTGTAGACGCCGGCGTTGTTCATCGCCTCGAAGGCCATGCCGGCGGTCATCGCGCCGTCGCCGATCACCGCGATCGACACGCGCTGCTCGCCCAGCGTGCGGGCGCCGAGCGCCATGCCGAGCGCGGCCGAGATCGAGGTCGACGAATGCGCGGTACCGAAGGTGTCGTACTCGCTTTCGCTGCGGCGGGGAAAGCCCGAGATGCCGTTCCACTGGCGCAGCGTGTTCATGCGCTCGCGCCGCCCGGTCAGGATCTTGTGCGGATAGCTTTGATGGCCGACGTCCCACACCAGCCGGTCCACCGGGGTGTCGAACACATAGTGCAGCGCGATCGTCAGTTCGACCGTGCCGAGATTGGACGACAGGTGGCCACCGGTCTGCGAGACCGACTCCAGCACGAAGGCGCGCAGTTCGTCGGCCAGCGTGGCCAGCTGGCGGCGGTCGAGCTTGCGCAGGTCCGCGGGGTCGTCGATGGTATTGAGCAATGCGTAAGTCATGGTATCCGTCCTGCCGCCGGATTCTCCCGTCCGGCTCGTCGTTTTACGGCGATCGGTCGCGCGGCCCGCTGTCAATGCGTGCGCAGCACGATCAGGTCGGCCAGGTCCGCCAGCCTTGCCGCGCGGTCGCCGAATTCGCCCAGCGCCTTGCGGGCGTCGTCGCGCAGCCGGGCGGCCAGTTCGCGGGCCGGTTCCAGGCCAAGCAGCGACACATAGGTCGGCTTGTGCTGCTCGGCATCCTTGCCGGCGGTCTTGCCCAGTGTGGCGGTATCGGCGGTAACGTCCAGAATATCGTCTACCACCTGGAACGCCAAACCGATCGCGGCGGCGTAGCGGTCCAGCGCCCCCAAGCCCGCCTCGTCGATGCGGCCGCACAGCGCGCCCATGCGGATGCTCGCGCGCAGCAATGCGCCGGTCTTCATCCGGTGCATCGTCTCCAACTGGTCCAGCGACATCGCCTGGCCGACGTGCTGCAGGTCGATCGCCTGGCCGCCGGCCATGCCGACCGAGCCCGAGGCGCGCGCCAGTTCGCCGACCAGCCGCAGCCGCGCGGCCGGTTCCAGCGTATCCGCCTCGGCCAGCACGATGAAGGCCTGGGTCTGCAGCGCATCGCCGACCAGCAGCGCGGTGGCCTCGTCATAGGCCTTGTGCACGGTGGGCCGGCCACGGCGCAGGTCGTCGTCGTCCATGCAGGGCATGTCGTCGTGCACCAGCGAATACGCGTGGATCATCTCGACCGCGCAGGCCGCGGCATCGCAGGCGCTCGGGTCGGCGCCGCCGACCTCGCCGGCCGCATGGACCAGCAGCGGGCGCACCCGCTTGCCGCCGCCCATGGCCGCGTAGCGCATCGCCTCGTGCAGCCGCGCCGG
>MTEU01000352.1_pt1 | contig 12816 bp, 10 predicted proteins | sample 1042701 | NCBI WGS metagenome assembly MTEU01 (sample SAMN06185813, study PRJNA358809) | soil metagenome | isolation source: naturally attenuated soil | place: India | collected 2015-05-23
CGGTCGGCCGCCAGCAGCGCCTCGCAGCGCGGCGCCAGCGCGGCCGTCATTTCACCGTTGGCGCAGCCGGGCTCGAAGGCCGAGCGATAGCGCGGCCGATCGAGCATCGCCAGCAGCAGCGCGCGCTTGCGCGCCTCGAACCAGCGCGTGCGGTAGTGCCAGGGATCGTCGCCGTTCGCGTAGACGGCATCGAAGTACGCGTCGGGCGTCGGCTCGCCGGCGCTCATCGCGGCGCCTCGTAGCGGCGGCGCAGCTCGCGCTTGAGCAGCTTGCCGCTCGGGTTCTTGGGCAGCGCCTCGGCGAAGATCACGCGCTTGGGCACCTTGAAATGCGCCATGCCCGCCTTGCAGAAGTCGACCACCTGCTGTTCGGACAGCGACTGGCCTTCCTTGAGCACGATCACCGCGGTCACCGCCTCGACCCAGTAGGGATCGGGCAGGCCGATCACCGCGACCTCGGACACCTCGGGGATGCGGAAGATCATTTCCTCGACCTCGCGGCTGGCTACGTTCTCGCCGCCGCTCTTGATCATGTCCTTCTTGCGGTCGACGATCGTGATATAGCCCTCGTCGTCGCGCACCGCCAGGTCACCGCTGTGGAACCAGCCGCCACGGAACGCCTCCGCGGTGCGTTCGGGATCGTTGTAATAGCCGTCCAGCAGCTGCGGCGAGCGATGGACGATCTCGCCGATCTCGCCCGGCGCGACATCGCGCATCTCGTCGTCGACGATGCGGGTCTCGACATTGAGCGCCGGCTTGCCGGCCGAGCCGGCCTTGCGCAGCTGGTCATCGGGATGCAGCACCGTCGCCAGCGGCGCGATCTCGGTCTGGCCGTAGAAGTTCCACAGCCGCACGCCCGGCATGCGGCGCTGCATTTCCTTCAGCACCTCGACCGGCATGATCGACGCCCCGTAGTAGCCCTTGGCCAGCGAAGCAAGGTCGGCACCCTCGAACAGCGGCGAGCGCAGCAACGCGATCCAGATCGACGGCGGCGCGAAGAAGGCATTGACGCGATGGCGCGCGATCAGCGGCAGGATCACGTCCGGCCGCGGCTGGCCCGTGATGATGTTGGTCGCGCCCAGATATACCGCGGGCCCGAGGAACACGTCGAGCTGCGCGCAGTGGTACAGCGGCAGCGCATGCAGCACGACGTCGCCGGCCTGCATATTGCCCTCGACGATGCAGGTCACGTATTCCCACAGCACCGCCTCGTGGCTCAGCATCGCGCCCTTGGGCAGCGACTCGGTGCCGCTGGTGTAGATGATCTGCAGCAGTGAGCGCGGATCGACCGGCGCGATGTCGGGCGCCGGCGCGCTCGCCATCAGCAGATCGTCGAACCGCAGCATGCCCTCGGGCGCGCCGTCGGCCTGGTCCTCGGACGGCAGCCAGATCTGCAGGCCGATCTGCACGCCGGCATGTTGGCCGTCCGCCGTACCTTGCTCGGCCGCGGCAATCGCGTCGACCGCCAGCGTCTCGAAGCCCGCGCCCACCAGCAGCGTGCGGGCGCCGGAGCTGCGCAGGATATAGGCGACCTCGCCGGCATTGAGCATGAAATTGATCGGTACCAGCACCGCGCCCATGCGCGCCAGCGCGAAGCGCATCGCCGCAAAGGCGTGCGAGTTGCGCGACAGGATGGCGACGCGGTCGCCGGCGGCGATGCCCTGCTGCGACAGCGCGGCGACCAGGCGGTCGCAGATCTGGTCGAAATCGCGGTAGCTCCACTGCACGTCGCCGCAGACGATGGCGGTCTTGTCGGGCGTGCGCTGCGCCGAGCGCCGCAGGATGTCTCCCACGCCATGCTGATGCGCGCGGCGGATCGCCGCCTGCTGGTCTAGCGTCATGCTGCTGTCTCCTATGCCTGTTTTGTGCTCGTGTTCCGAGCCTGTTCTCTGCATCTGCTCGCGGCGAACCGCTGCGGGAACATCGGCCGCCGGCCGCGTCAGGCTAGCAGCATTCTGGCGGCGGCGCATCCCCCCGAGGCCCGGGGCCGCCGGTGCTACCATCGGCGGATCGCACGTCATTCGGCCATTCGGCCTTTCGCCCATGTCCTCGCTCCCTCGCCGCCCGGACCCCTTCGTCGACCACCTGCTCGAACTGATGGCGCCGCTGGCCGCCCGCATCGGCCCCATCGCGGCGAAGCGGATGTTCGGTGGGCATGGGTTGTTCTACGACGGGCTGATGTTCGGGCTGATCAGCGACGGACGCTGCTATCTGAAGGCCGATGCGGTCACGCTGCCCCGCTTCGAGGCGCAGGGCTGCGAGCCCTTCCGCTATCGCAGCAGCGGCAAGGAGGTAGCGCTGCGGCACTACCTGAGCCTGCCGGCCCAGTGCCTGGAGTCGCCCGGCGAGATGGAACCGTGGGCGCGCGCGGCGGTGGAAGCCACGCTGCGGCTCGCGAACGCGGTGCCGGCCAAGCGCAGGCCGGCGGCGAAAAATGCGGCGAAGAATGCGGCAAAGAAGGCGGCCACCACGGCAGTTGCGCGACGGCGCAACGCCAACACGTGACCTGCCGTCAAATCTCGTCGATCGCGGTCGACGCGGCAGGCTTGCCCGCTTCCTGCTCCAGCGAGAAGCGCTCGCGCGTCGTCACATAGAAGCTCGCGCCAAAGCGGCCGACCGGGAAATAGTCCTGCAGCCGCACGCGCCAGCGTTCGGTATCGATCAGCCCGTCCCGCGCATGCAGGCGCAGCACGCGGCCGATGAAGATCTGGCGGCTGTCGGTCTCCAGCGTCTCCCAGAGCCGGCATTCGAACGCCACGGGCGCCTCGGCGATCCTCGGCGACGCGATCCGCGTGCTGGGCGCGGCGGTCAGGCCAACGTGCGCGAGCTCGCTGACATCGGGCGGCAGCCGCTCGCCGCAGCGGTGCATCCGTTCCGCCATCGGCTCGTCGCACAGATGCACGACGAACTCGCCGGTGCGCACGATATTCGCGGCGGTGTCCTTCAGCGCGCCGTCACCCAGCCGGTTGATGCTGATCATCACGATCGGCGGCTCCTCGCCGAGCATGTTGAACATCGAGAACGGCGCGGCGTTCGCCGTGCCGTCCGCCCCCAGCGTGGTGACCAGCGCGATCGGCCGGGGCACGATCAGGCTGGCCATCAGCTTGTAGCGCTGGTATTCGGTAATGGCGTCGAAATCGATTTCCATGGTGGCGCAACTGCCTCGTTGGTGGTGTGTCACAGGCCGAGCATCTGGGCCAGGCTCTTCTCGCCCTGCATCCGCGAGGTCTCGATGCGCTGCTCCAGCTCGCGCAGATGCGCATCCATCCTGGCGATCGCGCCGGCCGCATCGCGCTGCTCGATGCAGTCGACGATCGCCGCGTGCTCCTCGTGCTCGCATGGCGCATGGCCGGGGGGCTCGTACAGGCCGACGATCAGCGAGCAGCGCGACACCAGTTCGGTCAGATAGCGCTGCAGCACCGCGTTGCGCGCCAGCGCCGCGATGCGCAGATGAAAGCCGCTTGCCAGCCGCGCCCACGAGGGCTGGTCGAAGCGGTGCATGGCGTCGTGCTCGTCGGCCAGCTGCCGGCGCAGATCGCGCAAGTCCGACGCGGTGGCGCGCGCCACCGCCATCTCGACCAGCACGCGTTCGAGCGCGCGGCGCGCCTCGAAGATCTGGCCGGTCTCTTCCTGCGTCGGTTCCGCGATCACGGCGCCCTTGTTCGGCCGCAGCGCCACGATGCCGTCGTGCGCCAGCTTCTCCAGCACGCGCCGCACCACCGCCCGGCCCACGCCGAACAGCTGGCACAGCTCCGGCTCGGGCAGCTTGGTGCCTGGCGTCAGCCGATGGTTCAGCACGCCGTCGAAGATCGCCTGGTAGATGCGCGCGTCGGCATCGCTGGTCCGGGGCTCGGGGTTCGCCGCGGCAGTGCGATTGGCCGCCGCCGCGGTGCTGGCCTTGCCCGCGCGTGGACTGGTGCGGGCCTTGTTCAACGAACGGACCGTCATGACCTCACCCTCCGGCCGCCACGGCGGCCGTCACCGCGGCCGTCACCGCGGCCGTCACCGCTGGCATCGGCGCTGGCATCGGCGCTGACATCGACGCTGACATCGGCGTTCGAGCGGCGACGTCAGCCCCGCCGGCCGCAGCCTCCATCGCCTCGCAGATCGCTCCCGGCGTCGTCATCCAGATCTCGCCATCGTCACGGTGCCGCGCGATATGCGCGAGCGCCCGGCGCAGATGACGCAGCCGGTGCGGCTGCCCGACCAGATAGGGATGCAGGGCGACGCCCATCACCAGCGGCTGCGGATGCGTGGCATGGTTGGCCTGCGCCAGCATCTCGTCGAAGTGGTCGACGATCATGTCGGCGAAGGCGGCGCCGTCCATCTGCCGCCCGACGATCATCGGAATGTCGTTGAGCTCCTGCGGATAGGGAATCGACCATAGCGGTCCGCCGCGCGTGGCCATCCGCACCGGGCGATCGTCGTGGCACCAGTTCAGCGTGTAGCGGTAGCCGGTCTCGCTCAGCAAGTCCGGCGTCAGCGCGCTTTCGGAGATCCATGGCGACAGCCAGCCGCTGGGCGGCTCGCCCGCATGGGCGGCGATGCGGTCGCGGCAATGGCGCAGCAGCGCCCTTTCGCCGGCCTCGTCCAGATCGCTCTGGCGCACGGCATTGGTATGCCCATGCCCGATCAGTTCGTCGCCGCGCGCCAGGAAGGCGTCGGGCACCTCGGGACAATGGTCGTACAGCGCGGTATTGAGCAGCACGCCGGTGGGTATCCGCAGCTGATCGAACAGCTCCAGACAACGCCAGACGCCGACGCGGTTGCCGTATTCGCGCCAGCTGTAGTTCAGCACGTCGGGCTGCGGCGACGCGGGTCCGATGTTCGCACCGAGCCCTTCGCCGAAGGCGAAGTGTTCGATATTGAAGCCGAGATAGACGGCCAGCCTTGCGCCGCCGGGCCAGACGAAGTCGTCGGCATCGGTGATGGGGCGATAGGGGAAGCGCCCATGCGAGCGCAGCGGGCCGAACGGCGGCAACGGATCCGGATGGTGGGTCATCGACCTGTGTCTTTCCTGGTTGGGCGATCGCGGCATCCGCGCGAAATCGAACGTTCCGCGCGGCAATGGCGGCGCGCGGTGCACCGCCCTGGCCCCGCTTCGCTGCGCGCCGCACCGCAGTCGTGCGGCACGCACCGGCTTCGATCGCAATCATCTCGATATCGGAATCGTTCGCAAGATGCAGGCCAGATCGTCTGCGATCCGCGGGTCCTTTCCCTGCAAGGCATCGCGGTCGTGTGTCGACGCGTGGCATGCCTCTTGCGATCGCATCGGCGGCCGTCGCTTCGATGACGCCAATTCCATCCCCCTGCACCGATCCGGAGAACCGCCATGTCCCGCCACCGTCCCCAACCGCGCCGCCGCGCATTGATGCTCGCCGTCGCCGCGTCCACCGCCGCGTGCGCGCTGTCCGCCGTGCCGGCGCTGGCGGCCGACACCGTCAAGATCGGACTGATCACCGCGATGACCGGACAGTCGGCACGCGCCGGCGAAGCGCTGACGCGCGGCATGACGATTGCCATCGACGAGATCAATGCGAAGGGCGGCGTGCTGAACGGCCGCAAGCTCGAGCTCGTCCGGCGCGACGACGAAAGCAATCCCGCCAAGGGCGTGCTGGCCGCGCGCGAGCTGATCTACAAGGAGAAGGTCGCGGTGCTGTTCGGCGGACTGGACACGCCGGTATCGATGGCGATCGTGCCGATCGCCAACCAGGAAAAGGTGCCGTTCATGGGGCCGTGGGCCGCGGGTACGCCGATCACGCGCAACGGTGCCAATCCCAACTTCGTGTTCCGCGTGTCGGCGGTCGACGAGCTGGTCGACAAGGCGATGCTGCAATACGCGCAGAAGACCTTTGGCGCCAGCAAGCCCGGGCTGATCCTCGTCAATAACCCGTGGGGCGAGTCGAACGAAAAGGGCATCGTCGCAGCGTTGACCGCCAAGGGCATGAAGCCGGCCGGCATCGAGAAATTCGAGGCCAACGATGTCGACGTGGTGCCGCAGCTCGGACGCCTGAAGGCCGCCGGCGCCGACGCGCTGCTGATGGTCGGCAACGTCGGCCCGTCGGCGCAGGTCGTCAAGTCGCTGGACCGCATGGGCTGGAAGGTGCCGGTGGTCTCGCACTGGGGCCCGGCCGGCGGACGCTTCACCGAGCTGGCCGGCCCGAACGCCCGCAACGTTCACTTCGTGCAGACCTACAGCTTCTTCGGCGCGCGGTCGCCGGTCGGCACGCGCGTCGTCAACGCGCTGAAGGCGAAATACAGCGACATCAAGGGGCCGGACGACATTACGCCCGCGGTGGGCGTGGCGAACGCCTACGACGCCACGCATCTGGCCGCGCTGGCCATCCAGCGCGCCGGGTCGACCAAGGGCGACGCGATTCGCCAGGGCTTCTACCAGATCGACCGTTACGAAGGCCTGATCAAGACCTATCTGAAGCCCTTCTCGCCGCAGGTCCACGACGCGCTGAGCGAGAACGACTACGTCTGGGCCCAGTTCATCGACAACCGCATCGTGCCGGTCGCCGACAAACAGGTCGCGTCGAAGTAAGAAGCCGGCCAGGCCGCGAACCAAGCCGGCGGCCCAAGCCGCCGACGACGCCCGCTCGAGGAAAGCACGATGTTATGGATCTCCGCCGCGATCAGCGGCCTTGGCCTGGGAAGCATGTACGGGCTGATGGCGCTGGGTTTTCACCTGACCTATGTGGTCAGCGCCACCGTCAATTTCGCCCAGGGCAGCTCGATGATGCTCGGCGCAGTCTTGACCTACACCTTCGCGCAGACGCTGGGCTGGCCGATGGCGCCGTCGGTGCTGCTGGCGCTGGCGTTGTGCGCGCTGTACGGGCTGGCGATCGAGTTCGTCGCGGTACGTCCGTTCGCCAGCCGCGGCTCCGACGCCTGGCTGATGGCCACGGTGGCGCTCGGCATCGTGCTCGATAACGTCGTCACGCTGACCTTCGGCACCGAACCGCGCAGCCTGCCGTCGCCGCTGGCCACGGGCTCGCTGCAACTGGCCGACGGGCTGGGCGTCTATCCGTTGCAGCTGCTGATCCCGATCGTGGGCCTGGCGCTCGCGGGCATGCTGCACTACGTGCTGCGCCACTCGCGCTGGGGCCTGGCGATGCTGGCGGTCGTGCAGAACCGCGATGCCGCCCGGCTGATGGCGATTCCGATCCGCCGCACCGTGGCCGCGGCCTTTGCGGTGTCGACGCTGCTGGCCGGCGTGGCCGGCGTGCTGATCGCCCCGCTGTTCAACGTGCAGTCGGACATGGGCACGGTGTTCGGGCTGAAAGCCTTCGCGGTGGCCATTCTCGGCGGACTGTCCAGCGCCTGGGGCGTGATGATCGCGGGCCTGATCTTCGGCGTGGCCGAGGCCGCCATCACGGCCTCGCTGGGTTCGAGCTACACGCAGATCATCACGTTCGCGCTGGTGATCGCGTTGCTGGCACTGCGCCCGGCGGGACTGTTCGGCCGCGCGGAGGTACGCAAGGTATGAACGCGCACGCTCGTCTCGTTGCCGGTATCGGCACCCCGCTGCAGATCGGCGCGATGGCCCTGGCGCTGCTTGGCGCCGCGGCCGCCGCGATGATGCTGAACGGCTATTTCGTCTTCGTGATCGCCGGGGTCGCGATGCTGGCGATCTGCGGCGTCGGCCTGAACCTGCTGATCGGCCTGACCGGCCAGATCTCGTTCGGGCACGTCGGTTTCTACGCGATCGGGGCCTACAGCGTCGCGATCCTGACCGGCCAGGCCGGCTGGCCGTTCTGGCCCGCCTGGCTGGCGGGAACGGCGCTTGCCGCGCTGGCCGGCGCGCTGCTGGCGCTGCCCGCGCTGCGCGTCAAGGGGCCGGGGCTGGCGATGATCACCATCGCCTTCGGCTTCATCGTCGAGCATGGCGCGGTCGAATGGCGCACGCTGACCGGCGGCCAGAACGGCTTGATGGGCATCGCGCAGCCTTCGCTGCCGGGCGTCGAAGGCGGCGAACGCGCGCTGGCGCTGCTCGCGCTGGCGGTGCTGGCCATCTCGCTGGCGGCCTACGCGCGCATGTCGCGCGGCAGCTGGGGCGCGGCGATGCGGGCGGTGCGCGACAGCGACACCGCGGCGGCGTCGATCGGCATCGATCCGCTGCTGGTGCGTACGGTGGCCTTTGCCTTCTCGGCCGCGCTGGCCGGGCTCGCCGGCGGGCTGTTCGCGCCGATGCAGGGCATGGTCACGCCGGGCATGTTCTCGTTCCTGCAGTCGATCCTGTTCGTGCTGGTGGTGATGATCGGCGGTGCCGGCACGGTCGCCGGTCCGGTGATCGGCGCGGTCGTGGTCGGCATGCTGCCGGAGCTGCTGTCCAGCCTGGAGAACCTGCGGCTGCTTTGCTTCGGCATGCTGCTGCTGGTGGTGCTGTGGGTCGCGCCGCAAGGGATCGCCGGCGTGGGCACCGCGCTGCTGCGCCGGCTTCTGCCCCGACGCCCCGCTGGCGCGCCATCGCGCGAGCCTGGCGACATGCCGTTGCCCGTGCGCGAGCCCGCTGCGCAGCGCGCGCTGGTGGCGGACGGCCTGTCGATGGTGTTCGGCGGCGTGCGCGCGGTCGACCAGTTGTCGTTGATGGTGTCAGCCGGCGCCGTGACCAGCCTGATCGGCCCGAATGGCGCAGGCAAGTCGACCGTGCTCAATATGCTGTCCGGCTATTACCGGCCGCACGCCGGCGGCCGCCGGCTCGGCGACATCGCGCTGCCTTCGCGCGGCGCCTGCCATAGCGCACGCCATGGCATTGCACGGACCTATCAGACCTCGCAGTTGTTCGGCGGCATGAGCGCCGCCGACAATGTCGCGCTCGCACTGGGTGCCGGACGCCTCGGCACGCTGCTCGGTACGGCGCGCTTTACCGCCGCCCCGGTTCGGCAGCGGGCCGTTGCGCTGCTGCGCGCCTGCGGCTATCGCGGCGATCCCGACGCAAGTGCCGCCGATCTGGCGCATGTGGACCGCAGGCTGGTCGAGATTGCACGCGCGCTGGCCACCGGGCCTGCCGTGCTGCTGCTCGACGAGCCGGCCGCCGGATTGTCGCGCGAGGACAAGGCCAGCCTCGGCCGGCTGCTGCGGCGCATCGCGGACAGCGGCATTGCCGTCGGCCTGGTCGAGCACGACATGTCGCTGGTGATGGACGTATCGGACCGCATCGTGGTGATCGATGCGGGCCAGCGTCTGGCGGTCGGCACACCGGCCGAGGTGCGGGCCGATCCCGCGGTCCGCCGGGCCTACCTCGGCGAAGCGGCCATGGACGATGCCGCCGCCGGACCACGGCGGTCGGCGCGCGGCACCGCCGGCGCGGAACTGCTGGGCGTCAACGCGCTGCGGGCCGGCTACGGCGCGGCGCCGGTGCTGCATGACGTCGCGCTGCAGGTGCGCGAGGGCGAGATGGTGGCGCTGCTCGGCGCGAACGGCGCGGGCAAGTCCACGCTGATGCGCGCGTTGTCGGGCCTGCACCGCCCGGTGCAGGGCGGCATCGCGTTCGACGGCGTCGATCTCGCCGGCATCGATGCGGCCCGCATCGCGGCGATGGGCATGGTGTTGGTGCCCGAGGGGCGGCAGGTCTTTGCCGAACTGTCCGTGCTCGACAACCTGAGGCTCGGCGCGTTTCCATCCGGCCGCCTGAGCCGCGGCGAGATGCAGCGCCGCATCGAATCGATGCTGCTGCGATTTCCGCGGCTGCGCGAACGGCAGCACCAGCGCGCCGGCCTGCTGTCCGGCGGCGAGCAGCAGATGCTGGCCATCGCGCGCGGACTGATGTCGCAGCCGCGCATGCTGCTGCTCGACGAACCGTCGCTGGGGCTGGCGCCGAAGGTCATCGACGAACTCTTCGCGTCGCTGGACCGGCTGCGCGAGGCGTCGATCACGATCCTGCTGGTCGATCAGATGGCCGCGCTGGCGCTGACGCTGGCCGACCGCGCCTACGTGCTCGAGGAAGGCCGGGTCGTCGCCAGCGGCCGCGCCGACCTGCTGGCTCGCGATCCCGCGCTGGTGCAGGCCTATCTGGGCGGGCACGGGGACGATGCGGGCGACACCAAAAGCGACACCGCCAGCAGGTCCGCCGTCGCCCCGCAAGCGGTGGAGGCCTGATGCAGACCACCCTCCTTGCGGCGGGTCTCGCACGCTCGCGCGCCGGCATGGTGACCAGCCCGCATGCGCTGGCCAGCGAGGCGGGACGCGAAGTGCTGCGCGCCGGCGGCAATGCGATCGAGGCGGTGATCGCGATCGGCGCGACGCTGTCGGTGACCTATCCCCATTTCACGGGACTCGGCGGCGACGCCTTCTGGGTCATTGCCGACGGTGCCGGCGACGTGCGCACGCTGTCCGGCATCGGCCAGGCCGCAGCCGCCCCGCCGGTCTTCGATGGCGAGATTCCGGCGCGAGGACCGGCCGCCGCGCTGACCACGGCCGCGACCGTCGATAGCTGGGACCGTGCCTATCGGCTCAGCCGCGACAACTGGGGCGGCACCACCTCGTGGCAATCGCTGTTCCACCGCGCCATCGAGCATGCCGAGGCCGGGTTCCCGGTGACGCCGTCGCATCGCTTCTGGCTCGATTTCAGGGCGGGACAGTGGCACGACTGGCCAGGCTTCGCCCGCGTATTCCTGCCCGAAGGCCGCATGCCCGAGGTCGGCGAACGCTTTCGCCAGCCGCAACTGGCGCGCAGCCTGCGACGAATTGCCGAACATGGTGCGCGGGACTTCTACGAAGGCGAACTGGCGGAGCGCATTGCCAAGGGCCTGCGCGAAGCCGGCTCGCCGTTGCGCGCAGCCGACCTCGCCGCCACCCGCGCCCGTGAAGAATCGCCACTGACGGTCCCCTACCGCGGCGGCGAGCTGGTCAGCCTGCGCCCGCCCACGCAGGGCGTGACCACGCTGCAGATCATGGGGATACTCGACCGCTTCGATGTCGGCGCGATCGCCGAGGGCAGCGCCGACTACTACCATCTGCTGGTCGAAGCGGTGAAGCGCGCGTTCATCGAGCGCGACCGGCACGTGGCCGATCCCGAGTTCGCCGATGTGCCGGTGCAGGGCATGCTGTCGGCCACGCATCTCGATGCGCTGGCCGCGGCGATCCGCCCCGACCGCGCACTGCCATGGCCGCACCGCTTCCGCACCGGCGATACGGTCTACCTCGGCGCCGTGGACCGCGACGGCCGCTGTGCCAGCGTGCTGCAAACCATCTACTTCGACTGGGGCAGCGGCGTGGTGGCCGGCGACACCGGCATCCTGTGGCACAACCGCGGCGCGGCGTTCAGCACCGATCCCCGGCACCACAACGTGCTGCGGCCGGGCAAGCGGCCCTTTCACACGCTCAATCCCGGGCTCTATCTGCGCGATGGCCGACCCCGGCTGCTGTACGGCACGCAGGGCGCCGATGGCCAGCCGCAGACGCTCGCGGCGGTGCTGACGCGGATGATCGACTACGACATGGATCCGCTGACGGCGCTGTCGCGTCCGCGCTTCCTGCTCGGTCGCACCTTCTCGGATTCCCGGGACACGCTGAAGCTGGAGGCCGACGTCGGAGACGCGGTGATGCGCGATCTCGCCGCGCGCGGTCACGAGCTCAGCCCGATCCCGGCGCAGAGCCCGCTGGCCGGCCACCCCGGCGCGATCCGCATCGATGCCGGCGGCACCATCGAAGGCGGCCACGATCCGCGCAGCGACGGCCTGGCGCTCGGCTGCTAGCGGTCGCCAGGCACCTTCAGCGCAGCACCAGCGGCGGTGACAGCAGCGCCTGTGCCGCCGCGGGGTGCATGGCCACCGCCTCGACCTCGGCCAGCACGCCGTAGTGCAGCGCAGGCACCGGCACCACCGCGCGTGCCGGGCGCGCGTCGCCGAGCACCTGCCGGTAGACCGCGTCGAACGCCGGCCAATGCTCGACGCCGGCCAGATAGACGGTGACCTTCAGCACGTCCTTCCAGCCGCACCCGCCCGCCGCCAGCGCCGCCTCGGCGTTGCGCAGCGCCAGCGCGGCCTGTTCGGCAAGCGGCAGATCCGGTTGCGGCTCGCCCTGCGCGTCCAGCGGCAACTGGCCCGACACGAACACCAGGCCCAGCCCCGTGGCGACGTGCGAGTAGTGGCCGCGCGGCTTTGCCAGCGCGGGCACATCGGGACAGGCGACGCCTTGCGTGGCGATCGTCGCGGCGTTCGTCGCGGCGTTCGTGGCGGCGCTCGTGGCGGCGCTCGGATTCGCGTCTGGATTCACGTCGGTCATCGCGCTCACCATCCACTGAAGCGCGGCCACTGCGCCTCGACGTCGGTACCCCCTGCCACCACGGTGTAGGCACCGTGCTGCGCGGCCGTCGCGCAGGCGTGGTTCGGCAGGATGCGCAGCAGCGTGCCGACCGGCAGCATCGGCGTCGCGGCGGGATCGGAGCGATGGCTGACGATGCCGTGCTCCTGGTTGGCGTCGATCATCAGCAGGCCGGCCAGCGGCTTGCCGTCGACATCGCAGACCAGGCCATAGCCCTGGTCGACCGGCTGCTTCGCGGTACCGCGATCGCGCGACATCGCCATCCAGCCCGCATCGGTGATCAGCCAGCCCTTGTCGCGCTGATGGCCGATGACGGTGCACAGCACCGACAGCGCAATGTCCGCGGTCTCGCAGACGCCGATACCGTTCATCACCAGATCGAAGAAGACGAACACACCGGCCCGCACTTCGGTGACGCCGTCGAGCGACCGCGCGAAGTGCGCGGTCGGCGTGCTGCCCACGCTGACCACCGGGGCCGCGTGCCCGGCCGCGCGCAGACGCTGCGCGGCGCGCACGGCGCCGGCCCGCTCCTGTTCGGCGAGCGCCT
>MTEU01004154.1_pt1 | contig 12779 bp, 12 predicted proteins | sample 1042701 | NCBI WGS metagenome assembly MTEU01 (sample SAMN06185813, study PRJNA358809) | soil metagenome | isolation source: naturally attenuated soil | place: India | collected 2015-05-23
GGCCGGTGCGACGCCGTCGCAGCCCGCGGCCGAGCCGGCCAGCGAGCGCGCCGCCAGCGCCGGCCCCGCCTACACCCTCAAGTAAGCAGCGGGCGCGGGCCACCGCCCGGTTGCCCCTGCCGTAGCACCCGCGCCGTTGCGCGCGTGGCCGTTCCACGCAGCGCCCGGCGCCATTCCGGTCTTGTTGACCGTATTCGCTGTCATTCGCTGAAATTCGCCTGATTTCTTTCCGGGGAACCGACTCGCCATGAAACTCGCTATCGCCGGCGCCTCCGGCCGCATGGGCCGCATGTTGATCGAATATGTGCTGGACGCCGAGGGCGTGACGCTGGCCGGCGCGCTCGATGCGCCCGGCGCCGCTGCGCTGGGGCAGGACGCGGGCCTGTTCCTCGGCCGCCAGACCGGTGTCACGATCACCTCGGACATCCAGGCCGCGCTGGCCGGTGCGGACTGCCTGATCGACTTCACCCGCCCCGAGGGCACGCTGGCCCATCTGCAGGTGGCGCGCCGTCTCGGCGTCAAGATGGTGATCGGCACCACGGGCTTCGACGATGCCGGCAAGGCCGCGCTGGCCGAGGCCGCGCAGTCGATCGGCGTGGTCTTCGCCGCCAATATGAGCGTCGGCGTCAACGCGACCTTCAAGCTGCTCGAGGTGGCCGCGAAGATGCTGTCCACGGGCTACGACATCGAGATCATCGAGGCCCACCATCGCCACAAGGTCGACGCGCCGTCGGGCACCGCGCTGAAGATGGGCGAGGTCATCGCCGAAGCGCTCGGCCGCGACCTGAAGACCTGCGGCGTGTTCGCCCGCGAGGGCCATACCGGCGAGCGCGAAGCGAATTCGATCGGGTTTGCCACGGTGCGCGGCGGCGATATCGTCGGCGACCACACCGTGCTGTTCGCCGGCATCGGCGAGCGCATCGAGATCACGCACAAGGCCTCGAGCCGCCAGTCGTATGCCGATGGCGCGGTACGCGCCGCCCGCTTCCTGGCCGGCAAGCCGAACGGGATGTTCGACATGCAGGACGTACTGGGCCTGAAGTAAGTCCTGCCGTGCACGCGCCTGCGGCCCCCGCGATGGCGGGCGCAGGCCGTTTCCGCCGGCCACCGCCGGTTATAATCGGCGCTTTCCGCACGCCGCAACGGCCGGCGTGCCTTCCACCGCTGCCAGATTCCACATTGCCGATGCGCCGCGTGCGCACCGCTGTCCCAACCATGCAAGACAAATACCTCCCCGCCGAAGTCGAAGAATCCGCCCGCCAGCACTGGCAAGCCATCGATGCCTATCGCGTCGACGAGCACGCGGTGGGCCCCGACGGCAAGGAGAAGCCCAAGTTCTATGCCTGCTCGATGCTGCCGTATCCGTCGGGCAAGCTTCATATGGGCCACGTGCGCAACTACACGATCAACGACGTGATGGCGCGCTACCTGCGCATGAACGGCCATAACGTGCTGATGCCGATGGGCTGGGACGCCTTCGGCATGCCGGCCGAGAACGCCGCGATCAACAACCGCGTGGCGCCGGCCGCCTGGACCTACGACAACATCGCGTACATGAAGAAGCAGATGGCGTCGATGGGCCTGGCGATCGACTGGTCGCGCGAGGTCGCCACCTGCGATCCGAACTACTACCGCTGGAACCAGTGGCTGTTCCTGAAGATGCTGGAGAAGGGCATCGCCTATCGCAAGACCGGCACCGTCAACTGGGATCCGGTCGACCAGACCGTGCTGGCCAACGAGCAGGTGATCGACGGCCGCGGCTGGCGCTCCGGCGCGGTGGTCGAGAAGCGCGAGATCCCGATGTACTACCTCGGCATCACGCAATACGCCGAGGAACTGCTGGGCGAACTCGAAGGCCTGGGCTGGCCCGAGCGCGTCAAGGTGATGCAGCAGAACTGGATCGGCAAGAGCGAAGGCGTGCGCTTCGCCTTCCCGCACGCGATCGTCGGCGACGACGGCGAGCTGATCGGCGGTGGCAAGCTGTATGTGTTCACCACGCGCGCCGACACCATCATGGGCGTGACCTTCTGCGCGGTCGCCGCCGAGCACCCGCTGGCAACGCACGCCGCCTCGACCAATCCGGAACTGGCCGCCTTCATCGACGAGTGCAAGCACGGCTCGGTGATGGAAGCCGACATGGCGACCATGGAAAAGAAGGGCATGCCGACCGGCCTGAAGGTCGTGCACCCGCTGACCGGCGAGCCGGTCGACGTCTGGGTCGGCAACTACGTGCTGATGAGCTACGGCGACGGCGCGGTGATGGGCGTGCCCGCCCACGACGAGCGCGACTTCGCCTTCGCGCGCAAGTACGGCCTGCCGATCAAGCAGGTCATCGACGTCGAGGGTCGGCCGTTCTCGACCGAGGCCTGGCAGGACTGGTACGCCGACAAGGAACATGGCCGCTGTATCCATAGCGGCCACTACGACGGCCTGCACCATCGCGCCGCGGTCGACGCGATCGCCGCCGACCTGGCCGCCAAGGGCCTGGGCGAGAAGAAGGTGACCTGGCGCCTGCGCGACTGGGGCATTTCGCGCCAGCGCTACTGGGGCACGCCGATCCCGCTGATCCATTGCGACAGCTGCGGCGTGGTGCCGGTGCCAGAGCAGGACCTGCCGGTGGTGCTGCCCGAGGACCTGGTGCCGGACGGCAGCGGCAATCCGCTCGCCAAGGATCCGCGCTTCCTCGAATGCACCTGCCCGTCCTGCGGCAAGCCGGCCCGGCGCGAGACCGACACGATGGATACGTTCATCGACTCGTGCTGGTACTACATGCGCTATACCTGCCCGGACGCGGCCACGATGGTCGATGCGCGCAACGATTACTGGATGCCGATGGACCAGTACATCGGCGGCATCGAACACGCGATCCTGCACCTGCTGTACGCGCGCTTCTGGACCAAGGTGATGCGCGACCTGGGCCTGGTCAAGTTCGGCGAGCCGTTCACCAACCTGCTGACGCAGGGCATGGTGCTGAACGAGACCTACTATCGCGAGGACGCCAGCGGCAAGAAGCACTGGTTCAATCCCGCCGACGTCGATGTGAAGACCGACGAGCGCGGCCGCCCGGTCGGCGCGACGCTGAAGGCCGACGGCCAGCCGGTCGAGATCGGCGGCGTCGAGAAGATGTCGAAGTCCAAGAACAACGGCATCGACCCGCAGGCACTGATCGACCAGTACGGCGCCGACACCGCGCGCCTGTTCACGATGTTCGCCGCGCCGCCCGAGCAGCAGCTCGAGTGGAGCAGCTCGGGCGTCGAGGGCGCGTCGCGCTTCCTGCGCCGCGTCTGGGCCTATGGCCAGGCCAATGCCGAGGCGATCCGGGCGGCCGGCGCCGGCGGTGAAGCCGTCGACGCGGACCGCGCGCTGCGCCGCGACGTGCATGGCGTGCTGCGCCAGGCCAACTACGATTACCAGCGGATCCAGTACAACACCGTGGTGTCCGCCGCGATGAAGATGCTCAACGCGCTGGAAGACGCCAAGTCGGCTTCGCCGGCCGCGCGCCGCGAGGGCTTCGGCATCCTGTTGCGCGTGCTGTACCCGGTGGTGCCGCACATCACCCACGTGCTGTGGCAGGAGCTGGGCTACGCCACCGCGCATGGCGATCTGCTCGATGCGCCGTGGCCGCAGGTCGACGAGGCCGCGCTGGTGCAGAGCGAGATCGAGCTGGTGCTGCAGGTCAACGGCAAGGTGCGCGGCAGCCTGACGGTGCCGGCCGACGCCGACCGCGCCGCGATCGAGGCGATGGCCGCCGCCAGTGAGACCGTCGCCAAGTTCGCTGCCGGTGCCGCGCCGAAGAAGATCGTGGTGGTGCCCGGCCGCCTGGTCAATGTGGTGGTCTGAGGCGGGCCGCCCTGCAATGGCATCCCGCCGCCGCGCCATCGTCCCAATCAAAGGAATCGCGCCATGACTAGACCGAACCCGAATCGCCGCGCCGTGCTGGCCGCGCTGCTGGCCGCCGGTGCGCTGGCCGGCTGCGGCTTCCATCTGCGCGGCAGCTCGGACTTCGCCTTCAAGCGGCTGTATGTCGGCATCCCGAAGAACTCGCTGATGGGCGCCGAACTGACGCGCGCGATCCAGGGCGGTTCCGACACCATCGTCGTCACCGATCCGAAGCAGGCCGACGCGCTGCTCGACGTGCTCGAGGACACCCGCACGCGGACCGTGCTGTCGATCACGACGGCCGGTGTCGTGCGCGAATACCGGCTGACCCAGCGCTTCACGTTCCGGCTGCGCGATGCGGCCGGCCGCGAGATGATCGCGCCGTCGCAGATGGTGCTGTTCCGCGACCTGACTTACAACGAGGCCAACGCGCTGGCCAAGGGCTACGAGGAAGAGCAGCTGTATCGCGACATGCAGCGCGACATCGTGCAGCAGCTGATGCGCCGGCTCGCCGCCGCCAAGCCCGCCTGAGGCCGGGCACGGCGCACGCACAGGCAACACGGACACGACAGGCAAGCCAGGCGGACACGGCCCACCGGATGCAGCTCAAGCTCGACGCCCTCGACGGTCACCTGCGCCAGGTCCAGACGCGCGGGTTGGCACCGCTGTACGTGGTACACGGCGACGAGCATCTGCTGGTGCTCGAGGCGGTCGACCGTCTGCGCCAGGCGGCGCGCGAGGCCGGCTACAGCGAGCGAGACGTGCTGGTGTCCGAGCGCGGCTTCCAGTGGAGCCAGCTGCTGGAGGCGCAGCAATCGATGTCGCTGTTCGGCGACCGCAAGATCGTCGAGCTGCGCATTCCGTCCGGCAAGCCAGGCAAGGAAGGCGGCGAGGCGCTGCGCGCGGTGGCGGCGCAGCTGGCGGGCGCGCAGTCCGCGTCCGATCTGGTGATGCTGATCACGCTGCCGCGGCTGGACTTCGCCGCGTCGAAATCCGCGTGGTTCCAGGCGCTCGAAGGCGCCGGCGTCTCGATCAAGGTCGACAACGTCGATCGCAGCCGGCTGCCGGCCTGGGTCGGCGAGCGGCTGGCGCTGCAGAACCAGCGCGTGGAACCGGGCGAACCGGGCCGCCGCGCGCTGCAGTTCATCGCCGACAAGGTCGAGGGCAACCTGCTGGCCGCGCATCAGGAAATCCAGAAGCTCGGGCTGCTGTACCCGGCCGGCGTGCTGACCTTCGACCAGGTCCACGACGCGGTACTCAATGTCGCCCGCTACGACGTGTTCAAGCTGTCCGAGGCGATGCTCGGCGGCGACGTGCCGCGGCTGGTGCGGATGCTCGAAGGACTGCGCGGCGAGGGCGAGGCCACGGTTCTGGTGCTGTGGGCGCTGACCGAGGAAATTCGCGTATTATCCAAGGTCCGGCAGGGGCTGGCCGGCGGCAAGCCGATGGGCGTGCTGACCCGCGAGCTGCGCATCTGGGGACCGCGCGAGAAGCTGGTGCCGCAGGCCGCGCAGCGGCTGTCCACCGAGCGCCTCGAGGCCGCGCTGGCGATGGCCGCGAAGCTGGACCGGCAGACCAAGGGGCTGCGCGTCGACGGCATGCCGGCCGAGCCGTGGGATGGCCTGCTGCAGCTGGCGCTGATGATCGCGCGCTGATCCGCCGCCGTTCCAACGCTGCCCTGCGGCCGAGCGCCGCCGGAACCCGCGCCGCCGCGCCGCCCGCAGCGCGACCCGCCAAAATACAAGATTGCCAGGCCGCACCGACCGGCCCCCGATATGAACGAGCTCGACCTCTACCAGTACATGGACCGCGTCGGCCGCCAGGCCCGCGCCGCATCGCGCGCGATGGCGCGCGCATCGACCGCCGACAAGAACCGCGCGCTGCTGACCATCGCCGCCGCGATCCGACGCGACGCCGAGCAGTTGAAGGCCGTCAATGCGCGCGATGTCGAGCGCGCCCGCGCCAACGGCCAGGACGCCGCCTTCGTCGACCGCCTGACGCTGTCGGACAAGGCCATCGCGACGATGGCCGCGGGCCTCGAGCAGATCGCCGCGCTGCCCGATCCGATCGGCGAGATCGGCAACATGAAATACCGGCCGACCGGCATCCAGGTCGGCCAGATGCGCGTGCCGCTCGGCGTGATCGGCATCATCTACGAGTCGCGTCCCAATGTGACGATCGACGCCGCGGCGCTGTGCCTGAAGTCCGGCAACGCGACCATCCTGCGCGGCGGTTCGGAAGCGATCGAATCGAATACCGCGCTGGCCCGGCTGGTCGCCGAGGGCCTGGCCGAAGCCGGTCTGCCGGCCGAGGCGGTGCAGGTCGTCGAGACCACCGACCGCGCCGCGGTCGGCCGCCTGATCACGATGACCGAGTATGTCGACGTGATCGTGCCGCGCGGCGGCAAGAGCCTGATCGCGCGGCTGATGGAAGAGGCGCGCGTGCCGATGATCAAGCATCTGGACGGCATCTGCCACGTCTACGTCGACGCCGACGCCGACCTCGACAAGGCGGTGCGCATCTGCGACAACGCCAAGACGCAGCGCTACGCGCCGTGCAACACGATGGAAACGCTGCTGGTCGCCGAATCGATCGCCGCGCGCGTGCTGCCGCCGCTGTGCAAGATCTACCAGCAGAAGGGCGTCGAGCTGCGGGTCTGCCCGGCCACGCGCGCCACGCTGGAAGCGGCCGGCATCAAGGGGCTGGTCGATGCCACCGAGGAGGACTGGCGCCTCGAATACCTGGCGCCGGTGCTGGCAATCCGCACGGTGTCCGGCCTCGACGAGGCGATCGCCCATATCAATACCTACGGCTCGGCCCATACCGATTCGATCGTCACCGAGAACTATTCGGCCGGCATGCGTTTCCTGCGCGAGGTCGATTCGGCCAGCGTGATGATCAACGCGTCGACGCGTTTTGCGGACGGCTTCGAATACGGCCTGGGCGCGGAGATCGGCATCTCGAACGACAAGCTGCACGCACGCGGCCCGGTCGGCCTCGAAGGACTGACCTCGCTGAAGTACGTGGTGTTCGGCCACGGCGAGATTCGCACGTAAATCGCCGCGTCATACGGATCGCCGATGCTCTGGGTCAAATCGCTGCATATCGTCTTCGTGGTCTCCTGGTTCGCCGGGCTGTTCTATCTGCCGCGCATCTTCGTCAATCTGGCGATGGAGACCGATCCCGCCGCGGTGACGCGGCTGCTGGCGATGGCGCGCAAGCTGCTGCGCTTCATGACGATGCTGGCGATCCCCGCGCTGGCGTTCGGCCTGTGGCTCTATCTGGGCTATGGCATCGGGCGCGGGCCGGGGCAGGGCTGGATGCATGCCAAGCTGGCGCTGGTGCTGGTGCTGCTCGGCTATCACCATGGCTGCGCGGTGCTGCTGCGCAAGTTCGAGGCCGGCCGCAATACCCGCTCGCACCGCTTCTACCGCTGGTTCAACGAACTGCCGGTGCTGGTGCTGCTGGCGATCGTGGTGCTGGTGGTGGTCAAGCCGTTCTGACGCCCTCTGACATCCCGTTCTGACGCTGTATCTCTTCGCCTGAACCCATTCCCGAGGAACCGATGAGCAAGCAGATCGACTACTACTTCTCGCCGCAGTCGCCGTACGTCTATCTCGGCCACGCGCGCTTTACCGAGATCGCCGCCCGTCATGGCGCCCAGGTCAATCTGAAGCCATGCGACCTGGGCAAGGTGTTCGCGACCTCGGGCGGTCTGCCGCTGGCCCAGCGGCCGCCGCAGCGCCAGGCCTACCGGCTGATCGAACTGGCGCGCTGGCGCGACTACCTCGGCGTGCCGCTCAATCTGGAGCCGAAGTACTTTCCGGTCTCGGGCGACGCCGCCAGCCGGCTGATCATCGCGGCGCGGCTGGCGCATGGCACCGCGCGCGCGATGGCGCTGCTCGGGGCGATCGGTCAGGCGCTGTGGGCGCAGGAGCGGAATATCGCCGATGCCGCCACGCTGGCCGAGCTGGCCGATCGCCTGGACTTGGATGGCGCGGCGCTGCTCAAGGCCAGCGAAGGGCAGGGCGTGCAGGACGAATACGCGCGCCATACGCAAGATGCGATCTCGGCCGGCGTGTTCGGCGCGCCGTGGTATGTCTACGAAGGCCAGCCGTACTGGGGCCAGGACCGGCTCGACTTTCTCGATCGCGCGCTGGCGGCCGCCTGAGCGCGGTCCGTGCCGGCCCAGGCCGGCGCCGGTGCCTCCGTCCGCCACGGCGGACGTTTTTGTTTGAAGCGGCTTGTGCCGCCGTTTCGCCTGCTGTTTATTTGACCTGTCGCGACCACTGGACCATTCGCGACTTTCTTGCGACCCGTTCGCGACCTTTTGCCGGACCGCTGTGATGACCCAAGCCTTCTTCGCCCCCTGCCCGCGCGGCCTCGAGAGCGCGCTCGCCGACGAGCTGCGCGAGATCGCCGTGCGGCCCGATGTCGACGCCCTGGCGCCGTTCGACGTCCATCGCGAGGTGCCGGGCGGCGTCAGCTTTTCCGGCGACATGGCGGCCGCCTACGCGGTCAACCTGCATTCGCGCATTGCCAGCCGCGTGCTGCTGCGGGTCGCCGCCCGCGGCTACCGCCACGAGGACGACATCTACGAGCTGGCGCGCGCGCAGCGCTGGGACCAGTGGTTCGGTCCGGACGAGACCATCAAGATCGAACTGACCGCGCACCGCTCGCCGCTGCGCAGCCTGAACTTCACCGCGCTGCGGGTCAAGGACGGCGTCTGCGACGCGATGCGCGAGCGCCTCGGTGCACGGCCCAGCGTCGATACCGCCAGCCCCGACGTACGGATCTACGCGCACCTGACCGAGCACGACTGTACGCTGTACCTGGACACCACCGGCGAGCCGCTGTTCAAGCGCGGCTGGCGCATGGAGAAGGGCGAGGCGCCGCTGAAGGAGAATCTGGCCGCGGGCATCCTGCGGCTGGCAGGCTGGACGCCGGGCAAGACCGCGCGGCCCTTCTACGACCCGATGTGCGGCAGCGGCACGTTCCTGGTCGAGGCGGCGCAGGTCGCGCTCGGTCTCGCTCCCGGGGCGGCACGCAGCTTTGCCTTCGAATGGCTCAAGGGCATCGACCAGAAGCCGTGGAAGGCGCTGAAGAGCGAGGCCCAGGCCGCCAGCCGGCGCGCCGCTGCGGCGGCATCGGCGTCGGACCTCGCCATCGCGGGCAGCGATATCTCGACCGACATGCTGGCGATGGCGAGCGCCAACTGGCAGCGTGCCGGCTTGCCGGGCGAGCTGCGCACCAAGCAGGTCGATGCGCGCCACGTGCAGCCGCCATTCGCGGAACCCGGCCTGTTGCTGCTGAATCCGCCCTATGGCGAGCGGATCGCGGTGCGCGGCCAGCGCCGGCCCGCATTCGACGAGGCGCCGGTGGACAGCGCCGAGGAAGACGCCGCCAACCAGTTCGCCAGCGCGTTCGCGACGACGCTGAAGCAGCATTTTGCCGGCTGGGAGGCGTGGATCTTTACCGGCGACCTGTCGCTGCCGCGCCGGCTGCGGCTGAAGGAATCGCGGCGGGTGCCGCTGTATAACGGCGCCATCGAATGCCGGCTGTTCCGCTTCGAGATGGTGAAGGGCGGGAACCGGGCGCAGTCGTGACGGCCTGATGGTGTTCTCCCTCTCCCCCTAGGGGAGAGGGTCGGGGAGAGGGAAAACGGCGCCTGCATAACCACCGCGGCCTGCCCTCTCCCCCGACCGCTCTCCCGCAAGGGGGAGAGGGGAGAGAACCGGCAGTACCTCTCAACGCCCCGTCAAACTGCCTTCGTTGCGCTCGAATTCCGTCAGGAAGGTCCTGAAGCTGACCACCGGCTCGTCCAGCAGATGGCGCGGCAGGTCGAACAGCGCGTACAGGAATTCCTCGCGGCCCTCGACGCGCTCGGCCGGCAGGCAGTATTGCTCCCAGTCGACGCAGGCCGGCGTGTACATGCCGTTGCCGGGCCAGAAGAACGGCACGATGCGGCCTTCGCGCAGGCCCTCGGTCAGCGCCGCCGGCGCATCGTAGGCCTCGGCCGACTCGACCTGGCTGGTCAGGCTGGTGCGGGTCTCGATCACCATCAGCGTGGCCTGGCCCTGCGCGGTCAGCAGCAGGATGCCGGCCGGGTTCGGGTACAGGTAGTACTCGACGAAGCCGTAGCGCGCCGCCAGCTGGCGCACGCGCTCGGCCATCGCGGCATCGGACAGGAACGAGAACGAGTGCCGCGTCAGCAGGTCGCGCAGCGTGTGCGACAGCGTGGTGAAGTACTGCTGCTGCAGCGCGTCGATCTCCTGGTCCAGGCGCTCGACCATATTGCTGTCGTGCTTCTTGACGTAGCGGTCGATCAGCCCGTGGTTGAAGCCCTGCACCGCGACCCCCTCGTCGGCGGTGCCGGTCAGCAGGATGGTCTTGCACGGCAGGTCCTGCAGCGCGCGGCAGAATTCGAGCCCGTCCATCTGCGGCATCGAATAGTCGACCACGATCACGCCGGGCTGCACGAAGCGGTGAATGTCATGGATCTGCCGGTGGATGCGGTCGATATCGAGCTGCACGGTGCGGCGCTCGGTCAGGAACGTCAGGTCGTCGTGCGTGACGCGCACCGGCAGGAAGCCGGTGAAGCGCGTGGTGTAGGCCTCGCGGATCCACTGCAGCGCCTCGCGCGGGTCGGTGAAGGTGACCACCGGGCGGCTCCGGTCCATCTGGAAGACCAGGCTGTCCATGAACGAACGGCTGTCGTCGACCAGCACGGTCAGGATCGGATGTTGGAAGACCGGCAGATGCCGGTCCTGCGGATTGAATGTCATGTCGCGTGCGACCCCGGGAGGCGAAAAGCGGGTCCGGCTGCAGCGCAGAGCGCGGGGCCGGCGCCAGGGCCGCCATGGCCGGCGCATGCCGGCCCCCGCGGCCGAGGGCCAGTATAGCGCGCCGGAGCGGGGGCGCAACCGGCCCTGGAGTAGGGCCGGCGGCACAGCTTTTACGGGTGCGCGATCGCGGTCAGGCGACTGCCTTGACCATGTCCTCGACCACCTTCTTGGCGTCGCCGAACACCATCATCGTCTTGTCCATGTAGAACAGCTCGTTGTCCAGCCCGGCGTAGCCGGCCGCCATCGAGCGCTTGTTGACGATGATGGTCTTGGCCTTGTAGGCCTCCAGGATCGGCATGCCGGCGATCGGCGAGTTCGGGTCGGTCTTGGCCGCGGGGTTGACCACGTCGTTGGCGCCCAGCACCAGCACCACGTCGGCCTGGCCGAACTCGCTGTTGATGTCTTCCATCTCGAAGACCTGGTCGTACGGCACCTCGGCCTCGGCCAGCAGCACGTTCATATGGCCTGGCATCCGGCCCGCGACCGGGTGGATCGCGTACTTCACCGTGACGCCCTTCTCCGACAGCATCTCGGTCAGCTCCTTGAGCGCATGCTGGGCGCGCGCCACCGCCAGGCCGTAGCCGGGCACGATGATCACGGTCTCGGCATTGCCCATCAGGAAGGCCGCGTCGTCCGGCGAGCCGGACTTGACGTTGCGCTGCGCCTGCGCGCCGGCGGCGGCCGCGCTGCCGGCCTCGCCGCCGAAGCCGCCGAGGATCACGTTGAAGAACGAGCGGTTCATCGCCCGGCACATGATGTACGACAGGATCGCACCGGAGGAACCCACCAGCGAGCCGGCGATGATCAGCATCGGGTTGTTCAGCGAGAAGCCGATGCCCGCCGCCGCCCAGCCCGAGTACGAGTTCAGCATCGACACCACCACCGGCATGTCGGCGCCGCCAATCGGGATGATGATCAGCACGCCGAGCACGAAGGCGATCGCCAGCATCACCAGGAATGGCACCCACTGCTGTGTCATGAAGAAGGCGATGCCGAAGCCGACCATCGCTACCGCCAGCGCCAGGTTCAGCCAATGCTGGCCGGCGAACACCACCGGCGCACCCTGGAACAGCCGGAACTTGTAGCGGCCGGCCAGCTTGCCGAACGCGATCACGGAACCCGAGAACGTGATCGCACCGACGAAGCAGCCGATGAACAGCTCGATGCGGTTGCCCAGCGGAATCTCGTGCGAGCCTGCCGCGGTGATGCCGAAGGCGGCCGGTTCCGCCACCGCCGCGATCGCGATGAAGACCGCCGCCAGGCCGATCAGCGAGTGCATCGCCGCGACCAGCTCCGGCATCTTGGTCATCTCGACCTTCTTCGCGACGTAGGCGCCGATGCCGCCGCCGACCACCAGTCCGGCCAGGATCAGGCCGAGCCCGGTGCCGATCGACGACTGGCCGATGCCCGCGGCCAGGAACTCGTTCTTCAGCTTGACGATCAGCGCGACGGTGGTCAGCGCGGCGATCGCCATGCCGATCATGCCGAAGGCGTTGCCGCGGCGCGCGGTCGCCGGATGCGAGAGCCCCTTCAAGGCCTGGATGAAGCAGACCGAGGCCACCAGGTAGAGCAGCGTGACGACGTTCATGCTCATTGCGCGCCCTCCTTGTTGCCGGCCGGAGCCGACTTCTTCGGCTCCTTCTTCTTGAACATCTCCAGCATGCGCTGGGTCACCAGGAAGCCGCCGAACACGTTGACCGCGGCCAGGGCCACGGCCAGCGTGCCCATCGCGCGGCCGACGCCGCCTTCGGTCAGCCCCGCGGCCAGCATCGCGCCGACGATGATGATCGCCGAGATCGCGTTGGTGACCGCCATCAGCGGGGTATGCAGCGCCGGCGTAACCGTCCAGACCACGTGGTAGCCCACGTAGATCGCCAGCACGAAGATGATCAGGTTGATCACCGTGTGGTTCACCATCTCCATCGACTTCTCCTCCCGTTGCTTGAATTCGGTTGTCCGCGCAGTTTCCCGGCTATGGCGCGGCCGGCTTCGCCATTGGCTCGCCGGCCAGCGCCGGTGATGGCGTCCGTGCCGACGGCGGCACGAATACCCGCT
>MTEU01002477.1_pt6 | contig 12725 bp, 9 predicted proteins | sample 1042701 | NCBI WGS metagenome assembly MTEU01 (sample SAMN06185813, study PRJNA358809) | soil metagenome | isolation source: naturally attenuated soil | place: India | collected 2015-05-23
ACTCGTCGACGATGGTGTCGATGATGATCGGCTCCTCACCGTCGCGTACCGCCGTGGCTTCGATGATGTCGACCAGGGTGCGCGCCTTGTCGAGGGAGTCGATATAGGGTTTGGTCAGCATGCGCAGCTCGACGTTCTCGAACTGTGCCAGCAGGCTGCGGCCCAGGCTCTCGGCGGTGATGCCGGTGCCGTCGGAAATGAAGAAGGCGGTGCGAGGCATGTCGTCGGCGCTATTCGTTGTGTAGGGAGCTCCATTGTCCGGGCTACCGAGCGTGGCGGCAAGGTACCGCTTCGCGGCCCAGAGTGCGGCTTGACTACAGGAATCGGTCAAATCGAGCCGTTGTTGTAAAAAACCTCCAGTGACTTCGATGTTAGACCAATGGCGAATATGGCCGCTTGCGTTTAAGGTGGGCAGCATTGCGCTTTTCGCCTGAACAGCGGGTGCGAAAGCCTTGGCAACGAAGATTCAAGGGGGTTACGTGGAAGATTACATCCTGTGGTTCGATCAGCTCGGCATGGACGACGTCGAACGCGTAGGCGGCAAGAACGCCTCGCTGGGCGAGATGATCTCGAACCTGTCGGGGGCCGGCGTCACCGTCCCTGGGGGCTTTGCCACCACGGCACACGCCTATCGCGAATTCCTTGCTCACGAAGGGCTCAATGAGCGCATCAACCAGGCTCTGGCGCGGCTCGACGTCGACGACGTCAACGAGCTGGCCCGGGTCGGCGCCGAGATCCGCCAGTGGGTGATCGACACCCCGCTGCCGCCCACCTTCGAGACGCATCTGCGCACGGCCTACGACCAGCTGGCCAGCCAGCACCCCAATCTCAAGGTGGCGGTGCGCAGCTCGGCCACCGCCGAAGACCTGCCCGACGCCTCCTTCGCCGGCCAGCAGGAAACCTTCCTCAACATCGAAGGCTTCGACAACGTCAAGCGTGCCGTGCACGAGGTGTTCGCCTCGCTGTTCAACGACCGTGCCATCTCCTATCGCGTGCATCGCGGCTATGCCCACGAGAACGTGGCGCTGTCGGCCGGTATCCAGAAGATGGTGCGCTCCGAGACTGGCGCTTCCGGCGTCATGTTCACCCTCGATACCGAATCCGGTTATCGCGACGCGGTGTTCGTCACCGCCTCCTGGGGCCTGGGCGAGACGGTGGTGCAGGGCTCGGTCAACCCCGACGAGTTCTACGTGCACAAGCCCACGCTGGCGGCCGGACGCCCCGCGGTGCTGCGCCGTAACCTCGGCTCCAAGCTGATCAAGATGGTCTACGGCGAAGACGCCAGCGCCGGCAAGTCGGTTTCCACCGTCGACGTGCCGCTCAAGGACCGTGCCCGCTTCTGTATCAGTGACGAGCAGGTCATGGCCCTGGCGCGTCAGGCGGTCACCATCGAGGAGCATTACCAGCGTCCGATGGACATCGAGTGGGCGCTGGACGGCGATGACGGTGAGCTCTACATCGTCCAGGCGCGTCCTGAAACCGTGGTCTCCCAGCAGGAGGGCGGAAAGCTCGAGCGCTTCCACCTCAAGGAGAAGGGGCGCACCCTGGTCAGCGGTCGTGCCATCGGCCAGCGCATCGGCCGTGGCACGGTCAAGATCGTGTTCACCCCGGAGGAGATGGACAAGGTCAACGCCGGCGACGTGCTGGTCACCGACATGACCGATCCCGACTGGGAGCCGATCATGAAGCGCGCCTCGGCCATCGTCACCAATCGCGGCGGCCGTACCTGCCACGCGGCGATCATCGCCCGTGAGCTCGGTATTCCTGCCGTGGTCGGCTGTGGCGACGCCACCGAGGTGCTCGAGGATGGCCGCGACGTCACGGTTTCCTGCGCCGAGGGCGATACCGGCCACGTTTACGAAGGCCTGCTGGACTACGACCGCCGCGTCACCAGCGTCGACGCGATGCCCGAGATCCCGTTCAAGATCATGATGAACGTGGGTAACCCGGACCGCGCCTTCAGCTTCGCCAGCCTTCCCCATGCCGGTGTCGGCCTGGCGCGCCTGGAGTTCATCATCAATCGCATGATCGGCGTGCACCCCAAGGCGCTGCTCGAATACGACACCCTGCCGCTGGAGCTGCAGCAGACCATCAACCTGCGTACCGCCGGTTATGCCAGCCCCGTGGACTTCTACGTCGACAAGCTGGTGGAAGGCATCTCGACCCTGGCGGCGGCGTTCCATCCGCAGCGGGTGATCGTGCGGCTTTCCGACTTCAAGTCGAACGAGTACGAGAACCTGATCGGCGGCAAGCTCTACGAGCCGGGCGAAGAGAACCCCATGCTCGGTTTCCGCGGCGCCTCGCGCTACGTTTCCGATGCCTTCCGTCCCTGCTTCGAGCTCGAGTGCAAAGCCCTCAAGCGCGTACGCGACGAGATGGGGCTCGACAACATCGAGATCATGGTGCCCTTCGTGCGCACCACTGAAGAGGCGCGTGAGGTCGTCGAGCTGATGGCGGCCAATGGGCTCAAGCGTGGCGAGAACGGGCTCAAGGTGATCATGATGTGTGAGCTGCCGGCCAACGCCCTGCTGGCCGAGGAGTTCCTCGAGCACTTCGACGGCTTCTCGATCGGCTCCAACGACCTGACTCAGCTCACCCTCGGCCTGGATCGCGATTCCGGTATCGTGGCCCACCTGTTCGACGAGCGAAACCCGGCGGTCAAGCGGCTGCTGGCCATGGCCATCCAGGCCTGCAAGGCCCAGGGCAAGTACGTCGGCATCTGCGGCCAGGGCCCTTCCGACCACCCCGATCTGGCCAAATGGCTGATGGAGCAGGGCATCGATTCCGTGTCTCTCAACCCCGATGCGGTGCTGGAAACCTGGTTCATGCTGGCAGGAGAAACCCTGGCCTAGGCAAAGCGAAATTAGGTTACAAACTGACCCGATTGAGCACTCTCAATCGGGTCTTTTTTCGCCTATGCTTACTCCTCTTACATGGAGTTACCGAGGGGCTTTTTTCATGGACATGCGCTCTGCCTTCTTCCCCCGACGCTGGCTGGCCTGCGTCGTTTCATCCTGCGCGTTGGGTCTGCCGTTGCTGGCATCCGCCGAGACGGCATTTCAGTACGAGGCACCCGCCATCGCACCGGAGTCGGCGTCCGGCTACAGCGAGAAGCCCGGCTGGGCCACCGAGCGTTTTGCCGTGGCGGCAGCCAATCCTCTAGCCACCGATGCCGGCTATCAGGTACTCAGGGCAGGGGGCTCGGCAGTGGATGCCGCCATCGCCGTGCAGATGGTGCTGACTCTGGTGGAACCGCAGTCGAGCGGCATCGGCGGCGGCGCCTTCCTGATGCACTACGACGGCAGCGAAGTGAAAGCCTACGACGGTCGCGAGACGGCCCCGCGAGCGGCCAGTGAATCGCTGTTCCTGAATGGCGAAGGTGAGCCGCTGGAGTTCATGGAGGCGGCGGCCAGCGGGCTATCGGTCGGCGTGCCGGGCACCGTGCGCATGCTCGAAATGGCTCACGAACGCCATGGCAAGCTGCCCTGGGCGGAGCTGCTCGCCCCGGCCATCACCCTGGCCGAGGAGGGCTTCGAGGTCAGCCCCCGACTGCATACCAGCCTGGCTGCGGAGGAGCGGCTGCGCGACGACGCTCTCGGTGGCACTTTCTATTACACCGAAGAGGGCGAGCCCTTGCCTCAGGGGCACCGCCTGCAGAACCCCGCCCTGGCGGAAATCCTGCGCAAGATCGCCGAGGAGGGCAGCAAGGCGCTGCATACCGGCCCGATTGCCGAAGACCTGGTGTCGCGAGTTCAGGGACACCCCGGCCGCCCCGGTGCGATCAGCCTGGAGGACATGGCCACCTACGTGGCCAAGGAGCGCGAGCCGCTGTGCACCGATTGGCAGGCCTATCGGGTGTGCGGCTTCCCGCCGCCCTCGTCCGGCCACCTGACCATCATGCAGATCCTGGGCGTCATGGAGCAGTTGCCCGACATCGAGGAGCCGATGGAGGAGGATCGTCCCAGCACCGAGTGGCTGCATCGCTTCCTCGAGGCCTCGCGACTGGCCTTCGCCGATCGCGGCAAGTTCATCGCCGACCCGGATTTCGTCAACCCGCCCGGGGGCGACTGGAACAGCATGCTGGATGAGGAGTACCTGGCAGAACGTGCCGAGCTGATCGGCGAGCGCAGCGTGGGCCCCGACGGCGCCGAAGCCGGCAACCCGGGCGAGGTGGAAATGGCCTGGTCTATGCAGCTCCCTCAGCCGGAGTACGGCACCAGCCACATCAGCATCATCGACGAAGAGGGCAACGCCCTGGCCATGACCACCACCATCGAGGCCGCCTTCGGCTCGCGCATTCTGGCGGACGGCGGCACCGGCCTGCCGGGTGGCTACCTGCTCAACAACGAACTGACCGACTTCTCGTTTCGTCCGCTGGGGGCCGATGGCACGCCCATCGCCAACCGGGTCGAGCCCGGCAAGCGGCCGCGCTCCAGCATGAGCCCCACGCTGGTGTTCGACCGCGAAACCGACGAGCTGGTGGCGAGCCTGGGCTCGCCCGGCGGTGCCGCCATCATTCACTACACGGCCAAGGCGCTGGTGGCCATGCTCGACTGGGGGCTCGATGCCCAGGAGGCGCTCAACCTGCCCCATGCCATCACGCTCGGTGGGCCGGCCTACCTCGAAGAGGGCCGCTTCCCCGCCGAGGTGCTCGAAGCGCTCAACGAGCTTGGCCATGAGGCCAGCGAACGCGAGCTGGTCAGCGGCCTGCAGGCCATTCAGCGTACCGAAGACGGTTACTTCGGCGGGGCCGACCCGCGCCGTGAAGGCGTGGTGATGGGCGACTGAGGCCGCTACAGAGCAGGCGTCCGTACACCGCGGGCGCCTGCCCTCAGCGCCGCAGCCAGTTGCGCAGCTTGACCAGCAGGATGGCACCGTCGCCGAGCTCGCGACGGTCGTCCACGAGCTCCACGAGTCGCTCCGGGTAGTCGGTGATGATGGCATCGACACCGAGATCGATCATCTGCGACATCCTGGCCCGGTCGTTGACGGTCCAGGCATGCACTTCGTAGCCGAGTTCTCGCGCCAGGCGGATCTCGTTGGGTGTGATCCTGTTGTGGCGCAGGCCCAGAGCATCGAAGCTGCGACGGTCCAGCGTTCCCGGCATCACCAATTGAGCCAGCAACGTCACGCGTAGCTCCGGCTCCCGCTCCTTTACCATCTCCAGAACGCCGCTGGACATTACCGCCAGGCGTGTCTCTTCCGCGGCATCCGGCGTGCCGCAGCGGGCGGCTTCGGCCGCGCTGGCCCGGGCCAGACACTCACGCCGGGCCTCGTTCTCCCGGTGCAACGAGTCGATCACGGCTTCCACCAGCGCTTCTTCCAAACCCGGATCGGGCTTCATGTCGATCATCAGGGCGCTGCGACCGCGTACCGCGGCGAAGGCTTCGTCCAGGGTGGGGATGCGTTCGCCGACGAAGGCGTCGCCGAACCAGCTGCCGACGTCGAACTGACGCAGCTCTTCGAGGGTGAGGTCGCGCACGTTGCGCGGGTCACCGGTGAGGCGCTGCAGGCTGCGATCGTGGTAGAGCACCACCTCGCCGTCGGCGCTGAGCCTCACGTCTATCTCCACGTAGTGGGAGCGGTCCTCTACGGCGCGTTCGATGGCGGCGAGGGTGTTTTCCGGGGCCGCCATCGAGCTGCCGCGATGGGCGATGACGGTGACATCATCACGCAGCTCGAAGCTGTTGACGATCCACCAGGCTTGAAACAGGGCGAACACCAGCACGCCCGCTTCCACGCCCCAGGCCAGGCGTCCGGGATGGGCATCGGGCGGCGGCGGGGCGGGGCGCGGCTCACGATGCGCGAGACGCAGGTAGAGGCAGGCCGACAGCAGCGCATTGGCGGCGATACCCAGAAAAGTGATGGCCAGCGTCACCAGCACGTAGCCGGTCACGTAGGTCAGCATGGCGGGGATGAGCACCGCGTTGCGCTCGGGCAACCACCACAGCATCGGGGTGAAGACCCGGTCGAAGAGGGTAGTGGCGACGAAGGGCAGGGCCACGATGATGAGCAGGACGGATATGACGACGAAGGCCACCTCGGCCCGATGGCCGCGGGTCAGATCGCGGCTGCGCCTGAGTGCCGCCAGTGGCGAAAGGCCTTCGAGTACGGCGACTGGCAGCGCGAGTATCCAGCGCACGTAGAGCGATGCCGCGATCACCGCCCAACCGCTCCCCAGGGGAACCGCCACGCTGAGATACGTCCAGTAGGCCGGAGGACGCATGCGCAGCACGTAATAGGGATCGAGGCCCCCTATAATGACGTCGTAGAGCCAGCCCAGCAGCAGGGCCACGGGCAGCAGCAACAGCAGGTGAGCACCGACCTGCAGCACCACCAGGCCGGCGAGGGTGGGCAGGCGGCGTAGCGTCTGCCACAGCGCGATGAAAGCGAGCCGGAAGTGATTGTCGCGGCGCTTGACCGCCACCAGGATCATGCCGGCCTGCTGCAGGTAGAGGATCAGGAAGGTCAGGCCGATGGCCGCCAGCAGCCACAGCATGCCGGCCGGGCTGAGCAACAGATCCAGCAGCCCGGCATTGGTGATCACCGGTCGGTCGAAGCGGCCGAGCAGGCCCGTCAGCGTCCATGCTACCGTCGGCAGCAGCAGGCTCGAGGCCAGCAGGGTGAAGAAGAGATGATACGCCACCAGCGGTCGCAGGTGCTCTCGCAGGCTGCGCAGCACATCCACGCCGAGTGACTTCATCCGCTCTCCTGCTCCCGCTCAAGACTCATGCCCATAGCGTGGCATCGAGGTTGCCGGCAGGGCAAGCCCGTGTGCCACGACGTGAGACTCAGCTCTCCAGCGGCAGCCGCTCCTCGGCGACCACGATGCCGTTGTTGTCGGCGTACAGCCACTGCCCGGGGCGCAGGGTGACGCCGGCAAAGGTGACTGCAACGTCGCGGCTGCCCTCGCCGCGCTTCTCGCTCTTGCGCGGATGGGCGCCCAGGGCATGCACGCCCAGGTCCGTCTCGGCGAGCACGTCGACATCGCGCACGCAGCCGTACATCACGACACCGGACCAGCCGTTGTCCACGGCCTGTTCGGCCAGCATGTCGCCCAGCATGGCGCAGCGATGCGAGCCACCGGCGTCGACCACCAGCACGGCGCCTTCGCCGGGTTCGCTCACCGCCTGCTTGACCAGCGAGTTGTCTTCGAAGCATTTGACCGTACGAATCGGTCCGCAGAAGGCCTCGCGGCCACCGTAGCTGACGAAGATGGGGTCGAGTACCTGGACTTCCGGATGGGCATCGCAGATATCGGGCGTGATGATGGCGCTCATCGAGGGCTCCTTGCCTGAGTGATGTGTCACGGGATGATGCCATAACGCCCGTTGCTCAGCCTTCATCGATTCGTCGCAGGACGGCCGACGCCGGTAGTGCCCGGCGTCGGTAGCGTGAGGCGTGACGGGCTAGAAGCGAAAGCCCACAGAGGCAGTGAAGGTATCGATGGTGTAGTCGCTGTCGAGGTCGTAGCGTTCGTACTCGGCCCGGATCAGGACGGGGTTGAAGTTGAACTGGGCGCCCAGGCCATAGACCGGATCGAAGCCGTCGTTGTCCTGCAGGTTCAGCTCGGCATCGCCCAGGTTGCCGCGCACCTCGGTTTCCCAGCTGGCGGCGCCGATCTTGGCGAAGGGAGTGAACCAGTGTGTGACGGGGAGCTGGCCCACCACACTGGCACCATAGGCCGTGGATTCCAGGTCGGTGCTGGCACCGTCGGTGCCGCGCAAGCGCACGCGACCCAGGTCGGCATAGAAGGCCTCGACCGCCAGGTAACGGTTGAATTGATAGCCGGCGAAGACCTTCCACACGTTGTCGTCGTCGTCGATGCTGAAGTTGCGGCCACCGCTTTCGATGAAATTGTCGACTTCGTCGCGGTCGTTTTCCAGCGAGCTGAAACCGGTGCCCAGCCCCAGGTAGGCATACTGCTGATGCGGCTCGTGATAAGTCTGTGCCTGAGTCCCGTTGGCGACGACCAGCGTCGCAGCCGTCAATGATATGCAGAGGAGCGTTCTGTTCGACATGTTCTACTCCTTGAATGTCCCTTTTGGTGTCCATCCCTCGTTCTTTATGTGCGAGCCGACTTCCTGGCCGACAGATCCGCACATAGACCTATTAAAATTAGACACGCCGATAGCGTCGCTCAAGGCAGTGCGGGTAAAGAAACGTAGCGAACCGACGCAAATAAAAAAGCGCCCTCGTGAGAGGGCGCTTCGTTCATCGGCTCCGGCATCGGCTTTCAGATGCCATCGATGTTGCGAGCATCGGAGTCGAACCTGATTCTATCAGAACCCGAAGGTATCAGGCTTCCTGAGCGACCGGAATCACGTTGGAAGCGGCGTTCTGATACTCCTCGATCTCATGGAAGTTCATGTAACGATAGATCTCGCCGGCCATGGCGTCGAATTCTCCCATGTAACGCTGGTATTCTTCGACGCTGGGCAGGCGACCTTCCACCGCGGCCACCGCCGCCAGTTCCGCCGACGCCAGGTAGACGTTGGCGCCGTCGCCCAGACGGTTGGGGAAGTTACGGGTAGAGGTCGAGACCACGGTGCTCTTGGCGGCGACACGCGCCTGGTTGCCCATGCACAGCGAGCAGCCCGGCATTTCCATGCGCGCACCGGCACGGCCGTAGATGCCGTAGTAGCCCTCTTCGGTGAGCTGGTGCTGGTCCATCTTGGTCGGCGGCGCCAGCCACAGGCGGGTCTTCAGGCTGCCGGCCGGCTGCTTCTCGAGCAGCTTGCCCGCGGCGCGGAAGTGGCCGATGTTGGTCATGCACGAGCCGATGAACACCTCGTCGATCTTCTCGCCGGCCACTTCGGAGAGCAGGCGGGCATCGTCGGGGTCGTTCGGCGCGCAGAGAACCGGCTCCTTGAGCTCGTCGAGGTCGATCTCGATGACCTCGGCGTACTCGGCATCCTTGTCGGCGCGCATCAGGCTGGGGTTGGCCAGCCACTCTTCCATGGCCAGGATGCGGCGCTCGATGGTGCGCTTGTCGCCATAGCCGTTGGCGATCATCCACTTGAGCAGGGTGATGTTCGACTTCAGGTACTCGGTGACGCTCGCTTCACCCAGGGTGATGGTACAGCCGGCGGCGCTGCGCTCGGCGGAGGCGTCGGAGAGCTCGAAGGCCTGCTCGACGGTAAGGTCCTCGAGACCTTCGATCTCCAGCACGCGGCCGGAGAAGGCGTTCTTCTTGCCCGCCTTGGCCACGGTCAGCAGCCCCTGCTTGATGGCGTAGTAGGGGATGGCGTGGACCAGGTCACGCAGGGTGACGCCAGGCTGACGCTTGCCCTTGAAGCGCACCAGCACCGATTCCGGCATGTCCAGCGGCATCACGCCGGTGGCGGCGGCGAAGGCGACCAGGCCCGAGCCGGCCGGGAACGAGATGCCCAGCGGGAAACGCGTGTGGGAGTCGCCGCCGGTGCCGACGGTGTCGGGCAGCAGCATGCGGTTCAGCCAGCTGTGGATGATGCCGTCGCCCGGACGCAGCGAGACGCCGCCGCGGTTCATGATGAAGTCGGGCAGGGTGTGGTGGGTTTCCACGTCGACCGGCTTCGGGTAGGCCGCGGTGTGGCAGAACGACTGCATCACCAGATCGGCCTGGAAGCCGAGGCAGGCGAGGTCCTTGAGCTCGTCGCGGGTCATCGGGCCGGTGGTGTCCTGGGAGCCCACGGTGGTCATCTTCGGCTCGCAGTACATGCCCGGGCGTACGCCCGCCATGCCGCAGGCCTTGCCGACCATCTTCTGGGCCAGGGTGAAGCCCTTGCCGGTGTCCTTGGGCTGCTCGGGCAGACGGAACACGTCGGAAGGCGCCAGGCCCAGCGACTCGCGTGCCTTGCCGGTCAGGCCACGACCGATGATCAGCGGGATACGGCCGCCGGCGCGCACCTCGTCGAGGATCACCTGGGTCTTGAGTTCGAAGGTGGTCAGTACCTCGTCGGTGCCGTGCTTGCACACCTTGCCTTCATAGGGGTAGACGTCGATCACGTCGCCCATCTCGAGCTTGGAGACATCCATCTCGACGGGCAGGGCACCGGCGTCTTCCATGGTGTTGAAGAAGATCGGGGCGATCTTGCCGCCGAAGCAGAAACCGCCGGCGCGCTTGTTGGGCACGTTGGGGATGTCGTCGCCGAAGAACCACAGCACGGAGTTGGTGGCCGACTTGCGCGAGGAGCCGGTGCCGACCACGTCGCCCACGTAGGCGACCGGATAGCCCTTGGCCTTGACCTCTTCGATCTGCTTGAGCGGGCCGGTGGTGCCGGGCACTTCAGGCACGATGCCTTCGCGCTCGTTCTTGAGCATGGCGTTGGCATGCAGCGGAATGTCGGGGCGCGACCAGGCGTCCGGCGCGGGGGAGAGGTCGTCGGTGTTGGTCTCGCCCGGCACCTTGAACACGGTGAGGGTGATCTTCTCGGCCAGTGCCGGCTTGGACAGGAACCACTCGGCCTCGGCCCAGGACTGCATGACGTCCTTGGCCACCGCGTTGCCGGCCTTGGCGCGCTCTTCCACGTCGTGGAAGGCATCGAACATCAGCAGGGTGTGCTTGAGCTGTTCGCCGGCCTCCTTGGCGAGCTCGGCATCGTCCAGCAGCTCGACCAGGGTGGCGATGTTGTAGCCGCCCTGCATGGTGCCCAGCAGCTTGACGGCATGAACCTTGTCGACCAGCGGAGACTGCGCCTCGCCCTTGGTGATGGCGGTCAGGAAACCGGCCTTGACGTAGGCGGCCTCGTCGACGCCCGGCGGAATGCGGTTGGTCAGCAGGTCGAGGACGAACTCCTCTTCGCCAGCCGGCGGGTTCTTCAGCAGCTCGACCAGCGCAGCGGCCTGTTCGGCATTCAGGGGCTTCGGCGGGACGCCCTCGGCGGCGCGTTCTTCGACATGTTGGCGATAGGCTTCAAGCACGTTGGGGCCCTCATCTGGTGTGTTGCCCAAGGCTGGTCGATACGTCGATGACCCTCGACGAGATGCCTGCCTTGGCGGGGAAACAACCGTAGTCACTGGGTGCCGCGATTCTACGGGAAACTGTCGACAATGTTAAGTTGGCCCGCTGAGCCGGGCGCTAGACTTTGGTCGCCGCGATGTTGTCGAACTACAACGTGCCACGCGCGACGGGGCGCGTTACCATGGGGCCGTTCAACGATGGGAGAGCGGTGATGTGCGCGCGTATCGCCTCGCCTTGTGTGGGGCTCTGCTCGACGACGCTGGGCGACCCGATATGTCGAGGCTGTCAGCGAACGGATAGCGAGATCGGCGAATGGATGGCCCTCACGGCCGAGCAGCGCAGCCAGCGCATGGCGCAACTGGATACCCTGCGCGAGCGGGTGGCCGGGTGCTTCCTGCAGATCGAGGACGAGGCCCTGCTGGAAGCGCAGCTGCGCCGCTACCGCATTCGCTTCCGCCCGGAGCAGCCGCCCCTATCGCGGGCGGTGGAACTGTTGCGGGTCGGCCGCGATCGTATCCGCGATCTGTCGCGCTACGGCCTGAGGCCTCTGGAGGGGGGCGCCGAACTCAGCGCGGCGGAGCTGTATGCCCGCCTGGGCGAGCGCCTGCTCAAGGCCGCCGGCGAGCGTGAGGCCGCAAACCGTGCGCCGACTCCCGACCCAGATTCGCACGACCTGGAATACCGAGCCTGAAACATGTCCGAGACCCTCGAAGCGTCCCATGACGTCGAGCTGCCGCCGAGCCTGCTTGCCTTTCTCGCCTGCCCCACGCCCGATGCGTGGGTCGACTGGGCGCTCAAGAACCCCGACCTGCTGCTCATCGACCATGCCCAGTGCGAGAAGAAGGCCGCTTCCACGGCGATGAGCCTGCTCTACCGCTATGTCGATCATCCTCTCTTGCTGACCAAGATGTCCCAACTCGCCCGCGAGGAGCTGCTGCACTTCGAGCAAGTGGTCAAGCTGATGGAAGCGCGTGGCATCGAATACCGACATTTGAGCGCTTCACGCTACGCCGAAGGGCTGCGTCGCCACGTTCGCCCTCAAGAACCGGAGCGACTTGTCGATATCCTTATCATCGGGGCATTCATCGAGGCGCGAAGCTGCGAACGTTTCGCCAGGCTGATACCCCATCTCGACGCCGAGCTGGCCCGATTCTATCGCTCGCTGGTCAAGTCCGAGGGCCGGCATTTCGAGGATTATCTGATGCTGGCCCGGCATCTTGCGAAAGATCCCATTGACAAGCGGGTGGATTTCTTTGCCGAATGCGAAGCACAACTAATAGTCACGCCGGACACGGCGTTTCGTTTCCATAGTGGCGTGCCGGCCTGACGCCGCCACTTTGCCATGCAGGGTTCCGTCATGCAGGACGCTTCAGATATCGTGCAGAACAGTGAGTGTGATCACCTGGCGTTGTTCGGCCAGTTCTCGCTGGCACTGGGTGATGACGTACTGACCCAGTTCAGCTACGACAAGGTCAAGGCGCTGCTGGTCTATCTTCTGCTCCATCATCAGCCGGTCAACCGGGCCAGCCTGGCCGAACTGCTGTGGCCCGACCAGGGGCTCTCATCCGGTCGTACCAACCTGCGTCACGCACTCCACTGCCTGCGGCAATCCCTGGGCGAGGAAGCGGAGCGCGTGCTGGTCGTGTCGCGCCAGACCATCGCCTTCCGGCGGCCGGACAGCTGGCGTTTCGATCTGCATGAGCTACAGCAACTGCTGGAGGGCGAGCAGGACGTGGATACGCTCCAATGCTTGCTGCGCCGCTACCGCGGCGATCTGGTGGAG
>MTEU01001817.1_pt1 | contig 12712 bp, 13 predicted proteins | sample 1042701 | NCBI WGS metagenome assembly MTEU01 (sample SAMN06185813, study PRJNA358809) | soil metagenome | isolation source: naturally attenuated soil | place: India | collected 2015-05-23
CGCCGGCCGCGGACATCCGCGGGATCGGGCGCGCGCGGCTCGCGCCGGGTGCCGCGGCGCCAGCGCTCGGCGGCCATCTCGCCAAGGGCGCGCGCCACGTCGCCCTCGACCACGGCCTGCACGTCGTGGAACGGCCCATAGGGCTTGCCGTCCGGGTCGACACGGCGCGGGTCCTGCAGCGCATGCGAGGGTGTGTCCCAGCGGCACCGCGTCAGATCCAGTCCGCCGACGAAGGCCAGGCTGTGGTCGATCACGACCACCTTCTGATGATGCGAGGCACCCACCGGATGGCGGGCGTCGAGCCGGAACGACAGCCGGCGATGGGTCTGCCAGTCCAGCTTGACCGCCGGCAGCCATTCCCGCTCCATCGCGTAGACCATCGCGAAGTCCCAGCTGAGCACGTAGATGCGCAGCCGGCGGCGGCGCCGCACCAGCGCGTCGAGGAAATCGCGCAGCCCGCGCGGAAAGCCGTCGTCGGCGCCGCCGGGCACCAGTTCGAAGCGGCTGTCGATGTCCCAGCCGAGGATGAAGACCGTGTGTTCCGCCCGGGTCAGCGCCGAGCGCAGCGCGCGGAAGTACTCGTCGCCATCGACCAGCATGGCGAAGCGCGACGCGCGTTCGATGCGCCAGCAGTTGCGGCCCGGCTGCAGCAGCCGCGCGGTGGTGGCGTCAGGCGCGCGATGGCCGGCGCCGGCAGGCGGTGCGCCATCGCGGCGCTCCGTCCTCGCTACGCCGGCTGCACCATGCCGGTCTTCAGGCGCGTCTTCAGCGGTCATCGGCATCCCTGCGGAAACGAAAGGAGGCGCAGCGGGACCAGGATGTCCGGCGGACCTCCGCCAGCAGTATGGCAAGCCCTGCACGGAACCGCCGTCCGCCGCCGGCCCCGGCGCTTGTCGGAATCCGCCTACATGCGATGTGGGCAGCGTCCTCGATGGGGCTGCGGCCGACCGTGCGCCCTTGGCAAGCTCGCGCGGCTTGCCTTACCCTGTGCGCCCTACCGATGGAGGAAACGATGACCGCAACCCTGTCCGCAAACGATACGCTGCGCCGCTGGATCCGCGTCGGCACCGACCCGCATGCGTTCGATGCCTACCTGAGCCTGCCGCCCGGCGGCACGCGCCCCGGCACACCAGGCATCGTGTTGATCCAGGAGATCTTCGGCGTCAACGAACATATCCGCGCGGTGGCGGACCAATACGCGCTCGATGGATACGTCGTGATGGCGCCGGACATCTTCTGGCGCGAGGCGCAGCGCATCGAGCTCGGCTATGTGGGCGCCGACAAGGAACGCGCGATGGCGCTGTACAAGGCCACCGATCCCGATGTCATCGTCGACGACATCGCGCTGACGGCGCAGGCGCTGCGCGCGCAGATCGGGCCGGACGGCCGGATCGCCGCGGTCGGCTACTGCTTCGGCGGTCTGCTGGCGTATCTGAGCGCGGCGCGCGGTCTGGTCGACGCGGCGGTGCCCTACTACGGCGGCGGAATCCAGCGCCGCCTGGACCAGGCCGGCTCGGTACGCGTCCCGATCCAGTTCCACTATGGGGAGCGCGACGCCAATATTCCGCCCGAGGCGGTCGCACAGGTGCGCGCCGCGATGGCCGGCAACGCGCGCGCCGAGGTCCACGTGTATCCGGGCGCCGATCACGGCTTCAATTGCTGGGCCCGCGGCTCCTATCACCAGCCGTCGGCGGTGCTGGCCCACGGCCGCGCACTGACCTTCCTCGCGCAGGCGCTGGCGCAGCCGGCCTGACGCGCGTGCCCTAGCCGCGCGACACGCCGTCGTCGTTGAAGGCGGTCAGGCGCGCGATGCGGAACGTGTGGCGCAGCGATTCGAGTTCGCTTCGATGCAGCAGCGCCAGCCGGTTCAGGCAACGCTCGCCCTTGGGCTGCAGATGGACCTGGACCACGCGGCGGTCGGCCGCGTTGGTCTTGCGCTTGACCAGCCCGGCCGCCTCGCAGCGATTGACCAGCGCGACCACGCCGTGCTGCTTGGCCTGCAGCCGCTCGGCCAGTTCGCCGATCGAGGCCCAGTCGCGCCCGGGAAAGCCGCGGATATGCAGCAGCAACAGATACTGCTGCACGGTCAGGCCCTCCTCGCGCACGGCGTCTTCGGAGAAACGCATGAAGCGCCGCAGCTGGTAGCGGAAGTCGGACAGCGCCTCGAAGTCCTGCTTGGCAAGCTCGGCGGCGCTCGGGGAACGGGGCTGGTTCATGGCGTGCGATGGCGCGGCCGGCGTGGCAGCGCGGCCGCAATCTGGAGTCGGCCGTCATTATAGGTGCGCGGCAAGGCGGCCAGACACGGCGCGGCGCACCGGCACGCCTCTGCGGCCGGGGCCACCGTTGCGCTACGCGGGGCATTGCGGGTATGGCAGAATCTGTGCGTCCGCAGACACCTGCGTCACGACCACGGAAATCCGATGCTCTCGCAAATCGCCATCTTTCTGCTCGACACCGTTTTCACGCTCTTCGGCATGGCGCTGCTGCTGCGGCTGTGGATGCAACTGACGCGCTTGCCCGCGCGCAATCCGATCTCGCATGCGGTGTTCCAGGTCACCGACTGGCTGGTACGGCCGCTGCGGCGGATCATTCCCGGCGTCGGCGGCATCGACTGGGCCACCGTGGTCGCGGCCTGGCTGACCGCCGTGGTGTTCCTGCTCGCGGTGATCGGACTGACCGCAGGCAGTCCGTTCGGCCTGCTGCCCGCCGTGCTCGGCATCGCGGTGCTCAACGTGCTCAAGTGGGGCATCAGCCTGGTGATGTGGGTCACGCTGCTGATGGCGATCCTGTCCTGGGTCAATCCGCATTCGCCGATCACCCCGGTGATCCAGCAGCTGACCGATCCGCTGCTCGATCCGATCCGCCGCGTGATCCCGCGCCTGGGCGGCTTCGATATCTCGCCGCTGGTGCTGTTCATCCTCGCGCAGGTGCTGCTGATGGTGATCGCCGGACTGAGCGTCAACCTGTTCGGCCTGCGGCATCTGCTCTGAACCCCGCTTGTCCCGCTGCCGCCAGCGCGGTGTTGTCCAGACGATGGTTCGCGGCCATTGTCCGCATGCCTGAACAGTGTGTTGCTGCAGAGCCTCTTTTTCCACGCCAACGACGGGCGTAGATTCGGGCGGTGTGGTCGGCTGACGCCGGCCACACGGCTTTGATCAAAGGAAAAAAACCATGAAGACTCTTGCACAACCCCGTCGCCTGGCCTTCGCGCTGCTCTGCGCCGCCGGCCTGTCCCTGTCCGCCACCGCGCTGCACGCCACCACGCTCGAGCGCGACGTGCTGCGTCTCGAAGGCGCCTCGATGCACGTCGGCAAGGCCGACCCGTACACCGACGGCGCCCGCACGGTGGACGCCTACACCGATGGCGCCCGCAGCGTCGATGCCTACACGGACGGCGCGCGCGCCGACCACGTGTCGGACAACCGCGATCGCTTCGGCCAGGGCGCCTGACGTCCTCGCGCGCCCTTCGGCGTGCCAATGAAAACCGGCCTGCGGGCCGGTTTTTTCATTTCACCATGACTTCAGTGCCGCATTCCTGTGGACTGCGCCAAACGCCGATACAGTCAGCCTGCCGACCGCTGGGTTCTCGCCAGCATCAGCAACAGCACGCAGACCAGCAGAGCCGCGCCGAGGTTGTAGAGCATCCCGGTTACGAAGGCCGAGGCATATTGTCCAGCCTGTGCGGCGACGCCTTCATCGGCAGCCAGCGCCGCACCGAACAGGATGCCGACTACCGCCACGCCCAACGCCGCGCCGATCTGCTGCACTGTCGAGATCAACCCCGAAGCCATCCCCACCTGTGCCTCCTCGACGAAGCCCAGCACCAGATTCAGCAGTGGCGTCATGACGAAACCCTGGCCCGCACCGACCACGACCAGCACGGGAATCTGCCGCGCGGGCACCAGTTCCGCGCCCGCCATCCGCACCTGCACGATCAGCAGCCCGATGGAGACCGCGTAGACCGGCGCACCCGCGACGATGGCGCGCGTTCCCCAGCGCGCCACCAGCCGCGGCGCGGCAAGCGACGCCAACACGAAACCCACGCTGCACGGCGCGAAGATGCTGCCCGCCACGAAAGGGTCGAGGCCCAGCCCGGTCTGCACCAGCAAGGCGAAGCACAAGAAGAAGGAACTGGACGTGGAATAGACCAGCAGCACCAATACCGCGCCCAGCGCGAAGCGGCGTTGGGCCAGTAGCCGCATATCCACCAGAGGCAAGCCGCCAGCCCTTCGCCGCTGCTCCTGCTGCCGATGGAACAGCGCCAGCAGCGCTGCCGCTACGCCCAGCGACCAGAAGCTCCAGGCCGGCCAGCGTTGGCCCGGCCCCTCGATCAGGGGCACCAGCAGCAACGCCAGCCCGGCGCTGACCATCGCCACGCCCGTCCAGTCCAGGGCGGGTCGTTGCGGCGCGCGAGATTCGGGGATGTAGCGTGCCGCCGCGATGGCGAACAGCCCGATGGGAACATTGATGAGGAAGATGCTGCGCCAGCCCAGCCCGAACAGGTCCGCATGCACCAGCCAGCCACCCAGCACCTGCCCGGCGATGGCAGCCAGGCCCAGCGTCATTCCCAGCAGTCCGAAGGCGCGGCGGCTATCGTCGCCGTCGAAATTGACGCGGATCGACGCATAGACCTGTGGAAACAGCAGGGCTGCCGCCAGCCCTTGCGACACCCGCGCGCCGATCAGGAATCCCGCGCCGGGGGCCAAGCCACACAAGGCCGAGGCCATGGTGAAGCCCGCCATGCCGACGATGAACAAGCGCCGTCGCCCGAACCAGTCGCCCAGCCGGCCGCCAGTAATCAGCAGGATTCCGAAGGCCAGCTCGTAGCCGGCCACGATGAAACCGATCTGCGCAAAACTCGCGCCGAGTCCGGCCTGCATGCTGGGGATGGCGACATTGACCACGAACAGGTCGAAGATCGTGACGAAACCGGCCAGCAGCAGAACGGACAAACCGAGCCACGGCGGGCCATTGACGGCGCGCGCCGGCAGCGCCGCCAAGCAGGAATTCGAGTTCATCTTGCGTATCCCGAGTAAAGACGCAATCATTCTCGAATCCTTGTTAAACAATTACAATTTAACAGCTTATGCTATTACTTAAAGTAATGGGATAGCGATGCGAAGCTTGGAACGAACCCGCTCCGATCTGGCGGCCTTCCTGCGGGCGCGCCGCGAGCGCCTTTCGCCCGTCGACCTGGGCTTGCCCAGTGGTGGCCGTCGCCGCACGCCGGGACTGCGGCGCGAGGAAGTCGCAGCGCTCGCTGGCGTCGGGCTGACCTGGTACACATGGCTGGAACAAGGACGCGACATAGGGGTGTCGGCGACCTTTCTGGACAACCTGGCACGGGTACTGAAACTGGATGCCGCCGAGCGCCGTCACCTATTCCTGCTGGCCCACGAACGCCCGCCTGCCGAGCCGGGCAAGACCTGGTGCGTGCTGCCGCCGCTGGTCCGACGCTTGATGCACGACCTGCCGCACCCGGCCTTCGTACTCAACCTGCGCTGGGACGTGCTTGGCTTCAACGCGCCAGCCGACGCGCTTTTCGGCTTCGCAACGCATGCGCCCGAGCGGCGCAACCTGTTGTGGCTGCTGTTCACCGATCCGCTGCTGCACGCGCGCATCGACGCATGGGAGGAACAGGCTCCGCTGATGTTGTCGAGCTTCCGCCGCGACTTCGCCCGCGCCTCGCAGGAAGCCGATATTCATGAACTGGTGGACGAGCTGGAACGGGTGGCGCCAGAGTTCAAGGCGTGGTGGCGGCAGCACGATGTTCATGCGCCCTGCAATGGCGTGCGCAGGCTGGTGGTCGACGGCCAGGCCGAGCCGTTCGAGCATACGTCGTTGACGGTTGACGAAGACCGGCACCTGCGGCTGGTGGTTTATGCGCGGCAACAGGATGACGGCGCATCTGGCGGTCGCTGATCGCAACGGTCCGGTACGACCGACACGACTCCCCCTTTTCGCGGCCTGCGCCTGCAGACATTTTTCATGGGCGCGCGCGGCGCCGATTGTTCCGACAGCCGGACGAAGTTTCCAGCGCAGCCGGTTTTTCGCGCACGCGTGCGCGGCTAAGCTGGCGCCCATGCCCCACCAACCTTTGCCGGCGGGCCTGCCCGCGCCAAATCCCTCCCCGACACCTTCGCTGCGCCTCGCCTCGCACCCCGAGATGGGACCGCTGCGGCTGTCGGCATTCGGGCTGACGCTAGGGCTGGTCACCGGGCTCGACTTCTCGTCGACGTTGATGATGGCGGTGGCGAGCCAGCACATCCAGGGCGGCGTCAATGCGACGCCGAGCGACTACCTGTACGCGGTCAGCGCCTATGCCGCGGCCGCCGTGCTGATGAACATGCTGCTCGACCAGATCGCGCGGCGCATCACCTACAAGCGCTTCACGATGGCGTCGCTGGTCGTGTTCGTGCTCGGCGCGATCCTGTGCGCGGAGGCCGGCTCCCCCACCGGCCTGATCGTCGGCAAGACCGTCGAGGGCCTAGGCGCCGGCGGCCTGTTCGCGGCCTCGCGCATCCTCGTGCAGTTGCTGACGGCGCCCACCGAACGCGCCCCGCTGCTGCTGCGCTTCGGGCTGGGATCGTTCGGGCTGCTGGCGGTGACGCCGTGGCTGACCGGCATCTTCCTCGACGACATCGGCTGGCGCGCGGTGTTCCTGTTCCAGGCCGTGATCGCGCTGCCGGTGCTGGCACTGGTGGCGCTGACCTACCCGCGCCGCGGCCCGCGCGACCCGCATCCGCCTGTATCGACGCTGGACTGGCCCGCGGCGCTCAGCGCCGCCGCCGGCGCGCTGGTGCTGCTGCACACGCTGCAGGAGATGCGCTACACGCGCTTCTTCAGCACGCCGCACATGCCGCTGATGGCCGCCGCCGGGCTGGCGCTGTTGCTGTTCTGCGCCTGGCGGCTGCATCGCCACCAGGACCCGTGGATCGATCCGGCGCGGCTGCTCGGCAGGCGGTATCTGTATGGCCTGGGCTTCTACACGCTGTACTACCTGCTGTCGGCGATCTGGGCCTACCTGCTGCCGACGCTGACGCAGAGCGGACTGGGCCTGACCTTCCGCACCACCAGCATGCTGCTGTCGGTCAGCGGCACCGTGTCGGCAATCGGCGCGGTCGTGCTGACGTTGTGCATGGCGATGGTGTTCCGCAAGCGGCGGGTGATTGCGGCCGGCCTGGTGGTCTACGCCTGCGCCGCGATGCTGCTGTCGCAGCGGCTGATGCCGGGTGCGCCCGACTACGCGCTGGTACCGGTGGTGCTGCTCGAGGGACTGACGCCGGTGCTGCTGATGATCCAGGTCGCCTCGATGACCTATCTCGATCTGCCGGTCGAGGACTTCGCCCACGCCTACCAGTTCAAGAACGTCTGCAAGCAGATCGCCTCGGCCACGGGCACCGGGCTGGCCAGCATGTGGATGCAGCAAGGCGCGGCCACGCACCGCACCCATCTGGTGGAGCACGTGACGCGCTTCGAGCCCGCGCTGCAGCAGGGCGGCGGGCTCTCCAGCTTCGATCTGGCGCGGCTGTCGCAGGAGGTGGACCGCCAGGCCACGCTGCTGGCCGGCATGGATCTGCTGCACGGCTTCGCGCTGGTCTGCATGCTGATCGCGGGCTTCGTGCTGGTACAGAAGAGTTTCCGCTGAGCGTGGCGCCCGCGGCGCCAGGCCTCGGGCGCTGCTGGCGCGCGACCCACCGCGGTCTGCGGCACAACGGGGCATTGCGGCATGCCCCTCTGGCGGTTTGCGGCCTTTTCCACTACTCTTTCGGCCTTTCCGTGCGCATTCGGCATCCAGCCGTATACCTCGATGGCCAGCCACGCCCCGAACGATTCCCAGGATTCCCAGCCGTCCGCCGCCGAAACGCAGGGCAGCACCGGCAACGCCGGCACCGCGGCCGAGAAGCCCAGCGACAGCTACGTCCAGTCCTTCGCGCGCGGGCTGTCGGTGATCCGCGCCTTCAACGCCCAGCGTCCGGCCCAGACCCTGACGGAAATCGCGCAGGCCAGCGGGCTGACCCGGGCCGGCGCCCGCCGCATCCTGTTGACGCTGGTGGGCCTGGGCTATGTCGAGGCGGACGGCCGGCTGTTCCGGCTGACGCCGAAGATCCTCGACCTCGGCTTCGCCTATCTGACCTCGATGCCGTTCTGGAACCTGGCCGAGCCGATCATGGAGGCGCTGTCGCAGCAGGTCCATGAAAGCTGCTCGGTATCGGTACTGGACGGGGCGGAAATCGTCTACGTGCTGCGCGTGCCCGCGCGCAAGATCATGACGATCAATCTGTCGATCGGCAGCCGGCTGCCCGCCTATTGCTCATCGATGGGCCGCGTGCTGCTGGCCGGACTGTCCGACCAGGAACTCGACCGCGTGCTGCACGCCAGCGATCTGCGCAAGCGCACGCAGCGCACGGTCACCGATATCGACGAACTGAAGGCGATCATCGCGCGCATCCGCGCACAGGGATGGGCGCAGAACGATCAGGAGCTCGAGGAAGGACTGGTGTCGCTGTCGGCGCCGATCCGTAATCGCGCCGGCCAGGTCATCGCCGCAATGAACATCAGTGGTCAGGCCAACCGCACCAGCGCCGAGGAGATGGTGCGCCGTTTCCTGCCGCCGCTGCTCGAAGCGTCGGAGAAGATCACCAACCTGGTCAGCCTGCGCACCTGACGGCTGCGCCTTCCCGTTTCTTCGGATTCAGCGCTTCAGGTCAGCGCTTCAGGTCAGCGCTTCAGCTCGCCATCGGCGCGGGCAGTTGCACCATGCCGTGCTGCGCCGAACGCGTGCCGGGCAGCGGCCGGTTGCTCAGTCCCAGATAGGCGAAGGCCACCGACAGCTTGACCGCGTCGGACAGGTTCTGCCCCGCGCTATGGAACAGACGGCTGTCGAAGAACAGCACGTCGCCGCGCTGCAATGACAGCGGCGTCGCGCCCGCCAGCAGCGCCGCGCTGGCCGGATGGCTGTCCACCAGGAACTCCGCGGCATCGAGCTGCCCAGGCTCCAGCGCGACCCGATGCGAGCCGGGTATCACGCGCAGCGCGCCGTTGCTCTCGTCTTCTTTTCCCAGGGCCAGCCACACCGTCACCAGCTCCGGACTGGCGAACGACCAGTAGCGCGTGTCCCGATGCCAGCCGGTCTGGCTGCCATAGGTCGGATGCTTGGTCATCACGCAGTTATGGTGGGCCAGCGTCAGCTGCGCCGGCTCGCCCAGCAGCGCGGTGACCAGCGTGGCCACGCGTGGGTCGGTCGCCCATTGCTGGAATACCGGATCGCGATCGTAGGCCTGGCGCAGGCGCCGCACGGTCGCTCCGCCCGCCGCGTCGCGGCTGCGGGGTGCCCCGGGATAACCCAGTTCGGCTTCGTATTCGACCGGCTCGACCGCCGCGCCGAGCTGGGCTCGCGCCACGCGCTCCATCGCATCGCACAGGGCGGGCTCCGCCAGGCCACGCAGCACCACGAAGCCGTCGCGGTGAAACACCGCGGCGAGCGCCTCGAGTTCTTGCGCATCGAATGAGGACGTGGCGGGCGGCGCGGCGGCGTCGCCGATTGCATCGGGATGTTGGGGAGCGGCAGGGGTCGTCATGGCGACAGCGGGACGGGCAAGGCGGCGAGGCAACAGGCTTTGCCGCGGGTTCAGCCAGGCGCGAAGGGGGCGGTTTCGCGCGCGAATAACCGGATGATGCCAGAAGCGCGCGCGGCGCGCCTCGAAGCAGAACCGACGTAGCGCGCGGCCGCCACTGACTCGTGCATCGATAGGCAAGGCTGATGGCGTGCGAGGATCTGTATCGCTCGATCGCGCTGCTGGCGCGGTGCGCGGCGGCGGCGATGCTGTGGCAGCGTCGGCTCGATGGAGCGCGCCGCGCGGGACCGCGGCAGAGGCTGCGGTCGGTGTGAGGGTGTTGCCCGGCAGCGTTGCCGTCGTCAGAACAACGGCAGCTGGCGCATGCCGAAGCCCACGGTCTCTTCGACGCGCATGCGCGCGTGCGCCAGCGACCCTTCGGCCCCCGAATAGTTGCCGGCCGCCCAGCGATAGACCACGGGCACTTCGCCACGCTCGGACAGATGTACTTCGCCCAGCTTGTCGCCGCGCTCGTTGCGGTAGTAGTGGGAACGATAGCCGCGCTCCCAGTAGGTGACCTCTACCTTCTTGCGACGACGGGGCGACGGCGTCGCGCGCGGCATGCGCCGCGCCCGGTCGGTCGCCGTCACCGTAGATGCACGCGTGAGATCCAACTGCATAGACTTCCTTTTCGATCGAGTCCACAAGACGATGGCACCGATGCCTCGTCATGCATCGCAGTCGAGATGATACGCCGTGATTGCGTTCCTGTGTGGCTATGCAGCCCGGAAAACCGCTCTGGGCAACGATTTCGGGGTGGGTACGTATACGTATACCTGCCGTCGACGTCGGCGCGTATACGGCAGGTATACGGGGTCGTATACGTGCGCGTATACCTCGTCGTATACGCTGGCGCGCGACAGCGCACTGACAAAAATGGCGTCGCGCCCGGGCTTGTCGATCGTCTATCGATCGCCCGTGCGCGACGCCTTGCGCGCCTTTCGATCTGCCGAGTTCGATCAGCCCAGTTCGATCGGCACGAACAGCTGCGTGTCGTCACGCTGCACCAGCAGCGCTACCTCCTTGCCGGCCTTCGACACCATCGTGCGCAATTGCTCGACCGATTTGATCGGCGTGCCGTTGAAGGCCAGGATCACGTCGCCGGGTTGAATGCCGACGCGTGCCGCGGGACCCGACGCGCCCTCGACTACCAGGCCGCCGGCGATGCCGCTCTCGCGCTGCTCCGCTGGCGACAGCGGCCGCACCGCGAGGCCAAGCTTGCCGCCAGACTCGGCGCCATCGCTCTTTTGCGCGACGGTCTGCTCGTTGGCCGCGCCTACCTTGACGGTCAGCGTAATGGGCTTGCCCTCGCGTACGACCTTCAGCTTCGTTTCGGTGCCGGGTTTCAGATCGGCGACGTGTTCCGGCAGATCGGTCGAACGGTCGACGGTGTCATCGCCGATCTGCACGATGACGTCGCCGGGCTTCAGGCCCGCCTTCGCCGCCGGGCCATCCGGCTCGACCGTATTGACCAGCGCACCGGCCGGCTTCGGCAAGCCGAACGACTGCGCCAACGCCTGGTTGACCTCCTGCACGCCGATGCCCAGGCGTCCGCGCGTGACCTTGCCATGCGCAACCAGCTGCTGCTGAACCTTGGTGGCGACGTCGATGGGGATCGCGAACGACAGGCCCTGATAACCGCCGGTGCGGCTGTAGATCTGCGAGTTGATGCCGATCACTTCGCCGCGCTGATTGAACAGCGGGCCGCCCGAGTTGCCGGGGTTTACCGCGACGTCGGTCTGGATGAACGGCACATAGGTATCGTCAGGCAGCGCGCGCGACTTCGCGCTGACGATGCCGGCGGTCACGGTGTTTTCGAAGCCGTACGGCGAACCGATCGCGACGACCGGCTCGCCGACGCGAACCTGAGACGGGTCACCCAGCTGCACGGTCGGCAGGTCCTTCGCATCGATCTTGATCACCGCGATGTCGGTCTGCTTGTCGACGCCCAGCACCCTGGCCTTGAACTCCCGACGATCGGTCAGCTTGACGACGACCTCCTGCGCGCCATCGACGACGTGCGCGTTGGTCAGGATCATGCCGTCCTGGCTGACGATAAAGCCCGAGCCCAGCCCGCGCGCCAATTGAGGCTGGTCCGGCTGGGGCCCATAGGGGAACGGAATGCCAAAGCGCTTGAAGAACTGGAACATCGGATCGTCGGGGTCCATGCCCGGCGGCATCTGCGCCGCGGTGCGCTGCGCGCGTGCGGTTACGCTGATATTGACGACGGCCGGACCGTAACGGTCGACGATGCCGGAGAAATCGGTCGGCGTTGCCATCGCGCGGCCCGGCGCGGCGCTGACCTGCGCGACAACCGGAGTCGGGGCGGCATAGCTCGATGACACCGCTTCCTTCTGGAGATAGTTGTACCCGCCTGCCAGCACGCCCACGGCGGCAATGGCGATGGCGGTACGAGCAACAGTTCGGCGAATCATCTGGTTCTCCTCGTTGATTCAGGCGCCCACGGGGGGCGCGACGAGGACATGCTAGGGGCCGAGACTTAAACGAGCCTTAAGGAAGGAAAGTGCGGGAAGGAAAGTGTGGGCCCTGCTCACCAACAAATCACGCTTCCCCAAGCGGCGCGGCGGCCGTGGATGGACGGCCGCCGTCGCGAAGCCACGCCAGCAAATCGGGCATGTCGGCCTGGTCCAGCTCCAGCAAGGCGCACAGCTCTCGTTTTCGCGCGACGTGCAGGCGCTTGACCAGCGCTTCCAGCCGTGACGCTTCCGCCCGGTCGGCACAACGCAGCTGCGCGGCGATCGCGATCGGTTTGCGCGAGCGCGTATAGCGGGCACCCGTGCCCGCCTGGTGCTGCGCGAATCGGCGTGCGACATCGGTGGTGATGCCGGTATAGAGGCTGCCATCGGCGCATTCGAGCAGGTACAGGTACCAGCAATGGTCGGATGGCGTGGTCACTTTCAGATAAAGGATGAGAGGCGCGGTCGCGAAACCGGCATTGTGAGGCACTTGCGGCAAGCGGGGAAGCGCTGCTGAAGTCGCCCTATTTCGGCCCGCCGCAAAGCAAAACGCCCCAGACCTGTTGGGATCTGGGGCGTTTTTCAATGGAGAGCCTGGCGATGACCTACTTTCACACG
>MTEU01004588.1_pt4 | contig 12699 bp, 5 predicted proteins | sample 1042701 | NCBI WGS metagenome assembly MTEU01 (sample SAMN06185813, study PRJNA358809) | soil metagenome | isolation source: naturally attenuated soil | place: India | collected 2015-05-23
ATTGGCGCCATGCGTGGCGGCAGCCGCAGAGGTGGGCACCGGCGGGCCGAGCGCACCTTCGGGGCGCTCGAGGTAACGCGGACGCATGCCAATGCCAGAAGTCACCCGCCCACCACTCATCGCCATGGGCACCGGCTTAGGCGCATGCACCCCGGCCTGCGCAACCTGCGCGGGCAGATCGCTGGCCTGTTCCAGCACCTTGGCCAACCTGGCGTCGAGTTGCATCAGCGCCTGTGGGATTTCCCGCACTGCATGCACCTGCACCGCGTAGAACTGCGCTTCCATGGCCTGCAGCCGCACCAACAGGTGCGAGGCCGCCTGGTTGAAGGGCCAGTTGCCCAGGTAGCTGCGAAGCTTTGCCGTTGCAGCGATGACCTTGGTCAAGAACTGGTTCAGATAGGCCAGCAAATCCTTTTCATAGCTCGTGAACCTGACCTGGCGCAGCCAGAACTCCACGCTGCCGCGGGTGAACTTGCCAAGAAACGCAACCACGGTCCGCAAGATGATCTGGCTTTCACGGATAAGTAGCAGGCACAAACCTCGCAGAAACGCTGCCGCTTCCTGGCCGACCAATGCACCTGCCACCGAGCCCACGGGCGTACCCACCGCCCCCACCACGGCACCGATGATCGGCGCGATCAAGGTAAGCAGGCAGGCGACCAGCAGCACCCACTCCTGCCACTGTGGCGGCTGCGCCGTTGCCTGGCTGCCATTCGCTGTGTAGCGCTTGCCCAGGCGCAGGCACACTGCGGCCAGGTCACGGGCACTGAGCACGATCACCACCCCAGGCACCAACGACAGCAGCATGTCGGCAACGACCACGCTCAGTGGCCGTTCCTCGGCAAACTCGCCCAGCACCAGGTCACGCAGCCAGCCAAAGCCGCCTGCCACCCTTTCCACCGCTTCATCCAGCCAGTCAGCAGCGGAGTTCATGACTGGCCACCTGCCGAGGTGCAGCCGGCAAGCAATGCCTGCAAGGCAGCATCCGGCTCGATTGCGGTCGTCAGCTGCAGCGAGCCTTGGCCAACCTCGTAGCGCACCTGGGCGCTGCAACCGGGGGTAACGCCAGCCAGGCGGGCATAGCCGTTCTGGTCGACCATACCCTGGCGCTGGGTGCCATCGGACAACGTCGCCACGTAGGCCGTGCCCGCAATCGGCGTACCGTCGGCATGCACCAGGCGAAACTCGATTTCCTCCTGCGACGGTGCAGGCGGCTCGCCGTAACGTGCAGGCGCCTTTACCTGGGCGATGGCATGCAACAGCAGTGGCTCGGGGCAACCGATTTCGATGCGGCCATCAACCAGCTTGATGAACGCCCCGCCGCAACTCAGGGTCAGCGACGTTCGGCTGTCGATGTGCACATGGCCGTGATGGCTGGTGATCGACACATCGTCATTGGCATCGACCCGCAGTTGCCCGCCGACCTGCACACGCTTGTCCTGCGCGACCTGCTCGCTGGCCTCGAGGCCAACCATCACGCTCAACGCCCCGCCAACGGCCAACGACTTGCCCAGGCCTATGCTTTCGACTTTGCCAAGGGCGACCGTTTCGCTCTTGCTGGCGCCGACCTTGACACTGCGGTTGCCACCTATGTGCACCACTTCGTCATGCTCGACGCGCTCGCTTCGATCATTGCCGATGAGCGTGGTTTCGTTGTGTTTCACGACGTTGTTCTGGTCGCGCTCGGCATGAATGAATACTTCCTGCCGCCCCAGTTCGTCCTCGAAGCGCAACTCGTTGAAGCCATCGCCTTTATGAGTCTGGCTCTTGATGGTCATGCGGGTCTTGTGTTCGGGCAGGTCGTAAGGCGGCAGCTGGGCACCGCAGTAGGTGCGCCCGGTGATCATCGGCTGGTCAGGGTCGCCATTGACGTACTGGACAATCACATCCTGGCCAATACGCGGAATGGCCATCGAACCCCAACTGCCACCGGCCCAGCCTTGCGACACCCGCACCCAGCAGGAACTGAATTCGTTGTTGCTGCTTTCACGGTCCCAGGGGAAGCTGACCTTGACCCGCCCCCACTGGTCGCAAAAAATCTCTTCGCCCGGCGGGCCGACCACGGTGGCCATGTGCGGGCCATCGATACGCGGCTTGGCCAAGGGTGCCGGGCGCCATTCGGCCATGCCTTGCACCAGCAGCGCATCGTTCACATAGCGGGTACCTTGTTCGGCGCCGACGGCTTCTTCCTGCAGGCTGGTGAACTGCGTACCTTCGTGGCACAGGCTGATTACGCGCCAGTGCACATTGAGGTCTTCACGCGGGTGGCCGACGAGTGTGAAGCTCAGGCCTGGCTGCAGGCGCACGTCATCGCCCTGTACTTCGGCCAGGAGGGCGTCATGACGCAGCGCCGTCAGCCGCGTTTCAGTGAAGGGCTTGCCGACCGCATCGCGCTTGTAGCGCCCCGGGTAATCAAAAAATTCGTAGTCCAGCGACTGGTGCGTGATTCCGCTGGCCTGAGCCTTGTGCTCCTGGCGATAGGCCGGGTTGGTGAAGGTGTAGTCGCGCTGCACCTGCTGCGCGGTACGCACCTGCTCGCAGTAGCGCAAACGCCGCAGGCAGGTACGGGCCTGGTCGCCACCGCTGCTGGCGTGGTACAGCACCTTGTCGGGGCCGAGATCATCTTCATCCAGCCAAAGCGCCTCATCATCTACGGGCTTTAGCGAGCCCCGGCTGAGCAACCCAAGCAATAGCAGGCGATCGGTAACGATCAGCGTGTGGTGCCTGGCGCAGTGTGCAAAGCGGTAGACGAAGCCCTCTTCAGCGGCGAGGCGATGGATGAAGTCGAGGTCGGTTTCCCCCGCCTGGACACAAAACTCACGCACCTGGTGATCGGCGCTGCTATTGAGCTCAAACCGGGCAATGCCCTGACGCTTGAACATCAGTTCAAGAATCTGAGGTACGGTTTTCTGCTGGAAGATTCGCCAGTTCGAACGCAAGCGGGCGCGGGCCAGCTGCGGCTCGACCACAGCGTGGTAGCGCGTGCGACAGAAGCCGGTTTCACCTTGGCTGAAGGCACTGACCAAGCCATGCACATGACGCAGTGGCCGGCCTGCGCAATAAAGGGTGAATAGCGCAGGCTTGTCGAGCACCTGGCCGAAGTCGACATCACTGTCGTAGCTGACAAGTTCAAGGCTCAGCACAAATGGCTGGCTGATAGCTTCTTCCAGCTTGAATGAAACCACTTCGAACTCCGTGCGCCCGGCGAGCGCCTGAAATCCGAAACGAAAGTCCGAGTGTTTCATGAGTTGCTCTACCCGCCATCATGTTTACCGGCGAAAAAACAACCACATCCTGGCTTTCTTCAAGATGAGTACGTCGAATGAAAATTGCCCGTCGCCAACGTCCAAGCCGGCTAGATCCGTGGCATTGGCGGACTTGACCGATGACGACAGTGAGGATGAGGCAGTGACTGAAGAGCAACTTAAACCGTACCGCCCCGCCATGACAGGAACGATGGGTTTCATGCATTGACGACTTCGTAGGAAATTTCCTAAAGCATCAACTTACAAAATTTTGCGCGTGCGAGTCCGCTCTCAGAAACACCAAAAATTCAAATTAGGAAAAGAATAAGGACAGTTACTGAAAAGATCGCGAAACAGCCCCTTTCACCTTCCTGAAAACATTGAGATTCCGAAATGCACCATTTTGTTGGAAGGCGATGACCCTGACCCCCTCAAGCGCACCAAAAAGGTGCGCGACTATCAGTAATGGGGCAGCCCGCCTGCCCTTCATCAACCGCTCCCTCCCCTGCATTCACATCCGGTCACAACCGCCAACGTTTGCGTCTACTCCGCGGCACGACAATGGTGACCAGCGGGTCACATTTTTATCTCTTTCTCTCCTACACTCGGTTTTCGGCCCGCCATTTGCTCAACGGAAGAGTGACGAAAAAAAGTCGAACTTTACGGAACGCGGGCAGGTCAGGAACTAAGTAGGCCAAACGCAAAGGGACTTCCCAGCCTCGGCCCACACACCCCACCAGCCCAATCGCCTTCGGCGGGAATGCCGATCGCGCCGTGCCTGCGCGCACGACCTTGGGGCATGGAATGCACTACGCAGAATCCAGAAACAGAGAGAACCAACACGAAACATTGCCACGGGTGCCAGCACCCGGCCAAGCATAGGGATGGAGAGAAGTATGATCAGTGCCGCTGTCGAGCCTCACGTAGATTCATTCAACCCGGACAACCGCGAGCCGCTCACCCCGGACTTCGCCACGACAGGCAAGGCACCCGGCGCCCAGCGCCAGCACAACCGCAACAAGCGCAAGATTTTGTTCGTGACCTCGGAAATCGCCGACCTGGTGAAAACCGGTGGCCTGGGTGACGTGTCCGCCGCCCTCCCCCGGGCACTGGCCCACCTGCACGATGTGCGAGTGCTGATCCCCGGCTACCGCCAGGTGATGGAAAGCGACAACCCCATCCACATTGTCGGTGAGCTGGGTGGCCACGCCGCTCTGCCGCCGTGCAAGATCGGGCGCATGGACATGGCCGACGGCCTGGTTATCTATGTGCTGATCTGCCCCGAGCTGTACCAGCGCGACGGCACTCCCTATGGTGCCAACAACGGCCGCGACTGGCCCGACAACCACATCCGTTTCGCCCGCCTGGGCCTTGCCGCCGCCGAAATCGCCGCCGGCGAAGGCAAGATCCACTGGAAGCCCGAAGTAGTGCACGCCCACGATTGGCCTGCCGGCCTGGCACCGGCCTACATGCACTGGCGCGGGCTGAGCACGCCAACATTGTTCACCATCCACAACCTGGCCTACCAGGGCGTGTACAGCCGCGGTTGCAGCCCGGAGCTGGCGATCCCCGAACATGCCATGCAACAAGAAGGCATGGAATTCTACGGCAAGCTGTCGTTCCTCAAGGCCGGCCTGGCCTACGCCAGCCACATCACCACGGTCAGTGCCACCTATGCCCGGGAAATCACCACCCCGGAATTCGGCTGCGGCCTGGACGGTTTCCTCGCCAGCAAAGCCCAGCAAGGCCTGCTCGGCGGCATTCCCAACGGCATCGACGAAAGCTGGGACTCGGCCACCGACAAGCACCTGCAGCACAACTTCAGCATCAACGACTGGGAAGGCAAGGCGCGCAATGCCCAGGAAGTGCGCGAGCTGTTCAAACTGCAGCCCTCCGAAGGCCCGCTGTTCGCCGTGGTTTCGCGCCTGGTCTACCAGAAAGGCCTGGACCTGACCCTGGGTGTGGCCGACTACATCGTCGAGCAAGGCGGGCAGATCGCGATCATCGGCCGTGGCGAGCCGGAAGAAGAGCAGGCCATGCGCGAACTGGCGCTACGCCACCCGGGCCGTATCGGCGTACGCATCGGTTTCAACGAAACCGATGCGCGGCGCATGTTCGCCGGCAGCGACTTCCTGCTGATGCCGTCACGCTACGAGCCATGCGGCCTCAGCCAGATGTACGCGCAGCGTTTCGGCTCGCTGCCGGTGGCGCGCAACACTGGCGGCCTGGCCGATACCATCGAGTGCGGCGTCACCGGCTTCCTGTTCAACGAGTCCACCGTCGAGAGCTATCGCCAGGCACTCAGCCGCGCCTTCTATGTATACGGCAAGAAGGACCTGCTGAACGCCATGCGCTGCCTGTCGATGACCCAACCGTTCAACTGGTGCCAGGCCGTGGAACCCTACGCACGCCTGTACGAAGACCTGGTCAAGCAGGCGCAGCACAGCCATTACTGAACGGGGATTTGAAGATGCACAGACATGGCGCACACCTGCTGGACGCCACGTCGGCGCGCTTCGCCCTCTGGGCGCCGGATGCGCGCAGCGTGAGCGTGGAACTTGAGCAGCAGCCGGCCGTCGAGCTGTTGCCCGACGATGAAGGGTGGTACACCGGCGTGGCCTCGTGCCAGGCCGGTGACCGTTACCACTACCGTATCGACGGTGAACTGCAGGTGGCCGACCCGGCTTCACGCTACCAGCCCGACGGCGTGCAGGGGCCGAGCCAGGTGGTGGATGTGGCCAGCTATGCCTGGCAACATCCCTGGCAAGGCCGGCCCTGGCACGAAGCGGTCATACAGGAGCTGCATGTGGGCCTGCTCGACGGCTACACCGGGGTCGCCCGGCAACTGCCGCGCCTGGCCGAGCTGGGTATCAGCGCCATCGAGCTGATGCCGCTGGGGCAGTTCCCCGGCGAGCGCAACTGGGGTTACGACGGCGTGCTGCCCTATGCACCGCAAAACACCTACGGCAGCCCCGAGCAGTTGTGTGCGCTGGTCGACCAGGCACATGGCAATGGGCTGATGGTGCTGGTCGATGTGGTGTACAACCACTTCGGCCCCGACGGCAATTACCTGCACCAGTATGCCAGCCCGTTCTTCCGCGAGGACCGGCAGACCCCCTGGGGCGCAGCTATCGACTTCCGGCGCCCACAGGTGCGCGAATACTTCATCCAGAACGCCCTGATGTGGCTGTGCGACTACCGCTTTGACGGCCTGCGCCTGGATGCCGTGCACGCCATCGACCAGCCCGACTTCCTGATCGAGCTGGCGCAAAGGGTACGCGCTGCCGTGGAACCGGGCCGCCACGTATGGCTGGTACTGGAGAACGAACACAACCAGGCCTTCCTGCTGGAACAAGGCTTCGATGCCCAGTGGAACGACGACGGTCACAATGCCCTGCATGTGCTGCTGACCGGCGAAACGGAAGGCTACTACGCCGACTACCAGCAGCGCCCCATCGACCAGCTGGCTCGCTGCCTTGCCGAAGGTTTCGTGTTCCAGGGCCAGGCCAACCGCCATGGCACGCCCCGCGGCGAGCCCAGCGCGCACCTGCCGCCCAGCGCCTTCGTGCTGTTCCTGCAGAACCATGACCAGGTCGGTAACCGTGCCCTGGGCGAACGCCTGACCCGCTTGTGCCCACCGCAGGCGCTGCGGGCGGCCACCGGGCTGTTGCTGCTGGCACCGATGATACCGCTGCTGTTCATGGGCGACGACGATGGTAGCTGCCGACCGTTCCTGTTCTTCACCGACTTCCATGATCAACTGGCCGATGCCGTGCGCGAAGGCCGGCGCGGCGAGTTCGCCCATTTCGCCGCCTTTGCCGACCCCGAACAACGCCAACGCATTCCCGACCCCAACGCCGAACAGACCTTCGAGGCCTCCCGCCCGCAAGGCAAGGATGTGATCGCCGGCTGGCACGGCCTGTACCAGCACCTGCTCGAACTGCGCCGCCGCCATGTGATACCGCACCTGCCCGGCAGCCGCGCGCTGGGCGCCGAAGTACACGGCGACAAGGCCCTGACCGCACGCTGGTGCCTGGGCAATGGCACCACCCTGCGCATCGACCTGAACCTGGCCGCCACCCCGCAGGGGGTCGAGTTGCCCGCGCCGGCCAACCGCCTGTTCGACAGCAGCGACACCCGGCACCCCGATACCCACCTGGCCGCATACAGCTGCGTGGTCAGCCTGCTTCCCCCTGCCCAGGAGCGCCCATGAGCGAAACCGCCCTGCACCGCCTGGCGACCCGCGTCGGGCTGAGCCGCGACTGGATCGACGCCAATGCCCGGCCCCAGCGTGTCAGCGACGAGGTACTGCGCAACATCCTAGAAGGCCTTGGCCACCCAGCCAGCGATGACGCCGCCATTGCCGCCAGCCTGCGCGCCGTGGACGCTGCCGAAGACAGTGAGCACCTGCCGCCGTTGCTGACCGTCGACCTCGGCCAGCCATTGGCACTGGCGCGCTACTTCAGCGCCGCCAGCGTCGCGCACTGCACCCTGGAAGACCACAGCGCCCTCACCCTCAGCCTCGACGACCAGGCCCGCCTGCCCGGTGCACTGCCCACCGGCTACCACCAGGTGGAAATCGACAGCCGCCGCTTCACCGTGGCCGTGGCCCCGCCATGCTGCTACAGCCTCGAAGACCGGGTGCAGCAGCCGCCCCCGCGCTGCTGGGGCCTGGCGGTGCAGCTGTACAGCCTGCGTCGCCCCGGCGATGGCGGCTATGGCGACTGCCTGGCCCTGGAACAACTGGCCCGCGCAGCCGCCGAGCGCGGCGCCGATGCCTTGGCCATCAGTCCTATCCACGCCCTGTCGGCCATCGACCAGACGCACTACAGCCCCTACTCGCCCTCCAGCCGCCTGCTGCTCAATACCCTGTACGCCAGCCCTGCCGCGCTGCTGGGCGAGCGGGAGGTGCGCGTGGCCATCGAAGCCTGCGGCCTGGAGCAACAACTGGAAGACCTGGAGCAAAGCCCGCTGGTTGACTGGCCGCGTGCCGCCAGCGCCCGCCAACGCCTGCTCGAAGCCCTGTATCAGGGTTTCAGCCAGGGCGACCACCCACTGCGCAAGGATTTCGACAGCTTCCGCGAAGCCGGTGGCCAGGCGCTGGAGCACCATTGCCGCTTCGAGGTACTGCAGGCCCAGGCCGTGGAGCATGGCCTGGGCGCCGACTGGCGCCATTGGCCCAAGGCCTGGCACGACCCATACCACCCGGAAGTGGAGGCCTTCGCCAACGCCTACCCGGCCAAGGTCGAGTTCCATGCTTTCTGCCAATGGCTGACCGAACGGGGCCTGCAACGCGCCCAGGAAGCGGCACGCGGCAACGGCATGGCGGTCGGCCTGATCGCTGACCTGGCGGTGGGTGCCGACGGTGCCGGCAGCCAGGCCTGGAGCCGCCAGGACGAGCTGCTGGCAGGGCTGAATGTAGGCGCACCGCCCGACATCCTCAACCGTGCCGGCCAGGACTGGGGCATCTGCGCCTTCTCGCCCGAGGGCCTCAAGCGCAACGGCTACCGCGCCTTCATCGAAATGCTGCGGGCCAACCTCGCCCACGCCGGCGGCCTGCGCATCGACCATGTCATGGGCCTGCGCCGGCTGTGGCTGATCCCGCAAGGGGCCAAGCCCAGCGAAGGCGCCTACCTCAACTACCCGCTGGACGACCTGCTGCGCCTGCTGGCGCTGGAGTCGGTGCGCCACCAGGCAATCATCCTCGGCGAAGACCTGGGCACCGTGCCGGAAGGCCTGCGCGAGCAACTGGCGGCCAAGGCCGTGCTGGGCATGCGCGTGCTGCCCTTCGAGCAGACCCAGCCCGGCCATTTCAAGCCGATTCTCGACTGGCCGGACAACGCCCTGGCCACCACCGGCACCCACGACCTGGCGCCGTTGGCCGGCTGGCTGGAAAACCGCGACATCGACTGGAGCCACCGCCTGCAACTGATCGATGCCGCCACCGAACTGCACTGGCGCCACGACCGGCAGAAAGAACACGATGGCCTGCGCCGTACCCTGGAAGCCAACTACGGCACGCTGCCGGACAACGACGCGCTGATCGACGCAGCCATCCGCTACGTTGGCCACACCCGCGCACCGCTGGTACTGGTGCCGCTGGAAGACCTGCTGGGCTGCGACGAGCAACCCAACCTGCCCGGTACCACCGCCGGCCACCCCAACTGGCGCCGGCGCTTCGCCCGGCCGGTACGTGAACTGCTCGACGACGAAGACGCCGCGCGGCGCCTGGAGCTCCTGGCCCAGGCTCGCGAACAGGCCTGGGAGCGTGACCGATGAAAGAGCTGACCGCGACCGTGCGCCTGCAGTTTCACAGTGACTTCACCCTCGATCACGCTGTGCCGCTGGTGCCGTACTTCGCCCAGTTGGGCATCAGCCACCTGTATGCCTCGCCCATCCTCAAGGCCCGCGCCGGCTCGCGCCACGGCTACGACGTGGTCGACCCGACCTGCGTCAACCCCGAACTGGGCGGCGAAGCGGCGCTGCAACGGCTGGTCGCCGCCCTGCGTCAGCACGGCATGGGGCTGATCCTCGACACGGTGTCCAACCACATGGCCGTGGGCGGTGCCGACAACCCTTGGTGGCAGAGCCTGCTGGCCTGGGGCCGGCGCAGCCCGTATGCAGAATTCTTCGACATCCAGTGGCACTCCAGCGACCCGTTGCTGGCCGGCCAGCTGCTGCTGCCGTTCCTCGCCAGCGACTATGGCATGGCACTGAAAAACGGCGAGATACCGCTCGAGTTCGACAAGCACCATGGGCTACTGCAGGTTGCCCACTACCAACACCGCTTCCCGATCTGCCCGGTCGACTATGGCTGGATTCTCGCCCTCAGCCCGGAGCCGGCACTCAAGGCCCTGGCCGAACGCTTCACCGCGTTGAACGCATCGGCCACGCCGCTCGCCGACGCCCTGCCTCTGCAAGCCGAACTGGTGCGCCTGGCAGGCGAAGGCGCCGACCTCGAATCGGCCCTGATGGCGTTCGACAGCCGTAGCGAGAATGGCTTCAAGCGCCTGCACCTGCTGCTGGAGCGCCAGACCTACCGGCTGGCCAGCTGGCGCACCGCCGCCGACGACATCAACTGGCGCCGCTTCTTCGACATCAACGAGCTGGGCGGCCTGCGGGTGGAACGCGCGGCGGTGTTCGAGGCCACCCACGCCAAGTTGTTCGAGCTGATCGAGCGCGGCCTGGTGGACGGCTTGCGTATCGACCATATCGACGGCCTGGCCGACCCGCGCGGTTACTGTCGCAAGCTGCGCCGGCGGGTCGATGGCCTGCTGGCACGGCGGCCGTTGAACGCTGCCCTGGAGCACTTCCCGATCTACGTGGAGAAGATCCTCGGCGCCAACGAGCACCTGCACCGCGACTGGCTTACCGACGGCACTACCGGCTATGAATTCATGAACCAGGTCTCGCTGCTGCAGCACGACCCGGCGGGCGAAGCCGCGCTGACCGAGCTGTGGGCCAGTGTGAGCGAACGCCCCGACTTCCCCGAAGAAGTGCGTCAGGCCCGCCACCTGGTGCTCAATGCCAGCCTGGCCGGCGACTGCGAGTCGGTGGCCCAGGCGCTGTTGCAGGTGGCGCGCAACGACCTGATGACCCGCGACCTGACCCTGGGTGCGATCCGCCGCGCCTTGCAGGCACTGGTGGCGCATTACCCGGTGTACCGCACCTACTTCAATGCCTGCGGGCGCCCGGCAGAGGACGAAGGGTTTTTCCAGCAGGCCCTGGCCAATGCCCGGCAGGATCTGGGCGAAGCCGACTGGCCGCTGCTGGAGCACCTGCAACAATGGCTGGGCGGGCAAGCCTGGCGCAGCCTGCCAGCAGGCCGGGCGCGCAAGCAGCTGCGCCACGCCTGCGTGCGCTTCCAGCAACTGACCGCGCCCAGTGCCGCCAAGGCCGTGGAAGATACTGCGTTCTACCGCAGCGCGCGGCTGCTGTCGCGCAACGATGTGGGCTTCGACGCCGAGCGTTTCAGCGCCCCGCTCGAGCACTTCCACAACGAGGCCCAGCGGCGCCTGCGCGATTTCCCCGACAACCTGCTGGCCAGCGCCACCCATGACCACAAGCGCGGCGAAGACACCCGTGCACGCCTGGCCGTGCTCAGCGAGCGCGGCCCGTGGCTGGCCAGCCGCATTGAACACTGGCGCGAACTGGCCACCCCGTTGCGCACGCAACTGGATGACGGCCCGGCACCCAGCCCCGGCGACGAGCTGATGCTGTTGCAGACCTTGCTGGGCAGCTGGCCGCTGGACCTCGACCTGCACGATGACAACGCCCTTGGCCACTACGCCGAACGCATCCGCCAGTGGCAGCAGAAGGCCTTGCGCGAGGCCAAGCTGCGCAGCAGCTGGAGCGCGCCGAACGAAGCATACGAAAACGCCTGCGCCCGCTACATCGATGGGCTATTGCTGGACGGCGAGAACCAGCAGCTGCGCAAGTCGCTGGCCGACGCCGCGCACCTGCTGGCCTGCCCCGGCGCCCTCAACGGCTTGGTCCAGGCCCTGCTGCGCATGACCACGCCGGGCGTACCAGACCTGTACCAGGGCAACGAATACTGGGATTTCAGCCTGGTCGACCCGGATAACCGCCGCGCCGTGGACTACGCCTGCCGGCGTCGCACCCTGGACGATGCAACGCCGGTAGCCGAGCTGCTGGAACACTGGCGCGATGGCCGCCTCAAGCAGGCGCTGATCGCCCGGGTGCTGGACTGCCGCCAGGCCCATGCCGAGTTGTTCCGCCGTGGCGCCTACCTGCCACTGACCGTGCACGGCCGGCATGCCGACAAGGTGGTCGCGTTCGCTCGCCTTGGCGAAGGCGAACGGGCCGTCATCATCGCGCCACGCCTTGCCAGTACCCTGCTGGCAGGCGCACCGATACCCCTGATCCCGGCACAGAACTGGGACGATACCCGGGTGAGCCTGCCGTTTGCCTTGTCGCCTGCCAATTCGACGGGACTTTTCCCCGGTGCTGCGGTCAGCTCTTCCAGGGAGCTGATGTTGAGCGCCGTGCTGGCGGAGTTTCCGGTCAACCTGCTGATACAACAATCTTGAGCATCAGGAGCGTCATGATGAGTGTTGATGAAAAGCGTATCCGCGAATTTGCCTACCAGATCTGGGAATCCGAGGGTAAGCCCGCCGGCCAGGAAGAACGTCATTGGGACATGGCGCGCAAGCTGGCCGAAGCCGAGGCGCTGGCACCCAAGGCGGCGCCGCGCAAGCGGGCCCCGGCCAAGCCCAAGGCAGCCGCTGAGCCGAAGGCGCCTGCCGAGCCCAAAGTGGCTGCCCTGCCGGGGGTTAAACCGGCTGTGGCGAAAAAGACCCGGGCGGTGAAAAAGCCTTCTGCCGGTTAAGCCTGTCCTGGCCCTATCGCCGGCAAGCTCAGGTCCCCAAAGTACAGCGCCGGTTTTGAGACCTGTGGAGACCTTGTGGGAGCTGGCTTGCCGGCGATAGGGCCA
>MTEU01000391.1_pt1 | contig 12665 bp, 16 predicted proteins | sample 1042701 | NCBI WGS metagenome assembly MTEU01 (sample SAMN06185813, study PRJNA358809) | soil metagenome | isolation source: naturally attenuated soil | place: India | collected 2015-05-23
CCCCGGTCCCCGCCGCGCCTGCGCCGCTGCCCGCGCCGGTACCGGACGACGACGATCCGATCGCCGCCTTCGCCAACCGCTGAGTCGGCGGCACTGGCCGCGCCACGGCGCGCCAAAGACAAAGGCCAGGCAAATGCCTGGCCTTTCCTTTCATCGGTTGCCCGTGCGGGCGAATCTCACAGCAGATGCCGCCCGATCCACCAGGCAATCGCCGACATGAACGCCGACGCCGGAATGGTCAGCACCCACGCCCAGACGATATTGCCCGCCACACCCCAGCGCACCGCCGAGGTCTTGCGCACCGAGCCGACGCCGACGATGGCGCCGGTGATGGTATGCGTGGTCGAGACCGGCACGCCCAGCGTCGAAGCGAGGAACAGCGAGATCGCGCCGCCCGTCTCCGCGCAGAAGCCGCCGACCGGCTTGAGCTTGGTGATCTTCTGGCCCATCGTCCGCACGATCCGCCAGCCGCCGAACAGCGTGCCCATGCCGATCGCGACATAGCAGCTGACGATGACCCAGGTCGGCGGCTCGCTGGCGCTCTGCATCACGTGGCCGCTGGCGATCAGCAGCATCCAGATGATGCCGATGGTCTTCTGCGCATCGTTGCCGCCGTGGCCCAGGCTGTAGAGCGAGGCCGAGACCAGCTGCAGGCGGCGGAACCAGCGGTCCACCCGCGACGGCGGCGTACGGAAGAAGGTCCAGCCGACCACGAGCATCAGCAGCGAGCCGAGCAGCATGCCCATCAGCGGCGAGATCAGGATGAAGGCGACGGTCTTCAGCAGGCCGCTGGCGACCAGCGCACCGGTACCCGCCTTGGCCACCGCCGCGCCCACCAGGCCGCCGATCAGCGCGTGCGACGACGACGACGGGATGCCGTAGTACCAGGTGATCAGGTTCCATGCGATGGCCCCGACCAGCGCGCCGAAGACCACATAGTGGTCGACGATATTGACGTCGATGGTGCCCGTGCCGACCGTGGCCGCCACCTTCAGATGGAAGACGAAGATCGCGACCACGTTGCAGACGGCGGCCAGCGCCACCGCGTGGTGGGGCTTGAGCACGCCGGTCGACACCACGGTCGCGATCGAGTTCGCGGCGTCGTGAAAGCCGTTCATGAAATCGAACAGCAAGGCGAGCGTCACCAGCAGGACGATCACCCACAAGCTCATTTGTACAGTCTGCATGCCGAGTTCCGGTTGGCGCGCTCAGGCGTTTTCCAGCACGATGCCTTCGATGATGTTGGCCACGTCCTCGCACTTGTCCGTGATCGTCTCGAGCTGCTCGAAGATGGCCTTCATCTTGATCAGCCGCTTGACGTCGGTCTCGTCGCGGAACAGCTTGGAAATCGCCCCGCGCATCAACCGGTCAGCCTCGGATTCGAGCTGGTCGATCTGCTGGGCCGTCTTCAGGATCGTGCTGGCGTTGCCCATGTCCTCGAGCAGGCCGACCGCGATCTTGACCAGTTCGCAGCACTGCACGCAGATCGAGGCGAGCTTGCGGGCCTCGTCGGTCAGGCTGGTCACGTCGTACAGCGTGATGGTCTCGGCCACGTCCTCCATCAGGTCGAGGATGTCGTCCATGGTCGTGATCAGCTTGTGGATCTCGTCCCGGTCGAGCGGCGTGATGAAGGTCTTGTGCAGCAGATCGATGGTGTCGTGCGTGATCCGGTCCGCCTTCTTCTCGGTAGCCTGCACGCGCCGCGCATGCGCTTCGGCGTTGCCGAGATCGTTGATCAGCGTTTCCAGTTCGCGCGATGCGGTGACCGCGCAGTCGGCGTGCTGGTTGAAGTATTCGAAGAACTTGCCCTCGGTGGGCATGAATCGGCCGAACATGGCTGTTCCTTGTCGCGGCGCGCCAGCGCGCCGTCTCGTTGGGAAGTACTGGATTGCGGGAGAGATAGCGCAACAGCCGGCGTCGCCGCCGGCTGTCACGGAAAAGCAATATTCTACAGGGTAGTCGGCGCGTGACGTACGCTTTGTGTGCCGCAACACCACAGCGCGCTGCCGGCCGACGGGGCCGCCTCGATCAGGTATCGTTGTCGAAGAACGCCGGGCCGCCGCTGAAGTTGTCGAACTTGGTGAACTGGCCCAGGAACGTCAGCCGCACGGTGCCGATCGGACCGTTACGCTGCTTGCCGATGATGATTTCGGCGGTGCCCTTGTCCTGCGAGTCGGGGTTGTAGACCTCGTCGCGATAGATGAACAGGATCACGTCGGCATCCTGTTCGATGGCGCCCGATTCGCGCAGGTCGGACATCACCGGGCGCTTGTTGGGACGCTGCTCCAGGCTTCGGTTCAGCTGCGACAGCGCGATCACCGGGCAGTTGAGCTCCTTGGCCAGGCCCTTGAGCGAACGCGAGATCTCGGAGATCTCGGTGGCGCGGTTCTCGCCGCCGCCCGAGCCCGACATCAGCTGCAGGTAGTCGATGATGATCAGGCCGAGCTGGCCGCATTGGCGCGCCAGCCGGCGCGAACGCGCGCGCAGTTCCATCGGGTTCAGCGCCGGCGTCTCGTCGATGAACAGCTGCGCGTCGTTCATCCGCTGGATCGCATGCGTCAGCCGCGGCCAGTCCTGGTCGAGCAGCCGCCCCGTACGCAAGCGATGCTGGTCGAGCCGGCCGACCGAGCCCAGCATCCGCATCGCCAGCTGCGTGCCGGCCATTTCCATCGAGAACACCGCCACCGGCAGGCCCTGCTCCACCGCCACGTGCTCGCCGATATTCAGCGAGAACGCGGTCTTGCCCATCGAAGGACGGCCGGCGACGATGATCAGGTCGCCCGGCTGCATGCCGCTGGTCATCCGGTCCAGATCGATAAAGCCGGTCGGCACGCCGGTGACATCGGTCGTGGTATCGCGGTGATAGAGCTCGTCGATCCGTTCGACCACCTGCGTCAGCAGCGGCTGGATCTCCTGGAAGCCCTTCTGCCCGCGCGAGCCTTCCTCGGCGATCGCGAACACCTTGGATTCGGCCTCGTCCAGCAGTTCGCGCACCTCGCGGCCCTTCGGCGCGAACGCCGAGGTTGCGATGTCGTCGGCCACCGTAACCAGCTTGCGCAGCACCGAACGCTCGCGCACGATCTCCGCGTAGCGGCGGATATTGGCCGCGCTCGGCGTGTTCTGCGCCAGCGAGTTCAGATACGCGAGACCGCCGACTTCCTCGGCCTTGCCGGCCACCTGCAGCATCTCGTAGACCGTGATCACGTCGGCCGGCTTGGTGTCCGAGATCAGCCGCGCGATGCTCTGGAAGATCATCCGGTGATCGAAGCGATAGAAGTCCGCCTCGGACAGGAAATCGGCGATGCGGTCCCAGGCCGCGTTATCCAGCAGCAGGCCACCCAGCACCGATTGCTCGGCCTCGATGGAATGCGGCGGGACTTTGAGATTGTCGAGTTGGGGATCGGCGACGGGCGCGTTCATGGGGGGCAATTATAGCGGCCTGCTCGCGCTGGGCCGAGCGATTCTCGGCGGGCGGAGCGAGCGGATGACGGTGGCGCCGTGCGCGCCGCGCGCATGCGCGCCGGCGGCCAAAAGAAAAAGGCAGAAGCGGCTGTCAGCCTGCTTCTGCCTTCCTGCTGCCTTGTTACTGGCCTGGCCCCGGCGGCGCGAGCGGATGTCGCACCGCGCGCGGGTCACGGCCGGCAAGCTTAGACGTGCTCGCCCAGCACCGAGACGGTGATGTCGACCGCGACGTCCGTGTGCAGCGACACGCTGATCGGATAGTCGCCGACCATCTTCAGCGGACCGTTCGGCAGACGAATCTGCGACTTCTCGAGCTTGAAGCCCTGACCAGCCAGCGCTTCGGCGATGTCGGCGTTGGTCACCGAGCCGAACAGACGGCCGTCCACGCCCGACTTCTGCGTGATCTGGACGGTCAGGCCGCTCAGCTTCTCGCCTTCGGCTTGCGCAGCGGCCAGCTTCTCGGCGGCAGCCTTTTCCAGCTCGGCGCGCTTGGCCTCGAATTCTTCGATGGCGGTTTGCGTCGCGCGGCGGGCACGCTTGGACGGGATCAGGAAGTTACGGGCGTAACCATCCTTGACGCGAACGATGTCACCCAGGTTGCCCAGGTTGACGACTTTTTCCAGCAGAATGACTTGCATCGTGTTTTCTCCTTAGCGACCAGGCGATCAGTTCTTGTGCAGGTCGGTGTACGGCAGCAGCGCCAGGAAGCGGGCGCGCTTGATTGCCGTGTCGAGCTGACGCTGATAGTGCGCCTTGGTGCCGGTCAGACGAGCCGGCGTGATCTTGCCGTTGTCGCCGATGAAGTCCTTCAGCGTGTCCAGATCCTTGTAGTCGATCTGTTCGACGCCGGCCACGGTGAAGCGGCAGAAGCGCTTGCGCTTGAACAGCGGGTTCTGCTGCTGGAAGCGCTTCTTGTTCTTGTTGTCACGTTTGACGAATGCCATGGTTCAATCCTTTACGAATGCTTTACATCCAGTGATGTGAAAGACGAGAGCCTTGCTGTTGCGGTGCTTGCGGGCGAGAAAGCCTTCGCAGTCGAGCACCGTGCCGAGCGGCGTACGCTCGAGGTGCTGGCCGACCGGACCGACGCCCATCGCGGCGATCGTGAACTCGACCTGCCGCGGCGTCTGCGCTTCGACCACCTCGCCGCCGTATTGCAACAGGCAATTGACGACGGGGATACCGGCCGGCGTGTAGCGCAACGCGTCGCGCTCGACGAGGGTGGCGTGCAGCCTCAGCTGGTTCATCGCGCCACCGCCCCTCGCATGCCGCCCCGGTCATGCCGGAGCGAACCGCACACAGCAGACCGCACTCAGGCGGCCTGGCCTTCGCTGGTTTGCTGCGAAGCCTTGCGGGCTTCTTCGCGCTGGACTTCCTTCATCATCGGCGACGGGGCCGTTTCGGCCTTCTTCGTCTGGACGATCAGGTGGCGCAGCACGGCGTCATTGAACTTGAACGCGTGTTCGAGTTCAGCCAGCGTGTCCTTGCCGCACTCGATGTTCAGGCAAACGTAGTGAGCCTTGGCCAGCTTCTGGATCATGTAGGCCAGTTGACGACGGCCCCAGTCTTCCACGCGATGCACCTGGCCGTTCTGCGACGTGACCAGCGTCTTGTAACGCTCGATCATGGCCGGCACTTGCTCGCTCTGGTCCGGATGGACGATGAATACGATTTCGTAATGACGCATTGACGCTCCTTTTGGGATAAGCCGCCCGGGCGTCAAGTCCGGTGCAGCAAGGGTTAAATAGCCCGCGAGTATAGCCCGGAACCGCCACGACGGCAAGCCGCATGGATTCAGGGCTGGATTGGCGATTGTGCGGCCAGACGCTCCTTCAGATCTGCGCGAAGAACTGTTGCAGCCGAACCGGATCGCTGGCCAAGGCCGGCTCCGCGCCAAGCGCCAGCAGCAACGCCACCCGGGCCTTGTACGGATTCAGGTCGCCAGCGGACACGAAGGCCCCCGCGGCAGGATTAGGCTGAGCCGGCGCGATCACATTACCGGCGCCGGTGCGCGTGCTGCGCACCACCGCGACACCGCCCCGCGCCGCATCGGCAAGCGCGGCCACCAGCGTCTCGTGGATCGATCCATTGCCGGCGGCCGCGACTACCACGCCGCGCACGCCGCCGGCCACCAGCGCATCGACCACCACGCGACTCGGCTCCGCATAGCTGGCGACGATTTCAACCGCCGGCCACTGCTGCGGCAGCGGCAAGGCCTGACGCGGCAGCCGCAGCGGCGCGCGCGTGAAGCGCACCAGCGCATCCTGCACCAGCCCGATCGGCCCGGCGCCCGGCGAAGCGAACGCATCGACGGCCGAGGTATGCGCCTTGACCGCGTCGCGCCCGGCGTGGATCTCCTGATTGACCACCACCAGCACGCCTTTGCCCGCCGCCTCCGGATGCGCCGCGACGCGGACGGCATCGAGCAGATTCAGCGGCCCATCGGCCGACAGCGAGGTCGCCGGCCGCATCGCGGCGGTCAGCACCACCGGCACGCTGGCCACGCCCGCCAGGTGCAGCAGCATCGCCGTCTCTTCCAGCGAATCGGTGCCGTGCGTGATGACAATGCCGGCCACGTCGTCCTGCGCGGACCAATGGTGGACCCGCGCCGCCAGCCGCGCCCACAGGCCGAACGACATGTCCTTGCTGTCGACCTGCGCGACCTGCTCGGCCTCGATCCGCGCGACATCCTTGAGCGCCGGCACCGCGTCGAGCAGCGCCGATACCGGCACCGTCGCCGCCTGATAGCGGGCGCTGCTGGCGGCGCTGGACGAGGAACCGGCGATGGTGCCGCCGGTGGCGAGAACGATTACGCGAGGCAGGGTCATGGGCACGAGATGTTCGTAAACAGGCGGCGATTGTACCCGCCGGGACAGGGCACTCCCCTACGGTCTTGCCCTGCCCCGCGGTCGGACCGTACGCAGCCGAAAGTGGACGACGATGCAAATTCCTCTTGCACTTCGACCGATACTGTATAAAATCACAGCACACTGTTCAAACGTACAGTGTTGCACATGGCGGTCCCCGATGCTCCCTCCCCGCGCGCCTCACGGCTCGCGGCGACGACCGGACCGCCACCGGATACAACAACACGGACAAGCCATGGCGACTCTGACACCCCGGCAGCAGCAGATCTTCGACCTGATCCGCAACACCATCCGGCAGACCGGCATTCCGCCGACCCGCGCCGAGATCGCTGCGGAATTCGGCTTCTCGTCGCCGAATTCGGCCGAAGAACATCTGCGCGCGCTGGCTCGCAAGGGCGTGATCGAGCTGACCCCCGGCGCTTCGCGCGGCATCCGCCTCAAGGTCAATCGCAGCGACTCCGAAATGCCGGACCAGTTCTCGCTGCCGATGGCCGGCGTGATGCAGCTGACGCTGCCGCTGGTCGGCCGCGTCGCCGCGGGTAGCCCGATCCTGGCCGCCGAGCATATCGACCGCCAATACCAGGTCGACGCGTCGGTCTTCGACGAACGCCCCGATTACCTGCTGCGCGTGCGCGGCATGAGCATGCGCGATGCCGGCATCTTCGATGGTGACCTGCTGGCGGTCAAACGCGCGCAGGACGCGGCCAACGGCAAGATCGTGGTGGCCCGTATCGGCGAGGACGTGACCGTCAAACGGCTCAAGCACCGCGGCGATGCGATCGAGCTGATCGCCGAGAACCCCGACTTCACCAACATCATCGTGAAGCCCGGACGCGAGGAATTCTCGCTCGAGGGCATCGCAGTCGGACTGATCCGCCAGTCCGGTTTCTAGCGCAACCAAGCAATCCGGCAGGCGCCGCCGCCTTGGCGCCAACTCAGTCATGCAGCCGCACGAGCCGCAGGGCCCCGTGTTGCCGCAAGACTTCCGCTGACGCCTTACCGAAGAGGACCACCATGCTGCAAGCCGACCGCTCCCTGACCCGCTACCCCGTCAAGCCGACGCCGTTCCGCCAGTCCAAAGGTGTCCGCATCTATCAGGGCGCGCAGCGCCGCACGATGGTCGGCAGCATGGCCGCGATCTGCCGGATGCTCGAACTCGATCAGCCGGGCGTGAAGCTGAACGCGTGAGCAAGTTGCACTCGTGCGACCGCTGCGACAAGATCGACTGCGTTGAAGGTGTGAGAGCGCGCTTGCGCGAAGCGTGAGATACGGCGGTCCGGCGACAAGCGACGCTTCTCGCGCATCGCAACAAACCTTTACAACTCGGACCGTGAATTCGTCGAAGCTTGGCCTAGCCTTTTCCCATGCTTTTCGAAGGAGACGGCCATGCCTTCGTCAGACGACACCATCAAGCTGCTTCGTCCCGGTCGCCGCACCATGAACTGGCACGACGTCGCACTAATTGCAGCCGGTTGGATCGCGCTGTGTGTCGGTGTCGGGTGGACGATCACCAAAGCCGCTGCTCGGTTGGTCTGAAGACCACGAGCGCCCTCGCCCGCCAGCCCGTTGTCTCGGCACAAAGCAAAACAGCCGCTCGATGAGCGGCTGTTTGCATGGGATCTTGGGGTGGCTGATGGGACTCGAACCCACGACGACAGGAATCACAATCCTGGACTCTACCAACTGAGCTACAGCCACCGTAGCGCCGCCGTCAGTACTGCTCGACGGAAACCAAGATTATACAAACTTCGTTTGGCGATGGCTAGTACTACGCACAAAAATTTTCGCGCGGCCGGATCGCCATCAAGACCACCGGGCTTCGAGCCGAATTGCCTCGTGAATCGCATCGAGCGTCTCCTGCTCGGTCTGATAGGTGCCTGGCAGTCTTCGGCTCCTGCCGTTCAGCACATCGGTCTGCAGTGAGGCGGCGGCGGCCGCATCAGTGCCGCGATGCCAGCAGTAGCGCGCGGTCCAGGTACCGTTCTGCAGCCGCTCGACCACCCAGACGACGCGGAAGCCTTCGAACGCGACACCAAACAAGCCGTCTTCTTCTTCCATTCCACCCTCCGAGGCCAGATCTTCTTGTCGTTTTTGGCTACATCTTGCCATCACCCGGTTGGGGGGTCATCTCTTTGGATGAGGTAAACGAGAACTGTTAGCGGCGACGTTGCTCCGCGGCATCATGCAGAACGGGGAGAAAGCGAGCCGCGGACCGAGCGGAGCGGCAGACAGAGAGCGGGAAGGAGGACCGCTGCGGGGAGCGCCAGGCAAAAAAAAGTCCGCACACGGCGGACTCTTAAACTCTTGCGATCTCAATGCCCTGAAGGCAATTGCAATGTAACTGTCATCGCCGCCAAGCACTATTCGGGTAAACGAAAGGACCGGCGACCGCCGGGGCCCGAGACAAAAAAAGCCCGCGCGAGGCGGGCTCCAAAATCAGTTGAAGAAAGCCCTGTATTCGAGGGCACAGACAGTTTAAGAAAATCGGAATCGGCTTGGCTATCTAGGGGAATCCCTTTCCTGGTGCCTGGAATCGCCCCAACCGGCGCCGAAAGTGCCTCGAACACGGCGGTACGGAGCTTCGGGCACCATGCCGGATTCGAAATTAGAGTCTGGCCTCCAATCGGCGGGCGCCATCCTTTCGCAACAACTACGCGGCGACCCGTCCTTCGGTCACGCCGCCTGCAGCGAGCGCTCGGTATGCAGATGGCTGCGGGCCTCCTCGAACAGTGCGTCGACGCCGTCCCGCGTGCGGATCGCGTGCATCCGGCGCGCGTCCGACAGCACGCGCCGCCATCCTCGCCCACCGGCCACGCCGCGGTACAGGCCGAGCATGTGCCGCGTCGCCGCGCCCATATACCCGCCCCGCTCCACCAGGTCGCCGATATAGCGCTGCATCGCCAGTTCGGCATCAAGGCGCGACGGCGACGGCCCCGTATCGCCGTAGTAGCGACGATCGACCTCCGCGAGCAGGAACGGCTGATGATAGGCTTCGCGGCCAATCATCACGCCGTCGACATGGCGCAGATGCGCGTCGATCTCGTCGTAGCGCGTGATGCCGCCATTGATCAGGATTTCGAGCCGCGGAAATTCCCGCTTCAGCTGGTAGGCGACCTCGTAGCGCAACGGGGGAATCTCGCGGTTCTCCTTGGGGCTCAGCCCCTTCAGGATCGCGTTGCGCGCATGGACGATAAAGGTCTGGCAGCCAGCTTCGGCGATCGTCCCGACGAAATCGCGAACAAAGTCGTAATGCTCGATCGTATCGATACCGATGCGATGCTTGACGGTGACCGGCACCGACACCGCGTCGCGCATCGCGCGCACGCAGTCCGCGACCAGTTGCGGCTCGGCCATCAGGCAGGCGCCGAACGCACCGCGCTGGACACGTTCGGACGGACAACCGCAGTTCAGATTGATTTCGGCGTAGCCCCAGCGCTCGCCCAGCTTGGCGGAGGCCGCCAGATCGGCCGGCTCGCTGCCGCCCAGTTGCAGCGCGACCGGTTGCTCGGCCGGATCGAAGTCCAGATGGCGGGCGACATCGCCATGCAGCAGCGCACCGGTCGTCACCATCTCGGTGTACAACCAGGTGTGGCGGCTCAGGTGGCGATGAAAGGTGCGGCAATGACGGTCAGTCCAGTCCATCATTGGCGCCACCGAAATGCGCCTCGGATTGACCTTCTCGGGACCGGCTGGGGCCGGGGCCGGGGCCGCGCCAGCGGCAAGCGATTCGGACATGACTTCGGTCGGTTATCCCGTCCATCGACGGGAACGAGGAAAACCCGCGAGTTTACCAGCCAGTCCGCAACCCTGCCCGCCCAGCGGTTCAGTCGTTCAGCCGCTGCTGCCGAGGCTGCAGTTCCAGGCCCAGCTTGACGAACAGGTCGAAGGCGTCGGCCAACAGGTGCTGCTGGCGCGGCAGCAGACTCGCGTACGGCATGTCGTAGATCGACTGGTGCGCACCGCGATTGCCCTTGAGCCCGCGGTCGCGGGCGATATCGGACAGCAGCGCCGCGAAGCCGGACAGATCCTCGGCATCGATGGCGTTGTTCAGCACGGTGGCCAGCAACTGCGGCGAGGCAGTGGCCCAGCACCCGACCAGTTCGGCGTTGGCCGCCCCTTCCGGGAAATCGGAGGAATTGTCGCTTGCATCCATATCAGCATTGTCGGCGCTGATTTCGCCATCTTTAGACTCCCCCTACGAGAGGGGGGTCTCCAGGCGGCCGCGCCGTCACGGTCAGCTTGCGGCGTTGCGCTCCACCCAGGCCGCAAAGGTCGTCAGGAATTTGCCTAGAAAGGCACGTGTCGATTCGTTGCCAATATTGCCCTGCTCATCGAACAGCTTGTCGACACCACCGATATAGGCCTCCGGCATCTGGAGCACCGGCACGTTGAGAAACACCAGCGACTGGCGCAGATGGTGATTGGCGCCAAACCCGCCGATCGCGCCCGGCGAGGCGCTGATCACGGCCCCCGGCTTGCGATCCCAAGCACTCTGCCCGTACGGGCGGGAACCCACGTCGATGGCATTCTTCAGCGGCGCGGGAACCGAGCGGTTGTATTCCGGGGTGACGAACAGCACCGCGTCGGCGCGGCGAATCCGGTCACGGAACGCGGTCCAGGACGCCGGCGGGTTGTCGTCTTGGTCCTGGTTGTACAGCGACAGCTGGCCGATCTCGACGATCTCGAGCTTGAGCTCGGGCGGGGCCAACTGCGCCAGCGCCAACGCCAGCTTGCGATTGAAGGAATCCTTGCGGAGACTGCCCACCAGTACCGCGACGTCGCGTGGAGTGCTCATCGTGCTTCCTTTTCTGAAAGAGACGGGGAAAGGAAAGACTGCCGAAAGGCCGCGGGAGCAGCGATCGCCGGCCCGCGCCCAGACCACACTCTAACCCGATGTCGTTTCAGCCGTGCGCAGAGAGCCCCTGTACACCGAAGCGCGTGGTGGATTACGACCGCAAGCCAGCGAGCGGATGCTCGTCGGCGCGCCACGGACTGTCGAAGAAGGCGAGCACCTTGTTGCGCTCGACCTCGTCGAGCCGGGCCGGCCGCCACTTCGGCGCATGGTCCTTGTCGATCGCCAGCGCACGGATGCCCTCGACGCCGTCTCCGTAGCGGAACACGTCGTGCATCATGTCGAGCTCCATGCGAAGTTCGTCCTCGAGCGCCATCGTCCGCGCGCGGCGGATCTGCTCCAGCGTCACACAAAGCATCAGCGGGGAGCGCGTACGCAAGGCGGCGGCCGTTTGCGCCGACCAGTCGTCGCCGGCATCACTGACGATGGCGACGATGTCCTGCACTGTGGCCGCGCCGAAGGCCGCGTCGATCGCGTCCAGCTGGCGCGCCAGCAGGCTCGCCGCCGGATCGCAAGCGGCGCGATGCACCGCGCTGCTGGCGTCGATCGCGGCCAGCACCTCATCGCCGCTGGCAAAGTTGCCGGCACGTAGCGACGCCACCAGCTCGGCCAGCGCGTTGCTCGGCACGAAGGCATCTGCCAGGCCGGCGTACAGCGCGTCGGCGGCGTGAATCACGTTGCCGGTCAGCCCCAGATATTCACCCAGGCGGCCCGGTGTCCGCGCCAGAAACCAGCCGCCGCCCACGTCGGGAAACAGGCCGATATTCGTCTCCGGCATCGCCATCTTGGTCCGCTCGGTGACCAGGCGCCGCCGCGCCCCTTGCGAGATGCCCATGCCGCCGCCCATCACCACGCCGTCCATCAGCGCGATATAGGGCTTCGGATAGCGGTGGATCTTGTGATTGAGCGCGTATTCCTCGACAAAGAAACGGTCCAGCGTCGGGTCGCCGGCCAGCGCGGCCTGATGGAAGAAGCGGATGTCGCCGCCCGCGCAGAAGGCCTTGCCGCCCGCGCCCGCGACCACCACGGCGACGACGCCGGGGTCGGCCGCCCACTGGTCCAGCGCTTGCGTCAGGGCGCGCACCATGTCGAGAGACAGGGCGTTCAGGGCCTGAGGGCGAGTCAGCGTCAGATAGCCGACACCGCCGACGACTTCGGTTGCAACAAACTCGGTCATGTCTCCTGTTCCTGTGGTGACGAAATGCAGGCCGCCACTGTACACCAGCCATGCCGGCCCGCTATCCGTACCAGCGGCCGGATGGCGGGATTGAAGCGGGATTGAAGCGGGATTGATGCGGGATTGATGCGGGATTGATGCGGAATTTACGCGAGGCGGAAGCGCCCCATCAGGCCGGTCAGCCGCTGCGCCTGGTCTTCCAGCGAGGTCGCCGCGGCGGCCGCCTGCTCGACGAGCGCCGCATTCTGCTGCGTCATGCCGTCCATCTGGGTCACCGCCTGGTTCACCTGCTCGATGCCCTGCGACT
>MTEU01002107.1_pt1 | contig 12642 bp, 10 predicted proteins | sample 1042701 | NCBI WGS metagenome assembly MTEU01 (sample SAMN06185813, study PRJNA358809) | soil metagenome | isolation source: naturally attenuated soil | place: India | collected 2015-05-23
CCGCCACCGCTGCTGCTGCCGCCGCTGCCGCCGCCACTGCCGCCGCCACTGCCGCTTCCCGCCCCGCCGCCTTGCGCGAGGGCCGCGCCGGTCGCGAGCGCCAGGCAAGCAGCAAGCGCTGCTGCCAAGGTCGTTGCTTTCATGCTGTCTCTCCAGGATGTGTGATATCGCCGGGCGTCGCCCGGCGTTCGTTCTGTCTTTGCGCGCAGACGGGCTAGCGCGACGCAAGTTGCATGCCGTGATGGCATGCGTCACATCCGCGGGGAAGGGTAGAAGAGGCTTGCAGCATTGGCCGGGAAGCGGTGCAGATTTGGCGTGTGCGGCGGCGTTTCGATTGGCGCCGCCCCGCCAGTTCGCGCGGCCGGTCAGTGCGACATCGCACCGGCGGTGCCGCCGCCGCGATGGACCACGCCATCGGCGCGATCGAGGCGGCCGCTCCAGACCGTCAGGCCCAGCGCGACCAGCACCACCAGCGCGCCGATCCACGGCGTATGCATCAGGCCCAGGTGCGTCACGATCAGGCCGCCGGCCCACGCCGCGCCGGCGATGCCGAGATTGAACGCGGCGATATTGAGGCCGGAGGCGACGTCGACCGCCTGCGGCGTGAAACGCTCGGCCTGCTTGACGACATAGACCTGCAGGCCGGGCACGTTGCCGAACGCAACCGCGCCCCAGGCCAGCACCGTCGCCACCACCAGCCAGCGGTGCGGCGCGGTGAAGTTCAGCACCAGCAGTACCGCGGCCAGCAGCACGAACATCGTCTTCAGCGCCGGAATCGGACCGTGGCGGTCGGCCAGGCGGCCGCCCCAGATATTGCCCGCGGCGACGGACAGGCCGTACACCAGCATCACCAGGCTGACCGCGCCCGCGTCAAAGCCGGACACGTCCTGCAGGATCGGTGCGAGGAACGTGAAGGGGATGAACGAGCCGCCGTAGCCGATCGCGGTCTTCGCATAGACCAGCAACAGCCGCGGTTCGGCCAGCACGCGGGCCTGCTGCATCAGCGACGCGGGCGGCGTATGGCGGATGCCGGACGGGACGAACAGCAGGCTGCCGACGAAGGCGACCACACCGAGCGCGGAGACGGCGAGGAAGGTCTCGCGCCAGCCGAAATGCTGGCCGATGAAGGTGCCCAGCGGCACGCCGGTCACCAGCGCGACGGTCAGGCCGGTAAACATGATTGCAATCGCGCTGGCGGCCTTCTCGCGCGGCACCAGTCCGGTCGCGATGGTCGAGCCGATCGAAAAGAACACGCCGTGGGCGAGGCCGGTCAGCACGCGGGCCAGCACCAGCGAGCCGTAGCCCGGCGCCTGCCATGCCAGCAGATTGCCGAGCGTGAACAGCGCCATCAGCGACAGCAACAAGGTCTTGCGCGGCAGGCGGCCGGTCAGCGCGGTCAGCAGTGGGGCGCCGACGGCGACGCCGAGCGCGTACAGGCTGACCAGCAGGCCGGCGGAAGGCAGCGACACGTGCAGGTCGGCCGCGACGGTGGGAATCAGGCCGACGATGACGAACTCCGTCGTGCCGATGGCGAATGCGCTGATCGTCAGCGCCAACAGGGCAAGGGGCATGATGGCCTCCAGGTATCAGGGATCGGGTATGGGGGAGTGGAATGGCCCGCATTGTGACCCTCGCCGGCTTGCCGATTAATCCGTTAATATGCAGAAAATATTTGATCGGCAGTCAATAATCGCGGCAAATCCCGGATCGGCCCGGCTGGGACCGGGTGCGATTCGATCCCGCAGGAAACCCGACATGAAAATGACCCTGGAAGAATTGCTGGCCTTCGTCACCGTGGTCGACAGCGGTTCGATCACCGCCGCGGCCGACCAGCTCGGCCAGACCGTCTCGGGCGTCAGCCGGGCGCTGGCCCGGCTCGAGGACAAGCTGGCCACCGCGCTGCTGCGCCGGACCACGCGCCGGCTGGAGCTGACCGAGGAGGGTGCCGCGTTGCTCGCGCATGCCCGCGCGATTCTGGGCGCGGTGGACCAGGCCGAGGACCAGATCGCGCTGCGGCGGCAGAAGCCGGCCGGCAAGCTGCGCATCAACGCCGCCTCGCCGTTCATGCTGCATGTGGTGGTGCCGCTGGTCGACGACTTCCGCCGCGCCTATCCCGAGATCGAGCTGGAGCTGCACAGCAGCGACCAGATCATCGATCTGCTGGAGCACCGCACCGATGTCGCGATCCGCATCGGCGCGCTGCGCGATTCGACGCTGCACGCGCGGCCGCTGTGCCACAGCCGCTTGCGGGTGCTGGCCAGCCCCGCCTACCTGAAGGCGCACGGGCGGCCGCGCTCGGTGGGCGAGCTGGCCGGCCACAGCCTGCTCGGCTTCACGCAGCCCGACAGCCTGAACCGCTGGCCGCTGCGCGACGAGGCCGGCAACGATGTCGAGATCACGCCGGCGGTGTCCGCCTCCAGCGGCGAGACGCTGCGGCAGCTGGCGCTGGCCGGCCAGGGCGTGGTGTGCCTGGCCGATTTCATGACGGCGCAGGATCGGGCCCGCGGCGACCTGGTGCAGCTGTTTCCGCGCGAGACCCTCGACGTGCGCCAGCCCATCCATGCGGTCTACTATCTGAACACCCAGCTGTCGGCGCGGATTGCCTGCTTTCTGGACTTTCTGGCGGCGCGGATGCGGGACGAAGCCCCGCGCCAGACCTCGGATCGCCCACCAGCCAGGCGCCTGCGGCATTGAGATGTCTTTGGTATACTGTCGCGTTTCCCTGCGCGACCGGAAACGCCTCCGCCAGGGCCAGCCGCACCGGCATCCGCCCCTGCATGGCAGCAGAGGGGCTGGCATAGCCAGGGCACCATCCGACGCCACCATCCAGTTCGAAACCATCGGTCGAACAGACAGTTCGAAACGACCCCGAGCATGACTTACGCCGTCAAGGAAATCTTCTACACGCTGCAGGGCGAGGGCGCCAACGCGGGCCGCGCCGCCGTGTTCTGCCGCTTCGCCGGCTGCAATCTGTGGACCGGCCGCGAGCAGGACCGCGAGCAGGCGATCTGCCGCTTCTGCGATACCGATTTCGTCGGCACCGATGGCACGCTGGGCGGCAAATACCGCAGCGCCGAGGAACTGGCCGCGCAGGTGGCCTCGCAGTGGCCGCAAGGCGCGGGCGGCCGCCCGCTGGTGGTCTGCACCGGCGGCGAGCCGCTGTTGCAGCTCGATGCGCCGCTGATCGACGCGCTGCACGCGCAGGGCTTCGAGATTGCGATCGAGACCAACGGCACGATCGCGGTGCCGGACGGCATCGACTGGGTCTGCGTCAGCCCGAAGATGGGCGCCGAGCTGGTGGTCACGCGCGGCGACGAGCTCAAGGTCGTGATTCCGCAGCCCGGCCAGGACTTCGCGGCATACGAGGCGCTGGATTTCCGCTATTTCCTCGTGCAGCCGATGGATGGCCCGCTGGCGCGCGAGAATACCGCCCTCGCCGTCGATTTCTGCCAGCGCCATCCGCGCTGGCGTCTTTCGCTGCAAACCCACAAGCTGCTGGGCATCCGCTAGACATTCGCCGCACGGGTCCCGGCACCGGCCTTCATGAACAAGCAAGTCTCGATCACGCGCCGCCTCGAATTCGACGCCGGCCACCGCATCCCCAACCATGGCGGCCAATGCCGCAATATCCATGGCCACCGATATCGGCTCGACCTGACGCTGTCGGGGGAGGTGCTGCATCGCGAGGGCGCGGCCGACGAAGGCATGATCCTGGATTTCAGCGACATCAAGGCGCTGGCCAACCAGCATCTGGTCGACAAGTGGGACCACGCCTTCCTGATCCATCGCGGCGACACCGCGCTGCTCGAATTCCTGCGCGGCATGGAGGGGCACAAGACGGTGGTGCTCGACGCGATTCCGACCGTCGAGAACCTGGCGCAGATCGCCTTCGACATGCTGGCGCCGGTGTTCAAGGACTGCTTCGGCCACCATCTGCAGCTGACCCGCCTGGTGCTGTTCGAAACGCCGAACTGCTGGGCCGAGGTCACCGCGCCAGCCGTCGCGCCGGCGCAGGATTGATCCGGCTCGACCCGACCGCCTAGGTGCCGACGACCGACTCGACGATGACCCGCCGATGACCCGCCGATGACAGACACGCCGCCGCCATCGCCTATCGCCGCTACCGGAGCCATCGCCACGCCGCCGTTCGAGGGCCCGCTGGCCGATGCGCGCGACCAGCGCTTCATGCGCGCCGCGCTGGAGGAGGCCCGCCTGGCCGAGGCGGCCGGCGAGGTGCCGGTGGGCGCGGTGGTGGTCTGGAACGACGCGATCATCGCTCGCGGCCACAACCTGCCGATCCGTTCGCGCGATCCGTCTGCCCATGCCGAAATGCAGGCGCTGCGCGCGGCCGCGCAGGTGGTCGGCAATTACCGGATGCCCGAGTGCGAGCTGTACGTGACGCTCGAACCGTGCGCGATGTGCAGCGGGGCAATGCTGCACGCGCGGCTGCGTCACGTCGTGTTCGGCGCCACCGATCCGAAGACCGGCGCCGCCGGTAGCGTGCTCGACCTGTTCGCCGAGGCGCGGCTCAATCACCAGACCACGATCCGCGGCGGTGTGCTGGCCGACGAGTGCGGCCAGCTGCTGCGCGACTTCTTCCGGGCGCGGCGGCGCGCGCAGAAGGCCGACCGCGCCGGCGGGCAGGCTGTCACCGAGCCTGGCACCGGCGCCGCCACCGAACCGTCATCCGATCCGCAGGGAACGCCCGACGCATGAACGCGCCCATCGAACTCCGCCTGATCGCACCCTCCGGCTATCCCCACGACATGGCCGTTGCCGCCCGCGGGTGCGACTGGCTGCAGGCGCACGGCTACCGCGTCGCCAACCCGGAGGTGCTGGACCGCCGCCATCAGCGTTTCGGCGGCACCGACGACGAGCGGCTGGCCGACCTGCATGGCATCGGTACCGGGGCTTCCGGCGCGCTGACGCTGGCGGTGCGGGGCGGCTACGGCCTGGCGCGTCTGCTGCCGCGCATCGACTTCGACCGCATCGCCGCGCAGGCGCGCCGCGCGGCCACGCCGATCGTCGGCCACAGCGATTTCACGGCATTCCAGCTGGCGTATCTGGCCAAGGCGGGCGGCATCAGCCTGGCCGGTCCGATGCTGCTGGCCGACTTCGGCGCCGAGCCGGTCGATGCCTTCATGTGGCGGCATTTCGACGGCCTGCTGCGCGCGTCGTCCTATACCGTCGACATCGACGCGCCGCAGGACGGCGGCCAGCCGTTCTCCGGCGAGGTCGCGGGCACGCTGTGGGGCGGCAATCTGGCGATGCTGTGCAGCCTGCTGGGCACGCCGTACCTGCCGCAGGTCGATGGCGGCATCCTGTTCCTCGAGGACGTCAACGAGCCGCCGTACCGCGTCGAGCGCATGCTGCTGCAGCTGGAGCAGGCCGGCGTGCTGGGCGCGCAGCGCGCGGTCCTGCTGGGCGATTTCTCCAGTTACCGCGTCAGCGACTACGACAACGGCTACGACCTGCCGGCCGTGGTGGCCTATCTGCGCGAGCGCCTGCCGGTGCCGATCGTCACCGGGCTGCCGTTCGGCCACTGCCCGCGCAAGCTGACGCTGCCGGTCGGCGGGCAGGGCGCGCTGCGGGCCACGGCGGATGGCTTCACGCTGACGATGTCGGGGCACCCGTTGCTGGCCCGTCCGGCCTGAGCGTCCCGCCGAGCGCCCGCAGCATCGCACCCGGCACCCGGCCCGGGTCGCAGGCTTCCATCGCAGCCCGGCCTCCCCACTCGCCGCCGTCCTCGCGCCCGATTGCGCGAGGAATGGTAAAATCTCCGATTCTTCGCGAGGTGAAGGGCCCAGGCCTGTCCGGCCACGCGCCACGGTCGCTCCGTTGGCCCAGCCCGCCGCGCCATGCGGCACGCCGTCGGCAGCTTCGCCGATTTGCCGCCTTCACCGGCCGCCATCACCGCTACACCGCATTCCAAAAGGTTCTTCGACGTGCTATCTACCGCAAACATCACCATGCAGTTCGGCCCCAAGCCCTTGTTCGAGAATATCTCGGTCAAGTTCGGCGAGGGCAACCGCTACGGCCTGATCGGCGCGAACGGCTGCGGCAAGTCCACGTTCATGAAGATCCTCGGCGGGGACCTGGAGCCGAGCGCGGGCAACGTGATGCTGGAACCGGGCGTGCGCCTGGGCAAGCTGCGCCAGGACCAGTTCGCTTATGAAGACATGCGCGTGCTCGACGTGGTGATGATGGGCCATACCGAGATGTGGGCCGCGGCGCAGGAGCGCGACGCGATCTACGCGAACCCGGAAGCGACCGACGAAGACTACATGAAGGCCGCCGAGCTCGAGGCCAAGTACGCCGAATACGACGGCTACACGGCCGAGGCGCGCGCCGGCGAGCTGCTGCTGGGCGTCGGCATCCCGACCGACCAGCATCAGGGCACGATGAGCAATATCGCGCCGGGCTGGAAGCTGCGCGTGCTGCTCGCGCAGGCGCTGTTCTCGAATCCGGACGTGCTGCTGCTGGACGAGCCGACCAACAACCTGGACATCAACACGATCCGCTGGCTGGAACACGTGCTCAACGAGCGCAATTCCACCATGATCATCATTTCGCACGATCGCCACTTCCTGAACTCGGTCTGTACGCACATGGCCGACATGGACTACGGCACGCTGAAGGTCTACCCGGGCAACTACGACGACTACATGGAAGCGTCGATGCAGGCCCGCGAGCGCCAGATGGCGGCCAACGCGCGCGCCAAGGAGCGCATCACCGAGCTGCAGGACTTCGTGCGCCGCTTCTCGGCCAACAAGTCCAAGGCCCGCCAGGCCACCTCGCGCCTGAAGCAGATCGACAAGATCAAGGTCGAGGACATCAAGCCGTCGTCGCGCCAGAACCCGTTCATCCGCTTCGAGTTCGAGAAGAAGCTGCACAACCTGGCGGTGACCGCCGAGAACATCAGCAAGGCCTACGACCGCCAGATCCTGAACAACCTGTCGCTGTCGATCCAGGCCGGCGAGCGTGTCGCGATCATCGGCGAAAACGGCGCGGGCAAGACCACGCTGCTGCGCTGCCTGCTGGACGGCGCGGTGCAGACCGGCGTGCAGCGCGGCATCGAGGTCGACCACGGCAGCGTCAAGTGGGCCGAGAACGCCAACGTCGGCTACATGCCGCAGGACACCTACGAGGAGTTCCCGCAAGAGAGCAACCTGATGGACTGGATGACCCAGTGGACGCAGGCCGGCGACGACGACCAGTCGCTGCGCGGCACGCTGGGCCGGCTGCTGTTCTCGGCCGACGACATCAAGAAGTCGGTCAAGGTGCTGTCCGGTGGCGAGAAGGGCCGCATGATCTGGGGCAAGCTGATGCTGGGCCGCCATAACGTGCTGGCGCTCGACGAGCCGACCAACCACATGGACATGGAGTCGATCGAGTCGCTGCAGATCGCGCTGGACAAGTTCACCGGCACGCTGATCTTCGTGTCGCACGACCGCGAGTTCGTCAGCGCGCTGGCCACCCGGATCATCGAAATCCGCACCGACGGCACGGTGACCGATTATCTGGGCACCTACGACGAATACCTGGAGTCGCAGGGTATCGCCGGCTGATCGGGCTTCCGTTTCTGCCAGCGAGCCGATGAAGGCCGCAACGCGATCGACGCGTTGCGGCCTTTTTTCATGGCAGGGTTGCCGGGGCGGTGGCCGGGCCGGAGTCCTAAGCGCGCGATTATCGGCGGTATATTGGCGCGCGCCTGGCGAACGCGCTGCGGCGAAGCGATATCGGCCGACAAAATCGGTTTTACAATGTCGGCACAGAAAAAATCGATAACAACGGCAAAGGCCCTGAAACACCTGAATCAGGTTGGAAACACCGAAGGGCAATACGCCTGACGGCTCACCGAGGAATTGTGGCTATGCAGCAACGAGACAAACTGTTTATCAACGGCGCGTGGGTGACCCCGCACGGCACCGGGCAGATCGACGTCATCCACTCGACCACCGAAGAGGTGATGGGCCGGATTCCCGAGGGCCATGCGCGCGATGCCGAGGACGCGATCCAGGCCGCCCGTGCCGCCTTCGACGGCTGGGCCGCGACGCCGCCGCAGCAGCGCGCCGACTATATCCGCAAGATCGCCGAGGGCCTGAAGGCGCGCACCGAGGAGCTGGCGCAGCTGATCGCGGCCGAGGTCGGCATGCCGATCAAGCTGGCCCGCGCGATCCAGGTCGGTGGCCCGGTCTTCAACTGGAGCCAGGCCGCCAAGCTGGTCGAGTCCTTCACCTTCGAGGAGGAGGTCGGCAATTCGCTGGTGGTGCGCGAGCCGGTCGGCGTGGTCGCCGCCATCACGCCGTGGAACTACCCGCTGAACCAGATCACGCTGAAGGTCGCGCCGGCGCTGGCCGCCGGCTGCACCGTGGTGCTCAAGCCGTCTGAAGTGGCGCCGCTGAACGCCTTCGTGCTGGCCGAGGTCATCGAGGCCGCCGGCCTGCCGCCGGGCGTGTTCAACCTGGTGACCGGCTACGGCCCGGTGGTCGGCGAGGTGCTGGCCAGCCATCGCGAGGTCGACATGGTGTCGTTCACCGGCTCGACCCGCGCCGGCAAGCGCGTGTCCGAGCTGGCCGCGCAGACCGTCAAGCGGGTCGCGCTGGAACTGGGCGGCAAGTCCGCCTCGGTGATCCTGGACGATGCCGACCTGCCGGCCGCCGTCAAGGGCACGATCAACGCCTGTTTCCTGAACTCCGGCCAGACCTGCTCTGCGCATACGCGGATGCTGGTGCCGCGGGCCCGCTATGACGAGGTCAAGGAAATCGTCAAGAAGGTGGTGGCGGGCTTTACCGTCGGCGATCCGCTGCAGGAAACCACCAGGCTGGGTCCGCTGATTTCGGCCGCGCAGAAGGACCGCGTGACCGGCTACATCCAGCGCGGGCTCAACGAGGGCGCCGAGCTGGTGGCGGGCGGCACCGAGCCGCCGGCCGGGCTGGACAAGGGCTTCTTCGTGCAGCCGACGGTGCTGGGCAACGTCGATCCGAAGGCGACCGTCGCGCAGGAGGAGATCTTCGGCCCGGTGCTGTCGATCATCTGCTACGACACCGAGGAGGACGCGGTGCGCATCGCCAACGACAGCGTCTATGGTCTCGGCGGTGGCGTGTGGTCGGGCGACGAGGCGCGGGCGATCCGCGTCGCGCGCCGCATCCGTACCGGCCAGGTCGACATCAATGGCGGCCCGTTCAACATGATGGCGCCGTTCGGCGGCTACAAGCAGTCGGGCAACGGACGCGAGGCCGGCAAGTACGGCCTCGAGGAGTTCCTCGAGTACAAGGCGCTGCAGCTGAAGAAGCCCGCGGCCTGAGCGCCGACCGCTTTGGAAATGCCCGGCCTGTCCGGGCATTTTTGCGTCGACGATAATCAAGGGCAGCACGTCGGCAACTGCGCTTCATCAACGGCACGTCGACAACAATACGACACCGCAACGAACGGTTGGACGGGGGAGGGACAGGCGATGCATTGGCTCAAGCGGCTGGCATGGCTGACGGTGATCCTGGCGGGTCTGGTACTGGCCGCGGCCATCGGCGGCTATGCCTGGTATCGGCAGGCGTCGCAGCCGGCGGTGGCAGGGACCGTCGCGCTGGCGGGTTTGCATGGGCGCGTCACGATCGTGCGCGATCGCCATGCGATTCCGCGCATCGAGGCGGGCGATCCGCTCGACGCCTATTTCGGCCTCGGCTTCGTCCATGCGCAGGACCGGCTGTGGCAGATGCAGATGAACAAGCGCATCGCGTCGGGCCGGCTGGCGGAGATCCTCGGGGCCAGCGCGCTCCCGACCGATCGCTTCCTGCGCACCATCGGCGTACGCCGCAACGCCGAGGCCGCCTTCGCCGCCAGCACCCCGGAGACCCGCGCCGCGCTGCAGGCCTATGCCGACGGCGTCAATGCCGGCATCGCCAGCCACAAGGGCCCGCTGCCGCCCGAGTTCGCGATCCTGCGCACGGTGCCGGAGCGCTGGGAGCCGGCCGATACGCTGGCCTGGCAGACGATGATGGCCTGGGACCTGAGCGCCAACTGGAGCCGCGAGGTGCTGCGCATGCGGCTGGCGCAGACGCTGCCGCTGTCGCGCATCAACGAACTGCTGGCGCCGTATCCGGGCGAGCAGCCGTTGCGCACGACCGACTATCCGGCGCTGTATCGGCAGCTGGCGCCGTTGACCACGGCGATGGCGAGCGTCGAAGCCGCGGCGCCGCCGGGGCTGGTCGAGGGCATGGGCTCGAACAACTGGGTGGTATCCGGCGCCCATACGCGCTCGGGCAAGCCGCTGCTGGCCAACGACCTGCATCTGGGCCTGCAGGCGCCGGCGCTGTGGTATTTCGCGACGCTGCGCGCGCCGGGACTCGACGTGACCGGCGCCACGCTGCCGGGCATGCCCGTGGTCGTGATCGGCCATACGCCGCGCATCGCCTGGGGCTTCACCAATACCGCGCCGGATCTGCAGGACCTGTATATCGAACGGCTGCGTCCCGGCCGGCCCGAGCAGTACCAGACGCCCAACGGCTGGGCCGATTTCTCGGTGCGCGAGGAGACCATCCGGGTCAAGGACCAGCCCGATGTGACGATCCGCGTCCGCTCGACGCGCCACGGGCCGGTGATTTCCGATGTCGCCGAGCCGCTTGCCGCCGCCGTCGCGCCGCTGGGCGCGCAGTATGTGGTGTCGTTCCAATGGGTGGCGCTGCGGCCGGACGATCGTACCGTGCAGGCCGGGCTGAAGCTGAACCGCGCGCACGACTGGGCCAGCTTTACCGAGGCGCTGCGCGACTTCCACACGCCGCAGCAGAGCGCGGTCTATGCCGATGTCGACGGCAATATCGGCTTTCTCGCGCCGGGCCGCGTGCCGCTGCGCAACGCCGCCAACGATCTGAAGGGGCTGGCGCCGGCGCCGGGCTGGGACGCGCGCTACGACTGGAGCGGCTTCATCCCGTTCGAAAAGCTGCCGCGCAGCCTCAATCCGCCTGGCGGCGTGGTCGTGACCGCGAACCAGAAGATCGTGCCGGACGACTATCCGTTCTTCCTGACCAGCGAATGGACGGTGCCGTATCGGCACGACCGCATCCGCGCCTTGCTGGCCGCGCGGCGGCCGCACACGCTCGACACGTTCGCGGCGATCCAGAAGGACGAGTTGTCGCTGGCGGTCAAGGACGCGTTGCCGCTGCTGCTCGGCGCCTCGATTGCCGCCGACGACTCGCGTCCGGCCCGAGAGCGCGAGCTGTTTGCCGCGCTGGCGCGCTGGGACGGCACGATGTCGGCGGACCGCACCGAGCCGCTGGTCGCCACCGCGTGGCTGCGCGAGCTGTCGCGCGGCATGTTCGAGGGCAAGGTCGGCGACGGCGTGTTCGCGCGCATGTGGGAGCAGCGCAATGTGCAACAGGCCATGCTGAACATCCTGCGCAGCTCGCGCGGTCTCGGCCGCTTCTGGTGCGACGATCCGAAGACGCCTGCCCCCGAGGACTGCAACGACCAGATGGGTGCGGCGTGGAAACGTGCGATCGCCGATCTGCAGCAGCGCTATGGCGACGACCCGCGGCGCTGGCGCTGGGGCCAGGCCCATGCCGCCCGCGCCGAGCACCGCCCGTTCGCCAGGGTGCCGTCTCTGGCGGGGTTCTTCAATGTCAAGGTGCCGACCGGCGGGGATACCTATACGGTCAATGCCGGGCGCCACAATATCGGCGACGAGCAGGCGCCGTTCGAGAACGTGCATGGCGCCAGCGTGCGCGCGATCTACGATCTGGCCGATCTGTCCGCCTCGCGCTTCATCACGCCGACGGGGCAGTCCGGCAACGTATTGTCGCCGCACTATCGGGACTGGACCGAGCAATGGGCACGCGGTGAGTACGTGACGATCCGGGGTGCCGGCCATCCGGCTGGAGCAAAAGCGTTCGAGACGCTGGTGCTGACGCCCGCGGCGGGCGATGGCGGCCGGACCAGCGGTGCGAGCCGGTGAGGGCGCTTCGACGCGCCTGGCGCTCAGTCGCGCTGGAAACGGCGCGCGGTGCCTTCGCGCGTGATGCGCTCCCACACCGCCTGCTTTTCCGCGTCGCTCATGAAGACCCAGTTGCTGACCTCCATCGCGGTGCGGCCGCAGCCCTGGCAGACCTCGTCGAACAGCGTCGAGCAGATGCCGATGCAGGGGCTGTCGGGACGGTCGAACAGGCTGTCGTCGGTGGTGCCGGTGGTGTCGGCGGTGTCCGGCAGGGCGAGCGGGTTTGACGCGGTGTCGGGGCGGGTAGGCGGCATGGCGGCTGGGCGAGGCAAAGGCGGCCATTATAAGCGGCGGGGTGAGGCGGTGCCGGCGCGCTGGGCTGCGATTCAGTCGGGCGCGTCGTCCAGCGGATTACCTGTCGGGTAATTGAACGTGCGCCGCGCCGGCTGCCATCATCGACTCACCACGACAGGCCAACGATTTTCTTTTCAGGAGCCCGCATGATGTCTTCGCTGCCCCCACTCTCCGCTGCCGGGACCTACGCCGAGGTCGCCCCCCGCGTTCGCGCGATGGTCGAGGAAATCCTGATCGGCTCGCCGGTCGCCCGCACGCTCGGCGTCGCGCTCGACGTGCTGGCGCCCGAGCATGTCGAACTGGTGCTGCCGTTCAGCCCGGGCAATGTCACGGTCGGCAGGACGGTGCATGGCGGCGTCATT
>MTEU01005509.1_pt1 | contig 12642 bp, 14 predicted proteins | sample 1042701 | NCBI WGS metagenome assembly MTEU01 (sample SAMN06185813, study PRJNA358809) | soil metagenome | isolation source: naturally attenuated soil | place: India | collected 2015-05-23
CTTACGGCTTAGGGCCCGGCTTGCGGCTCGGGCTGCCGGCCCGGCCGCACCGTCCTCCATCTCGTTTCGATACCTGCACGCCATGACCCTCGGCATCCTCGCCGCCCTGCACGACGAAATCGACGGCCTGATCGCCGCCATGCGCCACGACGATGCCCGCGCGACCGTCCATCGGATCGGCATGCGCGACTACTACGTGGGCGAGCTGTACGGGCAGCGCTGCGTGGTGGTGCTGGCCCGGGTCGGCAAGGTGGCCGCCGCGGCAACCACGGTGACGCTGATCCGCGAATTCGGGGTCGACGGCATCGTGTTCACGGGGCTGGCGGGCGGGATCGGCGCCGGCGTGCAGGTCGGCGATCTGGTGATCGCCGATCGGACGCTCCAGCACGACATGGACGCGCGTCCGCTGTTCCCGCGCCATCAGGTGCCGCTGCTGGGCCGGGACGAATTCCCGACCGATCCGGCGCTGACAGCCGCGCTGCGCGACGCCGCGCAGGCCTTTCTGGCGGAAGATCTGGCCACCGCCGTGCCGGCCGCCGTTCGTGCCCGTTTTGGCGTCACTGCGGACCTCACTGCGGGCGACACTGCGGGCGTCCCCGCGCCACGCCTGCATCTGGGCATGATTGCCAGCGGCGATCAGTTCATCGGGGCGCCGACCACGGTGGCGGAGCTGCGGGCGCGGCTGCCCGGCCTGCTGGCGGTCGAAATGGAAGGGGCGGCGGTCGGTCAGGTCTGCCACGAATACGGCGTACCGCACGCGGTCATGCGGACCGTGTCGGATCGGGCGGACGACAGCGCCCATGTCGATTTCCCGGCGTTCCTGGCCGAGGTGGCCAGCCACTACTCCGAGGGCGTGATCCGGCGGCTGCTGGCAGCGCTGCGGTGAGGTTGGGCGCTCAGCGCCCGCGCCGCGCGAACAGCCCGCCCAGCCCGACCAGCAGCGCGGCGCCGAGAATCGCGGCGGTCCAGCCGCTCAGCTGGCCGTCGATGAACCAGCGCAGCGCCCGGCCCAGGTAGAAGCTGGCGAGCGCGCCGACGCCGCCCAGCAGCAACGCCATCGCGACGGTCAGTACCGGGCCGCGCGGATGCATCGCCCGCGCCACCAGCCCGACCACCATGCCCACCAAGAACGTCCCCAGCATCGCCCGCTTCCGTTGTTCGACCATCGACCTGACCCGCCCGCCGCCCGTGGCGGCAGCGGCGTAACGATAACTCAAGTCACAGCGCCGGCCGACTCCCGATAGCCTCGGCCGGGCCGCGAACGCAAGGATCGCGCCCGGACGGTATAATGCAAGCCGTCCCGGCGGCGCTCGGCCCGGCCCTGAATGGCCAGTGTGCGCGCCGCCATGCCCAGCGCAGGCAAAGCTGGCGCGAGGCCGGAACGGCCCGCCAGCCGGACAGCGAAAAGTCCCCAACCATGCAACTGCTCGCAATCGGAATCAATCACAACACGGCGCCCGTCTCGCTTCGCGAGCGGGTGGCGTTTCCGCTCGAGCAGATCAAGCCGGCGCTGGGGGCGCTGCGCTCTCAGTTGGCCGGCAAGCGCGGCACCGAGGCGGCGATCCTGTCGACCTGCAACCGGACCGAGATCTATTGCGCCACCGACCTGGTGCTGTCCGGCTCCGAGGGCTTCGATCACACGCTGCGCTGGCTGTCGCAACACCACAATATCCCCGCCGGCGAGCTGGCCCCGCATCTGTACGCGCTGCCGCAATCCGAGGCGGTGCGCCACGCCTTCCGCGTCGCCAGCGGCCTCGATTCGATGGTGCTCGGCGAGACGCAGATCCTTGGCCAGATGAAGGATGCGGTGCGCACCGCCGGCGAGGCCGGCACGCTCGGCACCTATCTGAACCAGCTGTTCCAGCGCACCTTCGCGGTCGCCAAGGAAGTGCGCGGCCAGACCGAGATCGGCGCGCATTCGGTGTCGATGGCGGCGGCCGCGGTGCGGCTGGGGCAACGGATCTTCGAGAGCATTTCCGGCCAGCGCGTGCTGTTCATCGGCGCGGGCGAGATGATCGAGCTGTGCGCGACCCATTTCGCCGCGCAGAGCCCGCGCCAGATCGTCGTCGCCAACCGCACGGTCGAGCGCGGTGAAAAGCTGGCCGAGCAACTGGCCGCACAGGGCCTCAATACCGAAGCCATCCGCCTGTCCGACCTGGGATCGCGGCTACACGAGTTCGACATCGTCGTCTCCAGCACCGCCAGCTCGCTGCCGATCATCGGTCTGGGCGCGGTCGAGCGTGCGGTCAAGCAGCGCAAGCACCGGCCGATCATGATGGTCGACCTCGCCGTGCCGCGCGATGTCGAGCCCGAAGTGGCGCGGCTCGACGACGTCTTCCTGTACACCGTCGACGACCTCGGCGCGATCGTGCGCGAAGGCAACGCGATGCGGCAGGCCGCGGTGGCGCAGGCCGAAGCGATCATCGAAACCCGCGTGCAGCACTTCATGCACTGGCTGGAAACGCGCAGCGTGGTGCCGGTGATCCGCGAGCTGCAGGCCAACGGCGAGGCGATGCGCCAGGCGGAGCTGGATCGCGCGCGCAAGATGCTGGCGCGCGGCGACGATCCCGAGGCCGTGCTGGAGGCGCTGTCCGGCGCGTTGACCCGCAAGTTCCTGCACGGCCCAACCCACGCGCTGAACCACACCCAGGGCGAGGACCGCGACGCGCTGCTGCGCCTGGTCCCCGGCCTGTTCCGCCACAGCAGCCACTCCGAGCGCTAGCCGCTCGCGGGCAGCGTCCGCGCTTTCGCGCCAAGGTCGTCGTCCGCATCACCGCGCCACGCCAGCGCGGCATCCGCCTGCACAGCCGCTCAGCACCAGCACGCCGCTCCAGGACGCCGCCCAAAGACGCCGCCCGAAGAACGCCAACCCGGATTCCGATGAAAGCCAGCATGCAAGCCAAGCTCGACCAATTGGCCGAGCGCCTCGACGAAGTCAACGCCCTGCTCGCGCGCGAAGACGCGACCGCGAACATGGAGCAGTACCGCAAGCTGACGCGCGAGCATGCCGAGCTGTCGCCCGTGGCCGAGCAATATGCGCATTACCGGCAGGCCCAGGACGATCTGGCCACCGCGCAGGCGCTGCTCGACGACCCGGAGATGAAGGCCTTTGCCAGCGACGAGATCGATGCCGCGCGCGCGAAGCTCGAAGAACTGGAGGCCAGCCTGCAGACGCTGCTGCTGCCGAAGGACCCCAACGACGACCGCAACCTGATCCTGGAAATCCGCGCCGGCACCGGCGGCGAGGAAAGCGCGCTGTTCGCCGGCGATCTGCTGCGCATGTACACGCGCTATGCCGAGCGGCAGCGCTGGCAGGTCGAGATCATGAGCGAGTCGCCGTCGGATCTGGGCGGCTACAAGGAAGTGATCGTGCGCATCGCCGGCGATGCCGCGTTCTCGAAGCTGAAGTTCGAATCGGGCGGCCATCGCGTGCAGCGCGTGCCGGCCACCGAGGCGCAGGGGCGCATCCATACCTCGGCCTGCACGGTCGCGGTAATGCCCGAGGCCGACGAGCTCGGCGAGATCGAAATCAATCCCGGCGATCTGCGCGTCGACACCTTCCGCGCCTCGGGCGCCGGCGGCCAGCACATCAACAAGACCGATTCGGCGGTGCGGCTGACCCACCTGCCGACCGGCATCGTCGTCGAATGCCAGGACGACCGCAGCCAGCACCGCAACAAGGACAAGGCGATGAAGGTGCTGGCGGCGCGTCTGAAGGACATGCAGTTGCGCGCGGCGCAGGCGAAGGAAGCCACCACGCGGCGCAACCTGATCGGCTCGGGCGACCGCAGCGACCGCATCCGCACCTACAACTTTCCGCAGGGCCGCGTGACCGACCACCGGATCAATCTGACGCTGTACAAGATCGACATGATCATGGACGGCGACCTCGACGAACTGATCGGCGCGCTGGCGGCGGAGCACCAGGCCGACCAATTGGCGGCGCTGGGCGAGGACGCGTAAATGCCGGTGGGCATAATCGCTACGGTTGTTTTCCGCCGGCAAAATACTTGTATTTCTTGTAAATGCCTGAAACAGCCATGGTAACGACATGGTTGGTCGCTATAATCGGAAACGGCTAACCCGGCACAAATACCGGGCGGGTCTTTTCTCGAAAAACGGACAAAAGGACGAAATCATGAAGAAACTGCTTGCGTTGTTGATGGTCACCGCTGCAGTGGCTGCTTGCGGCAAAAAGGATGAAGCCCCCGCCTCGTCGAACGTCGATAGCGCGATGGCCAGCGCGGCCGAATCGGCGAAGTCGGCGGCCAGCGACGCTGCCGCGGCTGCCGAGTCCGCCGCCGACGCCGCCAAGGCCGCGGCCAGCAACGCAGCTTCGGACGTGTCCGCCGCCGCCGAGCGCGCCAAGGACGAAGCGGCCGCCGCCATGGCGAACGCCAAGGACGCCGCCAGCAACGCGGTCAACGAGACCGCCGACAAGGCCAAGGAAGCGACCAAGAACTAAGCCGTCGCCCCCGCCGTACCGAGCCCCGCCACGGCACAGTGCCGGCGGGGCTCTCGTCTTTTTGATGGCCTCGATTCCAATGAACGATTCCCCGTCCTCCGCACCGCTGCAGTCCGGCACCCTGCCGGCGCAGGCGACGCTGCGCGAGGCGCTGACCGCGATGACACAGGCCGGGCTGCCGGCGCTGGAAGCGCGGATGCTGCTGACCCATGTGACGGGGCTCACTCGCACGCAGCTGATCACCCGAGATACGCAGCCGCTCGACCCCGCTCAGCACGCCGCGCTCGGCGCGCTGTTCGCGCGGCGGCTGGCGGGCGAACCGATGGCCTATCTGATCGGCGAACGCGAGTTCTACGGCCGTCCGTTCCGCGTCAGTCCCACGGTGCTGATTCCGCGTCCGGACACCGAGATCGCGGTGCAGGCGGCGCTGGCCCGCCTGGCGAGCACGCAGGCCCCGCGAGTGCTCGATCTCGGCACGGGCTCCGGCATTCTCGCGGTCACACTGGCCTGCGAACGGCCCGATGCGCAGGTGTGGGCGACGGACATCTCGCCCGCCGCGCTCGACGTTGCGCGCGCCAATGCGGCGGCGCTGGGCGCCGGCAACGTCGTCTTCCTCGAATCGGATTGGTATGCGGCGCTGCCTGCCGACGCGCGCTTCACGCTGGTCGTCAGCAATCCGCCCTATATCGCCGCCGGGGATCCGCATCTGTCCAGCGGCGATCTGCGCTTCGAACCGGTCGATGCGCTGACCGACCACGGCGACGGACTGTCCGACCTCGCCACCATCGTCGCCGGCGCGGGCGCGCACCTGCAAACGGGCGGATGGCTGCTGATGGAACATGGCTTCGACCAGGGCGAGGCCGCCCGGCAACTGCTGCGCGACGCGGGCTTTGGCGAGGTCTTCACCGAGCGCGACCTGGGCGGCAACGAACGCTGCAGCGGCGGCCGCTGGGCGGGCGGCGATGCCGATGTCGACACCGCCGGCACCGGGTCCAAGGCCTGAAGCGGTGGTCCGAATCCGGTAGAATCGTCCCGATCCCGCGCGCCACCGTTCGGCTTTTCATGCCATCGGCCGGCGCGCGTCTCCGACTCCATGGCGCGCGGTTCGCCTCAGCGCCCCTCTTCCGAAGCGAAAATCATGAGTGACGTGCAACAAAAGATCGACCAGATCGTCAAGGGCCATCCCGTCGTGCTGTTCATGAAGGGCACGGCGCAGTTTCCGATGTGCGGCTTCTCGGGCCGCGCGATCCAGATCCTGAAGGCCTGCGGCGTCGATGCGCCGATGACGGTCAACGTGCTGGAAGACGACGGCATCCGCCAGGGCATCAAGGAATACGCCAACTGGCCGACCATTCCGCAGCTCTACGTCAACGGCGAGTTCGTCGGCGGCTCGGACATCATGATGGAGATGTACCAGAGCGGCGAGCTGCAAACGCTGCTGAAGGGCTGACGTCCTGGAAACCGCGATGAGCGCCGGGCCTGCCGCCGCGCCACGGCGCGTGATCGTCGCGATCACCGGCGCCACCGGCGCCGTCTATGGCGTGCGCCTGCTGCAGGTTCTGCGCGCGGTCGCCGACGTCGAAACGCATCTGCTGATCTCGCCGGCAGGCGTGATGAATCTGCAGCACGAGCTCGACATCGGCAAGGCCGAGGCCGAGGCCCTGGCCGACGTGGTGCACAACGTGCGCGATATCGGCGCGACCCTCGCCAGCGGTTCGTTCCGGGCGCACGCGATGGTGATCGCGCCGTGTTCGATGCGCACGCTTGCCGCGATCGCGCACGGCCTGTCCGACAACCTGATCACCCGCGCGGCCGACGTCACGCTGAAGGAGCGCCGCAAGCTGGTGCTGATGGTGCGCGAGACGCCGCTGAATCTGGCGCATCTGCGCAATATGACGGCCGTCACCGAAATGGGCGGCATCGTCTTTCCGCCGGTACCCGGCTTCTATCAGAAGCCCGATACCATCGCGCAGCTGGTCGACCATACGATCGGCCGCGTGCTCGACCTGATCGACGTGCCGCAGACGCTGGCGCCGAGCTGGGCCGGCCTGAACGGACAGATCTGAGCCGCTCGCATCGCGGCGTCCTGCCGGCCACGGCGGCCACCCTTGCGATTCACCCCCTTCCGGTATCAGCGCCAGTGCCCGCGTCCATGGCCATGCCAGTGGCCGTGCCCGCCGCGGTAATAGCCTCGGTGATAGCCGCGATACGGATAGCCGTAGTAGTAAGGCCGCGGAGCGACCACCACCGGCGGCGGCGCGACATAGACGGGCGCCCCCACGCCAACCGTGACGCCGGCATCCACCGGCGCCGGGTAGACGGCGCAGCCGCTCAGGCCTGCCGCCGCCAATGCCCCCAGACCTGCCAACCACGCTTTCATTTTTTGCCCCTGTTATACGGAATGAATGACGCCGTTATACGGGGCGAGTTGGTAATACGGGGTCAGGGCCCTGTAACCTGCGTTACGGTTCCCTACAAGGCGGGCGGCCGGCCATCGCGCGGGAGGGCCGTGTTAACCCTTGCGGCGGTCGGTCTTTCCCCCTCACAGATCGAAGCGGATGCCCTGCGCCAGCGGCAGCGCGTCGCCGTAGTTGATCGTGTTGGTCGCGCGCCGCATATAGCCCTTCCACGCATCCGAGCCTGACTCGCGCCCGCCGCCGGTCGCCTTCTCTCCGCCGAAGGCGCCGCCAATCTCCGCGCCGCTGGTGCCGATATTGACGTTGGCGATGCCGCAGTCGCTGCCGGCCGACGACAGGAAGCGCTCGGCCTCGCGCAGCGACTCGGTGAAGATGCACGACGACAGGCCGTGCGCCGCCGCGTTGTTCAGCGCGATGGCCTCCTCCAGCGAGGTGTATGGCATCAGGTACAGGATCGGCGCGAAGGTCTCGGTCAGCATGGTGTCATGCTGCGTGTCGGTGACCACCAGCGCCGGCCGCATATAGCAGGCATGCGGATAGCGGTCGGCCAGCAGCCGTTCGCCGCCATGCACGGCGTTGCCCTGTGCGCGGCAGCTGGCCAGCGCATTGGCCATGTTGTCGCCGGCGGCGCGGTCGATCAGCGGGCCGACCAGCGTGCCCGCCTCGAGCGGATCGCCGACCGGCAGGCGCGCGAAGATCTCCGTCAGCTGCTCGCGCACCGTGCCGAACAGATCGGCATGGATGAAGGCGCGGCGCAGCGTGGTGCAGCGTTGTCCTGCGGTGCCCGCCGCGGCGAACGTCATCGCGCGCAGCGTCAGCGAAAGATCGGCCGACGGCGCGACGATGGCCGCGTTGTTGCCGCCGAGTTCGAGGATGCTGCGCTTGAACTGCCCGGCGCAGGCGATGCCGACCTCGCGCCCCATCCGCGTCGAACCGGTCGCGCTGACCAGCCGCACATCGGGATGGGCGACCAGCCGCTCGCCCAGTTGCCGGCCGCCGCACAGCACCGTGGCGATGCCCGCGTGCTCGGGCGCCGCGGCCTCGATCACGCGATCGAGCAGCGCCTGCACCGCCAGCGCGCATTGCGGCGTCTTCTCCGACGGCTTCCATACCACCGCGTTGCCGCAGACCAGCGCCAGCGCGGCGTTCCACGCCCACACCGCGACCGGGAAGTTGAACGCCGAAATCACGCCGCAGACGCCGAACGGATGCCAGGTCTCGCGCATCGCATGCTGGGGCCGCTCGCTGGCGATCGTCAGCCCATGCAGCTGGCGCGACAGGCCGACCGCGAAGTCGCAGATGTCGATCATCTCCTGCACCTCGCCCAGCCCTTCCTGCAGGATCTTGCCGGTCTCGAGCGAGACCAGTTCGCCCAGCGCGCCGCGGTGTTCGCGCAGCACCTCGCCGAAGCGCCGCACCACCTCGCCGCGCACCGGCGCCGGCACCAGCGCCCAGCCGCTCTGCGCGGCGTGGGCCTGGGCGATGCGAGCGTTCGCCTCGTCGGCACTGCAGGCGGCGATATGGCCGAACACCTCGCCGTCGATCGGCGAACGCGCCGGCAGCGCGCCGGGGCCGCCGGCACCGTCGCGCCAGGGAATGGGCTGGCCGATGGCGCGCCAGCAGCGCTCGAATGCGTCCGCTTTCATGCGAGGGCCTCCTGTAGCGGATGGCAGGTGTAGTGCCTGCCGAAACGATTGGCGAGGAAGGCCTCGAGCCGCATGTCCTCCTGGCGGACGAAGCCCCGTTGCGGCAACTGGCCGGCGATTACCATGTCGAGCGCGGCGCAGACGCCCGCGGCGGTGGTCAGCTGGATCGCGTTCAGATGGCCGTGCTCGCCCTCGGCGCCGCCGATGCGCGCGGAGAACGACGCCTGCGTCAGCGGGCCCAGCCGTCCGTCCTCGCCCGCCGTGCGTCCCGTGGCGCTGGCGAACACGACCACCACGTCCTGCTCGGTCAGCGGAATCGCGCTGTCGAAGATCTCGCGCAGCCAGTCGCGCCGTTCGCGCAGCCGCAGATCGTCGAGCAGCAGCTTGATCACCGCGCAATGGCCAGGATAGCGGATCGACTTGTAATCGACGTGGCGGGCGCGCCCGGCCAGCGTTTCCGGCAGCGTGCCGAGCCCGCCCGAGGTATGGAAGGCCTCGTACTCGATGCCGTCCAGCGCGAAGCTCTCCAGCCCCTCCAGCGCCGGCACCTCGACGCGGCGGCCGTCGACGATGGCCTCGCACGGGTTGCAGTACTCGTTGATCAGACCCTCGGTGCTCCAGGTCAGGTTGTACTTCAGCGCATTGTTCGGATAGCGCGGTAGCGCGCCGACGCGCATGCGCAGGTCCAGCAGCTGGCCGCCGCCGCGCAGGAAGCGCTGCGCCAGGTCATGGCCGACCACGCCGATGAAACCGGGCGCCAGTCCGCATTGCGGCATCAGCACCGCGTGCGCATCGTTGGCCAACCTGCGGATCGCCCGCGTCGCGGCGACATCTTCGGTCAGGTCGAAATAGTGCACGCCCATTTCAGCAGCGACGGTCGCCACCGGCACCGCGGCGTGGAACGGCAAGGCGTTGATCACCGCCGCGGCGCCTGCCAGCGCGTCGATGCAGGCCTGCCGCTCGGACGGATCGACCACGCGGGTGCAGACGCCCGCGGGCAGCGCGTCGAGCGCGTCGCGATAGCGGTCGACCACGGTCACCGCATAGTCGCCGCTGTCCCGCAGCATGCCGGCGATGGTGCGGCCGATCTTGCCGGCACCGAGCACGGTGACGGGCACAGCCGCACCGGAACGAGCCGAAGGGAAGGAAAGGTTGTTGTTCATGACGGTCCTCCGACGCGGGGAAAGGAAGCGCGCTGGTCGCGCCGGGCATGGCTGCGCAGCAGTTGCAACGCCATGCCGTGATCGAAGTATGGTCCGCGGCGCCGTCGGATTGAACAGACAACATTGACGAAAACCCGCCATAATCGGTCGATATGACGGCATGGGCCGACGAAACGACGATACGCCGGCGCCGCACCGACTCGCGAAACCCACACCCCGAGACCTGTACCGCATGACCGATCTCGACCAGACCGACCGTCACCTGCTGTCGCTGCTGCAGGCCAATGCGCGCGACAGCGCCGCCAACCTGGCGCGCAAGCTCGGCATCGCCCGCACCACCGTGGTCGCGCGCATCGCGCGGCTGGAGCGGCTCGGCGTGATCGCCGGCTATGGCGTGCGGCTGGGCCAGCAGATGGAGGACAACGCGATCCTCGCCTTCTGCGGGCTGTCGGTGCAGCCCAAGACCGCGCCGACGGTATTGCGCGCGCTGCAGCGCTTTCCCGAGGTGGTCGAGCTCGATTCGGTCAGCGGGCCGGTCGACTACATGGCGGTGATCCGCTGCGACACGCACGCGCGTCTGGACAAGCTGCTCGACGAGATCGGCGCGCTCGACGGCGTGAACCACACCAGCACGTCGATCGTGCTGGCGCGCAAGATTGATCGGCGACGGCCGGTGGGGTAACGGTCAGCCTTTCCGCAGCCGCTTGCGCGCCCGTCTGCGCACTTTGCGCAAACGCGGCAAACTGGCGGGCTGTCCGCGGAACGCGGGAACGCGGGCACCGCAACATCGCAACATCGCAACATATGGCTTCAGGAGGAATTTGCCGATGAACACACCAATCCGTGTCGCCGTGGGCGGCGTGACCGGCTGGGCCGGCGGCGAACTCGCGCGCGGGGTCGCGCACGCGCAGGACATGACGCTGGTCGCGGGGCTCTCGCGCGGCGCGGCCGGCCAGACGCTGGCACAGCTGACCGGCCATGCCGACACGCCCGGCAAGGCGGTCGCCAGCATCGCCGAGCTGGCCGGCACGCCATACGACGTCTACGTCGAATACACCAAGCCGGACATCGCCAAGCACAACATCCTGCAGGCGCTGGCGCAGGGCGCCCATGTGGTAGTGGGCACCTCGGGGCTGTCGGACGAGGACTATGCGGAGATCGACGCCGCCGCGCGCGCGGTCGACCGCGGCGTGCTGGCCTGCGGCAATTTCGCCATCACGGTGGTGCTGTTGCAGAAGTTCGCCGAGATGGCCGCGCGCCATCTGGACCAGTGGGAAATCATTGATTACGCCAAGGCCGGCAAGGTCGATGTGCCATCAGGCACCGTACGGGAGCTGGCCTACCGGCTCGGGCAGGTCAAGGCCGCCGCGCAGACGGTGCCGCTGGACCAGGTCAAGGGACCGGTCGAGACCCGCGGCGCGACGATGTCGGGCACGCAGGTCCACGCGGTGCGGCTGCCCGGCTATCAGCTCGGTGTCGAGGTGATCTTCGGCGCCGACGGCCAGCGGCTGCATCTGAAGCACGAGGCCGGCGACGGCTCCAAACCCTATGTGTCCGGCGCGCTGCTGGCGATCCGCAAGGTACATACCTTGCGCGGCGTCGTGCGGGGCCTGGACAAGGTGATGGAGGGGCTGTAAGGCGCAACTGCTGTCGCCCCCGCGCAGGCGGGGGCCCAGCGACTTCTTCGGCTTACGGTCACGCTTGCGATCAAGGCCACTGGGTTCCCGCCTGCGCGGGAACGACAGGAAATGCAGACGGGGCGGGCCGCGATTACCAGCTGCCCGGCTTGCCGTCGCCCTCGCCCTTCTTCGGCTTCTGCGCCACGGCCTTCGGCGCGCTTGGCGCCGAGGCGGCGCCCGGGTTCAGTTGCTGCGTGATCGCCGCATCCTTCTGCGCCATCACCGTGCGGGCGCGCGGCAGCAACAGCTCGATGCTGCCGGTGTCGGGGTCGTCGGGAATCGAATAGACCTCGACCGTCAGCGGCGCCTGCATCCAACCGGCGTGGACGCTGTTGACGCTCTTGCCGTCCTTGTCCAGCAGCGCGACCTGCTCCTCGCGGAACGGCTTGCCGTAGCGCGCGGTCAGCGTGCGCAGCGTCGACTGTTCCGAGCGCACGCCGTCGGTCGGCACGATCAGGCCGACCAGCGCGTTGCGATCGACCACCGCCAGCGCATGCGGGCCGTCCATGAAGGCCGGGCGCTGCTTGCGGGGCACGCCCACCTGGCGCATCGCGCCATCGCCACGCACTTCCACGCAGAAGGCGGTCACATCGGTGCCGTCCGGCGTGCGCTTGTCCGCGCAGTCGGGCAGGTCGGGCATCGGATTGCCGATCTTCAGGGCGCCGAGCAGCGGCGCCAGCAGGTCGGCTTCGGTCGAGGTTGTAGCGGTAGAAGGGGCGGCGGGCGGGGCGGAAGCGGGCTTGGCGGCGTTCGCCGACGGGGCGGCGGCCGCGCTGGCCGCATGGACTGCAGGCGCCGCGGCCAGCACACCGGCCGCGGTAAAACCGGCCACAGCCAGGCCGGCAAGTTGGAATCGCATTCAAACTCCTGGTTTTGGGGTCGGGCGTTGGAGCGACCGGGCCGCCCGATGTTCCGGATGTGACGCCGCCGCGAGCGATGGGCACGCCCGGGTGCGTGGGGTGTCGCCGGGGCTGCACATTGTCGGCGCGGCGATAGGCAACGCGGCAAGTGTGGCGGCGGCAGGAGCGCCGGGCGGCGGCGCACAACTATACCCGCTTCGGGACATCGATCCGGCGATGCACGGACCGGGCAGCGTCAGCGTGCGGGCGCCCTTGCCCCCCGCCCCTCTCCCGCAAGCGGGAGAGGGGAGCGAACCAACGATGGTTCAGTCGCGTCGTGCCCGGTTACGCCCTCTCCTGCGCGGATCAGTCGCGTGGCAGCCCGTTACTCCCTCGCCCGCTTGCGGGAGAGCGAACCAACGATGGTTCAGTC
>MTEU01001216.1_pt3 | contig 12628 bp, 13 predicted proteins | sample 1042701 | NCBI WGS metagenome assembly MTEU01 (sample SAMN06185813, study PRJNA358809) | soil metagenome | isolation source: naturally attenuated soil | place: India | collected 2015-05-23
CACAAGACAGTTGCTCCACAGGTACGGCGCTGCCTTCAAGACTATCGCTGTACCTGTGGGAGCTGGCTTGCCGGCGATAGGGTCAAAACAGGCAATACAAGACAGTTGCTCCACAGGTACGGCGCTGCCTTCAAGGCTATCGCTGTACCTGTGGGAGCTGGCTTGCCGGCGATAGGGCCGGGCCTGGCAAACCGAAGAGTCCGAAATGTGATGTCCCTGAAACTGACCCCCGCCAACGACACCCACCGCACCTTCGCCCGTGACCTCACGCGCCGCGCCATGCTGCCGTACTACCGCGAATACGACCTGCTTTGGCTAGAGGAAGCCTTCGACGAAGCCTGGGGCTGGCGCGAGCAGTGGCTGGTGACTGAAGGCGACGCCGTGTTCGGTTTCTGCAGCCTCAGCCAGGACCGCCAGGCGCTGTTCATCCGCGAGTTGCACCTGCTACCCGAGCACCGTCGATGTGGGGTCGGCAGCTGGGTGCTGGAGCAGCTGGCATTGTGGGCCCGCCAGCGGCACCTGCCGCTGCTGCGGCTGATGGTGTTTCGCAGCAACCCGGCGCGTGTGCTCTACCAGCGCCATGGTTTCGTCGAAATGGGTGAGGACGAATGCTTTGTGCGCATGCAGCGCATGATCGACTAATAGCTCAATGATGGCTTGTCGCGACTGGTGAGCATCGGCATAGTGCCCAGGCGTTCACGGCCGCCTGCAGGTAGGTAGGCCGTACATGACTGTGATCAGGGATAAGGAGACCCCCATGAATGGAATCGGTCCGCGGCTGAGGGAAGAGCGAGAACGTCTGGGGATGACCCAACGCGTGTTTGGCGATATCGGCGGGGTCGAACCCAATGCCCAGGGCAAATACGAGAGTGGTGAACGCACGCCACGGGTTGATTACCTGGCGGCATTGGCAACCCGAGGTGTAGATGCGCTATATGTGCTCAGCGGTATCCGCACCCCGGTACCGCTCGAGGGGCTGAGCGCCGATGAGTCCTGTTTGCTGGGGGCTTTCCGGCAGTTGTCGTGCGACGATCAGGCTGCACTCTGGCATTTGTTGCGGCGGTTGACCAACAACGACAAATCCAGGCAGACAGTGAGGCCGCTTACGGTTTAACGTCAGGCGTTTCTTACGGAAGGAATGCGTTAGGTCCGCCGTGAAAAATTTTGTTAAGGTGGCAGGATCCAATCGCCCTGCTGACGAGGTGTGTGCTTGATTAGGGTCTTAGTGGTCGACGATCACGATCTGGTACGAACCGGTATTACACGCATGCTGGCCGACATCGATGGCCTGCAGGTGGTGGGTGAGGGCGATTCGGGCGAGTCGGCACTCAGGCTGGCCCGTGAACTGAAGCCGGATGTGGTGCTGATGGATGTGAAAATGCCCGGCATCGGCGGCCTGGAGGCCACCCGCAAGCTGCTGCGCAGCCACCCGGACATCAAGGTGGTTGCCGTGACCGTGTGCGAGGAAGACCCGTTCCCCACGCGCCTGCTGCAGGCCGGCGCTGCTGGCTACCTTACCAAGGGCGCCGGCCTTGACGAAATGGTCCAGGCTATCCGCCTGGCCTTCGCCGGCCAGCGCTACATCAGCCCGCAGATTGCCCAGCAGATGGCGCTGAAGCCATTCCAGCCACAGGGCTCGCCGTTCGATGCCTTGTCGGAGCGGGAAATCCAGATTGCCCTGATGATCGTCGGCTGCCAGAAAGTGCAGATCATTTCCGACAAGTTGTGCCTCTCGCCCAAGACCGTCAATACTTACCGTTATCGGATCTTTGAAAAACTCTCGGTCACCAGCGACGTCGAACTGACCTTGCTGGCCGTTCGCCACGGTATGGTCGACGCAAGCCTGTAAACCTCATGTCTCAAGTTTTCGATGCCAGCGCATTCCTGGCGACCTGCAGTGGTCGCCCGGGCGTCTACCGGATGTTCGATGGCGAAGCCCGGTTGCTTTACGTGGGCAAGGCCAAGAACCTGAAGAAACGCCTGGCCAGCTATTTTCGCAAGACCGGCCTGGCTCCCAAGACCGCCGCGCTGGTGGCGCGCATCGCCCAGGTCGAAACCACCATCACCGCCAATGAAACCGAGGCGCTGCTGCTGGAGCAGAACCTGATCAAGGAATGGCGGCCGCCGTACAACATCCTGCTGCGCGACGACAAATCCTACCCCTACGTGTTCCTTTCCGACGGCGAGTTCCCGCGGCTGGGTATTCACCGTGGGGCGAAGAAGGCCAAGGGCCGCTACTTTGGCCCGTACCCCAGCGCCGGGGCCATTCGTGAAAGCCTCAGCCTGCTGCAAAAGGCCTTTTCGGTGCGCCAGTGTGAAGACAGCTACTACGCCAACCGCACCCGGCCATGCCTGCAATACCAGATCAAGCGCTGCAAAGGGCCCTGCACGGGCCTGGTGACCGCCGAGGAATATGCCGAGGACGTGCGCCACTCGGTGATGTTCCTCGAAGGGCGTAGCCAGCAACTGGGCAATGAGCTCAATGCCGAAATGGAGAAGGCCGCCATGGCCCTCAATTTCGAGAAGGCCGCCGAGTTGCGTGACCAGATCGCCTTGCTGCGCCGCGTCCAGGACCAGCAGTACATCGAAGGCGGCAGCGGCGACGTCGACGTTATCGCCGCCTTCGTCAACCCCGGTGGCGCCTGCGTGCACCTGATCAGCGTGCGTGGCGGGCGGGTGCTGGGCAGCAAGAATTTCTTTCCGCAGGTGGGCATCGAAGAGGAGGTAGCCGAAGTGATGGCCGCGTTCCTCTCCCAGTACTACCTGGGCAATGCCGAGCGCGAATTGCCGGGCGAACTGATCGTCAACGTGGTGCACGAAGACTTCGCAGCCATCAGCGAAGCCCTGCAGACCCTGCGCGGCCGTGAGCTGACCATCAGCCACCGGGTACGCGGTACCCGCGCCCGCTGGCAGCAGCTGGCGGTGACCAACGCCGAGCAGGCGCTCAATGCCCGCCTGGCCAACCGCCAGCACATGGCCGCACGTTTCGAGGCCTTGGCCGAGGTGCTGGGCCTGGACGAGGTGCCGCAGCGCCTGGAGTGTTACGACATCAGCCATTCCAGCGGCGAAGCCACCGTGGCCAGCTGCGTGGTGTTCGGCCCCGAAGGCCCGCTCAAGTCCGACTACCGCCGCTTCAACATCGAAGGCGTCACCGCTGGTGACGACTACGCCGCCATGCACCAGGCCCTGACCCGCCGTTACGGGCGCATCAAGGATGGCGAGGGCAAGCTGCCAGACGTGTTGCTGGTGGACGGCGGCAAAGGCCAGCTGAACATGGCCCGTGACGTGATGCAGGAGCTGGGCTTCAGCGACCTGACCCTGCTTGGCGTGGCCAAGGGCGTGACGCGCAAGGCCGGTTTCGAAACCCTGTACCTGAACGACGTGCACCACGAGTTCACCCTCAAGGGCGACTCACCGGCCTTGCACCTGATCCAGCAGATCCGCGACGAGGCCCACCGTTTCGCCATCACCGGCCACCGCGCCCGCCGTGGCAAGGCCCGCCGGGTGTCCAGCCTGGAGGATGTGGCCGGGGTAGGGCCCAAGCGCCGGCGCGACCTGCTGAAACATTTCGGCGGCCTGCAGGAGCTCAACCGCGCCAGTGTCGATGAAATCGCCAAAGCACCCGGCATCAGTAAAAAGCTTGCCGAGTCGATTTATGCCAGCCTGCATAGCGAGTAGAATGCGGGCTCAACTTGCGGCCAGTCGTACCGATGAATATTCCAAACCTGCTCACCGTTCTACGCGTCCTGCTCATCCCGATCTTCATACTGCTGTTCTATATGCCGTACCACTGGAGCTACATGGCCGCCAGCAGTGTGTTCGCCGTTGCCGCCGCCACCGACTGGCTGGACGGCTACCTGGCGCGTCGCCTGCAGCAGAGCACGCCGTTCGGTGCCTTCCTCGACCCTGTGGCCGACAAGCTGATGGTGGCGGTGGCCCTGGTGCTGCTGGTGCAGACCCATGCCAACTTCTGGCTGACCCTGCCGGCCGCGGTGATCATCGGCCGCGAGATCGTGGTGTCGGCGCTGCGCGAGTGGATGGCCGAGCTGGGCGCCCGGGCGCATGTAGCGGTGTCCAACCTTGGCAAGTGGAAAACCGCGGCGCAGATGCTGGCGCTGGTGATCCTGCTGGCCAACCCGCCGGCGGTGACCTTCTGGGTAATCCTCGGCTACGCGCTGCTGCTGGTGGCGGCGGGGCTGACCCTGTGGTCGATGGTGCACTACCTGCTGGCCGCCTGGCCGCACCTGCGCGAAGGCTCTGAGCAGAAATAAAAGTTTTTTTGAATCAAGGGGTTGACGCTGTTTTAGAAATCGCTAGAATGGCACCCATCACGACGCGGGAATAGCTCAGTTGGTAGAGCACGACCTTGCCAAGGTCGGGGTCGCGAGTTCGAGTCTCGTTTCCCGCTCCAAATATAGATTTACAGGGTTCCATGGAAATCTGTAAATCATTGAAAAAAGACGCTTCGGCGTCTTTTTTCGTTTCAGTCAGATCCATCAGGATCCATGGCATTCGGGCCTTTCCAGGCTTTGTACGAAATCCCAAGAAACCCAATCACCGCCCCTCGAACGCTGAAACTTTGCAGAGTCCCCCGGCATCGACGGAAAGGCATTCTGTGATGGCAAAGCGTTACGAATACTCGGACGAGGTGTGGGGTGTGGTCTCCGAGCTCCTCATCAAGCCCCAGCAGCTACCGGCCTAGCCTTGGGATATCCGCACCCGGCAGGAGCTGACTCGTTGTTCTGGCTTTCACGGTACCAGGGAAAGCTGACCTTTACTCGGCCCCACTCATCGCAATAGATCTCTTCTCCCTTCGGGCCGACCAAGGTAGCCTCGTGTGCTCCGCCGATGTGACGATGAGGTCCATGGTGTTCTTCGTGCATGAACTGCATGGACATCTCATTGGTCGACAAGTCCGGTTGCGTACACTTATGCTGGTGAAATTATGGTTTTACCAGTTTAGCTTTAGTTCTTCGTTTATTGTTTCCCAGAATCTGTGATTGCTAAGAGCTTTAAGCAAGGGGAGCGTTAGGGCCTCTGTATTTGATATTTCAACTTCCTCATTGAGGATGTTGACTTTTTTCCAGTTGTTGTGTGTTCCGTACAGGAAGTAGTAGTTTCGATAGGATTCTGGTGATGATATCTCTTGATGGCCAATTATTCTCCAGTCGCCACCTTTGTCAATTTTCTTGTCGAATAAAGCGTAACTATCTAGCAGTAGCGGTCGGCCTGCTAAGGCTGATTGTTCAAGTTCTTGCTGGGTGATTGATGGGCTGTCTTTAGTGATATTTAATATTTCGACTGCGTGGCCTACAATCATTTTTGACAAGATTTTACCGAAATGATAGTTGCTGTTGTCTTTGGTGAGGCAAAATATATCTCCAACAGAGATTTTTCTCAGCATTGTTCTCTCTTTATCTTCCCACTTCCAGGTTTTTAGTTCTTTCATGGGCAAGCTCCTATTTTTTTGTTCTTGCTGGCTTAATTGATGTTGAGTGGCATGTTGACTTGCTGTAGTTGATCACCAGCAGCCGGTGCTGACCTAGAATCATGCAGGCGGCCTGGAGCTGGAAGTTGGGCTTGTCCCCCACCTTGAATTCAATGGCCATTTCTCGAGCTTCGACGGAGTGCTCACCTCCCCCAAACGTGCGATCTTCGTGGGTGTGATGGTCATTGCCCCGGACTTTTTTCGCAGCATCCGCAGTTGGTCATCGATGGCTTGGTCTAGAGTCTTGTCGTTGCCGACGGGGCTGCGCGCCATTACCAACGTGGTGTCTCGAGCACGAAAGCGCAGCATGTTGAGCGTCAGGTCTTCAGGTGCTTCCTCGCCTAGGTCGGAAGCGGCGGCAACAGATACTGCTGAGATGTCTGTTGTTCGCCTGCTTTGGTTGACCATAAAGTAGTATTGATTTGACGGTGGTTGCAGATCTATCTGCAATCGCCGTCAATGTTTATAACGCCACGCAGATGGTGATATTTACATAATTATGGTTTTCTCGATCCTCTTATGGCGTCGAGGAAAGCGCGAAAATTGGGAGCGATAAGTATTGCGCTCGAGGGATCGGATAGGTGCTCTGATCTCGTGTATCTAATAACTCCGGTTGCTGTGTCAATCCAGAAGTCGTTGTCGCCAGCGTCACCCGCGAAAGGGATGTTTTTTGAAAGAAAGCAGGAGTTAGCTTTGTGATGAATTATTCTTAAGTCTAGTTTTTCTGTTGTCGACATTAATCTTGAGTGTGTCTGGTTTGGGTGCGCGGGTATAAAGTTGAACGCTTCGATTTCTAGGAGGTTGTAGTCGTCTGGCTTTAAGGTGTAAATGTCTTCTCTGTAGATATAGGCGCCGCCATCAAGGTATCCTCCATTATAGGTGGAGTAAAATGATATTAGGCTGTCTCTTTCAGGGAAATTGTTAGGGAATATCTGTTTTAATGAGTTAATGCTCAATCCTGGCAGTGAGTCGTTGAGCATGATGTCATTATGGGTAAATAGCTTTTTCTTGCCCATTTGTCTTAACCTTTGCGTAAAGTGGATTTTTATTAATGGCACCACTTTGCATGTTGGTGTATTGGGCTTGGAATTTTGCGAAAGGGAGTTCCATGTTTTTCTCCTGTGGGCAAGTGGTTTTATTTGGTGGCAACAGACATACTGCTGGATGTCTGTTGATCGCCCTTTTCGCTTAGTGAATGGTCAGCTCGACATTCATCATATCCATGCCTTCACCGCGTTCCATGGCTCTGGTTGTGCTGACTTGATCGGAGAGTCCCTAGGGCAGGAGCGGCAGCAATAGATATACATCTATATTGGTTTCTATTGTTCGCTCACTCCAATTGCTGTGAGTTTTTATATTTTGTCCATGATATCTTGCTGTTCGGAAAACCAAAATTTTATAGCTGAGTCATTAATTCCGTTTGTGCCTGTCCAGAAGTCAATGGGGTATCGCCAATCAGATTTTGATGTTTTTGCGGATTTTGAAAAGGGAGGTGTGTATTCATAGATATAGCCTGGGTGCAAAGGGGATTGCAAGATTCCGGTAAATCCGAGAGTTTCTAGTAGGCCTCTGATTTCTTCTTTTGGAAAATTTAAGTGCTTATTGTTGCTTAGTCTTTTAAGTAGCGATGTGGGAGTCTCGTTTATTGGAGAGATGGCTAGTTCGCTTAAAAGAACTATGAATCTCTCGTTTGTGAATTTTTTTGGTGCTGGTAGATTAGTGTCTAGTTGTAAATAGAGAGCTAGATCTGCAGGAGTCATGCTTCTTAATGAGCCGTAGAGGTATCTGGAGCAGTTGATAAGTGTCAGGTCTATGGTTTGAGTCTCGAAGGCTCCGCAAGTTTTGCAGTAAACGTCGAGTCCTTGGTAAGTGTGGCGTGGTAACTTTGATGCAACTGAAAAGGCCGAAAAAGCGGCTCTGTATTCAGGTTTGAAGTTTTGAACCCCGTAGAGGAAGTGATCTGTAACAAGTTTTTTGGATGTTGATTTGAGTGAATGGTCAAGCCACCTCAGGCACTCGTCGTGAGACATTGTTTTTGGGGGGATGTATAGCTCTGATTCAATCAAGATGCTGATATCTTCGTCATGGCTGTCTATACCTATAGAGTAATTCTTTAACGCTTTTTTGGTTCTGGCTGGGATTTTCATGATGGAGTGCTCTGCTATTTGCAAATACTTGGGATTTTCTGAGTGGGTGGGGTGTGTGGGTGAGCCATGTTGTTAAGAGAGGGAAGTTTGGTTGGTGATGTGACCCCTTTGCTTTCTAAATACGCCCCTGCTTGAGCAAGATATGCTGAACGGTTACGGTTTTTGTCTGAGATGCCAGGATTCACGTTTCCTCTAACTCTACCTGTTCCACGGCCAAGTACGCCATTCTCGCGACTACCAATATCTTCTATCCCCCGGACAATGTCTCTTCTCGTGCCGACTGGTGTGACCTGGTGAATTGTATCTCCAGCTTGGAAGCGGTATCCATCGATACCTTTGTTCTTACTATGGCGCCGCGCTACGGTCTTTAGGGTTTCTTTATCAGATGCGCGCCCATGGTAATATGGGCCACTACTGTCGACTAGGACGTAGTTCCAGTCCAGACCAAGTGGGTCGGTATAGGTAGTCGGATTCGGTGGGTATGGATAAAGATTGGTGTTACCCATGAGCCCGATAGGATCCGGCTGTGTGAAGCGACCAAGATCTGGGTCGTAGAGTCTGAAAATATTGTAATAAAAAGATATTTCAATATCTGCGTACTGGCCTTGATGTCGAAGATTTTGTTGTCGTCTTTCTGCTAAGCGGTGCCACTCGCCATGTGTCTTGCCCCAGCCATGATAGTCACTTCGCCACGTGATATCCCCATTGCTATCAGTTAGTTGTTCAGGAAGTCCTGCCAAGTTGGTGTGAAAATAGTGGATATCCTCTTGGCTAGGACTTCCATCTATTCGCGCCAATGGCTCATAGCCGTTCGTGTTGGCATAGATGAAAAGACTGTACATACCACTTTGTATCTCCTGCAGCAGGCGGAACCCTTGCCAGTAGAACACTACCTGTTGACGTGGTTCAGAGTGTTCGTCTTGGTAAACCTCCTTGCTGATTCGTCTTCCCAGTGGATCGTAACGAAACACAACACGTTCGCGCTCACCGCTGCGATACTGGTCTACGCAAATCAGACGTTGTTCAGCGTCGTACTCGAAGTACTGTACCCAGTTACTCCCAATCCTTTTCTCGCACAATCGCCCAAATCGATCATAGCGATAGCGTTTGTCCTGATAGACCAGTACACGGTTGTGTTTGATCAGGCCGTTGAGCTTCGGCCCGTCGAACAGGTTGCCGGCCTTGTCATATTTGAAATCCTCAACCTGTGTCGCTTGCCAGTTGGGGCGAGACTGCTGAGTACTCTGCAACTGCTCGTTCGGATCGTAGCCATACCGGTTGCTACCGGTGTAACTCTTGCCGGTGTGTGGGGAGCGATGAAAATGGCCGATGATCTGTTCAAGGTGTGCGGCGTCTTCAGTTGCAACGTCGGCAACACCACGACGCTGGGTTTGGGTCAGAATCTCAGCAATCAGGTTGTCACTAGCATCGTAGCGGTAGCTCTTCTCAAGTAAAGGCAGCATTTCAACCGGGGCATCGCGATAGTGGATGGTCTTGCTACCCAGACGGCCGCTCTGGTCATAGCGGGTGCGAGTGATGAGACTTCCCTGAGTACGTAGCACTTCGTCGTGCACCGCATCGCGCTCGAAGTCACTGATGACCCGGCCGTTCAGGTTGATCTGATGAAGGTGCCCACTGCCGTAGTGCAGGTAGTTCAGTTGTCGCTGGTCAGGCAGTGTCAACGTCTGCAGATTGCCCAGTTCGTCATAGCGGTATTGCAGCAGCCCGGCACTGTTGGTTTCGCTGAGCAACTGCCCGTTCGCGTCATAGGTGTAATCAAGCTGCTGTTGCTCACCCTGGTTGTCCGTGAACGTGATGGACAACAGGTTGTCGGCGGGGTCATAGCTGTAGTCGGTGATGCCATCCTCGGTGCGTTTGCTCAGCAGGCGGCCAACGGCATCACGTTGGAAATCATGGCGAATCGAAGTGGCCCGTGTCGGCGGGGCGTTGTCGGAGAGGGGTGGCTGTTCGTATGAAGAGGGGACATGGGTTAGGCTGGTGACACCGTCGAGTGTGTCGTACTCGTATATCCGGCCACTTCCATCCAGATCTTGTTGTGCCACCAGGCGGTCAAGTTTGTCCCAGCCAAACGTGTAGGACTCTTCATTCTCGTTGGTGAGTTGCAGCAGGCGACCATAGGCGTCGTAGCGAAACTTCACGCTGTACCCCATGGCATCGGTGCGTTTTACCAGGCGGCCGCTGCGGTCATAGCGAAACTGCAAGATCTTTTGCGCGGGATCGATGTAGCGCGTCAGCTGGCCGGCGGTATCAACTTCGTAGCGGTCGATACGACCATCGGGTCGTTCGCTTTCTATGAGATAGCCGCGAGCGTCATAGCGGAAGTGGGTCTGCTCTCCGCGGGCATTGATGCTTTCGCTCAGGCGGCCATGCAAGTCGTAGTGGTACAGCGTCTGGTTGTTGCTGCAGTCGCGATAGCTGAGCAACTGGCCACGGGTGTTCCAACCCAGGTGCTTGGTCTTTTCGAGGGCATCGGTGACGCGGGTAACACGACCTTCCGGGTTGTATTGATACTGTGTGCTCCGGCCCAGTGGGTCCTGTTCCCACAGTAAATTGCCATGAGCATCGTAGCCGTAGCGCCGGGTACGTCCTGCTCCGTCTGTGACCTGAACGGGCAAGGCCCAGTGGCGCAGATAGCTTATGCGTTCGCTTCGCCCAAGCGGGTCACGTGTCTCGATCAGACGCCCGATATCGTCATAGCTGTATTCCCACTCGCCGCCCTGTGGATCAGTTCGTTTGACCAACTGGCCGGCGACGATCTCTGCTTGCCAGCAGTTCCCAAGTGCATCGACATGCTTGTAAACGTCGTATAGCGGGCCCCAGAAATAGCGGTCTATACGTCCCAGTCCGTCTGTTACGAGGGTTTCGCCTTCTTCGAGGTTGTACTCGAACTTGTACTCCTCCCCATCGCTACCCCAGTGGCGAACCACCCGCCATTCGTGGTCAGGTTGCGGCTCAAGCAAAGGTGGCAGGCGATAGGGTGTGCCATTTGCTCTTACAGGCAAAGGGCGTTTTTCAGGGATGGTGTAGCGCTCCCACTCGTACTCGCGGACGGCGCCGCTAGCCAATTGGTGGCGCTTCAGATAGCCCTCTTCGGTATAGCTGAAGCGGCGCACCACCTGACCTGTCGCATCCAGGACTTCCTGCAACTGCCCTCTGTCGGTATAGCTGTAGCTGACCAGCAGCTCGTTCCGCTCGATAGCGGGCTCACCGTTGTTTGACAGGAAGAGCCGCGACACCTTGCATACGCGCCTTGTATGCGCAGCATCATAGTGAAGCTGGACAACCGTCTGGCCGTACTTGTCATAGAGTGCTTGCAGGCGACCTTGTTTGTCGTAAAGCACATCTACGTAATTGAGATTGCGGTCGCTCAGCCTGATGAGTCTTGAACGACTGGGCTCGTGCGGGTCGACATCAAAAACCTTGTAGCGTCCCTCATGAATGTCCTCGACAACTGTTTGGCCATCCTCCAACTGGAAGAAAGCCAAGCCGTCCACAACACTGACAAAGGCATCGCCGGCGCGCAGGCGCCCGAGTTCCAGGCGATTGCCTTCTTCATCGACGTAAATCCACAACTCGCCGCCGTCAGGATGCGGGACGCGGACCAGTTCAACTTCATAAGGAACACTCCAGCCCTTTCCGAACAGGCCGCCAGTGCGTAAGTCTCTACTGTCGTAACTACGAGCCCATTGGATTCCCAGCAAGCCAGGTAAGTTGAAATCAACATCCTCTGGACCGTCCTGGAACTTGCTACCCGTGGCGACCGCAACGGGGTTGCCCAATTTGCAACCTTTGATGCGCCCAAAACGTCGTGAAATGAGTATCCCCGCAATGATCCCGGTAAACATCGCAATCTTGCTCTTGCCATTGCGAATATCCCGAACCGTCGCCGTTCCGCCGCCAATGCGTACATTCGGCGATACCTTCTCATTCACATCGATCGTGGCATCGCAGGTGGTCTTGTCACCCGATCGCGCTGCAGGCTGGCCGTTGATGAAGACTTTGTCCGACCCTTGCGCAATATGGTTTTCGGGCAGAGGCGGGTGGCGGCTGCATGAAATCTTGTCCTGCTCTTTGGATTCCGCGCCGGGGTCCTTTGGCGTGGTGACGGGCGGGTTGAAGATGTCGCGTATCGCCATGCCCAGCCCCACCACGGGGAACAGGTAGGGCACCGCCGCCATGGCCATGGAACCCACGTTCTCCAGAATCGAAGGCTCTGCTTGCTCTGCGTCGGCCGCTCCCCCACCTGGCGGCCCTGTAATACCGGCTGCGCGAGCGGCGGGCTTGCTGTTGACGAACACGTTGTGTGACCCGCTTTCGATCTTTCCGTAGGGGTCGGGTGCATCCACGCTGTTGCCAAGGCTGTCGCAAAAGCGGGAGATGGCATCGCCGACAGTCTGGTCTTCACCGACCGAAAGGGTGCTCATCGCACCGACCGCCACCCCCGCAACGGCGGCGATGGCGATGCCAGCTGCGCCCCCCGTCGCGACAGTACCGACAACGGCCAGGCTGATAGCGGCAGCCACGGCGGCGGTGGCTGCGGCATAAATGACGGCCTCTGCAACTGCACTGACCATTTCGGCGATCAGGGACGGATGCAGGATTTCATCGCCCATGCGGGCGGCGTGAACGATCTGCGCCATGGCTTGCAAGCTCCAGAAGTTCTGAATGAGGTTGACCTGGGTGGTGAAGGGGTCAGGTGAATCGGAGCTGTTGTTTGATTGCGCGCCAGTGCTCGATGTCGTCGCTGCTCAAAGGGCTTGGCTTGCTGTAGTTGATCACCAGCAGCCGGTGCTGCCCTGGAATCATGCAGGCGGCCTGGAGCTGGAAATTGGGCTTGTCCCCCACCTTGAATTCAATGGCCATTTCGCGGGCTTCGACGGAGTGTTCACCGCCCCCCAAACGCGCGATCTTCGTGGGTGTGATGGTCATTGCCCCGGACTTTTTTCGCAGCATCCGCAGTTGGTCATCGATG
>MTEU01002280.1_pt1 | contig 12585 bp, 7 predicted proteins | sample 1042701 | NCBI WGS metagenome assembly MTEU01 (sample SAMN06185813, study PRJNA358809) | soil metagenome | isolation source: naturally attenuated soil | place: India | collected 2015-05-23
CACCCGATCCCGCCCGGCCTGCTTGGCCGCATATACGCCGGCATCAGCCCGCAACAGCAAAGCATCGGCCCCCTCCCCCGGTCGCCAGCCCGCCACACCAAAACTCGCGGTCACCCTGCCCACGCCTTCCACCGGCACATTGCGCACCCCATGCCACAGCTCCAGCGCCAGCAACCGGGCCTGCTCGGCATCGCTGCCGGGGCACAGCACCATGAATTCCTCGCCGCCCAGCCGGCAGAACACATCGGTACGCCGCAAACGCTGGCCGATACGCAGGCACAAGCTACGCAGCACGCGGTCGCCGACGGCATGGCCGAAATGGTCGTTGATGCGCTTGAAGTGATCGATATCGAGCATGATCACCGCCAGTGCCAGGCTATCGCGCTGGGCCCGTTCCAGTTCGAGCTTGAGCCGCTCCTGGAAGTAACGGCGGTTATGGATGCCGGTCAGCGAGTCGGTCACCGACAGCGCACGCAACTCTTCCTCCACGCCCTTGAGGTCGGAGATGTCGGTCAGGTAGCCATGCCACAAGGTGCACCCCTGCTCGCCCACCTCCGGTGTCGCCTCGCCACGCACCCAGCGCAGCCCGGCACGCGGCAGGCAGACCCGGTATTCTTCGCGCCAGGGCGACAGATGTTCGGCCGAGTAACGCACCGAGCGGCGCACGCGCTCCAGGTCATCCGGGTGGATGCGCTCGAATACCGCCGTGGCATCCTCGCGCAACTGCTGCAGGTCAATTTCGTATATGTCGTACAGGCCCATGCTGGCATACGGAAAGCAGGAATGGCCGTTGCCATCCAGGCGGTACTGATAAATGCCGCCCGGCACCTCGGCACTGAGCTTTTCCAGAAGGCGGTCACGGGCCGCCAGCGCCTCATGCACCCGACGCCGTTCGGTGACATCGATGCAGATCGCCAGGTAACCGATCCACAACCCCTGTTCATCGAGCATGGCGGTGACCAGCATGTTGGCCACCAGTTGGCTGCCATCGGCGCGCAACAAGGTCCACTCCCCCGGCTCGGCGCCATGCTCCTGCACCGTTTCGGCGAACATGGCCTGGCCACCTTCAATCGGTCGGCCGTAACGCAGGCTCAAGGCATGGGTACGCAGGCTCAATTCCTCGGGCAGCACCAGGTCCTCCAGGCGCAGCTGGCCGATCGCCTCGCTGGCGGGATAACCGAGCATGCGTTCGGCGCCGGCGTTGAATGTACTGACCACGCCCTTGAGGTTGGTGGCGATGATCGCCACCTGGGTTGCGGCATCCAGCACGCTGCGCAGCTGGTTGTGGGTGCCACGCAGTGACTGCTCGCTGACCCGCAGCTCGGCAGTGCGCTGCTCGACCAGGGCCAAGGCACGCTGGCGCTGGCTGAACAGGTTGTAGAGCAAGATACTGAGCAGCAGGCTCAACAAGCCGCCCAGCAGGCTCACGGCCAACACCGCGGAGGAACGGTTGGCGCGCACGAAGGCCAGACTCGGCCGGATACTCAGCTGGAAGTGGTGATCAGCCAGGTGCAACAGCTGGTTGGTGGCCAGCGGCAGGGGGGCGACCGGGTTCTGCGAATCAAACATCACTTCGGGGCCATGCAGCCCGGTGGGGTCGACGATACGGACTACCAGGTTGTCGTCCGCCGAAACCGGGCGCCCGTCACTGACCAGTTCACGCATGCTCAGCAAGGCCGTCACATAGCCCACTGCCGCGCCGCGGGGGTTGGCATCGGAAAACACCGGCGCCACCATCAGCAGGCCACGCGCATCCGAGCTGGTATCGAACATGGGCAGTGGCTCGGAAACCGCCATGCTGCCCGGCCCCAGCGCCCGCGACAGGGCCGCCAGGGGCTCTTCCTGGCCGGCGAGGTCCAGCCCATAGGGCAGCCCGGGCAATTCACCCGACTGGGTATAGAGTACCGGGAAGTAATGGTCGCGCTGGGGGGATGGCCGCCACTGGCCTTGCTGATCCTGGTCGCGGATCACATAGCCCGGACCGGAATGCGCACTGGCCTGGCGCTCGAACTCGGCGCGTTGCGAGGCTTCGACACGCGGCGCCCAGGCGTAGGCCAGGGTCCGCTGCAGCAATGGCCTGGCGTAGCCGTCGAACTCGTGTGGGGTGATTTCGTTGGAAAAGCTGAAAAACCGCCGCAGCCCGTCCAGGCGCTGCTGCTGTTCGTCAAACCGCTCGGCGATACGGCTGAAACGCTCGCTGGCCAGCAGCTCGAAGCGCTGGCGCAGCTGCTGCTTGTAGAAGGTTTGCGTGGCTAACGCCAGGACGGCCGTCAACAGGCCGCCTACGACCAGGGCAACCAGGGCCACCGCCCAGGCGGACACCGCCTCTGTGCACAGGCCAAGCAACCGCGCACGCACGCCACCCTTTGACATACACCCATCTCGTCACGTCAGCGTCCTGCGGATTATCTTGCCCTGCACTCAGTTATAGCTATTAGCCATTAGCCGTGCAATGTACCTCGTCGCCTCAACGAAGCTGCAGACGCCAGGCGCGATGGATACGGTTATTGCGAGCGAAGTCCGGGTCCAAGGTCTGGGCCGTGATTTCCTCCACCGCGTAACGCGCCATCAGGTGCTCGTCCAGCTGGAACTTGCGGAAGTTGTTGGAGAAATACAGCACGCCACCCGGCGCCAGGCGGGCCATGGCCAGGTCCAGCAACTGCACGTGGTCACGCTGAACGTCGAACACGCCTTCCATGCGCTTGGAGTTGGAGAAGGTAGGCGGGTCGATGAAGATCAGGTCGTAGCTGTCGCGGTTGCCTTCCAGCCAGGCCATCACATCGCCCTGCTCCAGGCGGTTGCGTTCGGAGAAGCCATTGAGCGCCAGGTTGCGCCGCGCCCAGTCCAGGTAGGTTTTCGACAGATCGACGCTGGTGGTGCTGCGCGCGCCGCCCTTGGCCGCATGCACGGTCGCCGTGGCGGTGTAGCAGAACAGGTTGAGGAAGCGCTTGCCGGCTGCTTCGCGCTGGATGCGCATGCGCATCGGGCGATGGTCGAGGAACAGGCCGGTGTCGAGGTAGTCGGTGAGGTTGACCAGCAGCTTGACGCCGCCTTCGTTCACTTCCTGGAAGCGGCCTTCGGTAGCCTGACGCTCGTACTGGCGCGTGCCGCTCTGCCGCTCGCGACGCTTGAGCACCACACGCTGCGGCGAAATGCCCAGGGCCTGCGGGATGGCTGCCAGCGCGTCGAGCAGGCGTGCCTGGGCCTTGTCCGGGTCGACCGAACGTGGCGCGGCGTATTCCTGCACGTGAACCCAGTCCTGGTACAGGTCGACCGCCAGGGCGTATTCGGGCATGTCGGCATCGTACAGGCGGTAGCAATCGACCTGCTCACGGCGGGCCCACTTGCCCAGTTGCCGGAGGTTTTTCTGCAGGCGGTTGGCGAACATCTGCGCCCCTTCCGACAGGCGCGCCGGTTCGCTGGCTGGTGCTGCCTGCTGGCGGGTTTCCGTGCCTTCAGGCTGCGCCTCGCGGCGCTCGCCGGTAACGAACTGGTCGGGCTGCACCTTGAACAACAGTAGCTTGCACGGCAAGGCGCCGTTCCAGAACGCGTACTGCTTGTGGCTGCGAATACCCATGCGCTTGCCCAGCTGCGGCGCGCCGGTGAACACCGCCGCCTCCCAGCCCATGCAGGCCTGGCGCAGGCGCTCGCCAAGGTTCTGGTAGAGATACAGCAGGCTGGCTTCGTCACCCAGGCGCTCGCCATAGGGTGGGTTGCTGATGACCAGGCCTTTCTGGTTCTGGTCCGGGCGCGGCTCGAAGGTGCTGACTTCGCCCTGGTAGATCTTCACCCAGTCACCCAGGCCGGCGCGCTCGACGTTGTTGCGGCCTGGCTGGATCAGCCGCGGGTCGGCTTCGTAACCACGGATCCACAGCGGCGGTTTGGCCAGACCGGCCTGTGCCCGCGCCTGCGCCTCGTCATGCACCTTGCGCCACAACGCCGGTACATGGCCGAGCCAGGCACTGAAGCCCCAGCGTTCACGTTTCAGGTTGGGCGCGATATCTGCGGCGATCATCGCCGCTTCGACCAGGAAGGTACCCACACCGCACATCGGGTCGGCCAGCGCGCCACCTTCGGCGGCAATGCGCGGCCAGCCGGCGCGGATCAGCACCGCCGCCGCCAGGTTTTCCTTCAGCGGCGCGGCGCCTTGCTGCAGGCGGTAGCCACGCTGGTGCAGGCTGTGCCCGGAAAGGTCGAGGGAGAGAATGGCTTCGCCACGGTCCAGGCGCAGGTGCACGCGCACATCAGGGTCGATCTTTTCCACCGACGGGCGCAGGCCTTCGCGGTTGCGCAGCTTGTCGACGATCGCATCCTTGACCTTCAGAGCACCGAAGTGGGTGTTGTCGATACCCGAACCATGGCCGCTGAACTCCACTGCGAGGGTGCCATCGGCCGCCAGGTGATCGGCCCAGTCGACCGCGTGCACGCCGTCGTAGAGGTCGTCGGCGTTCTTCATGGAGAAGCGCTTGAGTACCAGCAGTACCCGGTTGGCCAGGCGTGACCACAGGCACAGGCGGTAGGCGGTTTCCATGTCGGCGGCGCCACGAATGGCCGAGGTGTGCTCGCGCACGTCATCCAGGCCGAGGCCCCGCGCTTCTTCGGCAAGCAGGCCTTCCAGGCCTTTGGGGCAGGTGAGGTAAAGTTCGAAACGGTCCGACATGAGTAATCCAGCGCCTTGGGCTATTTGACTGACGGGGCGACGCATCGCCCCGCGATGTTTGCCCGCACACCTTTCCAGCAGGCGTGCGGGTGGCCTTTCCCGGCACACAAGCGTGCGGTGGAAGGCCGGGCCGCCTGACCGATCTGTGCCTGGCCCAGTGGCAAAGACAGCTTAGATCATCAGGCAGTACGAAAAATTCTGGCGATGCCGGGGCCAGTGTGACCCTTCGTCGCATTTCAAATTATTTCTGTCATCCGCGAGCAACGCTGGCGAAATGACGTCAATGATCGGCAAAGCCTGATCATAGCGGGCTCAACGCTAAACAAGGTTGAGTCGCATTTATTTACTTATCCCCTCACCCTTGGAAAGGTTACGTGCTTATGACAAATCGATCATTCACACCGTGACTCGCATTCGATAGAACTGGTCTCAGGCCGCTTCGCAACGAGGTGGCACTTTCAGCTCGCCACGCCGGCAGCGAGCGCACACCGGCAGAAAGACTCTGCCCGGCCTCGGAGAGGCCGACGGGACATTACAGTCAACAAGTGAGGGCAACACCCTATGAGAAGACTTAAGCGTGATCCGTTGGAAAGAGCATATTCACGTGGCTACCAATATGGGGTCACCGGCAAATCCCGCGAACTTTGCCCCTTCAATCTTCCTTCTGTTCGCCAAGCCTGGATCAACGGCTGGCGTGAAGGTCGCGGTGATAACTGGGACGGAATGACTGGCACCGCTGGCATCCATAGACTCAACGAAAATCACGCCGTTGGCTGAACGAGGACACTGAATTCGATTCACCATGCACGCCCTATCCGGGCGGCGGGCGAAGGCCCAGGGGCCCCTTGATGGGGCCCTTTTTTATGACTTCGAATCCACATCCGCGCTGGCTTCTTCGCGGGCTCGCCCGCGAATGGCCGGCAGATCACCGAGGCATCGCAGCGATAGCGTCCACCGCCTCGCGAATCAGCGCAGGCCCCTTGTAAATGAAGCCGGAGTAGATCTGCACCAGGCTCGCCCCGGCAGCGATCTTCTCGGCGGCATGGCGGCCTTCGGTAATGCCGCCAGCGGCAATGATCGGCAGCTTGCCGCTCAGTTCGCCCGCCAGCACCTTGACGATATGGGTGCTCTTCTCCAGCACCGGCGCGCCCGACAGGCCGCCCGCCTCGCCACCGTACGGCAACCCTTCGACACCTTCACGCCCCAGCGTGGTGTTGGTGGCGATCACCGCATCCATGCCCGACTCCATCAGCGCCGCGGCGACCAGGGCGGTTTCTTCGTCGCTCATGTCCGGGGCAATCTTGATTGCCAGAGGTACGCGCTTGCCATGCGTGCCGGCCAGTTGCTCGCGGCGCTCGGCCAGGGCATCGAGCAACTGCTTGAGCGAATCGCCGAACTGCAGGCTGCGCAGGCCCGGGGTGTTTGGCGAACTGACGTTGACCGTGATGTAACTGGCGTCGGTGTACACCTTGTCCAGGCAGATCAGATAGTCATCGACGGCACGCTCCACCGGGGTGTCGAAATTCTTGCCGATGTTGATGCCCAGCACGCCGTTGTAACGTGCAGCCCGCACCCGGCCGAGCAGGTGATCAACGCCCAGGTTGTTGAAGCCCATGCGGTTGATGATGGCCGTTGCCTCCGGCAGGCGGAACAGGCGTGGCTTGGGGTTGCCCGGCTGCGGGCGCGGGGTGACGGTGCCGATTTCGACGAAGCCGAAGCCCAGCTGGGCGAAACCGTCAATGGCCGCACCGTTCTTGTCCAGGCCGGCCGCCAGGCCCACCGGGTTGGCGAAGTTCAAGCCCATGACCGTGACCGGCAAAGCCGCCGGCTGCTTGCACAGCATGCCGTTGAGGCCAAGACGGCCACCGGCGCCGATCAGGTCCAGGGACAGGTCGTGGGAGGTTTCCGGAGAAAGCTTGAACAGCAGCTGGCGGGCCAGGGTATACATGGGCGGGCAAGGCTCGGGGTGAATGAGGGGGCGATTATAGCCAGCGTGGGGCCGGCATGACAGCAAATCGTGGGGCTGCTGCGCAGCCCATTGCCGGCAAGCCAGTTCCCACAGGTACAACACAAGGGCTGAAAGCTGTGCTGTATCTGTGGGAGCTGGCTTGCCGGCGATGAGGCCAATGCAGGCGACACAAGGCAGTTGCTCCACAGGGATGCTGCCAGATGGCACATCGGTTGCACCGGAAAAGCCCACAGCCTTATCAGTATGGGCGAGGAACCTTGTGAACACTGTACCCCGAGCAACGCCCCTGGCCTGGGTCAACGGCAGTGACGCGCCGGAGAAGCCCTGCCTGAACATCGGCTACATGGCCCTGACCGACTGCGCCTCGGTGGTAGTCGCCGCCACCCAGGGCTTCGCCCAGCAACACGGCCTCACCCTCAACCTCAAGCGCCAGGGCTCCTGGGCCGGGTTGCGCGACAAGCTGGTCAGCGGCGAGCTGGATGCCGCGCACTGCCTGTATGGCCTGGTCTACGCCGTGCACCTGGGCATTGGCGGTGTACCGGCCAGCGCCATGGCCGTGCTCATGGGGCTGAACCAGAACGCCCAGGCCATAAACCTGTCCCCGGCCTTGCAGAGCAAAGGGGTGACCAACCCTGAAGCATTGGCGCGCCTGGTGCACCAGCATGGCGCACGCCTCACCTTCGCCCAGACCTTCCCCACCGGCACTCACGCCATGTGGCTGTATTACTGGCTGGCCAGCCAGGGCATCCACCCACTGCGCGACGTCGACAGCGTGGTGGTGCCACCGGCGCAGATGGCCGCACATATCCAGGCCGGGCGCATCGACGGTTTCTGCGTGGGTGAACCCTGGGCTGCCGATGCCGTGGCCAAGGGCCAGGGCTTCACCTTGGCCACCAGCCAATCGATCTGGCCGGACCACCCGGAAAAGGTCCTGGCCTGCGCCCGCGGCTTTGTCGAGCAATACCCCAACAGCGCCCGCGCGCTGATCAAGGCGGTCCTGGCGGCCAGCCGCTTCATCGAGCAAAGCCCGGAAAACCGCCGCAGCACCGCGCAACTGCTCAGCGGCAGCGCCTACCTGGACACCCCCCAGGCAAGTATCGAACCGCGCCTGCTCGGCAGCTACCACGATGGCCTGGGCAACCACTGGCAAGACCCCCACGCCCTGCGCCTGCACGACCATGGCCGGGCCAACCTGCCGTACCTGTCCGACGGCATGTGGTTCATGACCCAGTTCCGCCGCTGGGGCCTGCTGCGCGATGACCCCGACTACCTCGGCGTAGCCCGCGAGGTCCAGCAACTGGCACTGTATGGCGAGGCGGCCCGAAGCCTCGGCGTGGCCTGCCCCGAGCAGCCGATGCGCAGCAGCCTGCTGATCGATGGCAGCCGCTGGGACGGCAGCGACCCCTACGGTTATGCCCGCAGTTTCAGCCTGCATGCCCTGGGCAACCTGCCCGATGCCCGTGTCGGCGCGTGAGGGGAACCATCCATGTTGCGCATCTTGCTGATCGACGACACCCAGAGCAAACTCGGCCGCCTCAAGGCCGCCTTGAGCGAGGCCGGCTTCGAGGTCATCGAAGCCCCAGGCCTGACCATCGACCTGCCCGCCTGCGTCGAAACGGTGCGCCCGGACGTGGTGCTGATCGATACCGACTCACCGGACCGCGATGTGATGGAACAGGTTGTCCTGGTCAGCCGCGACCAGCCGCGGCCGATCGTGCTGTTCACCGACGAGCACGACCCCGGGGTGATGCGCCAGGCGATCCAGGCAGGGGTCAGCGCCTACATCGTCGAAGGCATCCATGCCGCGCGGCTGCAACCGATCCTGGACGTGGCCATGGCCCGCTTCGAAAGCGACCAGGCACTGAAGGCGCAACTGCTTGCTCGCGACCAGCAACTGGCCGAGCGCAAGCGCATCGAGCAGGCCAAGGGTTTGCTGATGAAGATGAAGGACTGTAACGAAGAAGAGGCCTACACCCTGATGCGCCGCCAGGCCATGAGCCGGCAGCAGAAACTTATCCAGGTGGCCGAACAGATCATTGCCATGCACGAGATGCTGGGCTAGCAACCTCCTTCACGCGCTCCTACAAGGGGACTGCAACTTCTCAGAGTTGGCCCATCTCTTGCTGAACGAATATCACCGGTAGCCAACGGCGGTTGCCAACTTGATCCCGACAAAGACGTCGCTCTCCCCTCCACCTGCGTGGAGCGGGTAGCGGCGTCTTTTTCGTTCCGTTGCATTGCCGAGTGAGGTGTTCGATGAGTACCAGCTTCTGGAAATCCGGGCATGTGCCCACGCTGTTCGCCGCGTTCCTGTACTTCGACCTCAGCTTCATGGTCTGGTACCTGCTTGGCCCACTGGCGGTGCAGATTGCCGCCGATCTGCAGCTGAGTGCACAACAACGGGGCCTGATGGTGGCCACGCCGATCCTGGCCGGGGCGATCTTGCGCTTTGCCATGGGCGTGCTGGTCGACCGCCTGTCGCCCAAGACCGCCGGGCTAATCGGCCAGGTGGTGGTCATCGTCGCCCTCGCCGCTGCCTGGCACCTGGGCGTGCACAGCTATGAACAAGCGCTGCTGCTGGGCGTGTTCCTCGGCTTTGCCGGCGCTTCGTTCGCCGTGTCACTGCCGCTGGCCTCGCAGTGGTACCCGCCACAGCACCAAGGCAAAGCCATGGGCATTGCCGGTGCCGGCAACTCCGGCACGGTGTTCGCCGCCCTGCTGGCCCCGGCGCTGGCTGCGGGCTTTGGCTGGAACAATGTGTTCGGCTTCGCGCTGGTCCCGCTGTCGCTGGCCCTGTTGGTGTTCGCCCTGCTGGCACGCAATGCTCCGCAGCGGCCCAAGCCAAAAGCGATGGCCGACTACCTCAAGGCCCTGGGTGACCGTGACAGCTGGTGGTTCATGTTCTTCTACAGCGTCACCTTCGGCGGCTTCATCGGCCTTGCCAGCGCCCTGCCCGGCTACTTCAGCGACCAGTATGGCCTGAGCCCGGTCACGGCTGGCTACTACACCGCTGCCTGCGTGTTCGCCGGTAGCCTGATGCGCCCGCTCGGCGGCGCGCTGGCCGACCGCTTCGGCGGCATCCGCACCCTGCTGGGCATGTACAGCGTGGCGGCCATCTGCATCGCAGCAGTCGGCTTCAATCTGCCCAGCGCTGCCGCCGCACTGGCCCTGTTCGTCAGCGCCATGCTCGGCCTCGGGGCCGGCAATGGCGCGGTGTTCCAGCTGGTACCGCAACGCTTCCGCCAGGAGATCGGCGTGATGACCGGGCTGATCGGCATGGCCGGCGGCATTGGAGGCTTCCTGCTGGCCGCCGGGCTGGGAACCATCAAGCAGTACACCGGTGACTACCAGCTGGGGCTGTGGCTGTTCGCCAGCCTGGGCTTGCTGGCCTGGTTCGGCCTGCACGGCGTTAAACAGCGCTGGCGCACCACCTGGGGCTCGGCTGCGGTTACCGCGGCACGGGTCTGAGGTTACAGCCATGAGCCTGCAACTGAACTTTGCCCAGGCCAGCGCCACCGGGCCGCGCGAGGAAAACCAGGACGCCCTGCGCCTGGTTACCCCGGCGCCGGAGCTGGCCGCCAGCAAAGGCTACCTGTTCGCCCTCGCCGACGGCGTCAGCCAATGTGCCGATGGCGGCCTGGCAGCCCGTGCCAGCCTGCAGGCGCTGGCCCTGGACTACTATGCCACTCCCGCGACCTGGAGCGTGGCCCAGGCCCTCGACCGCCTGCTGCTGGCGCAGAACCGCTGGTTGCGTGCCCAAGGCAGTGGCCAGCCACTGCTGACCACTCTCAGCGCGCTGGTGCTGCGTGGCCGGCGCTTTACCCTGGCCCACGTGGGTGATTGCCGCGTGTACCGCTGGCACGCTGGGCGCCTGCAATGCCTGAGCGAAGACCACGTATGGGACCAGCCCGGCATGCAGCATGTGCTGAAGCGCGCGCTGGGGCTGGACCAGCACCTGCTGGTGGATTATCTGGAAGGTGAGCTGCAGCCAGGCGAGAGCTTCCTGCTGTTGAGCGATGGCGTATGGGCCAGCCTGGGCGACCAGCACATCCAGGCGGTGCTGCGCGAGCAACCTGACCTGCAACTGGCCGTCGACACCCTGGTCGCCAGCGCGCACCTGAACGGCAGCCAGGACAACGCCAGTGCCTTGCTGGTGCAGGTCGAGCAACTGGGCACGGCCAACCTGGGCGATACCTTGGCGCAACTGCAGCAATGGCCAGTGCCCGGCCCGCTGCGTGAAGGCCAGGTAATCGATGGCTGGCAAGCCGAAAAGCTGCTTTCGCACAGCCGCCAGTCGTTGCTGTACCGGGTGCGCGATGGCCAGGGCCGAGCCTGGCTGCTGAAGACCCTGCCCACCGCACGCGAGCAGGAGCCCGGCGCGGCGCAAGGGCTGTTGCTGGAAGAATGGTTCCTGCGCCGGGTCGCTGGCCGGCACTTCCCCGAGCTGCACACCGCCGGCCAGCGCCAGCACCTGTACTACGTGATGCGCGAATACCCCGGCCAGAGCCTGGCAGCGCTGCTGGCCGAGCACGGCCCGCTACCCATGTCGCAGTGGCTGGAGATGGCCCGGCAGCTGCTGCAGGCGGTCGGCGTACTGCACCGGCGCAACCTGCTGCACCGCGACATCAAGCCAGAGAACCTGCACCTGGGCAGCGATGGCCAACTGCGCCTGCTGGACTTTGGCCTGGCCTACTGCCCAGGCCTGTCGGAAGACCCACTGCACGAGTTGCCGGGCACGCCGTCATACATTGCCCCGGAAGCGTTCGACGGCCAACCGCCCAGCCCACGCCAGGACCTTTATGCAGTAGGCGTGACGCTGTACCACCTGCTGACCGGGCATTACCCCTACGGCGAAGTGGAGGCCTTCCAGCGCCCGCGCTTCGGCCAGCCGGTCAACGCCGCGCGCTACCGTCCCGACCTGCCGGAATGGCTGCAGCACAACCTGCAGCAGGCACTGGCAGCCGAGCCGGCGCAGCGCTTCGAAACCGCCGAACACTGGTTGCTGCTGCTCGAGCGTGGCGACCGCCAGGAGCTGCCCAGCCGGCCACGGCCGCTGCTGGAGCGCGAACCGTTGAAGGTCTGGCGCACCCTGGCCCTGCTGTCCTTGCTGTTCAACCTGATATTGCTGCTCACCCTGCTCAAGGGCTGAACGCACCCTGCCGATGAGGAAACCCTGATGAATGCGAAAGTCTGGCTGGTTGGTGCTGGCCCTGGTGACCCCGAGCTGCTCACCCTCAAGGCCGTGCGCGCCATGCAGCAAGCCGCTGTGGTGATGATCGATGACCTGGTCAACCCGGCGGTGCTGGAGCATTGCCCACAGGCTCGGGTGATTGCCGTGGGCAAGCGCGGCGGCTGCCGCTCCACGCCGCAGGCCTTCATCCAGCGCCTGATGCTGCGCCATGCGCGGCAAGGACGCTGCGTGGTGCGGCTCAAGGGCGGCGACCCGTGCATCTTCGGCCGTGGTGGTGAAGAGGCGCTGTGGCTGCAAAGGCATGGCATCGAGGTGGAAGTGGTCAACGGCATCACCGCCGGCCTGGCTGGCGCCACGCAATGCGGTATTTCCCTGACCTCACGAGGTGTGAGCCGGGGCGTGACACTGGTGACGGCACATACCCAGGACGACAGCGAACTGAACTGGGCGGCCTTGGCCCAGGGCGGGACGACGCTGGTGGTGTACATGGGCGTGGCCAGGCTGGAGCAGGTACGCCAAGGGTTGCTCGACGGGGGCATGGCACCGGCGACGCCAGTGGCGATGATCGAAAATGCCTCGTTGCCGCAGCAGCGGGAGTGCAGGAGCGATGTGCGGGGGATGGTCGAGGATGCGCGGGGGTTTGGCTTGCGTAGTCCGGCGATATTGGTGATTGGGGAGGTGGTTGGGGAACAGGGGGAGCAGGATCTTGTGGCAATTGCCGGATGATGCGCTGCCTGCGCCGGCCTTTGTGGGAGCGGCCTTGTG
>MTEU01005445.1_pt2 | contig 12579 bp, 8 predicted proteins | sample 1042701 | NCBI WGS metagenome assembly MTEU01 (sample SAMN06185813, study PRJNA358809) | soil metagenome | isolation source: naturally attenuated soil | place: India | collected 2015-05-23
ACAGCATGGCGCTGGTTTCGACCTTGCCGCCAGCAGGCACGCTGATGGCCGGGCCGGTGTAGCCGATGATGTAGTTGCCCTGGCTGTCCTTGCGGGTCTGGACAACGTTGTTGTCCGACTTGGCCGGAATCCAGGCGGTCACGAAGTAGTGCTGCAGCCAGGCAACCCAGCCGCCGGACACATTTTCTTTCAAACTACCTTTGTCGATGTCCTTCATCGAGACCTTTTTGTAAGGCTCAGAAGCAGTCCACAGGGCAGCGCCCAGGTAGGTGGCGGTACCGGTGGCGGTGCTCGAAGACGGATCGGAGCTGGCGTCACGCTTGAGCTGGGCAAACATGTTGCCGCTCCAAGCCTGGCCGCTCTGGTTGTCGATCAGGTAGCTGACGGTCAGGTCATATTCGCCGCGCTTAAAGGTGAAGCGCTTGATGTAGTTGACGCCGTTGTCGCTGAACTTCAGGTCGACCACCAGTTGTTCCTGGCCATCGGTCAGCTGGTAACCCTTCTTGTCGGTAGCGTATAGAGGGCGACCGGCAGGACGGGCATCCGGACCGTTTACGCCGGTCAGGCCGCTTTGTGCCAGGTAGACACGCTCGCCACCGTTGTCGAACAGCTGGAACGGAATGTCCGGGTGATCCTGGCGACGTGGGTATTGCGGCAGGTTCAGCTGGACGATGTCACCGCCAACCGGATCGATAGCCAGCTCCAGGACATCGGTCTTGACCCGGATCAGGTCCTTGCTGACCGCAACCGGTGCCAGTTCGGCTGCGCTGGTTTCGGCGTTGGCGCTTGGCACATCGGCGCTGGCGCCGGCATTACCGGCCGGTACGCCATCCGGCAAACCCGGGGCAACGGTGCTGGCAGCAGTATTCTGAGTCGGCAGGGCAGCCTGGCCGTAGTCCTGGTTCCACTTGAGGACCATGACGTAGGACACGATTGCCAGGGCGACGATCAGGATCGTGCGTTTAATATCCATGATTACTCGGCTATCGAAGAAGTTCGGGAGGAAGGAGCGGGAGGAACGGGATCGAAACCGCCGTCGTTCCACGGATGACAACGCCCCAGGCGACGAACGGCTAGCCACCCACCACGCCAGAGGCCGTGGTTTTCGATGGCTTCATAGGCATAACAGGAGCAACTGGGGAAGAAACGACAGTGGTTGGCCATCAGAGGACTAATGGCGTAACGGTAAAACTGGATCGGAACGAGCGCCAGTTTACGCATCTTGGCTGTCTACCCCTGCGGAATTGGCGGTCACTGCTGGAGTGGGCCGGCTGCGCGCCAGGCGTTTCCAGAGTTTGCCAAAGTGTTGGTGCAATTCCGGGTTTTCTATCTCACCCAATCCCTTGCGCGCGACGATCACAATGTCCAAACCGGCAAGCAAATGCTGGTTCAGGCGAAAGGAATCGCGCATCAAGCGCTTGAGGCGGTTGCGTTGAACGGCGAGCTTGACGCTCTTCTTGCCGATCACCAGGCCTAGGCGTGGGTGATCGAGGCCGTTCTCGCGAGCAAGGATCAGCAGGTTTTTCCCTGGAACCTTGCCGGTTGGGGAGTCGAAGACCGCTTTGAAATGTCGGGGTGTAAGCAGTCGCTTTTCCCGACTGAAGTCCTGACTCACCACCTGTGCCGAAAAATCAAATGGCCAGACGCTTACGGCCTTTGGCACGACGACGCGACAGAACAGCGCGGCCGTTCTTGGTAGCCATACGGGCACGGAAGCCGTGGGTGCGCGCGCGCTTGATGGTGCTTGGTTGGAAAGTACGTTTCATGGCGTGTTACCTGGTTTGTCGACGACGGGCCGGGATGGCCCCCTTTTTAAGAGACCGGCGATTCTAGAGAAAGCAAGCCCGTAGGTCAATTTCCAACCAGTCTTTCCATATAGAGCACGTGATGGACGGTGCGTGCCTGCCCTCCCCCAGGGGGTGCTTGATCGGACACACGAATTGGGGACAACATGAAAAAAAAGAAGAGACATATAAAAAGCTTTTCTGAAGAATCTATAAATCTTAAGTGGATAACCTTCTGTGGATAACCTGATTTAGGCCAGAAAATACGGGCTGTACAGAGTTTTACAACTGTGTTCTCAACCGGTGCTGCGCTTGTTTTCTTCGTGCGCAGAAGCTGTGGATTAAAAGGCTACTTACCCACAGGTGAGTTATCAACAGGCCTGACCTCAGGGTTGTGCATAGCGCTCATGACTACTTATCCACAGGGCTTATTCACAGTGCGATGAAGCTGTTTTGGTCGATAAATGGCTGTTTTGTCATGGTTCCTAACGTGTCCACATGTGGATAACTGAACGCTCGACCGGTACAATGGCGGTTTGTTTTTGCCTCATCCGGCTTTCAAACTCAGGGGATATCCGTGTCAGTGGAACTTTGGCAGCAGTGCGTGGAGCTTCTGCGCGATGAACTGCCTGCCCAGCAATTCAACACCTGGATCCGTCCGCTACAGGTCGAAGCCGAAGGCGACGAGTTGCGCGTCTATGCGCCTAACCGTTTCGTTCTCGATTGGGTCAATGAAAAGTACCTTGGTCGTTTGCTCGAGCTGTTGGGCGAAAACGGCAGCGGCATTGCGCCTGCCCTTTCCTTGTTGATCGGCAGCCGTCGCAGCTCTGCGCCACGTGCCGCACCCAACGCGCCAGTAAGTGCTGCGGTGGCCGCCTCGCTGGCCCAGAGCCAGACACCGAAGGCAGTGCCGGCAGCGGTCGAACCCGTCGCCGTCGCGGCGGCCGAGCCTGTGCTTGTCGATGAACTGGCCGAGCCATCCTCGCGTGATAGCTTCGATGCCATGGCCGAACCGGCTTCTGCGTCGGCTGGCAGTGCACGGACCGAACAGCGCACCGTGCAGGTTGAAGGTGCGCTCAAGCACACCAGTTACCTGAACCGCACCTTCACGTTCGATACCTTCGTCGAAGGTAAGTCGAACCAGCTGGCGCGCGCGGCTGCCTGGCAGGTGGCAGACAACCCCAAGCATGGCTATAACCCGCTCTTCCTTTATGGTGGTGTGGGCCTGGGTAAAACCCACCTCATGCATGCTGTGGGTAACCACCTGCTGAAGAAGAACCCGAATGCCAAGGTCGTGTACCTGCATTCGGAGCGCTTCGTCGCGGACATGGTCAAGGCGCTGCAACTCAATGCCATCAACGAATTCAAGCGTTTCTACCGCTCGGTGGATGCGCTGCTGATCGACGACATCCAGTTCTTTGCCCGTAAAGAGCGCTCGCAGGAAGAGTTTTTCCACACCTTCAACGCCCTGCTCGAGGGTGGCCAGCAGGTGATCCTTACCTCTGATCGCTACCCAAAGGAAATCGAAGGCCTGGAAGAGCGCTTGAAGTCGCGCTTTGGTTGGGGTCTGACGGTGGCCGTCGAGCCGCCAGAGCTGGAAACCCGCGTGGCGATCCTCATGAAGAAGGCCGACCAAGCCAAGGTCGAACTACCGCATGACGCGGCCTTCTTCATTGCCCAGCGTATCCGCTCCAACGTCCGTGAACTGGAAGGTGCATTGAAGCGGGTGATCGCCCACTCGCACTTCATGGGCCGCGACATCACTATCGAACTGATTCGTGAGTCGCTCAAGGATCTGCTGGCGCTGCAGGACAAGCTGGTTAGTGTGGATAACATTCAGCGTACCGTCGCCGAGTACTACAAGATCAAGATCTCCGATCTGTTGTCCAAGCGTCGTTCGCGTTCCGTGGCGCGTCCACGACAGGTGGCCATGGCCCTGTCCAAGGAACTGACCAACCACAGTCTGCCGGAAATCGGCGACATGTTCGGTGGTCGGGACCATACGACCGTGCTACACGCCTGCCGCAAGATCAACGAACTGAAGGAATCCGACGCGGACATCCGCGAGGACTACAAGAACCTGCTGCGGACGCTGACGACCTGATGGCCGTCTGCGCAGCTAATTGAAGGCAAGGGACTAGACCATGCATTTCACCATTCAACGCGAAGCCCTGTTGAAACCCCTGCAACTGGTCGCCGGTGTCGTCGAGCGCCGCCAGACCTTGCCGGTCCTGTCCAACGTATTGCTGGTCGTGCAAGGCCAGCAACTGTCGTTGACTGGTACCGACCTGGAAGTCGAACTGGTAGGCCGCGTGCAACTGGAAGAGCCGGCCGAGCCTGGCGAAATCACTGTTCCGGCACGCAAGCTGATGGACATTTGCAAAAGCCTGCCGAACGACGCCCTGATCGATATCAAGGTCGACGAGCAGAAACTGTTGGTCAAGGCCGGCCGCAGCCGTTTTACCCTGTCGACCCTGCCAGCCAATGACTTCCCGACAGTGGAAGAAGGCCCGGGCTCGCTGACCTGTAACCTGGAACAAAGCAAGCTGCGCCGCCTGATCGAGCGGACCAGTTTCGCCATGGCCCAGCAGGATGTGCGCTACTACCTCAACGGCATGCTGCTGGAGGTTTCCCGCAACACCCTGCGAGCTGTGTCCACCGACGGTCACCGTCTGGCGCTGTGCTCCATGGGCGCACCGATCGAGCAGGATGATCGCCACCAGGTCATCGTGCCACGCAAAGGTATCCTTGAACTGGCACGCCTGCTGACCGACCCGGAAGGCATGGTCAGCATCGTTCTGGGCCAGCACCACATTCGCGCCACCACCGGTGAATTCACCTTCACTTCCAAGCTGGTCGACGGTAAGTTCCCAGACTACGAGCGCGTACTGCCCAAGGGCGGTGACAAGCTGGTGGTCGGCGACCGTCAGGCGCTGCGTGAAGCTTTTAGCCGTACTGCGATTCTTTCCAACGAAAAGTACCGCGGTATCCGCCTGCAACTGGCTGCTGGCCAACTGAAGATCCAGGCCAACAACCCTGAGCAGGAAGAAGCAGAAGAAGAAATCAGCGTGGACTACGAAGGTAGCTCACTGGAAATCGGCTTCAACGTCAGCTACCTGCTGGACGTCCTGGGCGTAATGACTACCGAGCAAGTTCGTCTGATCCTGTCCGACTCCAACAGCAGTGCCCTGCTGCAGGAAGCTGGCAATGACGATTCTTCCTACGTTGTCATGCCGATGCGTCTGTAACCCGTAGCAGGCGAAATGTCTCTTCGACGTATCATGGTCACCGCGGTGCGCAATTTGCACCCGGTGACACTCTCACCGTCCCCCCGCATCAACATCCTTTACGGCGCCAACGGCAGCGGCAAAACCAGCGTGCTTGAGGCCGTGCACCTGCTCGGGCTGGCGCGCTCGTTCCGCAGCACCCGCCTGAACCCGGTTATCCAGTATGAACAACCGGCCTGTACCGTGTTCGGTGAAGTGCAATTGGCTGAGGGTGGCAGCAGTAACCTGGGGGTTTCCCGGGAGCGGCAGGGAGAATTCACTATTCGCATCGATGGGCAGAATGCGCGGAGTGCGGCGCAACTGGCTGAGTTGCTACCGCTTCAGCTCATCAATCCGGACAGTTTCCGCTTGTTGGAAGGCGCTCCGAAAATACGCCGCCAGTTTCTAGATTGGGGAGTGTTCCACGTGGAACCTCGTTTTCTGCCAGCCTGGCAACGGCTACAGAAGGCACTGCGGCAGCGGAACTCATGGTTGCGGCATGGTACACTTGACCCAGCTTCGCAAGCCGCCTGGGACCGGGAATTGTGCCTGGCCAGTGCGGAAATAGATGAATACCGTCGCAACTACATCAAGGCCTTGAAGCCCGTCTTCGAGCGAACCCTGAGCGAACTGGTCGAGCTGGACGGGTTGACCCTTAGCTACTACCGAGGCTGGGACAAGGACCGGGAACTGCAAGAAGTACTTGGTTCCTCTCTCCTTCGCGATCAGCAGATGGGCCACACCCAGGCCGGTCCGCAGCGTGCTGATCTGCGTCTTCGTCTGGCTGCCAACAACGCAGCCGACATCCTGTCGCGTGGTCAGCAAAAGCTGGTGGTGTGCGCATTGCGCATTGCCCAAGGCCATCTCGTTAGTCAGGCTCGCCGCGGTCACTGTATTTATCTCGTGGATGACTTGCCGTCCGAACTGGACGACCAGCATCGCCGCGCGCTGTGTCGCTTGCTTGAAGAATTACGCTGCCAGGTGTTCATCACCTGTGTAGATCACGAATTACTGAGGGAAGGCTGGCAGACGGAAACGCCAGTTGCTTTGTTCCACGTGGAACAAGGCCGTATCACCCAGACCCACGACCATCGGGAGTGAATGCATGAGCGAAAATCAAACGTACGACTCCTCCAGCATCAAAGTGCTGAAAGGTTTGGATGCCGTGCGCAAGCGCCCCGGCATGTACATTGGCGACACCGATGATGGTAGCGGCCTGCACCACATGGTCTTCGAGGTGGTCGACAACTCGATCGACGAAGCCCTCGCCGGTCACTGCGATGACATCACCGTCATCATCCACCCGGACGAGTCCATCAGTGTGCGCGACAACGGTCGCGGCATTCCGGTCGACGTGCATAAAGAAGAAGGCGTTTCCGCAGCAGAGGTCATCATGACTGTGCTGCACGCTGGCGGTAAGTTCGACGACAACTCCTACAAGGTATCCGGCGGGCTGCACGGCGTAGGTGTCTCTGTTGTAAACGCCCTGTCAGAAAAACTGGTACTGACCGTTCGCCGTAGCGGCAAAATCTGGGAACAGACCTACGTTCACGGTGTTCCACAGGCGCCGATGGCGGTTGTCGGTGACAGCGAAACCACCGGTACCCACATCCACTTCAAGCCTTCGGCTGAAACCTTCAAGAACATTCACTTCAGCTGGGACATCCTGGCCAAGCGTATCCGAGAGCTGTCGTTCCTCAACTCCGGCGTTGGCATTCTGCTGAAGGATGAACGTAGTGGGAAGGAAGAGTTCTTCAAGTACGAAGGCGGTCTGCGCGCGTTCGTCGAATACCTGAACACCAACAAGACGCCGGTCAACTCCCAGGTATTCCACTTCAACGTCCAGCGTGACGATGGCGTGGGTGTTGAAGTCGCCCTGCAGTGGAACGACAGCTTCAATGAAAACCTGTTGTGTTTCACCAACAACATTCCGCAGCGTGATGGCGGTACTCACTTGGTGGGCTTCCGTTCCTCGTTGACCCGTAGCCTGAACAGCTACATCGAACAGGAAGGCCTGGCCAAGAAGAACAAAGTGGCGACCACTGGCGACGACGCCCGCGAAGGCCTGACCGCGATTATCTCGGTTAAAGTACCGGACCCTAAGTTCAGCTCGCAGACCAAGGACAAGCTGGTCTCCTCGGAGGTAAAAACCGCCGTGGAGCAGGAGATGAACAAGTACTTCGCCGACTTCCTGCTGGAGAACCCGAACGAGGCCAAGGCCGTCGTTGGCAAGATGATCGACGCTGCCCGAGCCCGTGAAGCGGCACGTAAAGCTCGTGAAATGACTCGCCGTAAAGGCGCGCTGGATATTGCCGGCCTGCCAGGAAAACTGGCCGACTGCCAGGAAAAGGACCCTGCCCTTTCCGAACTGTACCTGGTGGAGGGCGACTCCGCGGGTGGCTCGGCGAAGCAAGGCCGCAACCGTCGTACCCAGGCAATCCTGCCGTTGAAGGGTAAAATCCTCAACGTCGAGAAAGCGCGCTTCGACAAGATGATCTCTTCCCAGGAAGTGGGCACGCTGATCACTGCACTGGGCTGCGGTATCGGCCGTGAAGAGTACAACATCGACAAGCTGCGTTATCACAACATCATCATCATGACCGATGCTGACGTTGACGGTTCGCACATCCGTACCCTGCTGCTGACCTTCTTCTTCCGGCAGCTGCCGGAGCTGGTCGAGCGCGGCTACATCTACATTGCCCAGCCACCGCTATACAAGGTGAAGAAAGGCAAGCAGGAGCAGTACATCAAGGACGACGAGGCCATGGAAGAGTACATGACCCAGTCGGCCCTGGAAGATGCCAGCCTGCACCTGGACGAGTCGGCACCAGCGGTTTCCGGCGTGCAGCTGGAAGCATTGGTGAATGAATTCCGTAGTGTCATGAAGACCCTCAAGCGTCTGTCGCGCTTGTATCCAGAAGAGCTGACCGAGCATTTCATCTACCTGCCGGAGGTGAGCCTGGAACAGCTGGGTGACCACGCTGTGATGCAAGCCTGGCTGGCCCAGTTCCAGGAACGTCTGAACAACAGCCAGAAGTCCGGCCTGGTTTATAAAGCCAGCCTGCGCGAAGACAAAGAACGAAACGTATGGTTGCCAGAAGTGGAGATCACTTCCCATGGCCTGGCCAGCTACGTCACCTTCAACCGGGACTTCTTCGGCAGCAATGACTACCGTACCGTAGTCAACATTGGTGCCAAGCTGTCCAGCTTGTTGGGCGAAGGTGCTTACGTACAGCGCGGTGAGCGCCGCAAGGCAATCGTCGAGTTCAAGGAAGGCCTGGATTGGCTGATGAACGAGACCACCAAGCGGCACACCATCCAGCGCTACAAAGGGTTGGGTGAGATGAACCCGGACCAGCTGTGGGAGACCACCATGGACCCGACCGTCCGCCGTATGCTCAAGGTCACTATTGAGGATGCGATCGCTGCCGACCAGATCTTCAACACCCTGATGGGTGATGCGGTCGAGCCGCGTCGTGACTTCATCGAAAGCAACGCGCTGTCGGTATCGAACCTGGACTTCTGATTCGCTGTAGGTTCACAGAAAAGCTGCACGTTTTCACAAATAGATGACCGGCCGGGCCCAAATCTTGGTCTCCGTCGGTCACCATCAAGCCCGCATTAGCGGGCTTTTTTTTGCTTCCAATTCCTGTGGGCACCCTGCCCCCCCAACGGCTGGTCTGAGGCTGGCCGCCTGCGTATGGATGGTGGGAAGGAAGATCAGGCCGAAGGGCTCGGTGGATGAATCTGTAAGGGAGTAGCGAATCGAGCAAGTCTTTAATAGTGCACCGGGATACAAGCAGATTAATTAAATCTGCCTGTATTAATTTAATACATAACAAGAAACTGTAAGAAACACCAAATTGGCTAGTTGGATTAAATGTAGATTTCAACGGAGTGTTGGAATAAGATCTATGACCACATTTTGTAGCTTCCAGATCGGATATATACGCGAATCAGACAGTTGAAGAAAAAACCTAAGATCAAATAGAAACTGCTGGTGCGCTGACAAGCATCTTGCTTAGAAAGAAAGAGATCAAGGCGATCTCCGGAAATTCTGATTAGTCATTAAATTCAGACCATTCCAGCAGAAAGTGGAGGCCCAAATGTAGAAAAACGCGACCAAAACCGAGAGGTTCTGACCGCGCTTAGCGAAGCGGACTTGCGATGTGAGAAACCGCAATGTCTGCTTTTTCGAAGCCCCTGTCAATCCTCTCCCATCTTTTCGACCTTAGCGAGGCTACTCGACGGCACAGTGTTGCCTGTCGAAAGGCCTCACTTCGCCTGCCCTGCGCCTTGATTTTTTGGCGCAGCGACGGCGCTCGTTTCGAGATTTTCGGAGGTGTTTCATGACAGTACGAAAGGTGGTCACGCGTCGGTCTAACCACTACCGCGGCTACTTCCCATCGCTCAAAAATAAACTGCCTGTGCCCTGGGAGTCCCAGCTCGAAGGCGCGTTTTATCGGCTTCTTGAGCTGTCTCCTGCGGTCATCGGCTACGTCCCGCAGCCCAGTGAGGAGCGTATTCCATCGCTCCAGGGCTATTTCAAATACTACCCGGACGTACAGGTTTTCCTCGCGGATGGGCGCGAGTGGTGGTTTGAAGTGAAACCTCACGAACGACTGAAGATAGCCAGTGTCAGGCAGCGACTGGATGCCGCTGAGCGCTACTTCAACGCCACCGCTCGTAACTTTTCGGTGGTCACTGAAAGGTTAATTGAAGCTGAGCCCCTGGCTACCAATCTTCGAAGGCTGATGTATCACCGGCGCGGTCCAGAGCTTTCGCATCAGGCGTTGGAGGAGGTAATGGTGGTCTTCAACAAATGGCCGCCTATGACCGTTGCAGATTTGCTCTGCGTGGTTGGTGAGAGGAAAGCCTGGCGCTTGTTAGGCCTTGGGGTGGTGGGCATTGACCTTGATAGGTCAATTGACACTGACTCCCCGGTCTTCCTGCAGGGGGGGCACCGTCATGCAAACCTTTTCCCTTAGGGTGAAATTGGTCGTCATCGTTCGTGGCGTACTGATGGTGCTTGAGAAGAGGCTTATCGACCGGAAGCTGCTCTTCTTCGATGAGCTTGGTGAGCCCACGAAGCTATCCGAGAAGGAATTCTATGAGGCCTACGAGAAGCGCGAGATCGAGATCTCCGCTGATCAGCCTTATCTCGGGAAGGTTCCGTATGTACGGAACATCCCTCCAGACATCTCATGCTTCCCCAAAAAACATGGGGATGAAGCATTGCGCCGACGCAAGTATCTGGACGACTTAACTAAGCGCGGTAAATACAAGCTGCCGAGTGACGAAGACATGATCAAGACACTTAGAGATATCGCCAAAAAGATTGGGGATGCATGCGCACCCTCGGTTTCCACCATTCGACGCTGGGCCTCTAAATACATTGGCCAGAACGTAGTAAAGCTCATCCCTCAGCATGCCAAAAAGGGCCGGGCTCCCGCGATCAAGGGTGAGCTTGAAGCAATTCTTGAAGGGGTGATCAATGAGACCTACCTGCAAGACACGATTCCTGCGGTCAGCGTGGTCGTTTCAGAGTTCGAGGATCAGATTAAACAGAGGAACAAAAGTCGTTTGCCCTCGGATCAGCTCAAGATCCCAAGCGGAATGACTGTCCGAAGGTACATCGCCAAGCTGGATCCGTACCTTGTGGATAAGGAGAGGCTTGGAAAATACGCAGCAGACAAAAAGCACCGCGTTGCGGCGGGTGTCCTACGTGTCCATGAGATTCTGGAACGGTGGGAGATTGATCACACGCTATTGGACGTACAGCTTGTGGATGAAACCTCGGGGTTGTGTATTGGGCGCCCCTATCTGACGATCGTCCTGGACCGCTTCTCTCGTATGGTGATGGGATATCTGCTTCACCTGTCGGCGCCAAATACGGAAACCGTGCTTCGTGTGATCGAACGCTCAATCCGTCCAAAGGCTGAACTGCTGAAGCGTTTTCCTAAAGTGAGAAATGAATGGTGGGCACGTGGGCTGCCGGCTCGCATCGTCCCAGACAACGCGGCGGAATTTCACGCGGGTGATCTCATCATGGGGTTCAACGAGTTGGGTATCGAGATCATGTATCCCGCGTCCAGGGCCCCTCAAAGGAAAGGTGCCGTCGAACGCTTTTTCAGCACACAGAACCTGGGGCTTATCCACAACCTCCCGGGTACCACCTTCTCGAATATCCAGCAGCGTGGCGATTACGACTCGGAAAAGAATGCATGCTTCACGCTCGCTCAATTGGAAGCGGTGGTAGTGAAATGGATCGTCGATGGTTACCACCAGACTCCTCATCGGGGGCTGTCCAACAGGACACCGGCTCAAGTCTGGGGGACTAGCGAAGCGAACCATGTCATCAGCCTTCCCGTCGACCTGGATTCGTTGGAGTGCATTCTGGCCAAGCGGGCCTCGGTGAAGGTTCACCATTACGGCATCGAGGTTGCCAAAGTGGGCTACCACTCTACGGAACTTGCTGAGCTCCGTATGCGTTTGGCAGACGGAGAAAAGGTAAACGTCCGCTATCGAGACGAAGCCGGGCACGTTTGGGTTCACGACCGCTTCAGAAACTTGTTCTTCAAAGTGCCCGCCAAAGATGAGCGAATGGCCGGTAAGAGCAGGGAGGTGTGGAAGGCTGCCGAGAAAGCGCTTCGAGAAAAATACAATGAGCAGCCTAGCTTCGAGGCTACGCACAGGTGCTACCAGGAAATTATGGAGGATGCAGACGAGGCCCGCCGTTCGCAGACGCTCAGAAAACGGCGCGCAGCTGCCATAGCGAAAATTGACAAGGAGGGTCGAGTGACCGAAAACACGCCTCCACCCAAGGTACTCGCTGAAGTGGAATGGACTGGTGACTCTATTCCTAACATTCCGCCAGCAGCCTTCAAGGTTTCGGTTCGTCGCCCTGCTGGGAGTTCTAAGCCATGAACGCCATCGATCTTTATGAGTGCTATGAGCATGGTGAATACAGCTTTACGCTCCGCGATCGTTTTATTCACAGCCCTCAAGTCGAGCGAGCGTTGACGCGACTAGGCGATATCCACGGCGATAGTCGGCGTACCAGAGCAAGTAAAGGGTTGCTGATCCAAGGTCCAAGCGGTGTGGGCAAGAGCACATTGGTCAAGGAGTACATTCGGTCACTGGAGGAATCGGAGAGCCATGACCCACAGAAGCGGGCAGTTCTGTTCGTTGAGATGCCTTCGTCACCTACGAAGAAGAACCTGGCAGCAGCCATTTTGGCGGAGTTGAAGGACCCCTTCGCTGAGGCACGAGGACATTCGGCTGAGGTTAAATTTGCACGTGTAGTCCTGCTGCTGAAGAACCTTGGCGTGGAGATGTTGGTCCTCGATGAGGCGCAGCATCTGGTCGATTATCGTCGTAACGGTGCGTATGAGGCAGCAGACTGGATCAAGAGTCTGATGAATGAAACCAGTATCGCTTTTGTTCTGATTGGGCTGAAGCGCACCGAAAATCTCCTGCTAGCAAACGAGCAACTGCGACGCAGGTTTTCGGCCACGGTGGCATTCGAT
>MTEU01001673.1_pt1 | contig 12559 bp, 8 predicted proteins | sample 1042701 | NCBI WGS metagenome assembly MTEU01 (sample SAMN06185813, study PRJNA358809) | soil metagenome | isolation source: naturally attenuated soil | place: India | collected 2015-05-23
AATGGGTTTGTTCATTTTCAGCTCCTTGCCGAATCCGGCGACATCAGGCCGGCGCGCTGCTGCGCGCCGGCCGCAGCTTCAGGCGTGTTCAAGAACCCTGCCAAGGCGCTCCTGGCGGGCAGCGATCAACCGTTGGGTAGCCTCGTAGGATACTTTGGTCACTTCGGAGTAGGTTATGGTCAGTTTGATATTGGCGCCGTCCATGCGCGCAGTTGCGGTTGCGCAGTTCATGCCACTGGGGAACTTGATCTCTCTTGGGCCGACAACGACGTTGCTGCTGATGACTTCACCCAGCTGTACTTTCTGGAACAGCCCCAGGTAATAAGTGGGTGTCACCTTGAACTGAGCCTGGCCACTACCGACCACATCCGGCTTGAACACCGAACCCTGCCCGCTCATGCCGATACCCAGGTTGGCAGGCAAGTTCGATTTGTTGTTGATCTGGATGCTGTCTCCGGGCGCCGAGCCGCTACCCAGCACCAGTTGCTGTACGTTGTCCTTGAACACACAGTCCCAGACCGATCCGAGCTGAGTCGACAGGGTCTGGCTGGCCTTGTACACCCCAACGCCACCGACCTGCCGATAATTGGCGATCACCACGTTGTAGTCGATGGTCCACTCCACCCCGCTGAAGCCCTGGGTGGGCACGGTAGTCTGCTTCCAGGACACGCTGTCGAGCCCTACCGAGCTTGGCAAGGTCTGGTAGACCGCGAGGGTCCAGGTATCGTTGGTCTGGTTGTCGAAATCTACATAGTAGTCAGTGCTCATGATGCTCTCCTTGTCATGTGGGCCGAGCGTGTGGGGTCACGCGCTCGGCCCAGTGACAGGAGCATCGATCATGCCAGGCTGGTGATCGCTTTCCTTTCAACCAGTTAGGCCGAAAAGCAGGGGTACAGGTGGACGTTTTCGTCCACCCGGGGGAGCCCAAGGCGGACGTATCCGGCCACCTCAGCCAAGGGGCACCCTGGCGTAGCACAAACGGCTCGGACGCACCTTCATCCGCACCAGCGACAGCAGGAAGCCGAAGCCACACTGGTTGGGGTCCAGCACCGGTACGTAGCAGCCAAGGTCCTGTTCGATAAGCTTCGACAAGCGCTCGGCGACACCCATGAAGCCGGTACAGCCAAGCAACAGTGCCTGCGCGCCATCCTCGTTGATGGCAGCCAGCCCGGCTTGCAATGCCTTGACCAGTACCACCTCCACATCACCCAACTGGGCTACCGGGCAGTCGATGGCACGGATCGAGGCAAAATTGATGCTTTGGCCATAATTGGCCACATGGCCGCGTTGCAGGGCCAGGGTGCTCTGCAGGATGGTGATGATGGAAAACCGCTGACACAACCCCAGGGCGCTGAACGCGGAGGTGGGGAAGCCGCCAATGATCGGGATATCGATCACTTCGCGGGCAGGCTCCACGCCGCACATGTCGAAATCGCTCAGCCAGATACCGTCGAACCCCTGTTGCTCAAGCTGCTGGGCCAGGCGCACCACCGCCAGGGCGTTCTCGGTGAGATTCAGCCGGTTCTGGATACACGGGCTGCCATGGTCGATGTTGTACACCTGGACCTCGACATCCGGGGGCACCACTGGGGCTATCGAGGCCAGCAGGCCCTCGTTGTAGTCGCTGCTGTTTACCGGCGCGAGAACCGCAATACGCAGGCTCATGGTCGTAACTCCTGCAGTTGCTCGATGCTTCGGTAGGCGCCCATGTAACCCAGGTCTGCCAGCAACTGCTCGAAGCTCCACGCGATCAACCCACCGGGTTGGCGCAGCGGCGCCGCCGCCTGCCAGCCGATAAGGCAGGCAGCGCGCCCGGCATAGCTCGGGTCCAGCGAGCCGTCGGCGCGCACCAGGTCGCCGTTGGAGGCCAGTGCCGGCCCTGGGCCTTCAAAGAACCAGGCAATGCTGTCCGGGGCCATGGCCAGCGGTTGCGGCTGGTGCTTGTCCCACAGCAACAGCGACTCGTTCTCGTAGCACAGGCGCAAGCTGCCTTCTGGGCTGTCGAGGTCGATGCGGCCAATGTCAAAGCCGCCTTGGGTAGTCACGCCGGCGTGGGTCAGGCGCGCATTGCGGGACAGGCAGCGGGCCATCAGGCCGAACTGGCCAAGCCAGTCGAGCACGGCCTGGCAAGTGTGCAGCTGCCCCGCAGCCAGGGCTCTACCCAGCGCCAGGGCGCGGCTGAGGGTGCCGCGTAGCGGCAGCGCGGAAGGTAGCTGGTCGGGGCGCATGCACCATAGCGCCAGGCCACCGAACTCACCGAACGCCGGCGAGCCGACCACAGGGCGCAACATCTGCTCAGCGATCACATTGGCGTTTTCCGGATACCCCCGGGCCTCGGCCGGCGGCGTCACATTCAGCTCCACCACCAGTCCGCCCTGGCTGACCACGAACGCCGGCCGCGGTGGTATACCGGCAGCAGCGAAGGTGAGCATCGGCAATGAGGGCACCGCGCGCCCGGCGCCGTCCGCATCGACCACCGCCAGGCCCAGCTTGGCGGCGGCCAGGCACGCAACCACAAAGCCTAGCGCGCCGCTTTCCGGCGGCACCACGTAGGCAAGCTCGCGGCCCTGCTCATTCAAGCGCTGGCGCAAGCATTCCAGTGCCTGGATCGGCCCGAGTGGGTACTCGCAACCCCCGATCGTTTCCGGTGCACCCATGTATGCCACAACCGCGGCGTCGCCAGCACGGGCCTCATCCACCGTGACCACCCTGACGCGGTCGTGCCGGTAGAATTCCCCGACCTTGAACGCGGCCAGCAAGTGTCGAGCCGACGCCAAGGTGCCACCACCACCACTGCCAAAGAAACAACCACCGTTGATCAACGCTTGCAGATCCTTGTGCTCCAGCTCGAACGCCATGATCGTGCTCCTGCTTTCCGGTTGAGGGGATCAGCTCGACAAACGTGCCAGCCAGCTACGCACCTTGCTGGCGGGCGGGTAGTCCAGTTGCGGGTCGAGGCCGCGAAGCGCACGCACCAGGATCGACTGAACCTGGGCGCCACGTTCGCTGCGTTCGAGCAACCGGGCCAATTCCAAGGCGGCGTGCAGCCGCGCCGGCACCACGCCGAGGGTCAGCGCGGTGGACAAGGCGACGCGCAGGGTCGCCTCGGCTTCGCGGTCGTCGCCAAGCGCCAGCAGCGCCCGGCCACGTAACAGCATCAGTTCGCACAGGTAGGCGCGCTCCTGATGGTCCTGGGCCAGGTCGAGGGCGACATCCACCAGCTCCAGGCAGGCTTCTGGCCGCCCGCCCAGCAACAGCACTTCGCCGCGCTTCCAGGCCTGGAAGCCATGAAACAGAAGGCCGCCGTTACGCAGTACATGCTGCTGGTAGCCTTCGGCAATGGCCTGTTCACCGGCTTCGTACTCACCCGAGATGCCCTGGTGATAGCCGCGCAGGATCATGCCCACGCCCCGGTAGAAGGAGAATTCGTGGCGCGCACTGAGCAGCTCCAGTTCGCGGGCCTGGCGCCCGAGTGCATCGCGCTCGCCCAGCACTGCGGCGAGCCAGGCCGCGCCCTGCAGGGCGACCGCGCGGTTGAAGGGGTTGTCGACCGCCTGCTCGGCGCGGGACTGCAAGCGGGCCAGCGCCTGGCGCGCCTGGCTGAACAGGCCCAGCTCGAAGGCGGCCAGGCCTTCGAAGGTGCGGGCCAGACCCACCAGGTCCAGCCCCTGGTTCGATGGCCAACTGGCCTGGTCGTCCTCCAGCAGCCTGCCGCGCGTCAGGCAGGCCAGGCTTTCCTCGAAATCGCCGAGCCAGAACAGGGTGTTGGCCATGGCCAGGTGGGCCTCGATGCGCAGTGCCTCGCCACCGGCTATCTGCGCCTGCTGCAGCATCTGTTGTGCCGTAGCGCGGGCCTCTGCCAGTTCCAGGCCCATCAACAGGGTGGTCCACAGCCCGAACGACACCGACGCCATCTCTTGCGCCTGGCCTTGGCGCGCGGCCAAGGCCTGGGCGTCCCGGTAGCTGGCCAGGCTGGTGATGCTCAACCAGCCCTCGATACTGCGAAAGCTAACCCCCAGTAACCGGTGCAACTCAAATTGCAAACGCCACAGGTCCTTGCCCTCGTAGACCCGCTCGGCTACTTCCAGGCCTTTCTGCAAAGGGCCCAGGGCGCCGCGGAAGTCGGCCCCGTCGATCAGCTTGCGGCCTTCGGCCAGGTAGCGTTCCACGGTCAGGCGCAAGTCCTGGCGCAACCGGACCCGCCGCTCGATCACCTTGCGATTGACCCCTAACAGCTGCGCCGCAGCACTCTTGTTGCCGTTGCAGCGGTTCAGCGCATGCTCGATCAGCAGTGTTTCCACCGCCGCCAGCTTGTCCGGCCCCTCAAGCCCGAGCAGCGCTTCGGCCAGCTCTACGGCAAGCGCAGAGGCGGGCGAGGGCGGTGCCAGCAACTGCTCGAGGGTTTCCCGGTCAACCAGTGGTGACGGGGCCAGGGTGCCGATGCGATCGATCGAATTGCGCAGTTCGCGCACATTGCCCGGCCAGTCTCGCTGGCACAGCAGCTCCAGTGCTGCTGCATCGAAGTGCAGCGGTCGCCGTTGCTGACGGCAGAAGTGCTCGATCAGGTCCGGGATGTCCTCCCGCCGCTCGTTCAGCCCCGGCAGTTCGAGCTCGAACACCGACAAGCGGTAGTACAGGTCTTCGCGAAAGCGCTCTTCGGCCACCAGGCGCTTGAGGTCACGGTGGGTGGCCGCCACCACCCTGCCGCGGAAGTGCCGGCTCTCGCTGCTGCCGAGTGGCCGGTACTGCCCGGTTTCCAGCACCCGCAGCAGCTTCGGCTGCAGGGCCAAGGGCAGTTCGCCGATCTCGTCGAGGAACAAAGTTCCCGCCCCAGCCATCTGCAGATGGCCCATGCGTTCGCCAACCGCGCCGGTGAACGCGCCGCGGGCATGCCCAAACAGCTCGGACTCGAGCAATTGCTCGGGGATCGCCCCGCAGTTGAGGTCGATGAACGGTTTGCCCGGTGCGCTCAGGCGGTGCAGTTGCTGGGCGATGACTTCCTTGCCGGCTCCCGTCGGGCCAAAGATCAGCACCGGCCGGTCGCTCTGCGCCACCCGCCGCAGCAGGGCTTGCAACGCCTGCATGGCAGGTGAACGGCCAGGCACGCCGTCCTCGTCGCCCGGGTGCGTGGTGCACAGTGGCTCCATGAGAATCCATCCTCGTTGGGGTGAGCCAGGCAATGAGGTATAGCAGAGCGACGCGGCCGCTGCTGCGTGTCCGGGTGGCCACTGGTCAGAACGTGGCTGCGGCATGGCCGCGCGATGCCAACCGCTACAGCATCCGCACCATCTCCCAGAACGATGCCGCCACCCCGGTAATGCTTTCCCCGGCGATCAGCCCCGCTGCGGTCGTGATTGCAAACCGCTCTGTAACGCTCGGCCAACGGCAACCGACCAGCCAGGTAACCACCGCGCCGAGCCCCATCATCATGCTGATCGATGCCGGCAGTATGAACGCCAGGCCCAGCGCGCCGGTACTCGGCAGCCAACGCGCCACCCGCTGCGGCAGCAGGCTGTCCAGCGCGCCCAGCAGTACGCCAGCCGCGCTGCCGGCCAAAATTGCCCAGCGCAGCTCTGGCGCCAGCGTCCCCAGCCCTTGCATCAGGGTCTGGGCCACGGCTTTCCAGGTGGCCACGGCTGGTGCGGGCCATTGCTCGGTGAGCAGCAAGGTCTGCGGGTCGGGAATCAGCAACAGGTACACCAGCACGCCGACCACGCTGCCGATAAGGATGCCCAGGCACTGTGCAATCAGTTGCTTGTGCGGCGTGGCGCCGATCGCTTGGCCAACCTTGAAGTCGTTCATCAGGTCGGTGGCTTGCCCGGCCGCGCCACCGGCGGTGTTGGCGCTCATCAGGTTGATGGCCACCTGGCCTGGTGCAACCAGGCCAAAGCTCAGCTGCGACAGCTTGCCGATGGCGCCGATCGGCGCAATACCGGTGGCGCCGACCACGCGCGCGGCGACCACCGCAAGGCAGATTGCCAAGGGAATGCTCAGCAGCGCCATCCACCAGTCGATGGCGAACAGCAACGCCTGAAGCGCCACCACCAGCGCAATGGACAATAGAAGCCCGCAGGCAGGCGCCAGGGAAAACCGCCCACGGGCGTGCGCTACCCGGCTTGCCTGCGCTTCGGCGAGCCTTTGCCGGGGCATTTGCAACAGGCGGGCCAACAATGAAGTCAGGGTTGCGCATACCATCAGGCTGACGCCCGGCCACAACAGCCATTCCACCAGGGCGGCGAACTGCGGGCCGCTGGCGTCCGGGGCCAGCACCACCAAGGCATGGTCGACCAGCCAAGGTGCCAGCCCGCCCCACGCCAGCGCGGCGCCGAACAGCAGCGTAAGGCCCACCCGGATGCCGATGATGCCGCCGAAGCCGACCAGCATCAGCGAAGGATCGAGCGTGAATGTCAGGCGCTCGAGCACTGGCGAGGGTGCCCAGCGCGGTATCGCCCAGACGAACCCGTCAATCCACTTCACCAGCCCCGACAGCAACGCGGCGCTGCACAGTACCTTTATCCGCATCATGGCTTCGTGGCCGTGGCGGTAGATCTGCTGCAATGTCTCCAGGGTCGCCATGCCCTCGGGGAACTTCAGGCCATGGTCATCGAGCAGGGCGGGGCGCAGATACCAGGCGATCCAGATGCCCAGGAAGCTCACGGAGAACACCCAGGCCATCATCGGCAGCGGGTCGAGTTGGTGACCGGTGAGCAGGGTATAGGCGGGGATCGGTGCGACCAGCCCGCCAGAAACAATGGACGCGGCGGCCGAGGCCACGGTCTGGTTGATGTTGCTTTCGTGCAACGTCCATGCGGGCCGGCCCTTGCTGCGCCCTGCCAGGCCCTGCCACAGGGTGAAGCCGACCAGCAAGGCGATGATCGACATGTTGAACGACCAGCCGATCCGAAGGCCCGCGTACACATTCGCGGGCGTCAGCAGAATGCCCAGCGCTACGCCGGTGAGCACCGCCCGCGGGCTCAGTTCACGTTCGATGCGAACCTGGGGAAGGGCGGTGGACGGGGCAGATCTCATGGCAATCCCTTGTCGGAGTGGTAAGCGCGCTTTGCACAACTGAGCCACTGCTGCCACAAAGGTTCACTGTTGCTTCTGGTTGTGAGAGGTGTCCAGCAACAGCCCCGAAGTGCTAGTGGCGACAGCGTCGTGTCTCAAGAAAAGTGCTGTGCACAGGGGCTCGCTTTTGCTGACATTGCCGAATCAAGAGAGATTCGTTCCGAAAACCAGTTGGCCGCGTTGATCACCGCTTTGCATCGCTGTGCCCAAGGCCAGTTGCAGGTCACGCTGGTGGGGGCTGGCCTGCGATACGGCGTTCACGGTGCCGCTTTTCGATGAGTTCATGCGGCGTATCATGCCGGGCGATGATTGGCGGATGGGCTAGCCTGCTCTAAGGGCATGCAAGCCGCAACCACAGGCAACGGTCCTCCCTGATTGCCAGTGCGACTGTAAAGATATGCAAAGTTTCCCCGTGCCATCACTCCGCAGCTCTAGAATCCGCGCGCTGCCGAACCGGCCAACGGCCGGCAGCAGATCTAGCCTTGTGGAGCGTTGCAATGAAGTCGAAACACCTTTTCCGCGCAGCCCTGGTTGCGGCGCTGGTATTGGCCTTGTCAGGCTGCTGGATGTTCATGCCGCCAGGTGGTGGTCATGGCGGTGGCCACGGTGGGGGCGGTGGCTTTGGCGGTCATCAGGGCGGTGGCCCTCGCTAAGCTGACCTTGCGATGGAGCGCACAGCCTCGGCCGGGACGCAAAAGCGTACCCGGCGCGAGCGCACACACCTCGGTTCAGCTCACCCCAACCGCCCAAACCGCTTGCGATACTCCGCCGGGGTCACCCCCACATGCTTCACGAACGCCCGCCGCAACGTATCCGCATTGGCAAACCCGCACAGCGCCGCCACCTGCTTCGGTGCCTCTCGCCCAGCCTCCAGCCGCGCCCGCGCAGCATTCACCCGCGCCAGCTCCACCCACGCGGCCGGGGTCATCCCCACATCACCCTGAAACACCCGCGCAAAATGCCTTGGGCTCAGCCCAACCCGCGCAGCCAGGCTGGCAACCCCGTGGTCCAGTGCAGGGTTGGCGGCCACGTAACGCTGCAACCCCTGCAATGCCGAACGCCCAACCGGTGATGTCCCACCTTGCCGGCTGAACTGCAGTTGCCCGCCAGGCCGCTTGAAGTACATGACCAGGTGCCCCGCAACCAGCTTGGCAATATCTCGCCCCAGGTCTTCCTCCACCAGGGCCAGTGCCAGGTCCAGCCCGGCCGTTACCCCCGCAGCGGTACGCAGGTTGCCGTCATGCACCTGAATGGCATCGGCATCCACCTGCACCCGCGGATAACGCTCGGCCAGCGGCTGCGCCACGGCCCAATGGGTGGTCACACGCCGGTCATCCAGCAGCCCGGCAGCCGCCAGTGCAAACGCCCCCGTGCACACCGAGCCGTAACGCCGGCAAGCGCCCGCGCGTTGCCGCAGCCAGTCGAGAATGCCGGGGCGCAGGTATTGCTCGGCAGCCTGCGGTGTGCCGGCGACCAGCAGGGTGTCGATTGCCTCCAGGTCTTCGCCGATCCAGCCGTCGGCCACCAGGCGCGTACCAGAAGAACTCACCAGCGGCCCCGGTTCGCAGGCCACCGGCAAATTCAACTGTTGCGCGTCAATCCTGGGGCCGCCTTGCGGCCCTTTCGCGACACAAGGCCGCTCCCACAGGTTCAGCGACAACCTCGGGAGCAACGCTGTACCTGTGGGGTACGTCGAACGCAGAGTCCGCCGCCGAACGCTCGCGATTCGCCACCCCGAACGGTACATGCACCATCGGCAAATCCCCCGCCGGCGATTGCAAATGGCTGCGCTGGTCATCAAAGAACACATGCGGCTTCAGTATCGACAGCACCCTGGGTTTTTCCATCCCGCCCAGAAAGAAGCACTCGTCCGGCGAAACGCCCCAGTCTTTCAACGTTGTCACTACCCGCTCGTGCGAAGGGGCATTGCGCGCCGTCACGATGGCAATCCGCAAGATGCGCTTGTACGCCGGGTCTTCGGCCAACGTGCGGTCCTCGAGCATGCGAATCAGCGAAAGCTTGCGGTACAGGTCGGCCAACGGCCCCGGCGAATGCGGGATGCCCTTGCGCACGCGTTCATGCTCCTGAAAATCGTCCAGGTTGTCGTCGCGCTTGTACACGCGCTCGGCCTCGTCATCGGCAATCACCCCGTCAAAGTCGAAGGCCACCCGCAGTTCGGTGTCGATCTCGTCATCGTAGATGCGTGTCGGCAGCACCCGCCCGGCCGGGTAGTTGGCGTCGATGGCTTTCTGCACATCTTCCTCGTTGGCGCTGAGGAACAGCGAGGCATTGAACGCCGGTATGTACTCGTAGGGCGAGCGGCCCGACATGAACGCCGCGCGGGTGATGTCCAGCTGGTAGTGGCTGATCGAGCGAAACACCCGCAGGCCGGTTTCCGGCGAGTTGCGCGATAGCAGCACCACCTCCACCGGCAACTGCTCGGGGAAGGCCTGATTGATGCTCAGGAAGCGGCGGATGAACGGGAACGCCACGCCTTTGGGGAAGGGTTCGTCCAGGTTCTGCTGCTGGTGCTGGCGGTAAGCCTCGACGCCCTGGGTCTGGTAGATGTCGTCCGAGACGGTGAGGTCGAACAGCGCACTCGAAGCAACGCCGATGACCAGTTTCTGTTCGATGGGGTAGGGCATGAAGCAACTCCTGAGCGTGAGCTGAAGGCAAGTGTACCGCGCGCTTAGCGGCGCTGTTGGCGTCAGATCAGGATGTAGTCGTTACGCACCACCACCGGCTCGTGTGCGCCTTCGACCAGGTGCACGAACTGGCCTGCTACCTGGTCGATCGCCAGGCAGTCGTCGACAGCCAGCAAGGCATCGGTATGCGGCTTCAGCCAGTCCGCCTGCATGCGTTGCTTGCCCAGGGCCTTGGCCTCGGTCTTGTTGTGGGCGGTGACCAGCAGGTAGCGGTGGGCCTCGCCGAACACTTCGCGTTCATAACCACCGAGGTTGATGAAGTACAGGCGCAGCGCACCGCGGGCGGGGGCGTGCGGGCGCAGTTCGATGCGCTGGCCGTCGACACCATGCACCTCCAGCCACGAATCGATGTGCAAACCTTTCGGGCTGCCGAACCAGGCCTGGCGCAACTGCGGGTAGGCCTGTTCGAAGGTGTCGGCCAGGGCGAACACCACATCGTGAACTTCGATCTTGGCGCCGGGGTGGCGGCCTCCGAGCATGACGACGTAAAGCATGGGCGGTCCTTTGCGGGGCTAACGTAAGAATGCGGCATTGTACTGCCTGATTCGCGGATGCCGCTTTCATGGAACTGCACAGGACTCACTGAATTAGCAGGGCCCCTGTGGGAGCGGCTTTAGCCGCGAACACCGGCGCAGCCGGTGCCATACACTGTGTTGGATTCTTCGCGGCAAAGCCGCTCCCACAGGGTACGCGTACCGTTTGCGAATTCAGTTCTCTGCGCGACAGCTCCGGCCTGACAGTTGTTCTACCAGAAAATCCACGAACACCCGCACCCGCGCCGGCATCGCCGGGCCGCCGACGAACACCGCATGGATCGGCTCGCGATCACCCGGGTTGTACGCCTCCAGCAACGGCACCAGCTGCCCGTTGGCCAGGTCGTCGGCCACGGTAAAGGTACCGATGCGCGCCACGCCGGCGCCGAGCCTGGCCAACTGCGCCAGGGCCTCGCCGCTGCTGCATTCGATGTTGCCCGTCACCTTCAATGAAAAGACCTGCCCGTCGCGGCGGAACGGCCAGTCGGGCGCGGCGCGGCGGAAGTTGAAGCGCAGGCAGTTGTGCCGGGCCAGGTCCTCTGGCACAAGCGGCGTACCGCAGCGCGCCAGGTACTCGGGCGAGGCGACGATCACCTGGCCGGTTTCGCCAATGGCACGAGCGCTCAACGAACTGTCCGGCAGGTGGCCGAAGCGCAGCGCCACGTCGGCCTGGCCGCCGAGAATGTCGGCCACTTCGTCGCTGAGGGTAAGGTCGACCAGCACCTGCGGGTAGCGCGCGCTGAACGTTGCCATCAGCGGTACCACGGTCAAGCGGCCATGGCCCAGCGCTGCACTGACCCGCAAGCGCCCGCGTGGCACGCCCTGGTCGGTGATGGCCTCTTCCACTTCGAGCATGTCGGCCAGCACCCGCCGTGCACCGCGCAGGTACGCTTCGCCCTCGGGCGTGAGGGTGATCGCTCGGGTGGTGCGCAGCAGCAGGCGGGTGCCCAGGCGCTGTTCGGTGCGCGCCAGGATGCGGCTCACCGCCGAAGGTGTCAGGCCCAGCGCCCGGGCGGCGGCGGACAGGCTGCCCTCCTGGGCCACCTTGGTAAATATTTCCATCTCGCCGGATCTTCCACTGAAGTCCATTTGTGCTTCTTCAGCAAAGGTGGTTCGCAAAAATGCAGTCTAGTGCGGCTTGGCTTCGGATCGTAGCATTTGCAGCACAGATAAGGAGCTTGCCATGCGTATCAATCCACCTCTTGTCGCACTCGCCATCGGTGCCTTCGGCATCGGGGTCACCGAGTTCGCCCCCATGGGCATGCTGCCCAGCATCGCCACCGACCTTGGCGTCTCCATCCCCGCTGCCGGGTTGTTGGTCAGTGCCTATGCGATCGGTGTGCTGATCGGTGCGCCGCTGATGACCCTGGCCACGGTGAAGATCCCGCGGCGTTACCTGCTGATCGGGCTGATGGCCATCTTCACCCTCGGCAACCTGATGTCGGCCTTGGCCAGCGACTACGCCAGCCTGCTGGTTGCCCGCGTGGTCACCTCGCTGAACCACGGTGCGTTCTTCGGCATCGGCTCGATCGTCGCGGCCAGCGTGGTGCCGCCCGAGAAGCGCGCCGGGGCCGTGGCCGCCATGTTCATGGGGTTGACCCTTGCCACCATCGGCGGTGTGCCGCTGGCGACCTGGTTCGGTGAAATGCTGGGGTGGCGCACGGCATTCTGGGGCATCGCCGGGCTCGGCCTGGTAGCAATGACCACCCTCTGGTACGCACTGCCCAACGTGCCGTCGCCCAAGGGCGGCGGGGCCATGGCCGAAATCCGCGTGCTGGGCCGCGGGCCGGTGCTGGCGGCATTGCTGCTGACTGTGGTGGGCTCCAGTGCGATGTTCACGGTATTCACCTACATCGCGCCGATCCTGCAGAGCGAGGCGGCAGCGTCCACCACTTTCGTCACGGCCATGCTGGTGTTGTTCGGTGTCGGCCTGACCTTGGGTAACGTGTGGGGCGGCAAGGCGGCGGACCGTTCGATCGACCGTACCCTGATGCTGTCGCTGGCCGTGCTGATTGCGGTGTTGCTGGTGTTCCCGCTGGTGATGGACTGGCCGCTGGCGACTGCGTTGGCGGTCCTGGTGTGGGGCGCTGCCAGCTTTGCCCTGGTGCCGCCACTGCAGATGCGGGTGATGGAGGCGGCCAAGGATGCGCCCAACCTGGCGTCGGCGGTGAACATCGGGGCGTTCAACCTGGGAAATGCAATTGGTGCGGCGCTGGGTGGGGCAGTGATCAACGCCGGGCTGGGGTATTCGGC
>MTEU01004019.1_pt1 | contig 12527 bp, 13 predicted proteins | sample 1042701 | NCBI WGS metagenome assembly MTEU01 (sample SAMN06185813, study PRJNA358809) | soil metagenome | isolation source: naturally attenuated soil | place: India | collected 2015-05-23
CAGGGCTTGCATTGGGACCTTCGCTGGCGTGGAAGAAGGATGGGAAAGATTCCGGATCGATGGGGAAGCCGTTCCGAAAATCCCGCCAGCCTAGTGCGCATGCATGACGACACTGTGACCCGATGTCGATCGCTTGCCGTGTTGCAAAGCGGCCGCTGTCATCGCGACGTCATGGCGCTGACATCGCCGTCGGGTACGGTGCCGGCTTCGGCTGTCCGGCGCCCTGCTGTCTGCGCGCCGGCGCCCATGGTTTCCCGATCGCCGCCCTGCCGGTACCATCCCGCCATCCCAGCCGCCTTTCGCCATGCCATCGAACAGCCGCCGTCAATTCCTGAAGCTCGCCAGCACCGGCGCCGCCGCTGCCGCCACGCTGGCCGCATTCCCGCCTGCAATTCGCCGCGCCCTGGCCATTCCCGCCAATAACGCCACCGGGACGATTCGCGATGTCGAACATGTCGTGATCCTGATGCAGGAGAACCGGTCCTTCGACAACTACTTCGGCACGATGAAAGGCGTGCGCGGCTTTGGCGACCGCTTTCCGATTCCGCTGGCCGGCGGACGCAACGTCTTCGAGCAGACCTATACCGAGAACGGTGTCAGCCGCGTCGTGCTGCCCTACCACCTGGACAGCAGCGCCGGCAACGCGCAGCGCGTCGCCGGCACGCCGCACAGCTATCCCGACGCACAGGAAGCCTGGGACCTGGGCCGCATGAACCAGTGGCCGACGTACAAGGAACCGCATTCGATGGGCTTCTATACCGAAGCCGAACTCGACTTCCAGTACGCGCTGGCCAATGCCTTCACGATCTGCGACGCGTACTACTGCTCGTTCCACGGCGGCACCAATCCGAACCGTCTGTTCCACTGGACCGGCACCAACGATCCGACCGGCGCGATGGGCGGCCCGGTGATCGACAACCGCGGCGATTCGCTCGACGCGACCAGCATCAGCTACCGCTGGACCACCTATCCGGAACGGCTGCAGGCGGCCGGCGTCAGCTGGAAGGTCTATCAGAACCTGCCGGACAACTTCACCGACAACCCGCTGGCCGGCTTCAAGCAATATCGCGACGCCAATGCGGCGCGCGGCAACCAGCCCAACGGCAGCCCGTATCCGCCGTACACGCCCGCGGACGAGGCGATCAGCCCGCTGATCAAGGGCATCGGCAACACGATGCCGGATGGCGGCTTTCTGCAGGCGCTGAAGGACGATATCGCGGCGGGAACGCTGCCGCAGGTGTCGTGGATCGTCGCGCCGGCCACCTACTCCGAACACCCGGGGCCGTCGAGCCCGGTGCAAGGCGCCTGGTATACGCAGGAGGTGCTGAACGCGCTGACGGCCAATCCGGAGGTCTGGAGCCGCACGGTGCTGCTGATCAACTTCGACGAGAACGACGGCTTCTTCGACCACGTGCCGCCGCCATGCGCGCCCGCTTTCGACAACGGCATGCTGGCCGGCGCCTCGACGGTGGCGACCGACGGCGAATATCACACCGACGGCAATCCCTATGGCCCGGGCCCGCGCGTGCCGATGTACGTGGTATCGCCGTGGAGCCGCGGTGGTTGGGTCAACTCTCAGGTGTTCGACCACACCTCGGTGCTGCGCTTCCTCGAGGCCCGCTTCGGCGTGATGGAGCCGAATATCAGCGCCTACCGCCGCGCGATCGCGGGCGATCTGACCTCGGCGTTCAACTTCGTCAACCCGAATACCGAGACGCTGCCGACGCTGCCGACGCGCGACAAGACCAGCGCCGACGCGATCCGCACCGCGCAAGGCCAGTTGCCGCAGGTGCCGCTGCCCGCGACGAGCGCACAGCAGTTGCCCGCGCAGGCAACCGGTACGCGCCCCTCGCGCGCGCTGCCGTATGAACTGCACGTCAGCGGCCGCGAAGATGCCAGCGGCCGCGCGATGTGGCTGCTGTTCAGCAATACCGGAAGCGCCACCGCGGTCTTTCACGTCTACGACCGCCTGCACCTGGACCGCGTGCCGCGCCGCTACACCGTCGAACCCGGCAAGCAGCTCGATGGCCGCTACGACGTGTTCGCCAGCGACGAAGGCCGCTACGACCTGTTCGTGCTCGGGCCCAATGGCTTCCATCGGAGCTTCCGCGGCGACGTCAGCACGCTGGGCACCGCGGGCGCCAGCGCGCCCGAGATCCGCGTCTGCTACGACATCGCCAACGCGGCGGTCTACCTGACGATGATCAATGCCGGCACCAGCGCCTGCACCTTCACCGTGGTGCCGAACGCCTATCGAAATGATGGCCCGTGGACCTTCAAGGTGCCGGCGGGCAAGCAGCTGGACCAGCACTGGCCAGTCGGCTCGCAAGGCAATTGGTACGACTTCACCGTGACCACGCAACAGGGCAGCTTCCGCCGCCGCTTCGCGGGGCGCATCGAAACGGGCAAGGACCTGGTGTCCGACCCGGCGATGGGCGAACGCGGCTGATGGCCCAGCGCGGGTGACGCTAGCTGCGGCGGTGTTCCCGCTCCGCCCGTAGCTTTTCGTAGAAGGCGCGCTTGGCCGCATACATGCGCGCATCGGCCTGCTTGACCGTATCGGTCAGCCGCTCGCCGACCGCGCAGGTGGCCGCGCCGATCGCGAAGTTCAGCGCCGCGCCCGGATAGAACTGGTTGTTCAGCTCGACGACCTGCTCGATCTGCGCGACGACCGAGGCCGTGGCATGCTCGTCGCGGTCCGGCAGCAGCACCATGAACTCGTCCCCACCGACGCGCGCCACGCAGAAGCCGTCGCCGACAGCCTTTTTCAGGACCTCGCCGGCGCGGCGCAGCAGCGCATCGCCGTCGGCATGGCCGAGGTTGTCGTTGATCTGCTTGAGCCCGTTCAGATCGACCGCGATCACGCTGACCGGCCAAGGGCCCTTGCGGCCCAGCCGCGCCAGTTCGTCCTCGTAGTACGCGCGGTTGTACAGCTTGGTCAGCACGTCGTGCTTGCCGAGGAATTCGACATAGGCCTCGGCCTTCTTGCGCGCGGTGATATCGGTCAGCGATACCAGCACCTGGTCCCATTCCGCCTCATGCCCTGGGAACACCGACCACTGCATGTACACATCGACCTGCCGGCCGTCCAGCGCATAGTTGACGATCTCGCGCTGCTGCCACAGCTTCTCGTTCCACAGGTCGACCAGCTGCTCGGCGAAATGCTGCTGCATGTCGTCCCGGAACACATCGCCCAGGCGCGAATACAGCACCGCCTTCGACGGCGCGCTGAACATCAGCAGCGTCTGCTGGTTGACGTCGATCACGCGGATTTCCTGCATGCAGCGCGCGACAAAATCGGGATGCACGTTCAGGAAGGTCCGGAAATCGGTAATGCCAGCGGCGCGCACCTCATCGATCAGCACCTTGACCGCGCTGAAGTCCTCGACCCACAGCGACACCGGAGAATGCTCGAACAGCCCGACCGCGTATTGCCGGCTGTTGCGCAGTTCGCGCTCGGCACGCTGGCGCTGCGTGATGTCGTCGATCGACAGCAGCACGCGGTCCCAAAGCTGCTCGTGGCCGGGCAGCACGCGGCCGGACAGCTGGATATCGAGACGCTGGCCGTCGAGCGTGTAATTGACGGACTGCCCTGAAAACGCCCCCTTCCCCTCCCACAGCTGCACCAGCTCCTCGACATGCTGCTCGAACATGTCGTCGCGGAAGACTTTGTCCAGATTGCCGACCAGGTCGGCAAGATCCCGGGCGCCGTAGAGCTCCAGCGTGCGGCGATTGACATTGACGACCCGCATCAGCGACGAACAACGGGCGACCTCGTCGGGGTGGCCGTGCAGGTAGGCGCGCAGGTCGACGATGCCGCCCGCGCGCAGGCCATCGAGATGCCGTTTCAGGTCGCTATAGTCTTCGAGCCACAACGAGACTGGCGCGAGATCGAACAGGTTTTGGTAGTCGTCGACGGTCGACGCGCTGCTATCGGCCTTCAAGGCGGGGTCCTCTGATCCAGGCTGGCGTGGCGCCCGCGGCGGGCCGGTTGGCCCAGCCAATGCGTCGGCAGGCCACGCAAAGCCCGTAGCATAGGGCACCGCGCCCCGGATGGGAAATCCCGCGATGGTACGGGAGCTGGCGCCGGCGCCTAGGTTCCGTCGATCTTGAAGCCGATGTCCTTGATGAACTTGCCCCAGCGGGCATGATCGGTCTTGATCTGCGTGGCGAAGGCGTCCGGCGTGACGGCCTGCGGCGGCAATACGCCGACGCCGGCCAGGCGCTTGTGATAGGCCGGATCGGCCAGCACCTTGCGCACCGCGGCCGATACCGCTTCCACGGTCTCCTTCGGCATCGCCTTGGGACCAAACAGCGCGAAATAACCGCTCAGCTGCTCCATCTCGGGAAAGCCCAGCTCCCGGAACGTCGGCGCTCCGGGCGCGAGATCGGACCGCTCCGGAATCGTGGTCGCCAGCACCTTGGTCTTGCCGGCCTGATACAGCGGCACGCCCGTGGTCAGCCCATCGATCATCAGCGGCACCACGCCGCCGACCAGGTCCTGCGTGGCCGGCGCCGAGCCCTTGTACAGCACCGGCTCGATATGGGTGCCAGACAGCCGGTTGAACAGCAGCGGCCCGAAGTGCGACGAGGTGCCGGGGCCGTACGAGGCCGAATGCAGCGGCTTGCCGGGATTGGCCTTGGACCAGGCGATCAACTCCTTCAGCGACGAGAATGGCGCGTCCTTGTTCGCGACCATCACGACCGGGGCCTTGCCGAGCTCCGCCAATGCGGTCAGATCGGTCAGCGGGTCGTAGGGCACGCGGTTGATATGCGCGCCGGAAGTCGCCGACGAGCCCAGCGTCACTAGCAGCGTATGGCCATCGTTCTTCGCGCGAATCACGTCCTGCGTGGCCGGGATCGTCGCGCCGCCCGGCTTGTTCTCCACGACCACCGACTGGCCGATGACCTTGGTGAAGTAGTCGGCGAACAGGCGCGCGACCACGTCGGTGCCGCCGCCCGGCGGATAGGCGACCACCAGACGAATCGGCCGGCTCGGCCAATCCGCCGCCCATGCGCTTGGCGCCAGGCCGGTTGCCGCGAGCGTCGCGGTGGCGCAGGCCGCCGCGCGGAGGAACTGTCGTCGATCCATGCTGATGTCTCCGGCTGTTGTCTTGAGGTCCCGCTGCTGCCGGTTCATCTTAATGGGTGTTCCAGGCCCCGACATGTTGGGGTTTTCCGCCATTTTCCGCAGTGCAAAACGACGGCGATTCAGGCACGGTCGCGTCGGCTCAGGTTCCGCTTTCCTGATCCGGTACCAGCTTGATGGTCAGCGGTGCCAGCGCCGGGCCGGACAGCACGCTGCCATCAGGCGCGAAACGGCTGCCGTGGCATGGGCAGTCCCAGCTTGCCTCGACCGCGTTCCAATGGACGATGCATTTCATATGTGTGCAGACCGGCGATACCGCAAACAGCCGTCCAGCGGGATCGCGATAGGCCGCGACGCGTTCTCCTTCCAGTTCCGCGATCGCGGCGCTGCCCGGTGCGAGGCTCTGCAGCTGCTCGTGCTGTCGTCGCGTCAGATAGTCCTGGATCAGCGCCTTGCCCATGCTGACCACTTCCTCCGCGGTGCCCTTTGCGGACTTCACGGCGGTCAGCCGCGTCGCCTTGTAGAGCTCGCTCCAGCGATTGTCGACCCCGAGAATCTGGTCCGCGATGATGGCCGCGGCCAACGTGCCGTAGGTCAGGCCGTCGGTGGCGAAACCGGTGGCCACGTAGCTGCCGAACGTGTCCTTGCCGATATAGGGAAGCCCGTCCGGCGACGGGAAATTCTGCGCGGACCAGCGAAAGGCAATTTGCCGAATGCCGAGACGCTGTCTTGCCGAGTCTTCGAGCTTGGCCATGGCGGCCGCCGCGTCATGCTGACCGGTCTTGGCCGTCTGGCCGACGCATACGAGGTAGTTGCCCTGCGTGGTATCAAGACCGCGCACCGACAGGCGCTCGCTGCCTTCGGCGTAGAAAATCCCTGCCGGAAACGAGTCGCCGTTCAATGGCGCGGCCAAGCCATACTCCCGATGCGGCACCATGCCGGCCTGCATCAGATGAAAGCCGCTCGGTGAATGCGTGGCCAACACGATGTGCTGCGCCTTGACGCTGCCGCGCTCCGTTCGCAGCAGCTGTTGCGAACGGTCCAGCTCGATCACCGGCGAGTGCTCGAAGATGCGGCAGCCATGGTCGGCGGCATGCCGCGCCAGCGCAAGCACATAGGCGAGCGGATGAAATTGCGCCTGCTGCTCGAGCACCAGCGCATCGCCGTGGGCGTGCGGCAAGCCCGGAGGCAAGGCGCCCTCCCTCCGAATTGGTAGGCCGGCGGCCAGCGACGCCTCGAACTCGGCCTCGATCCCGTCGCGCGCATCGGCCGACGCCGGATAGCGAACCAAAGGGCAACGCCGGAACGCGCAATCGATGCCCAGGCGATGAACGTGTTCCTCGATCCAATCCACTGCCTCTGCGCGCGACTGCGTGACGTGCCGCACGACGTCGTCCCCCCACTTCTGCCGAAGGGCACGCAAGCCGCTGCTGACGGTCGCATAGAGATTGCCGGTGGAATTGCCCGTGTCGCCGACGCCCAGGGCATTCGCTTCCAGCAGCACCACGCTGCGCCCCGCCTGCACGAGCCGCCAGGCGAGGCTGACGCCGGTGATGCCGCCTCCGATGATGGCGATATCGGTCTGGATGTCCTCGACCAGCATCGGACATCCGGTCGGGTTGGTGGTGCCGCGCCAGAGTGAGGTAGTCATCGCGGGTCTCCTTGCGGCGTTATCGGCGGTGTGGTGGGCCTGGGCTTGTTCAGGCCTTGCCAGCATTCTCGCGATCCAACCGTGCCATCACCCCCTGCACGATCCGATCGCACCGCACGCCACCGAATTCGTACAGATCGCGTCCGGCCAGATCGATTTCGCGAGCCAGCGCCTCGCGCAGCAGGCTTCGCGCACGAAAATGCCGGCTGCGAACGGTCGCCTCCGGAATATCGAGACATTGCGCGGTTTCCTCCACGCTCATTTCCACGACTTCCCGCATCACGAATACGAGACGAAACGCCTTGGGCAACCGGTCCAGCTGACGCTCGATCAGTCCGCGCAACTCGGTACGCGCGAAAGCCCGGTCGGGCGCATCGCCATCGGGTGCGGGATAGTCGTGCTCCATAGCGTCATCCCCCGATGAAGCCACCATCGGAATCACCTTCTCGCGGCGCGCGTGCCGGCGCAATCGACCGAGACATTGATTCAGTACCAGCCGCGACAGCCACGTTGCCAGCGCCGCGTCGCCGCGGTATTCGCCGATCGCGCGATAGGCCGATAGATAAGCCTCCTGCAAGGCGTCCTCGGCTTCCGCATCGTCCCGCAGCGCCGCGCGCGCCAGCCGGTACAGGCGCCTGTTATTCCGCCGGATCAGCAACTCGAACGCCGAACGATCGCCTGCCGCGATACGCCCGGCAAGCTCCTGGTCATCGTGATGCGGATTGCCGGTGGCGAGCGTCGTTGCACTGGAAGGGATCATCGCTTGCGAACCTCAAGCACCGCCTGCATGGTCGGATGGAGCGTGCAGACATAGGGCAGCGATCCTTCGCCCTGCACCACATGCTCCCATGACGCACCGGGCGCGATATGGCCGGAATCGAAGCCCTTTCCGTCCGCCGCGGTCGCGGTATGCGGCACGAGATCCTGATTGACCCAGACGACGCGATCGCCGCGGTGCAGCACCAATGTCGAAGGACGAAATTCCATGCCCTCGATGGTGACAATATAGGTCGCCGCGCCGACTTCCGTGCCGCCAAGGATCGCCGCCAGCACCAGCGACCCCAGGACGGTCCCCCGGCTGCGAATCATGGCTTCTTGTTCTTGGTGACGGTCTTGCTCTTGGGCAGCGAGGCCTGCAATTGCTTCGCATGCTCCAGATGCGCGACAAAGGCCGGCCGCACCTTGACCAGCAGCGCCTTCAATTCGGCGTTGCTCGCGCTCGGCACCAGGGTCTTGTCCAGGGCGTTCAGTACGGCCTGGTGGTAGTCGACCTCCTGATCGACATAGGCCCGGTCGAACGCCTCACCCTTGAGCCCCTTCAGTTTGGCAATGTTTGCTTCCCCTCCACGCTTCAGGGTCTGCGCGGTCGGGTTGTCTTCAGGTTTGAGATCGAGCTTCTTGGCCAGGTCCATTGCGGACTTGTTGACGCTGGAGTGGTCTGTGACCATCAGATGAGCGAACTCCTTCACGTCCTTGGACTTCGCCTTCGTTCGCGCCAGCTCGCCGGCGTCGATGTCGACCTGGTTTGCCGTGACGACGATGGCGGCGATTTGGGCGTCGTTTGGGGATTGGGCCCACCCGATTGTCGCGGCGCAGCATAGGGATAGGGCCGTCAGGATGTGCTTCATGGCATCGCTCCTCCATAAAACGAACCCGGTGGCCTCAGCGCCGGACGGCGTGGGCGATGGGGTCCTTCATGGGGATGGATGTGACGAGCGGCGGTGGCGTTCCGGGGAGATTGCCGCGGGGCTAGATCTTCCCTCAAAGGCTCACAGAGCCTCGCGGTTTGCCTGGTCTGACAATCCCATCTGCTTGCCGGCTTCTTTCAAGGTGATCGGCCACGCCAATTGTTTCTTGTCGAGCAGGAAAGTCAGCAGCTCGTAGGCCGCGCCATATTCGCCATGGTCCAAATATTCGCCGATGTCTCTACGGTCTTGCGTCGACAGTTCTTTGGCGACCGACTCTAGGGCGTCCCAAAGATTCCGCTCTAACTCTTCGCTTGAATCCATCACAATCTTCAAAACGTGCCTTAACCAAAGCTCTCGCGATACCCCCTCGGAAGGATAGTACTAGTAAGAACCAAGATCGTCGAGGATTAGTTTATTTAATTTTTGGTTATCGAGATTCATCGCAATGATTTCTCGTATTTCGTCGACTGCCAAGGACACCTTGATTACACCGTTATGCGCAAACAAATGCGCGAATCGCATGGTCGGCAGTACCGAAAATAACATCGAAATCCTGGTTCAAGTAGGCGGAGGACATACTCCGTATCGCAGGAAACGTTTCGGTCATTATTGACGACCCCGGTGACAATTCCATAAGCTGCAAACAGTGGGAGGCCCTTCGCGATCACGACTCTGAGGTTGTTCACCGGCACTGAGCTGCCGGCACCTCGAGCTAGCCTGGAGCCGGAGATGGCAACATGTACGGTGGATTGCAAGGTAACCTTTCGAGGTTCCAGAACGATATGTCTGAATGGGGGTGTTTGAGTCTAGGAAGCGGAGCCCGGCTTCCGAGGCCGCCCGATCCGAGAACGTTGATGCCATCCGCATGGTCGCTATCGCTAGGCGATCTGCAAGCTTCGCGTCGGGAACCTATGAGGCGCTCCATCAAAAGAACGCGATCAATTGTGAGGAGGAGACGCGTTGCCTTCAGTCATCAATGCCCTTTCAACGGCATCCTGCCAATCTTGCCAAGCGCCAGGGTCTGCTGGCCCGCGGCCTTCCGTTATCGTCCAAGTAAGCGAACTCAATAGGCCTCCAATTTCGTCTGCTCCCGTTCGTTTGTACTCTTCCTCTAGGAAGTAGAACATCGCGCGGTACGCCTGTACTACACTCAACTTCCTTTGGTCCATACTCATCGGTCATCTTCCAAAAAAATGCGGCGCCCTGTTTTTTACGTTATAAGCGACGATCATTCCGCCCCTTGTGAGTCCCGATATTTTTAGTTCATATTCAAGACAGACTGACACCAAGCCACTTGAAAAATGTGGCATAGACAAAGTCAAACGCGTCCTCGACAGCACTAAAGAATCCGAACTTATCTAGCTTGTCACGTTCAACGTAATAAAATCCTCACCCGCCAGTTTCGGTTGCTACACATACACAATCGCTTGGCCGAATTCCGTCCAATGAATGACTGCGCGGATGGACACCGAATTTCGCCATCCTTCTTTCCAATTCTGTTCGCGTCACTACGCCCTCCCCCTAGATAACTCTTATCGAAATACCACTACGCCTCGATAGAGGATGACACCGAACGCTGTAAGAGCCACCCTCCACTAGAAAGAAAGACGATCGCCCCGCTCTAATAAAATTCGACCTTGCAATCATTGAGAGCAAACATTCTTCCATCAGATATTACAATAGATCTAGCTTCATTTCCGCTTATTTCTATTAGATTCGGCTGCCGGAATTCTCTATTTTAATATTTCTTCAACAACGCCATAGCCAATCAGCCTATCCAGCTCAAGGACTTCAAACGAATCTCCAACGCAAACTCTATCTCGCATATATTGCCAGCTCACAAACGAAATCCACACCTTAATCTTCTCACCGGGAAAATGCCATTGATCATCACCATAAAAATGACGACCGCTTGTCAGATACTCGACGCGACTAAATCGATGGTGCGGCGCATATCCACTGCGCACTCCAGTTCTTTTTGGCTCTGCGACATCAAGTGCAATAGTTAGCGTTGCGAAGATATGATGCATCCAAATATTCGAACGAAATGTAAATGATCACAAAAAATTGCGCGATATTTTCTTGTACTGTTCTTCAAAACTCCAGTCCATCGGCTTCTTCTTTCTGTCGAACCAACGCATGCCGCCCGACACCCATCCTTCGCGCCTCGCCCTGGTGCTTTCCAGAGTGCAATCCTCGTACCCAAACTCGGTACCACAGCAAGGACATATATCCCAAGTCGGCTCGTCTCCGCCTTCTCCCCACGGAGGCGAATCAAGCTCATAACCACATACCCGGCAGTTGTTACTGATCTTGTGCATAAAGCGTTACGATTTGCAGTGAATACATAGTCAGGCAAATTTCCGTTCTCTCAAGGCAGCCTCAACGCTGGCGCGGTCTTTATCGTTGAACACCACCTGCACCGAATGGTCCTCCCATGGGTGCCAATCGACGGCGGATTCGCTTAACAGCGAGAGATACGTTGTCATCTCCAAGCCAGACAGCTGAGGCAACTCGTCGTGCACGATCGCCACCGTTCTTTTGTCAATCCAATGCAAGTCACAAAGGCAATCAAATAGTGCGTTCCAGTTGAAACCAAAGTAACCTGGTAGCGAAAGCGAATGGTAGAACAAATCAAAAATCTGCTTTGGGGATCGAATACCGCTATCGATTCTCACCACAAGGGCATCGCCGCCCGTAAGAACCCGGGAATTCTCAACATAAATAAACCCGTCCGATACTTTCATGTTATGGCTTCGAGGCCCAGCCTTTACTCGTGAATTCTGAACGCATACAAAATATCCGCAAACGATCTCCAACTTGGCGTAATGAGAGTCGACCGACCCGTACTGCTATAGTAGTTGTCTATCGATCGGATCCAGCTTTCCATCGCTGCCGAAAAGGCATCCAGGGTTACGTTTCCCACCCCGTCGGATTACTTTCAAGGCACCTACGCTAATTCTTCCCAAAGACCTCGAAAGGGAGCTTCAGGCGAAACCAATCGCCATACCTCACCGCAGGCCTTGCACCGATACCAACGCTCTTCCACCCCGAATATGAGGTCGCTGCTCGGCTCCCTTACTGGAAGCTGCTCGACCAACCCGGCATCTATTTGCGCTTCAATCCAGGCGCAGAAGCGTCTATATTCGCCGGGTGACTTGAATCCATGGATCGCTTCCCACTTACACGATCTCATGACGCGGACAGCCAAGCTGTTCCATTGGGTGAAGATTCAAGCTGTCGCGAGAAAACGCTATTTTCCTCAATAGAGATATCATTTCTACTTCTCTACTATATTTCCGCTATCGTCCTGAAAATCGTAAAAGCTACTGAATGGATCGTCGGGCCACTCATCGTCTGTTAAGGAGCACGCTTCCAACTGAGAAATCCTCCCATCATCCCCTAGCCAGACGATAAAACTGACCAGGCCCTCTACCGGCTCGCGCCGCCTCGCGTTTATGGCGGGCGGATACTGCTTTACCGGGAGACCGTTACCCTGGCAGGGAACGCTAACCGGGTTCGCTTCTTCTGCACAGATGAAGTCGGTCATAAAGCCACGGCCTGTTGTGCGGCGTTCGGACACAGTGAGATGCGGCATCTGAGCTCGCATGCCTGCGATCCAGTCCGCTTCGCCTTGCAAGGCGAGTCTCATCACTTTCAGTTCGAACGGGTCAGGCGCGCCGTTCATGTCCCCCTCCATCTCGAACGTACCCACTCCAAACTCTGTGCGTTGGGAACACATCGCCGAGATTTACCATCTTCCTTTCAATCCCGAAGCCCCACTCTCGCTCTGCCCGCAACAAAGGACCGTCAATGCCCGTATGCTGTGCCCGGTTTTCATGGCGGCATGGCGGCGTTTACGGCGGGTACGGCTAGGGTCTTGACCCTACTGAAGGCGGGACTCCTTCAACACACTTGAGGAAAACATCACCCCACCGCCCCCGCCTCCGCCCCCAACCTCTCCCGCACAAACCCGAGAAACGCCCTCACCCCCTCCGGCAACGTCCGCCCCGCCAGGGTCTGCAGTTCAATCGAACGCCCCTTCATTCCACGTTCCCGTATCACGGCGGCGTGCAATTCCCCGCGACGCAACCGGTCT
>MTEU01002347.1_pt1 | contig 12482 bp, 12 predicted proteins | sample 1042701 | NCBI WGS metagenome assembly MTEU01 (sample SAMN06185813, study PRJNA358809) | soil metagenome | isolation source: naturally attenuated soil | place: India | collected 2015-05-23
GGTGCTTTATAAAATTGGTGCTGACTGCTGATATAGTATAGCTATACCCCGGATTAATGAGTTGCGGTAGCATTGGAATGGGATGGCGGAGAGATTTCTCCGCTGCGATTTCAGCTGACTTTGTTAGTACATATCGTATGACATCCCCATTTCAGAGATTGCTTCATAGAATTCGCTATTGTTTCTAATGTATTTGCATGATTCATATTCCTGAAACTGGATTGTCATCATTATCAACCGCAAAAGAGCGAAGTCGGTAAAGTTAATTATGGTGAGGTAGTGACTGTTCCTGTCTTCTCTGGAAAAGCCATTCGAGTCACTTAATTTTTCCGATACTAGCTTCACCATATGGTAAAACATTCGACACAGCCCAAAAACTTGATCACTAGAATCGGTTTCATTTAAAAATTCAACAATTTCGGTGTTTTCCCTAGACGTTTCTCTCATGTTTTCGATTTTTGTTTCTATCCAGATCACCGCACCTGAAGCATGTTCATTTATTATATGTTCAGGATCTTCGCTTTTTATTCTGAATTTATCAAATGATTCTCTGAGTGAATTTACCATGTGAAAAAGTTGTGATTCAAAGGATCGAAGTTTTTCTGTCTTACGAGTGTTTTCAATCTCGCGTCTGATATCACTATTGGCCTGATTCTGAATTGTTAGTGATTTTATGAGCAAGACAATAGATATAAAGCTTAAAGAAGGGTTTAATAATCCTCCTATGTAGTCCCCGAGCTGGCCCCAGTGTTCAGGATTTTCCGATATAGAATAATGCTCGGCGAGTCCAAATTTGAAAATGTAAGATCCACATACTACTGCGGCTAAAAAGCTCGCAACCCATAAGTATCTATTCATAAATACCTTTTACAATGTACTTAATGATTCGGTCTCCATGTATGCGGACTGGAAGTACTTCAAGGGTAAGGTAGGTCCAATCCTCTTCCGGTATGCCGTTGTTGTGATGTAAATTGGTTGAAAACTTTCTCTTTGTTGGGAGTTGGACGTATTGGTAGATCATAGAGAACCCAAAAGGAATCGTATTGTCTCCATCCCTTAATTGAAGTCTTCCATTACCAGTGTTGGCATTAAGTCGTCTAATGCTGGCTTCAATAAAGATCGGCTTTTTATCGGTTTCTGCTTCTAGTGCGGATGATGTGTCTTCGTTAAATTTTGCGATTTCTATTTTTTCGGTGGAGTTTTTTCTGAAATTAAGTTGGATGTTATGGCCGAATTTTCTTGCGATGTCGTGGATGTTTATCATAATTGATTGGCGTAGCTGTGCAGTTAGATGCTCTGCGGTATCGCCCAGCGAATCCAGCTGCTGTTGAGCCTTTTCTGAAAGGTCATCGGGCTCAAGATAAAGTGACTCCATTAAGAAATAATTCATCAGCTCGGAAAATGCAGGGCCACCGATTTTTCTAAACTTCTTTTTTGCTTCTTCATCATGCATTTCTAAGCTGAAGATCTGTCCATATGATCCTTTGAAATTTTTCTTTAATAGAGTTCTTACGTTGCTTTTAGATGTTAAGCGTTCGGGCACTTTCTCAGTAAGTAGGGTTTCTGCAATAGTGCGGGTTGCATCTGAAATACCTTGTAGTGTAGTTAGGCCGGACTTCATGTCGACTTCGAAGCTAGGTGTGTCAATAATTAATTCAAAATTTACGGACATTCTTGTCTCACTGGTATTTTAAATTCGTAAATTGGTTATACAGCAGAGCTATGCTATTCGGTTGGCCGATTTTGCAGGTACTGTGTATGTTTGGGGTTACACGATAGTGTCTCATTGCCATTATCTGGCTTCCGGCGAGGAAGGACAAGTGCTCGAGTGAAATCGCAGCCATCCATATGGAGTGTTACTGTAGGTTTTCTATTCAAACGGTGGCTTTTCTGTCGCAGGGTTTTGGTGGATTTTTGATTGCTTTGTGACGGCTTTGGTTTTGCCTTGCCTTGTTAATTCGCGCCGAGGAGCCGTAGGAAAACTTTGAAGTGTGCCGCCTCTGGAAGGCCTGATTTACCGTAGAGTTATCTTTTTAGATAAAGGATTTTGTCATTGTCTAAGCGATACGAGATTTCTGGTGCGGCAGCTGGCGATTCCGGCGCGACAGGAAGCATGAACCAAAATTCGGTTTGCGGCTTGGTTGACCGACCAAGTATTGGAAGTTGACCCCATCGAACGGCTATTTGGTTGACTAATGGAACATTGCTGTCACGGTGCGTGCTATTCAAACTGGCGGAAATCTTCGTTGCAATAGTTACGCTGACCTGCTGAAGGCGGTGTCTATGATGTTACTTTTCGTACAGTGCCTATGTCGAGCCATTCCGACGCGAAAACCCGTTCGATTTTGTGTTTGGCGGCCAGAGTAGGGCGGGGCTAGTACAAGAGGATTTCATGTGTGGCGCTCGTAAAAGTCCTACCGACTCTAACCTCAATTAAAGATGTTCAGTACTTTATTTTTTGATGCGAAGTCATGAATGTCCATGCTCATGCCAATTTTCCCGACCGCTCAACCTGCCAGCATTAATTGCAGCAGCTTCTAGGCATGACGAGGCAATTCTGGATACAGGCTAACAAGCCGTTCACTAAGCAATTTCCGGTACCTCACTGGCTTTTCAGATAGGCATTGGGAATGCTGGCGCGTAATCTGCGTGGTCAGCGGGGACCGCTGCTTTGTTGAAATTGGGTTTGACTTAAGAGTGAGGAGGCAGCCGCTCGTATATTAAGGGGCCGTTTCTCACGATTCTGGCTCTTGATGCTGGCTTGAGAGGCACATCAAACCAGCCCTCCTATTCACTCAAAATGCAGAGGCTACCAATTCAGATGTTGTGGCAGGTGTACTCAGATCGACCAAACTCGCCCGTTTGCGGAAATACTGCGCAGTCTCTTCGTCACTGCAGTAGATGTAGCAACCCTTCATCCCGCGTGTCATCAAGGTCCGGTAGGTGTTTTTGATGATCAGATCCACCAACTCACTAGTCTTTTCCGGTGCTGTTTTCATCCGAGTTTTGTACCCTCGAATTGAACGGTCCTGCTTATCCCGCATCTTGGGCGAAGTCTGCACTTGCCCATTGCGTATCACCAGGTCCGGACCAATGATCACGCCGATGTAGTCAACCTCCAGCCCTTGACAGGTATGAATGCAGCCGACCTGCTCGATGGATTTCTCCGCAATAATCCATAGGCTCCCGTCTTGGTCGAGGTTCCATTTACGACGGTAGTTTTCTCCAATGACGATGTCGTAGGCAGAAGGCTGTTTCTTGCTGGTCCAAGGCCAGCAATAGCCGGCCACGACTCGGGCCTTGTTATGGTCATTCTTCTTTTCGATCGCTGCGTGCAGTGCTTCGGGGGTATCGAAAACCTTAAACTCGTAAAGGCTACTGTCCAGGTGCCGGTTGGCGGTCGGGCGCACTTGCAGAACGTCGTCCAGCCAGGCCAGGTAGCCATCCGAGCCATTGCAGCGGAACTGGGAGGTGAGGGCGTATTCCTCAACCTGTGCTCCTTTAGCCTCAGCGAATGTTCGGATCGCATCTCGACTGCCGATATCACTCAGGGTGACGCGCTGATCTTCGTCGATGAAGAAGATGGTGCAGGCCGAGGCGTTGATCAGTTCTTTGATCTGGTTTTCGCCGAGGTTTCCATAAAGACCGCTCTTTTCATTGAGGCGGTGGGCCTCATCGACCACCAAAAAGTCATTGGTATTTGCGTTTGTATCTACAAACGCCCCTGAGCCCACGAACAGATGTGAAAAACGGCTTCGAGTAATAGAACCAGCCAGTTTGCTTTCATATACTTTTCGCGGCGCAGCATTTTTTGATACGTACCGGCCGTTCAGGCCTTGTCCGGTGAGCTTAACTAGTAGGTTCAGCGCTACCACCGTCTTGCCTGTACCAGGTCCGCCTTGAATGATCACCACCCTTGGTTTTTCGGCGGACGCAGCTGTACTCGCGGCTATGGCCGCTTCGAAGATCTCTTTCTGATCGTCGATCAGAATGAATTCCGGTTGGGCCTTCAGTAAGCCCTTCAGCGAATCCGCCAATGCTTTGGATGGGCGGATAGGGCTATCCATCATTTCATGCAGCACACTTCTATTATCACCACTGGCGATGTGCTGTTTGATGAACGAGCGCAGTTGTTCCAGTTGATCCTTACCCTTCATGAACAGCGGGGCGCGGGTGGTGTAGTCCTCATACTGCTTGGCATCGAGTACGCCGTCGGGTACGTAGTTGTGTAAATAGGCGCAGGCTTGAACCTGTATGCCACCCGAGTGAACGGCCTCGTTGAAACCCTCTAGCAAGCAGGCGTAAGACCAAGCCTGGTACGACGGGTGTACGGTCTCCCGAACGTTGCCGCCAAGTGCTGTGCGCACAATCGCGTCTTTGTTGGTGGCCTTCGCTTGACTCCACTGTTTGAGCTCAACCAACAGAACGCTGCGCTGGCCCTGGGCATTGTAGCCGGTCAGGGTTACATCAACTCGCTTCGAGGTCTGCGGTATGTGCAGTTCGATCGCTATGCCCATATCCTCGGCCAGATCAGATGCCCGCAGCACCTTGGCCATGGCGCCAAGTGAATTCTTCCAGGCATTCATCTCTGCCGCGGCCACCAGCTTGCCGGTCGCAGTTTTGAAACTCTGCAGAATTACATCTTCGATGTCGTCGTTATCGCTGTCGTGCAGGAACTGCGATTTGGTCGCTTCGTAAACGATCAAGGTCCTTCTTCCTTACTGAAGCTGGGCAATCAGAGTTGGTCGTACTTCTTCGCGGTGTTGCGGGCTTTTTCGACTGGGTACTTTTCGGCGTTAAGGCGCAGCTTGCGTTGGGCTGCGGCGTCAAGGTCCACGCCCAGTACCGAGGCAAGGCGCACCAGATACATCAGCACGTCGGCGAGCTCATCCTCGACGGCTTGCGCTGTTTCCGGGTTGCGGGCTGCGGACTTGGAGGCGTCTTCGCTGAGCCATTGGAAGACCTCAGTTAACTCACCGACTTCACCGCTCAGAGCCATGACTAGGTTCTTGGGTGAATGGAACTGGGCCCAGTTGCGGTCACTGGCGAACTGCTCAAGGGCCTGGGCCAGGCGGGTGATATCGACAAGTTGGGTTGAAGTGGTGGGGGTTGTCACGAGCGCATCCTGTGGCGGCGGGCGAACTGTGCTTTTTTGAGCCACTGTTTCGCCTTCGTTGCAGATGCTGGACACCATACTTCCTACAGACGAAATGAGAAAGAGCGTAGGAATATTCTGGTGCGTCTGACGGCGTGGGAATAGCGCGCGTGATAGGTAAACACGCCGTTGTTAGCCGGTAGTGCGGCCTTGTGCGGCTTGATTTTGCGTAGGAAAAAGCTGAGAGTGGCGACGAAAATCACCGCAAGGATGCTTAGCCAGTGCCCCAGCTTTCCCTCTTGAAAAGCCCCGCCGCCGTACAGGCTGCAATGGATGAGTTTTCGCATCTGGGACGGGTGGCGTTCCTCAAACGCTATGGTTTCGGTAAGTCCAGAGACTACATGGTTCACAACCCTCGAACCGGGGAGCCATGCGACTCGAAGGCGATCGTGGGTGTTGCCTTTGGTAAGCAGTTTCCTAATCAAGGCGTGCTTAGGGCCGAGGATTTCTCTGGTGGTGAAATGACCGTGGTTCCGCTGCTCCAGGCTTTGGGTTTTGAGGTTATACGGATTGGGGAGGATTGGACGGAAAATGAGGTCCAGGCCACTGTCGCTGACTATTTCGAAATGCTCCGTTTGGAAGCTGATGGCGTGGCGTTCAACAAGTCCGGGCACAACGAACTCTTGCGCAAGCAGTTGAGAGGGCGAAGCAAAGCGTCCGTAGAGCTTAAACACCAGAACATCAGTGCTGTCCTCGCAGGTATGGGTTTGCCTTTTATCCAAGGCTATAAACCGCGTGGCAACAGCCAATTGTTATTACGCAAAGCTGTCCAGGATTACCTGCTTCGATATTCTGGAGATGTGAGCAAGATCGTCGATGTGTTGGAAGAGGTGAAGACCCCGGCACAGAGGCCCTATTCGGCCGCGCTAGTCGAATCTCCGATTATGGCGGAAAGGCAAAAGCTGGTTGCGCCGACCCGTTTACGAGAACGCCTACCGCGCAAGCTTGACTACGCCGCTCGGGACGAAGCGAATCGCAAACTTGGGCGATTGGGCGAGGACTGGGTGATTGGCTATGAGCAGCACCGCCTGAAGGAGATGGGCCATCCTGAGCTGTTCCAAAAGTTGGAGTGGATCTCGGACACTCAAGGCGATGGCGCTGGCTACGACATTCTCTCGTTTGATAGCGATGTTCTCCATCGCTATATCGAGGTGAAGGCGACCAATCGGGACATCGCATCCTCGTTTATCGTTAGCCAAAATGAACTGGAGTTCTCTGCGGAAGCGGGGGATCAGTTTTATCTGTACCGGGTTTTCCAGCTTAGCAGCGAGCCGAGACTTTTCATTTTGCGAGGTGATTTGTCGAGCCAACTGTATTTAAAACCGTTGGACTATAGAGCCAGCTTTCGCGAGCACTTCAGGTAGTGCTCGCTCAATTGCTGCGTAATGGACGAACCTGTCTGATCTGACGCTTAGATTGCAAGGGCCGCTTGGCGGCCCTTCGTGGGAAGGTCCATTCCTTCAAACTGACGGATTGGTCCTGCGGTAGAACCTCCTCATTACGGGTTCTTCATCATGCCCAGCTCGGCATCATCCATCAGCGCCTTAGCCAATGCGCAGAGGTAATGCGATGCCCAGATCAGCTGAGGTTTGTCTTCCATCAAGCCGTCCAGAGTCATATCCCGTGCGTAGCCCATAAGCTCCGAGGCTTGTTCTCGGGCGCTCTGGCAGGGGATGCCTGCTTCGATGCGGAACAGCGGATGGGTCTGGTTTTCACCTTGGTAGAAGGTGGTTTTGCCGACGGTGAATTTGGTTTCTTCTGTGGTCATTGTTCAATCTCCCCGAAATCTCTCGTGCCTGGTCTGGCCTCATCGCCGGCAAGCCAGCTCCCACAAATACTGCATAGGCCTCGAGATTTGTGGGGCAGCTTAGATCCATGTGGGAGCCTTGCTTGATGGCGATAGGGGCAGCCCAGGCGACACATAAATGAAGCCTTAGTGCAAAGTCCTAGGCTCAGTGGGCATCTGCACCTGGACTATTGCGGACTCAAGCAAAGCTCGCAGCGTCTCCAGTTCATGCATTGAGGTCATCATCAAAATCGACGCAGGCGATTTGGGCTGCAGCAGCATTGCCTGATGCACGACGGTCGCCGCGCATAGTGCGTAGTCCGTGGCTTGGATCAGGGTGTCTTCAAGGCAGAGAGTCTTGTGGGGAGGATCTGGAACGATCTTGAGCATGGTGAAGCTCCAACGTAGAAGGAGGAACTACCACGGCCATGCCGTCAAGCAATGGGTGGTAGCTGTACGCGGGTTGACGGACCGAGACGTTGGCACTCGGCGCACCACAGGGTGCCCGCACGTACAGCCACCATAAAAGTGTGCACATGAGGACAGCGTCATCGGTCCGTCAAAACCGGTCGCTGAATTGGCAGCGACGAGCCGAGACTAAAATCCACGTTGGTCATGTGCAACGAAAAACAGGCGCAGGGAGTATCTTTGGGAAATGGCCTACAAGGAAGGGGTTAATTCTGACTTTTTTTGCCCATTCACCTTCAGTGCCTGCAACGCCGCCTGCTCTGTTAACGGTTTGTGGCTCTCAAAAAGCTTTCCACTCACGAATCCCTGTATCCAGTTATGTCGCGATGCCAACAAACGGTCCAGCATGGACTTTCGCTACTCAAACCTTGAAACTGACCCGCTCGCATCTGGACCAAGGCTGGTCACGGGCCCGCCCCCTGCAAAGGACGCCAAGTAACAGCCCATGGAATGCACCGAAGATGACTATCGAAGCTTTTGCCCCTTTCCAGCGCCTCGCCACTGACCTGCTGAAGTATCTACCGGCTGACCAGTCAGATGGCTCCCACGACCTGTCCCACATCCATCGCGTATGGGTCAACGCACAACGGATACAGCGCGTAGAAGGCGGCGACCTGGAAGTGCTGCTTGCAGCGACTGTGCTGCATGATTGTGTCGCAGTAGAAAAGAACTCGCCCTTGCGTGGGCAGGCGTCAACGCTGTCCGCACAAAGGGCGGCGTCGATCCTGGCTGATATGGGCTGGCCCTTGCAGCGCATCGAGCAGGTGGCGCATGCAGTCAAAACCCACAGCTACTCGGCTGGCCTCGAACCACTCACCCTTGAGGCCAGGATTCTTCAGGACAGCGATCGCCTGGACGCCATAGGTGCAGTGGGTATCGCTCGGTGTTTTTACGTTTCCGGGCGAATGGGGTCGGCGCTGTACGATTTCGAGAACCCCACGGCGTGGGGGAGGGAGTATCAGGACAAGGCGTATACGGTCGAGCACTTTCATACCAAGCTGCTGAAGCTTGCGTCAGGGTTTAAAACTGCTGAAGGGGCTCGGCTGGCTGCTGAACGTCATGCTCGGCTTGAAGTGTTTCTTGCGGAATTCATGGATGAGATCGGGGCTAGCGGGGCAGGGTTGCAGTGACGGGGCTTGGGACGATTGGCAGGTTTTTTTGGCATGAGCCAGTTGTATTGGAACTGCCCACGACTGGGTCGATGTTGTGGGTTGCTTTGGGGAATTAGCCAGGCCTTGGGCTTTGGGGCGGGTAGCTGTGGTGTCATGGGCCTGAGTGTTCTGTTTGGGCGGGGAAGAATTTAGCGTGAGCATGGCACCGGCTGCGCCGGTGTTCGCGGCTGAAGCCGCTCCCACAGGGGGGACTGCTATTTCAGGGAGATATTTGCAGTTTTTGAGGGCGGGTTTGTCCGTGAAGACCTTGTCGGCGATGCCATTCGCTGTGTTGGCATTTTCGTAGGTATGTTGGACCGCGGCGGCGCCGATCCCTTAGAGGCTGGGTCCGTGCTTGCCGGTTGAGCTATCCGTGCGGCAACGCACCTCTGGGCTGGGCCTTCTTGTTCTAGGTTCTGCTGATCGACGAGTTGTGTGCAGTTTTTGAGCGGGTTTACAGTGGATGGCACGGGCTGCGCCCGTGTTCGCGGGCGCGCCCGCTCCCACAGGGATCGCGGTAACATTTAGAGTTTTTGCAAGGCAGTTGCTTTCACAGGGGAAGCGCAGGGTTTGAGCACTGTGTTTGCGGCCTTTAGATGATCCAGCTTTGGCGGCAAGGGCATGCCGAGCGGGGCGGGCTCTGGGGAATGAACAGCCGGGCTGACGTGCGAGAAGAGATGCCGTACAGCCCGGACCGTGCTCGGCTCAAAATGACGGGGCTACATAGACAACCCGATCACGCCCATTCTGTTTGGCGGTATAAAGCCCCTTGTCAGCACGTTCCAGTGCGTCATCCAGCCTTTCACCCTTGGCAAACAGGGTACACCCTACGCTCACGCTCACCTTCAACGGGCCACAGGGCAACTGCATCGGGTTGGCACCCACCTGTTCGCGAATCCGCTCAGCAATCCGGGTCAGCTCTTCGCTGTCCTTGACCTGCAAAACAGCAACAAACTCCTCACCCCCATGCCGCACCACCAGGTCATCAGGGCGCAGTGCCGCACGCAGGCGACGGGCAGACTCGCATAGCACCTTGTCACCGCCGCCATGGCCGTACTTGTCGTTGATGGATTTGAAGTGATCCAGGTCGGCATAAACCGCACCCAGTTGTAAGCCGTTCACCTCTGCCAATCGCCGTTCATGCTCTTCAAACGCCGTCAGCGCGCCGCGGTTCCACAGTTGTGTCAAAGGGTCGAGCAGGGCTTTGCGCTGCTCGCGGTCCATTTCAAGCCGCAGATCGCGGTTCACCTGTGCCAAGGTGCGCAGCTGCAGGTATCCCTCGGCGAGCGTGGCCAGGTCCCTGAAGTTCGCTTGCTGAGCCTCGCTGAGCTCGCGTGGGCGCGGGTCGAACATGCACAGCGTACCGATGGCTTTGCCGTTGCCGGCGCGCAAGGGGTGGCCGGCGTAAAAGCGGATGTAGGGCGGGTTGAGCACCAGCGGGTTGTCGATGAATCGGCCGTCGCACGTGGCGTCGGGCACCATCAGGGTACCCTCGCCGAGAATGGCGTAGCCGCAAAAGGAAATACTGCGCGTCGTCTCGCTTGCCTCAAGCCCTATGCGGGCCTTGAACCACTGTCGGTCCTGGTCGATCAGGCTGATAAGCACAGTGTCCACATGGGCCAGGTCCTGGGTGAGCCGCACCAGGGTATCGAGGTAGTGCTCGGCTGGTGTATCGACCAGGTTCATTTCATCGAGCGTGCGCTGGCGAAGCGCTTCGTCAGCGGGTAAAGGGCAAGCTGGCATCTTTGGTCCTCCATTCCTTGGTTGGCTGCTTCGGTACCTGGCGGGGGCGTGTTCTTTATACCGTCGAAACAAGCACAGCATAGGTTATAGCGTGGAGCCTTGGGCTGCAGGTGCGGCTGGCCATTTCTTGCCGAGAGTGTGATTTCTTTCGCTCGATCTTCGTCAAGAATGCTACCCCTTCGCCGTCGTCTGGGGACTGATACAGGGCCTTTCATGCAAACGCTGTTGAACGAGATTCTCGAAGAAGTACGTCCCTTGATCGGCAAGGGCAAAGTGGCTGACTACATACCTGCACTGGCCGATGTGCCGGCGAACCAGCTGGGCATCGCGGTCTATGGCAACGATGGTAGCTATTACTGCGCAGGCGACGCGCTGGTGCCGTTCTCGGTGCAGAGTATTTCCAAGGTGTTCAGCCTGGTGCAGGCGATTGGGCACTCGGGGGAAGCCATTTGGCAGCGGCTTGGCCATGAGCCTTCCGGCCAGCCGTTCAACTCGCTGGTGCAGCTGGAGTTCGAGCGCGGTCGGCCGCGTAACCCGTTTATCAATGCGGGGGCGTTGGTGATCTGCGATATCAACCAGTCGCGCTTTGCTGCACCCACGTTGTCGATGCGCGATTTCGTTCGGCGGCTGTCGGGCAATCCGCATATCTCGATCGATGCCCGCGTTGCCGATTCGGAGTATCAGTTCCGCGCGCGTAACGCGGCCATGGCTTACCTGATGCAGTCGTTCGGCAACTTCCATAATGAGGTGGAGACGGTACTGCGCAGCTATTTCAGCTATTGCGCGCTGCAGATGAATTGCCTGGACCTGGCTCGGGCATTCTGCTTCCTGGCTAACGATGGGTTCTGCAAGCACAGTGGTGAGCAGATTCTGACCCGGCGCCAGACCCAGCAGGTGAACTCGATCATGGCCACTAGCGGGTTGTATGACGAAGCAGGGAATTTCGCCTACCGGGTGGGGTTGCCTGGCAAGAGTGGCGTGGGGGGCGGGATTGTAGCGATCGTGCCGGGGCAGTTCACGGTGTGTGTGTGGTCGCCGGAGTTGAATGCGGCGGGTAACTCGCTGGCGGGGATGGCGGCGCTTGAACTGCTCAGTTCGCGTATCGGCTGGTCGGTCTTCTGATCGGCGGGCTCGGTGGCTGAGGTTGGCCCGGTTGATACCTCAGCTCGTTGGGTCCTGCCCCAACACCTTGGCCAGGGCCACCCGGGCATCTTCAAGCTGTACCAGTGAAGCATGCCGCGCCCCCAGCGCATCGCCGTTCTGGATAGCGGTCAGAATCGCCTTGTGCCGGGGCAGGGCGAGCTGGTCGAAGTTCGCGCGCTGGTTGGAGTAGCGCACCGATTCGCGCAGCGCCATCGACAGCATGTTGCACAGGTAGGCCAGCAGGTCGTTGTGGGTGGCGTCGGCTATGCGGGCGTGGAAGTCCAGGTCGGGTTGCAGGCGTTCTTCGTGGTTGCGTGCGGCTTCCATGCGTTGGTAGGCCTCGGCGATCGAATCGACGTCGTCGGCGCTGGCGTTGGTGGCGGCCAGTGCGGCGGCGGCGGGTTCGATGACCCAGCGTACGCTGCTCAGCATGTTGAAGAATTCTTGCTGTGGCGTGGCCTGCATCAGCCAGTGCAGTACGTCCGGGTCGAGCATGTGCCAGTCATGGCGCGGCCGGACCAGGGTACCCACTCGCGGGCGGGCCTCGACCAGGCCCTTGGCAGTCAGGGCGCGCATCGCCTCGCGGAACACCGGCCGGCTGATTGCGTAGGCTTCGCACAGGCTGGCCTCGGAGGGCAGCTTCTGCCCGGGTGCGAGTTGGCCGGATACGATCTGTACGCCAAGGTCCTGGACCAGGGTGGCGTGCATGCTCTTGCGCGTGGTGGGTTGGCGGTAGTTCATGTGCGGCGGGGCGGATCCTTCGGGCGGGGGCAGCATCATAGCATTAGCGCGTCGACGCGGTGCATGGCACCGGCTGCGCCGGTGTTCGCGGCTGAAGCCGCTCCCACAGGTGTAGTGTCAGCTCGAAGCCAGCGCAGTGCCTGTGGGAGCGGGCATGCCCGCGAAGCAGGCGACGCGGAGCATGGCACCGGCTGCGCCGGTGATCGCGGCTGAAGCCGCTCCCACAGGTGTAGTGTTAACTCGAAGCCAGCGCAGTACCTGTGGGAGCGGGCGTGCCCGCGAAGCAGGCGACGCG
>MTEU01000508.1_pt1 | contig 12467 bp, 7 predicted proteins | sample 1042701 | NCBI WGS metagenome assembly MTEU01 (sample SAMN06185813, study PRJNA358809) | soil metagenome | isolation source: naturally attenuated soil | place: India | collected 2015-05-23
CTTCGTTGCGCATGACGAAGAACATAGGCCGGATGAGCGCACGCTGTGGATCGAGGCGGATTTCTACTTCCCAGAGATCGCCGACGAGACCCAGGAACACCCGACCATCCCGTGCAATTTTGGGCACATGCGGCTGGATAACATCAACGGTGTGCCCCGTGTCCGTTACCGCCTGGATGCCTCGCTCGGGCTCGACGATGAGATCGAGCAGAGCCTGCGCTATGTGTCGGAAGTCGATGAAGACGGCAATCCAGTTGCTTCGTCCCCAGTACCGCGCGATGAACGTAATCAGATCCAGGTGCACTACCTGCCCGCACGACGTGATCCAGCTGAGCACATCACTTACGGGACGAATGCGCTTCTTGGCCGCCTGCTCCGGGCTGTGAATTGGGCGGAGCAGCGCGAAAAGATCAGCCAGCTTTCTGCAGATATCTCCGAGAGCCTCAGCACCAACCAATCAGTCATCAACCTCGGTGATGGAATCGCCAATGCATGGGGCAGGCTGCACAAAGGTAAGTTTTTTAAAGACCCAAGCCTGACGTTCGTGACTCATGAAATCGAGGCATTGCTTAGGCACCTCTCCGTATCCTTTACCCCCGGTCACGGCGAGCAGCAAGTCGATTTCTCTCGTCTGAGCGATGGGCAAAAATCGATGCTCTACCTCACCTTGGTGCTCACCTCCCAGGCCATCGGCAGGGCAGTGCTTAAAGGCGATGATGACTCATTCGACATGGATAAGCTCAAGCCCGCCGTATTCACGCTCATCGCTCTGGAGGAGCCCGAGAATAGCCTATCCCCTCATTATCTGGGCCGGATCGTCTCGTCACTCAAGGCTCTAGTGCTCGGAAGAGAAAATTCAGACGCACAGGCAATAATCGCCACGCACGCTCCATCCATGTTGCGACGCGTCGAGCCTGAGCAGATCCGTTACCTCAGGCTTGATGAGTCACGCTGCACGGTCGTGACCAAAATCACGATGCCAAAGGACAAGAATGGCGAAGCCTACAAATTCGTCAGAGAAGCCGTTCAAGCATTTCCCGAAATCTATTTCTCAAGGTTGGTGGTGCTTGGAGAGGGGGATAGCGAGGAGATTGTGTTGCCTCGCTTACTCGCTGCTGAGGGGCTTATGGTGGATGAGGCCGCGGTGTGCATTGCGCCGCTAGGTGGCCGCCACGTGAACCACTTCTGGCGACTCCTGAGTGGGCTGAATATTCCTTACGTGACATTGTTGGATCTTGATGTGGCGCGCCATGGGGGAGGGTGGGGAAGGATCAAATATGTGGCAACACAGCTCAATCTCCATCAACCCAACCAGAGCTACATCCCGGCGGAAAAGCTGGATAAAATTCCCGCGTGGAACAGCAAGGACTACAAGATTCTCAAGGTTGAGAAGAGCCGTGAATACAGGTCATACATCGCAGGGCTGGAACCTTATGACGTGTTCTTCTCCAGTCCTATGGACTTGGATTTCGCCATGCTCTGCGCTTTTCCAGAAGCGTTCGGTATCGAGGCCAAGCACCTTGTGACACCGAAGGTCGGCCAACTTAGGTCTGTATTGGGCGACAGCTTCTACGATGAGAAGCAGTACAGCGTTTTTGAGCGAAAGTACTTCGCTGCCTACCACAAGCTCTTCAAGGTAGATAGCAAACCTAAATCGCACATCGAAGCGCTCTCAAGGCTCAAGGATGAAGACCTGCGAGAAGGCATGCCGCCATCCCTCAGACGGCTGGTCAAGCATGTGATCAAGATGGCTGGGGAGCTCCACGAATGATCAAGGTCGAGGAGTGGACGCCATCGGGCGGAATCGTGCTTGAGCCTAATGCAGATATCGCGGCGAGGGAGCAAATACGCTGCGTAGCGCTGACGGCAGGCCCAGGCTCAGGGAAATCCGAACTCCTCGCTCAGCGGGCCGACTTCCTGCTCACGACCGGTGTATGCCGCTACCCGAAGCGTATCTTGGCAATTGCCTTCAAAGTTGATGCCAGCAATAACCTGAAGGAACGTGTTTGGCGTCGCTGCGGCGCCGCTTATGCGGGTCGCTTCGATAGCTATACCTTCCATGGGCTGGCCAAGAGAATCGTCGAGCGGTTCCGACCCGTATTGACGGGCACCGATGCGCTGAACCCGAACTTCAAGGTTGTTGCCAAGGGCAAGGCTCATCCCGTGCAGACCGAGTTCAAGGAGCTCATCCCACTCGCCATCAAGATTCTTGACGCCTATCCGCCGGCGATCAACGCGATACGCCAAACGTACAGCGATGTTTTCCTGGACGAATTCCAGGACTGCACTGATGAACAATACAAGCTCGTGACTAGGCTCTTCAAAGGGTCTAGTCGCCGCGTGACTGCGGTTGGGGATGTGAAGCAGAAGATCATGGGATGGGCAGGAGCCTTGGATGGTGTGTTTGCCAAGTTCGTCGAAGACTTCGATGCACGACACCTGAACATCTACCGCAACTTCCGGTCACTGCCTCACCTGCTTAAGCTTCAGAACGACATCATCAAAGTGCTCGATCCTGCATCGGAAATGCCTGGGAATTTGCTCGCTGGCCAAGGGGGAGAGATTCATTTGCTGCGCTATGCCGACTGCGAGGATGAGGCCCGTGATCTAGCAGAGCGAATTTCGCTTTGGGTCAACGTTGAGGGCATCGCACCCGCAAAGATCGCGGTACTCACGCGTGCTCAGCCTGAGGCCTACTGCGTGCGCCTGACATCCGAACTGGAGAGCTGGGGTATCAGCTATCGGAACGAAAACAAGGCACAGGACATCTCCACTGAGCCTATTGCCCAAGTCATCGTGGATTACCTGCTTTGTATCTATGGCCTCCGAGAGCCCAAGGCTTGGACGCGTCTAACTCGCCGGATCATTCCTGCGGAGGACGACGCCGACGGTAAGCTCAAGAACAATTGGAGTCGTTATGTCAAAGAGGCGCGCAAGTCAGCTGCGGCTGATATGGTTGGCAAGACGTATGGTCAGCGGTGGGAGCTCTTGGAAGAGTTTCTCACGATGGTGGGGCAGACGTTACTAGCCGGCCTGTCTCATGATTACCAGTCCCGAGAGCATCTGCGCGAGCTCATCGAGAGCGTCAAAACCTACATTGATGAAGCTATGGCCAGAGAGCCCGACCTTCTTCAAGCGCTGGCCCAGTTCTCAAATGACCAGTCAATACGAATACTCACTGTGCACAAGAGCAAGGGCTTGGAGTTCGACACAGTTGTATTGCTTGGCGTAGAAACTCAGGCCTACTTCGGTGACCTACATGAGAGCCGATGCACATTTTTTGTCGGCGTATCACGTGCGGAACGAAGACTTGTGGTGACAACGGCGGGGCACCGGGACAACCTCGGGCAGGTCAACCACTGGAAGGTATCCCGCACAGCCCAAGCTGAATTCCTAGGGTACGTGAGCCCTTGGATTACTCATTCTAACTGATCAGCCGCGTCAGCACATCTCTGAGATACGGCTCTTTCGCAAAGGTCATCCAAGCCCGAGCTGTAAGAAGCTCCTGTGTAGTTGTCGCAGCTACATTCGGCTCGAGAATAGCGCCCTTGCTGAGCATCAGTTTGGACAACGTGATGAGATTACATAGCTTTCGCACCAAGCTCTTTTGCCAATGCAATGGCTTCGTGGAGGTTGAGGTGACTTGCGGCAAACGACCTCTTCAGGAGTGGGCGGGGAAGCGCCCAATCCCATTTTTCTCGGATCAGATTCTCAACTTTCTCAAGAATGGGTTCTACATCATTTGCGTCAAGCTCGCCTACGACGCGCAGTGCTTTCAGAGCATCCTTTTCACCAAATGCAATCTCCAGAGACAACCCTTTGTTCTCGCATTGAATGCCTACATGATTCAACAGGAGCGCCAGGGCATCGTTGGTATGGTCGCCACACCACGTAAAGAGATGGCTGCTGCTGGCCGCCCCGGTGATTGATTGATCGCCCAAGCCAAGGGCCTGGAAATTCTGTCTCGCCTCTTTCAGCAGGGCTTGCGCCTGTTTGTCCAAAAACGGGCAAGGCGCTGTTTCCATGAGCACGTTTTTCATTTCAAGTCTGACGCGATCATGTACCTGAGCTCCCAAGCCATCGAACTGGGGCGCCTCGCCGCCGCGCGCTGGAGTTACCACGATTACCTTTGCTTCAAGATCTACATCCTGTACCTGCCATCGCCGGCCACCAAAGATGATTCTCTGTCCTTTGGTTAATGGTCGGCTTACTGGAAGCGATCCGAGAGGTTTACCGTCCCTCAGCAGGCGGAATTCCTCGTCACTGGTGAAAGCGGTGTAAAACTCATAGTGATTGATCAAACGCTCGCCCAGTTCACCAGGTAATAGGAGGCCAGAGCTGTCCTGCACAATCAGCTCTTTCTCTCCCATCCCCTTTAACAAGGCCATCAGGTCAGATTTAGAAACGCTGGCAAAGCTGCCGCTGGCAATAAGGTTTCCCCAGAGCTGGGCGGCAGTGGCGCCTCCTAGTTGTGCTATGGAAGAGAGGCACTGTTGAACCAGTGTAGAGGCATGCATGCCCTGTGATCGAGGTGGCTCAAACCAGCCGGCAATGAGTAAACGGATCATGGCTATGGTTTGTACCAGGCCCTCTCTGAGTTGATCAGAAAGGTCTGACTGATCCGTTAATAGCCGCTCACAGCAATAGGCGCGGAGCGTTGCTGGCTCACCTTGTCGGCGTCCGGATCGGCCGAGCCGTTGCCGCAGGCTAGCCACCGATGGCGGGCAGCCCACCTGCGCTACTGTCCTGATGTTCCCGATATCGATGCCTAGCTCCAAGGTCGTAGTGCAGACGGCTGAAGCGGGCGGATCGCCGGCTTTCAGTGCGCGCTCTGCATCTTCCCGCAATTCTTTCGAAAGGCTTCCATGGTGCGGCCAGAATTCATTAGGAACGCCATCGTGATCACAGAGCGAACGTAGACGGTCGGCAAACCATTCCACTTCCTGCCGCCGATTAGGGAAGATGAGGTTGTTGTGACCTCTTAAAACCTTGTAAAGGTGGGCAGCGATAGCCGCTTTGGTGCCGGACGTGTCCGCCGACTCAGTATCTTCCGTCGTCTCAACCTCCGCGGCAGGCAGCCGACCAGTATGTTCTGCAACGACCTGTTGCATAGGGCGCTCAATATAGCCGCGTACCTGAACCTGCAGCTCCTGACCCGAGGATTTGGACTCGATAACCTCGACGCCTTCAGGGTTGGTAGGCCTCAAGAACATCTGGGCCAGCGACATTTCTCCCAGGGTTGCAGACAAACCTACACGCGGTAACGACTTGCCAACGACTATCTCGACGCGCTGCATCAAGGACTGCAACTGCTTCCCGCGCTCGCTTCCGATGAAAGCGTGCAGCTCATCCACCACGATGTACCGAAGATTTTGGAATACTCCTAGGAGACTAGTTCCCCGGTTCACGAACAGTGCTTCAAGAGATTCTGGTGTGATCAGCAGGATGCCTTCAGGTGATTTGAGAAAGCGATGTTTCTTGCTGGCTGACACATCACCATGCCATGCAACCACGGGAAGCTCGAGCCGATCGCAGAGCTGGCTCAGCCTGCCCCACTGGTCATTGATCAGAGCTTTGAGCGGGCTGATGTGCAGTACGGCGCCGGGAGGAGAGTTGTGGTTTAGCAGGTTGGTCAGAATGGGCAAGAATGCGGCTTCTGTCTTACCAGCAGCAGTCGATGCCGCAATGATTACATCTCGATCGGCATCAACCAGTGCAGGTACCGCCCACTCCTGGGCATCGCGCAATGACGTCCAGCCTTGCGTCCAAATCCATTGCTGAACCTCCGGATGGAGGAGTTCAAAGGATGACGAATCAGAGTTTGAAGCTGGTGAGCTCATCATCTGCCTCGACTTCCAGATCCTGCTGACCACCTGTGTCCTTGGTCAACTCCACCGCGCCCAGTAGCGTGCGCCAATCCGCACCTGGATTTTGCTCAAGTACTGCCAGTAAGTTGATGAAGGCGGTGATGGTTGTGCGTGGTGTACGGAAGTAGGCCTCACCCAAACGCTGGTTGCAGTGAGCCATGAATGCCGGGATGGCTTCATCCGGCAGTAGGAATTTTTCAGGCTCGCCATAGCTGAAAACATGACGCAGCTTCTGCAGCAGAACGTAGAAGTCTTCCGGGGTTAAACTGCTCAAACGAATGACGGGGCCCGAAAGGTCGACCAGACCGGATTTAGCGAAAGTATTTTCAGCCAGGCGCGATTGCAGGGCAGGGTAGCTATACAGGCCGCGGCGTGTGTCCATGAGGAACTCGGGAGTGCCGCCCAGAACGAACCCCAATCCTTCAGCAGAGCCCTGCAGGGAGTCGTTAAGAATACGCAGAATCTGCTCGTAGTTGGCGTTACGCGCTTGAGTGTTGGCGAGCTTGTAAAGGTTGACCAGCTCGTCGAGGCACACCATCAAGCCGCCAAAGCCCGCCAAGCGTACAAAGCGTGAGAGCAGCTTGAGTTGATCGTAAACGGATGCATCATCAACGATGGTGCGAACACCAAGCGCTGCCCGAGCATCAGTCTTAGTGGAAAACTCCCCGCGCAGCCATCGGATGGCGTCGGCTTTAAGTTGTTCATTCCCGTCCTCAAAAGCGCGGCAGTATGTGGCGATGACCTCGGCGAAGTCATAGCCATTCACCATCTCGGTGAGTTCTGCCAGGTACTCCCGGATGATGGTTTCGCTTTCCACACCTTTGGCTTTTGCCTCCGACTTGGCTTGGGAGATGAACTTCTCCACGATGCCTTGGAGTGCTCCACCGTCTGGTTTGGTGCGGGTTGACATGTTCTTTGCGAGCTCGGAGTAAAGCGAGCGCGCTTGACCACCCGAAGCGTGGAGGCGCCGATCAGGGTTGAGGTCAGCATGCATCGTGACAAGCTTACGCTCCATCGCGATGCCTCTGACAAGATTCAAGAAGAACGTTTTGCCAGCCCCGTACTCACCGATGACTACTCGAAATGCCGAACCGCAGTCTGTCAGCCGATCCACATCCTTGAGCAGTGAGTCGAGCTCGCCGGCCCGGCCGACCTGGATCAGATGTTGCCCCACACGAGGAACAACGCCCGCGCGCAGCGATTGAATGACCGCATCGCGATCTTTGGCTCGTATCTTACTCATAGGGCTAGTTCGTCCAGTATGTCTGGGTTGATTTCAATGGGATCGTCGCCTTCAGTGACGGGCATGTTGAAAAGCTCGAATGCCATGTCATTGACCTGCTCAAGCGCGCCATCAAGCATAAGCTCCATATCGCTGGCCGCGTCTTCGAGCTCACTACGACTCCACTCTGTTCTGGAAATCAAAAGCCGCAGGAATGCAGAGTGCTCCACATCCAGTCCGTAAACCGTGACATGTTGCTTACTCACCTCTTCCTCAGATTGCTCAATGGCTTCAGTCTGAGGTTCCGGCACTGATTCTTCGCTGAAGACGTTGGCAAGCAATGCCGAAACCTCGGCGGTCTCTTTCTGCAGCCGGGCAATTTTGTCCATGTCGAGGGCGAAGCCCGACAGATCACTTTTCGAGCTCTGAGAAGAAGCTTCAGATTGAGCAGTCGAAGATGCTGGTGCACTAGCTACAGTCCCTGGGGTGTGCACCGCTGCACTGTGTAGGTCGCTGTACAAAGACTGCGAATCTAGAGACAGAGACTTGTACACACGCTCGAGAAGTTTTACTTCCTGCGGTGTTACCTCTCCGTCTGCTTGTGCTAGGTGGGCAAGGAAGCTTGCAATTTTGCGTTTGGCGTCCAGGGTCAGCGGTTCTAGCTTTTTCTTGAGGCTGGCCAATGTAGGGGGCTGCTTCAGCTGAATCTGCAAGTGAGCCTTAAGACGTTTACGGTGTGCAATGCACAGGTGATCCCAGGAATCGATATGGCAAGACAGCAAGCCCACTTCCTCCAACGAAGTGTCACCGTCGGCTGCTGCCACGGCGCTGGCAAGATCAAGGGTCACAGCTGCTGCACTGTAAGCTTCAGTCGAACGAAGAGTTCCTTCCTCAGCCTCAGCTGCAAACAAAGCAATAGTGTCTTCTGCTTTCGGTGTGCGGCTACCGGAAAGAATATCGGGCTCTAGGCCGATCCGCATTGACTCAAGGGCACGGGCGAGGGCAATCACTTTATCCCGGGAAAGTACACCGGCAGATCTAAACCGGCCCGCCAGTTCTCCGAAGCTCATGCACAGGATTTCGCCCCCGACGCGTTGCCCAAGTTGTTCTAGCTCTGCCTTCGCTTCGCTTGGCCAAAGCGATGTGGGCAGTTGCAGTATGGCTTCAAGCTTGCCTTCGTTCTCGGGATTACGCCCAAGGTAGCGACTATAGGGATCGAGAATTGAGGTGCATTCTTCGACGATCACCTGAAGCCTGTTGCGTGTTACCGAGGTTGCTGACACATCTGGCAGGTCACCTATCTGCAAGGCTGGAATGTTCAGTGCAGACGAAGCGGGACGATAGATAACCTTGAGCTTAGTTTTGTTCTGAGTGATTTGTACGCCCAACGGGTAGCGCTTGGAGTACTCAGCTTTGAACAGTGTTGCAAATTGCTCAGGGCAGCGCGAGACCGGCGTACGTCTTGAGATATTGGGATCAGTCAGTGCCCATGCCAGTGCCCAATCAGGGTTGAGCGGGTACCTATCAACAGCCATTTGTCCTAGCGCAATGCGTAAGCGAAGTGGCAGCTCAAAGCCATCCGCGGACATGGCAGGTGGCTCTAGTAGATAGCTTTGAGGTTTGGCTTCGCCATAGTGCAGATGATCTAGGAAGCGGGTCGCGTAGCTACGAAACGAGTAGTTTTCACCGTAGATTTCAAGAAGGCGCTCTACTTCCGCAGCTATTTCAGGGAGCTCTGCCTTTGCGCGCTCATCATGTGGAGCGTCCACGAAGGCACGGCGTTCCAAGCCGTAAAAGAACATGAAGACATAGCCGACATCGACCTCGGGAGCCTGGCGGCCGTCAGCCTGCCATTGAAGGTATCCACGACGAGCCTCTGGCGAAACCTGCCTGTAGTTCGGCCAATACGAAGTCAGCTTGTCGGTAAGGCTAACAGGTGTACGGGATACGCTTAGGGTGGCGTCAATCAATGAGGGCTCTGAGAGGCCGAACTGGTTTGCCCTTTCACTGATGTAAACCATCCCTGCTGGAAGAACCAGGCCAGCGACGGTTACCGATTCATCACGCTTGACCCAACGCACACTCGCCGGCTTGGCGTTGGGCTTGGGAATAGAAAACGAATGGCTCGATGGCGAGCCGACCTGGACGGTATGGACGAAGTCCCGCTCAAGACTAGCAGTGCTCAGCTGTATGCTGATGCCGCCTGCAGGGCTGGTTGGGCGCGTGTGGGCAACGAGCTCCGGATAGGTATCATCCTCAACAAGCTTTGACGGCTTGCTTGCGGATACACGCCTTACTAGCCACACCAAGGCACCTATGCCGGCCAAAATGCCGAGTGTGATCCACACCTGTTTGGGAATGTACGCAAGAAGCGCAACGACCAGCAGAACCGCATAGAGCGCTACAGATCCACCACTAGTACCTTTACGCTTCCTTGCCATTTCTTCTTTCCATGTTGAGAGTGGTGGCGAAATGGCATTCTGGCGAATTTTTTACGCGAGGCCAAGCTTCGGAGACGAAGGGCGCTCAAGCTTTAATGAGGCCGTCCATGGAAGGTCACCAAAAAGCTAAGTGCCGCGATGTGCGTGATTTCTATTCAAGCCATCCTGCTTAAACGTTTTAGTATGCCCGTCAGTCTTTAAGTACTGTTTCCTGCTTGCCTCCGAGCAGCGCGGCGGTCATGATTTCGCGGCTCTAGTGGCGATTTGATATGGGCGCACGTTATGGACGACGAATCCTCCTGAATTCACGCTCCAAAGCGATAACGACGGCAACCCCTGCTGCGCAGTCTGCACGCGCATATAAATATCATAAGTCGTTGATAAATAACGGGTATGGATGTTTTCGATGCATTTTCTAAAACGATTCTTTGCGTTTATTGCTTCCCTTTTCTCGAACCAGGAAACAGAGCAAAGCGAACCGCTCATTCCGAAGATCGATCCTGAGAAGCTTAAGAAAAAGCTAGATCTTCAAAAAATCGCTAGGGAGCACGGTGCGAAAGGCATCCCGAGGAGCAGTGATACACAGCTGACCGCTGCCGAGCATGCTGTCCGCGCGGAGCTTGGCCGAATGCGTGAACAAACGGTGAAGTACGGTGAGCAGCGTATCAAGCAAATTCAAAATCGCTTGGACTCAATCGATATTACCCTGCAGATGAACCGTGCGATCGAGTTGGGGAACGAGTTTGTTCGTGCGTCTGATCATCACCTTACGCGTGAGGATGGGCGGATGAAAGACTTCGGCGCTGACACGAAAACAAAATTCCAACTGCTCAGCGATTTTCGCGACGTAAATCGTCTGCCAAATATCCCTGCAAACTGCCCCAGTAGCGGCAGCAAATTTCTGAAGGTGATGGTGGTACTAGGCTGCTGTGTACTTGAAGGTGGCCTGAATGCCACATTCTTTGGATCGGGTCTTGAAGGGGGCTTGTTAAGCGGGTTCGCGATGGCTTTTCTGCTGTCTTTTTTTAACGTGTTTATCTGCTTTTTCGCTGGGCTTGTTTTCAGAAATAAGAACCATGTCATGGGTGCGCGCCGGCTTTGGGGGTGGGGCTCTTTTGTTTTGGCAGTGGCAGTTATGTTGATTTTAGGAACAGTGATCTCTTATTTCCGCTACGTATTGACGATATATGAGGATGGTGGCCAAAACGCCTTCCCTTTAGCTTGGCAGAGCTTTACCGCAGGTGTATTCCCCATTCAGGATTTCGAGTCGTTGATTCTGTTCCTCGGGACAATTGTGTTTGGGGGTGTCGGTATATGGGAAGGCTATAAGTTCACAGATCGCTATCCTGGCTACGCTGGCGTCTGGAGTCAATATGCTGAGGCTCACCGTAGATACATCGAATTAATAGAAAGTTTGCGAGATAAGCTGGAAACCGAGAAGACTGACGTCCTGCAAAGAATCGATAGCGATGTGCAGTCAGCTGAAAATGAAATTAAGGCATTTAAATTCAACATGAATCAGAAGTCGGTCGTAAAAAAGCAGGTGACCGAAACTCTGGTCATGGCCGATGAAACCCTGCAGAGCCTGACCCGGTATTATCAAAACGAAAACATGATGGCGCGTCCCAAGGATTGCCCTCCGCCCGATTACTTTGACCATCCTGTCACCTTTGGGCCATTAGAAATGCCAGATTTCAGCGTCCAAAAAGATGTCATGCGGCTCGGCACTCAGGAGCAACTATTGCGCGAAATGGTCGATAAGGTTGAGCCGATTCGAGCGAAAATCCAGTCGTCTTTCAATCAGCAATTTAACCAGCTTCAGCCGTTGCAGAACTTGGTATAAGGAGATTAGTGATGTCAGTTTATGCCAAGCGTGAAAGTAATGTTGGGAAATGGATACTTGGAGGCCTGATTTTTGTTGCGGTTGCCTTGGTTTTGGGTGGGCTCACTTATTACAAAATGAACCACGAGACACTGGACAAAGAGACCCTTTGCCCTAGTGGTGGCCCGAAGGGCCAGTATGTCGTGTTAATTGATAACACCTCTCCGTTCCCCTTCACTCAGAAGGCTGCGTTGTCTCAACGTCTTAAGACCATGGTGCTGAACGACGTACCTGAAGGGCACCTACTTTCCGTTTTTTTGCTCGGGGAAAAGTTTGAACAAAACGAAAAGCCCATCTTCGAGCGGTGCAATCCTGGCCAATGGAGCGATCGTAGCCAATTCACTTCGACGAAAAAATTCGTCGATCGGGATTTTAATGAAAAATTTGCTAAGCCTCTCGATGCGATTGTGCGCCAGATCCCTCTCGACGAGCATAGCAAGCTATCGCCCATCTTCCAGATGCTTCAATTGGTCGGAATCAATGGCTTCGACCATGCCAATGTAAAAGGTGAACGTAAGCTCGTTATTTACTCGGACATGTTGGCTAATATGCCCGAATTTTCAATGTACAAAAGTAAGCGACACAATTATGCGGAGTTTGCCAAATCCCCCTATGGACGCAATGCTCAAGCCCCTGGCTTGAATGGAGCGATTGTGATTATTAATTTGCTGGCAAACGAGCAGAAGACGCCTCAAACCAACGAGCTTGGTAACTTTTGGGCTCAATATTTCGACGCCAACGGGGCAGCGGTTGAGGGAATTGCTGCAATGGAGGGTCTGTAATTGAATACCAACTCACTCGCTCACCGCGTGCAGACTTACTTTTTTGTGGCTGTAGTGCTAAAGGCCGCTTCTGCCGTAGCCAGTCTCCAGCTTAAAGAGCCATTTTGGCTAGGCTTCGTATTTCCACTAATAGTGATGTGTTGTTACTGGTTTGTAGGTTACCGTGTGCGTGAGAAGTGGAACGTACAACTGACACTCGCGAAATTCGCAGACTCAGTGTATTACCTAGGGTTCTTGTTCACGGTTGGCAGCATCATTATCTGTCTGCTGGAC
>MTEU01000578.1_pt1 | contig 12430 bp, 10 predicted proteins | sample 1042701 | NCBI WGS metagenome assembly MTEU01 (sample SAMN06185813, study PRJNA358809) | soil metagenome | isolation source: naturally attenuated soil | place: India | collected 2015-05-23
GCTCACGCGGGGTGTAGGTCTCGATGTCGCGATCCAGGTAGACACGGTAGAGGTCGTAGTTCTCGCCGGAGCGATTGGAGATGAAGGTCAGCTTGCGGCTGTCCGCCGACCAGCGCGGATTCAGGTCGTTGCGCGGGTGACGGGTGATGTTGACCGGCTCCGCCGAGCCATCCGCCGGCACCACGAAGATGTTGGCGCTGAAGTCGAGATCGTTCTGCGAGTAGGCGATATAGCGGCTGTCGGGCGACCAGCGCCACTGCATGAAGCTGTCCCAACCCTCGACCAAGGCGCGCTCCTCGCCGCTCTCCAGGTCGAGAATCACCAGGTCGCCGCGCCCACGGCGGAAGGCCAGGGAGCGTCCGTCGGGAGAAGGTGAGACGTCGCGGTCGTTGGTTTCCTCGGCTACCACTGGGCTCACATCGAACTGAATGGCGTCGTGCCAGCGGGTCGGGTCGCGATCCGTCGGCAGATCGTCGGGCAGCTCCTCCTCCAGTTCCTCCTCGGGGATGCTCTCCACTTCCACGGCAGGCTCCTGGGGCGGTGGCGGCACGTCGGTGGGGTCGCCCGGCCGGGGAATCAGCACCGGGTCCAGAATGAAGCCGGGGTCCTGCGGGGCGAAGGGGTCTTCGGGCTCCTCACCGCGCAGGGCCAGATCGGGATCGTAGTCGTTCTCCTGCTCAGGCTCGTCGGGCAGGTCGGGGGCAGCACCGGGGCCTTCCGAAGCCAGCGAGACGTTGTGGTCGCCGTCCCAGTGGCGTACCGATGGGCGCCCTCTCGCTTGCTGTCGCTCATGGCTGCGGCGCACTTCGTCCCGGGTCAGCGTCACCTGCGCCCGATAGATCGACTCGGTGCCGTCGTCGTCGTTGACGAAGTAGAGATCGAGGCCGTCGGGGGACCAGGCGAGACTGTGATGGCGAGCGTGGGTGCCGGGAGTGACCAGCAGCGTCGGGCTCTGCTCGTCGACGTGGCGCACGTAGACGCGGCCATAGGCGATGTAGGCCATGGTCTGGCCGTCCGGGCTCAGCGCCGCCTCACTGACGTCGCGGTCGATACGCCGCAGGCTATGGGTATCGCGCCCGTCGTCCGGGGCGCGCAGGGCAATGGGTTCGGGCTCGGCGTCGGGTTGTTCCAGGTCCAGCCTCAGCAGGGTGTCCCACACCTGCAGCACGGCGGTACTGCCGTCGCGGGAGACGTCGAAGTATTCCAGGTCACGCTCGTCGAATTGCGTGAGTCTCTCGATGGTGCGCTCGGCATCCAGCTCCATGCGGTAGAGGTTGACGGTCTGGTCTTCGCGGTCGGACATGAACAGCAGCGTGTTCTCGTCGACCCAGCGCGCCATGCCGTCGTCGCCGTCACGCTCGGTCAGCGGTTCGAAATCGTCGCTGCCGAGTTCGTGCAGCCAGATGTTCATGGCATCGGGGCCGCGATAGTGGCGACGGTTCCAGTCGTGGTAGGCCCCGCCCCGGGTGAACACGACACGCTGGCCATCCGGGGAGAGCTGCGGTTCGGAGCCGAAGGCGTCGTGCAGCCTGGTATATTCGCCCCCCTCCGGAGAGAGCCGGTAGGGGCGCTGGTCGCGGTATACGTCGGCCTCGAGCATGCCCGAGAAGGTGATCACCTGCTCGCCGCTCTCGTCGAGGCCGATGCTGGGGTTGCGCAGGTGCTGGTCGCCGTAAGTGAGCTGCGCGAGCTGGCTGCCGTCGCGATTCATGCGCCACAGGTTGAGGTAGCCGTCGCGCATCGACGCGAACACGACCCACTCGCCGTCAGGGCTCCAACTGGAATGCAGGTCGTCGTAGTTGTGGCGCGTCAGGCGCACCGCCGTGCCGCCGTCCGTCGAGGCGCGCCACAGATCGCCGCGCCAGCTGAAGAGAAGCTCGGAGCCGTCGGGGCTGACGGAGGGGAAGCGTGGCAGGCCGACCTGCCCCGACTGAGCCTGAGCGGCGGCCGATAAGCTTGCCAGCAAACCACCGATGAGCGTCAACAGAGAGGCGCGACGCACCCTGATGTACAGGGGCGTCCGAAGGGCGCGGAGTCCTTGCATTGTCGAACCTGTCCTTAATGCCGATGCCATGCTTCCACAACGTAGCAACGATCACGGCCGACTTCGAATACGAATCGATCGGTGTGGTCTGATGCAAGGCCTTGCGCTAGGCTTTCGCCGAAAGCGCGCGTTTCGCCAACCGTTCAGGGAAGGAGGGGGCATGAGTGACGCACGCGATCCATATCCCGATGCATTGCGTGCCGTTGCGCTATTGATCGTGGTGCTCGGGCACTGGGTTGCCACACTGCCACGAATCGAGAATGGCATGCTGGTGGAGACCGGCCACATCCTCGATGCCTGGCCACCCGCAGGCTATTTCACCTGGATCGTGCAGGTCGTACCGCTGTTCATCTTCGTTTCCGCGGCGGTGAGCTCGGAAGGCGTGTGGGAGCGCTACCGCGCCGGTGACCCGCACTCGCACTGGTGGGCGACTCGGGCGCTGGGACTGGCTCGCCCCACCGTGACCTACCTGGCCGTGCTGTCCGTATTCGTGGGCATCTCCTTCTTCACCCGTGATGGCGTGCTGGGGCCGCTCAATCATTCATTGACCGTGCACCTGTGGTTCCTGCTGATTCTATTGGGCGTTCAACTGGTGCTGCCGCTTTCCGTCTGGGCCGACCGCCGCTTCGGTTTGTGGTCGGCGGCGGCGCTGATCGCAGCCATCGCCGTAGTGGACCTGCTGCGCTCGCGCCCCGCCGCCCTCGAGGAGTGGCTGATACTGGGGCGGTTGGTGACCGCGGAGCACGACTATTTCGCCTGGATCAACACGCTGTTCTTCTGGCTGTTGCCCCAGCAGCTCGGTATCGCCTGGTGGAATGGCCGTTTCAGCGGTCGGCGTACCGGCGCTGCGCTGATGCTGTTCGGGCTGGCCTGGTTGCTGGCGGCCGTCGCCCTTGGCTACCCGCCTTCGATGGTCAATGGCGATGCGGGCGGCGATACCAACCTGCTGCCGCCGACCCTGGCGCTGCTTGGCGTGATGTGGTTCCAAGTAGGGCTGGTAGTGCTCTTCGAGGCGCCGGTACGGCGCTTTCTGCAGCGTCAGCACCTGGGGCGCTGGATGGCGATGATCGGCGCGTTCGGGCTGCAGCTCTACCTGTGGCACAAGCTGGCCGAGCTGCCGGCCGCCTGGCTGGGACAGCGTCTGGGTTGGCCCATCGACGCCGGCATGCCGGGCGAGCCGGGGTTCTGGATCGGCCGCCTGGAGTGGATCGGGCTGTGTGCGCTGATGGTGGTGCCGGTGATGATCGTGGTGTTGCTCTTCGAGCGCTACCGCAAGCAGCATGTCGCACCCGCGACCGGGACGTACCGCATTGTCTCGGGGGGCACGGTGCTACTGCTTGGGCTGGGTGTCAGCCTTGGCTTGGGTGCTCTCCCCGGAGCGCTCATCGGCCTCCCCCTGGTGGCGCTTGCCGCCTGGCTGCTGCGTTCGCCCCGTCAGACCTGACTCGGAGAGCCATTGGCGTATGGCTTCGACGACCCACTCAGGATCGTCGATCGGCAGATCGTGACCGCCGTTGGGGTGGCACTGCAGTGGCCAGCCCCAGCGCTCGGCAATGCGCCGTGAGCAGTGCCACGACACCATCCGATCGGCTTTCGAGGTCAGCACCAGGGCCGGCAAGCCGGGCAGTTCCTGTGGTACGGGAAACCCTCTCGCGGCGGCCAACAGTTGACGCACCAGGTTGGCCTTGCCTACCGGCGCTTCGCGTTGCCAGCGGGCGTAGCGTTTCGCCACGCCGTGCAGGTCGCTCTGCAGCCGGGTGGTCATGCGCAGAATCGCGAGCTCGCGTCGTTCATGACTGAGCGGCAGCAGCAGGGCCATCAGCAGGCGTGGGTATTGCCGTGGGCGCAAGCGCTGGTAGAAAGGGGCAGTGCCACGCAGGCTCGAGTTGATCAGCACCAGACACTCCACCTCATCGGGAAAACGCTGCGCCCAGCGCAGCGCCACCATGCCGCCCAGCGAGATCGCCAGTACCCGGTGCGGGCCGCGGCTGCCCGCAGCGTTCAACTCACGGCGCAGCGCGTCGACCATGCCGTCGATGTGGGTCGGGCTGGCCTCGCGCCAGAGCACCCCATTGCCGGGAAGATCCACCGCCCTGGCCGGCTGTTGCAGCACCTGGGCCAGCCGCTCGGGAAAGCCTTCCCAATGGCGTGCCTCGCGTACCAGCCCGCGCAGCAGGATCCAGCCGGGGCCGGGCGCTGGCTCGTTCATGGGCGATTCGCTCCAGTCTTGTCGGCGGGCTCGATCACCCACGGTTCGCGTTCGACTTCGTTGCGGCAGCTGGCGTCGACGGGGTGGTAAGGATCGTCGAGAAATGCCTGGATCATCGTGGAGCGGCACTCGTTGACCGGATTGTGGCCCAAGGCCTGCATTTCGACGTACTGCAGGTTGGGCATGGTGAGCTGCAGGTGCTGGCTCCAGCGTGTGCCGCAGCATGGATCCATCTGACCATGGATCGACAGCGCCGGCGTGTCGCTTATGGGCGGATCGTTGTGCTCGGCTGGCACGTCGCCGTCCTCACCCCACCAGGCGCAGAGCCAGGGCGGCTCGAAGCCCAGCACCGCGGGCTCGCGCTGTACGGCAGCGATGGAGTCATCCTGGCTGGGTCGGTTGCTGCCCATGTCGCTGCATACATGCGCGAGGAAGTAGCCCAGGGCATAAGCGGGAGCCTCTGGCTCAGGGTCGTAGTCCTCGATGCGGAAGAACTCCGCAAGCCGTGAATAATCCCCGGCTTCGACGTCGGCTACCAGGCTGGGCAGCTCGGCATAGTCGGAGGCCAGCGTCAGATAAAGAGTATCGACGAGGGCGGCGCCATCGAAGTACAGCGCTTTCTCACCGTCTTCGCCATGCTCGACATGCGCCACGAAGGGGCGTCTATCCAGAGTACGCCGAGCCCGGTCGAAGGCCTGCATCCAGTTCGGCAACATGTCCCGGCATGCCTCATCTTCCGCAGCGCACAGTGCGAGTACGTCGGTAAAGGTCTGCTTGGCGGTGTAGAGCTCATCGACTGGCGGGCGGTTACGCAGATGATTGAACCAGGGCCAGCCGAAGACGGCGGCGCGAATGCTCTCAGGATGGTACTGGATGAACGAGGCTAGCGTGCCGCTGCCGGTGGAAGAGCCGAAGGCATCGATGCGCTCGTAGCCGAGCAACTGGCGAATTTCGTCTACATCGCGCGATACGGCGTGAGCGTTGTACTGGCTGACGTCGATACCCTCGTCGACCAGCTTGCGGTAGCACGCTTGCACCTCCGCCGTGATGAGGTGCAAGCGCTCCATCGGCTCCAGCGAAGCGGTGATGGCTGGCGTGTGGATGATGTTGTGATAGGGCGAGACCGCCGCGTAATCGGGGCACTCCAGGGCTGGCTCGGCGTGAGTGAAGCCGCGATGATCCATGGTTACCAGGGTGCGCTCACCGATGTCCTCGAGCAGTTGCTCCAGATAGTCCCGGTTGTCGAGTGAAGAGTAGCCTGGCCCACCGGGAAAAAAGAAGACCGGTGGCGCTTCGTCAACTGGGGTTTCCGGCTCGATGACGGCCACCGGCATGGAAACCCGATTGCCGTTGGGTTCTTGCCAATTCTCGGGCGCATGAAAGGTGTGGCAGGTCGCACCCAGCGCCTCTAGGGCTTCGGTGGGGCATTGCGTGTTTTCCAGACGGGGGAGGCCGTCTTCTTCCACCTGGTCTTGAGCGTGCACCTGGTCTTGAGCGTGGCCCGGTGAAGAGAGAAGTACAATCAGCGGGACGGCCCCAAGCCAGTGCCAGGCGCAAGATTCCCTTCTTTTCATGGCGCTCTCCTTGTTGTTCGCGGGTAGCCGGCGGGCCGGGCTTCGCTAGTCAAGCTAGCAGTCGGAGCGGGGCCGTCAACGCGGATAAGGTGGGTAACTCAAGGCAATAAACAAAGACAGAAATCGTTTTGATGCGTGTGTGGCGCGTAACTACCTTGCAAGAGTAAGGATGACACGCAGGAAGCTGTACGGCCCCGGCCGTACGCCGTTTTTAAGAAGGAGGTGGAACATGCAAGTACGTGAAGTCATGACCAAGCGTCCCGATTATTGCAGTGCCGATGCATCCATTCGTGAAGTTGCCGAGCGCATGCGCAAGGACAACTCCGGTTTCGAGCCGTTGGTGGAAAACGACCGGATCGTGGGCACCGTGACCGATCGCGATCTCACGATTCGCGCCCTGGCCGAAGGCAAGAGCCCGGACGAGAAGGCAAGCAGTGTCGCCACCACCAATGTGCTTTACGCCTTCGAAGATCAGGACGTGAAGGACGTGCTGCGCAACATGCGCGAGCAGCAGGTGCAGCGTCTGGTGGTGCTCAACAACCAGAGCGACAAGAGTCTCGTTGGTGTGGTCACGATCGGCGACATCGCCGACCGCTGCGATGATGACGAAATGGCTCGCGAGATCGCCAATTGCAGCAAGCACTATCACTGAAACTGCGCCAGCACTGAGACTCTGCTCGATATCGCTGAAATCCATACTCATATCATTAGGGCGCTGCGCCGAGATCGGGCCGGCGCCCCAATCGTCTTCGATGGGGCATGGCGATCTACTTCGAGCTGCGTCAGAACGACTTGGGGTTCGGGCGTGCCATGGGTGAGGCATCGTTGGGCGTGTAGTGCACGGCGGGAGCAGCTTCCGGTCGGCCCGAGACCAGGCGGTTGCCCATTACCTTGAGCACACCGTGTCGCGTAAAGGCCGAGATGTTGGCCATGCGACCCAGGCTTTCGCCATCGGCCGTGACCGTGTGGTCGTGGCGCAGCTGAATATGGCACTGGGGCGATTGGAAATGGACCACGGTTTCGTTGGAGCGGGGCGCTTGTCTCAGCAGCCGCGTGGCAAGGAAAGCCAGCAGCACGCGCAGCCATGAATGGTGCCGCACCGCCACCACGTTCAGCATGCCGTCGTCGATACTGGCCTCGGGGATCTCATGACCGCCGCCGAAATAGGCGCCCGAGGCAATGGCAATGGTCAGCCATGGGCCCTCGACGGTGCGGTCGTCGCACTCGATGCGGCCATGGATGCCGCGTTGCATGCCGAGCCGCTGCGCCAGCGTCAGCAGGTAGCTGAACCGGCCCAGGTGGCGCTTCTGCTCCTGGGAAGCCTTGCGGGCAGGCAGCGTGCCAAGGCCGATGTGAGCGACATTGAGGAAGGCCGTGCCGTTGAGCCAGGCGACATCGACCGCCACGCTCTGCTGCGAGGCCATCAGCCTGCACAGCTCCAGCGGGTCGTCAGGCAAGCCAAGGTTGCGGGCGAAGTCGTTGGCCGTGCCGGAGGGCAGTACGCCGAGAGTGGCGCTTCGCTCGATGCAAACCGGTACGACTCGGTTCACCGAGCCATCGCCACCGGCCACCAATACGCGGTCGCCGGGTGCCACCTCCTGCTCCCACTCGGTTTCGCTGAGCCCGCGAACGCGCAGCTCCTCAATACCCGCCGCCTTAAGATAGCCCCGCCAGTACGACTCGCCGTGGCTGCCATCGCCGGCTGCCTTGTTGACGATCAGCCAGTAGTTCATCGGTGTCTCCTTCACCTTGGATCATTCCTTGAACATAAGGATAAGAACTAGAATAGCGAGCTATTGTTCCGCTCGCCTTAGCATAGGTGGAGTCGCTTGGGATCGTTATCCAGGTGAAGAAAGAACACCCACTCGGTACCGCTCAAAACAGAAAAAATTCCACGGGTTCAGCGGTATGCAGTGCGGGGCAGGGCATGATTCAATCTGCCCATATCGACACGCCGAACAGGCTGCCCCCACCTCATTCGTTTCCCCTACTCGATGACAAGCGGTCGGCGCATTGCGCGCTGGCTGTTCGGCATGTCATTGCCTTGATTCGGGAAAACCGAAGGAGAGGCGAGGAGACGCCCGGGTGTCGAGACCGCATGCTCACATCACGCTGACAGGAGGACCCTCGTGCCCATGGAAAACCTCGCGACCATCCCAGCCACCATGCATGCCATGGTCCTGACCGGCCACGGCGACATCGACAAGCTGGAGTATCGAAGCGACGTTGCCACGCCGCGCCCAGGGCCGGGGGAGGTGCTGGTACAGGTCACCGCCACGGCCAAGAACAACACCGACCGCAAGGCTCGTGAAGGGCTCTACCCGACCAAGGACAAGGGCGAGGTGACCTCCTTCGCCATGGGCGGCGAGCCGACCCTGACCTTCCCGCGCATCCAGGGTGCCGACGTGGCCGGTCGCGTGGTGGCGGTGGGCGAGGGTGTCGCTGCCTCGCGCATCGGCGAGCGCGGCCTGCTCGACTTCAACCTCTACCCCGACGCGCGGCGCGACATCAACCTGACGCCGGACTACTACGGCCACGGCGCCGATGGCGGCTACGCCGAGTACATCGCCGTGCCGTCGGACCAGTTCCATCACGTGCCCAACCCGGAGCTCGCCGATGCCGAGCTGGCGGCGATGGGCATGTGCTCCTATCAGACCGGCTACCACATGATGACCTCGGCCAGGGTCGCGGCGGGGGAGCGAGTGCTGGTCAGTGGGGCCAGCGGCGGCGTGGGCGCCGCGCTGATCCAGATGTGCCGCATCGTCGGGGCGATTCCCTATGCGGTGAGCCAGCCCGACAAGGCCGAGGCGCTGCTGGCGCTGGGCGCCGAGGCGGTGATCGACCGCGGCGATCTCTCCACCTTCGTCGAGCGCGTGCTCAAGGCCACCGGTGGGGCGCCCATCGATGCGGTGATGGACCTGGTCGGCGGCGAGATGACCGATCTGTTCATCGACACCATGATCGGCGACATGAAGGCGCGCACCACCTACCCGCGGCTCTCCATCGCCGGGGCCAGCGGCGGCAACCTCAGCGAGATCATGTGGACCCGCATCTATCTCTACCAGGTGCAGATCTTCGGCGTTTCCCATGGCACCCGCGAGGAGGCCGAGCAGCTCATCGAGTGGATTCGCTCCGGCCAGCTCAAGCCGGTGCTGCACGCTGCGTTCAAGCTCTCCGAGCTGCACGAGGCCGAGCGCTACTTCGTCAACCGCGGCAGCAACTACCTGGGCAAGATCGTCGTCGTGCCCGATTCCCAATGGGCCGAGCACGGAGCTCCTTTCGCGCTCGAGGGCAATCTTTTCAAGGGCACCGTTTTCAAGGACGACGCATGAGCCACGAACTGACCCTGCAACTGCTCGACACCCATGCCGGCGGCGACGTCAGCCGGATCGTGATCGGCGGCATAGACCCGCTGCCCGGCGACACCGTACGCCAGCAGATGGAGTACCTGGAGAACGACGCCGACGGCCTGCGCAAGCTGCTGCTGGGCGAGCCCTACGGCATCCCCGAGATGTCGGTGGATCTGATCGTGCCCGCCTGCGACGCCAGGGCGCAGATGGGCTACATCATCATGGAAGTGATGGGCTACCCCATCTATTCCGGCTCCAACACCATCTGTACCGCCACGGCGCTGCTCGAAACCGGGCTGATCCCCAAGCGCGAAGGTATCCAGCACTTCACGCTGGAATCCCCCGCCGGGCTGGTGAAGATCGAAGCGCGGGTCGAGAACGGCGTAGTGGAGGCGATCACCTGTGGCGGTCTGCCGAGCTACATCGACACCCATCGGGCCACCATCCACGTGCCCGAGGTGGGCGACGTGACCTACAGCATCGCCTACAGCGGCGGCTTCTACGCCCTGGTGGATGCGGCCGAGCTCGGCTTCTCGCTCAAGCGCGAGGAGGAGCGCGCCCTGGCCGAGTGCGCTCATCGCATCGTCGAGGCGATCCAGGCGCGCAGCGGCTTCTCCCACTACACCCTGGGCGACGTCGGTCCATTGCCGTTTCTGCACTTCATGGGGCCGGTGGAGCAGATCGCCGACGACTTCTACCGCTCACGCTCGACGACCTACGTGCACCCCGGCGTGATCTGTCGTAGCACCACCGGTACCGGCACCTCGGCGCGGCTGGCGCTGATGCACTACGAGGGCACCATCAAGCCCGGCGACCGGCTGGAAACCGTCTCGCTGCGCGAAACCGGTTTCATCGGTCAGTTCATCGAAGCGCGTGAGGCCGGCGGCAAGCACCAGGTGGTGGAGAACACCATCACCGGCAAGAGCTACGTGTTGGCGCGCTCGGAGATCGTGGTCAACTGCGAAGATCCGATGGTGGATTGTGGCGGGGTGCATCATATCCTCAGCGCACGTCACCCCTGAACGCGACCGTGGCGCCGTCAGTCGTAGCGGCGGCGCCACTGCTTGACGGCGATCTGCTCCTTGACCAGTTCGAGCATGTCGACGAGCACCTGTTCGGTCACCCGGTCGGTGTGCTCGTCGACCTGCAGCCAGGTATCGAAGCTGCTGTCGGCGAGGCGTTCCACCAGGGCCGTGAACTCCGGCGAGCGCAATCCCGCCATGGCTTCGTCCACCAGGCGGCAGGCCAGATCGCGCAGGCTCGATTCCATGCTGCGGGCGAGCGTATCGCCCATCGGCAGGCGGCGCAGGCGGCGGATCTCCTGACTTTCCGCCACGGTGCGGCCTACCAGCGAACTGACGTAATGCATGGTCTCCTGGCGGTTGCGCGCGTAGGCATTGCCGGCCATCTCCTCCAGTCGCCGCGACAGCTCGTGAATGAGCTGCTGCTTGCGCGGCATCACCACCCGGTCGACGACCCGCGTGGAGAGCGAATCGCTGGAACGGATCTGCTCCTGCATGTTGCCCAGCAGGCGGATCGCCACGCGGTCGGAGAGCTCCTCGAAGAAGATCTCGTAGTACTTGGCATAGACGGCATAGAGCCGCCAGCTGCGCACGTCGATCAGCCCCAGCCGGTGCAGCCGGGTGAGCAGCGAGATCACGCGCAGGATGCGTAGCAGGCGGAAGCCGCCCACCGGGATGCAACCGAGCACGTCGTACCAGTGCACGAAGGGATAGAAGAACCAGCGATGGTAGCGGCGCTCGGCGATGGCCACCGCCCAGCCGAGCAGCACGTCGAGCACGAAGATGGCCACGAACACCAGATCGATCTCGACGAAATTCTCGTGGATATGCCGGTCGTAGGCGCCATGCAGCCCGGGGGCGATGGTGGCAAAGGCCTCGTTGAGCGGGCCGAGCAGGAACAGCGCGTCGAACAATAGTAGCGCCAGGTTGGCCACCACCAGCACGATGATCAGCAGGTCCCAGACCAGGTGCAGGCGCTCCAGCCCGGGGCTCAGCGGGCGCGAGACTCTTCTCGACGGCATGGTGGCTCCTTGCACGGCGTTTAGGCTAAAGCCTAGCAGCCATTCCCCTCCTACAACTTTATCTTGCCGCGCAGCGCTTTCGTCTGCCCCTTCTTAGTCTTCTTGTCCATGCGCTTCTGCTTCGAGGCGCGGCTCGGCTTGGTCGGTTTGCGCGCCTTGCGCGTCTTCACCGCTTCCTGGATCAGCGCCTTGAGCCGCTCCAGGACGTCTTCGCGGTTCTGCTCGTAGGTGCGAAAACTCTGCGCCTTGATCACCACCACGCCCTCCTTGGTGATACGGCTGTCGGAGAGCGACAGCAGGCGCTCCTTGTAGAAGGGCGGCAGGCTCGAAGCGGGGATGTCGAAGCGCAGGTGTACCGCGGAGGCCACCTTGTTGACGTTCTGGCCGCCTGCGCCCTGGGCGCGTATCTGGCTGAGCTCGATCTCGTGATCGGCCAGCTCCACGCTATTGGAGAGTCGCAGCATGTCGGCCTCCTGGCATTGGGTGCGATATCGGGTGGCAGCCTAGGCCTTGCTGCCGTAGGCCAAGCGTACCTCTTCGAACAGCCAGTTGGCGAAAGTCGCCATGGCCGCGCTGAGCTTGCGTGACTTGAGGCGCGTCAGCCAATAGCTGCCCAGTGCGGCGTGAATGTCGAAGGGCTGCACGACCTGGCCGCTGCCCAACTGGCGGGCAAACATGCGCGGTGGCGCGAGGGCCACCCCGGCCCCCTGAACCGCGGCTTCCATCATGGCCAGCGAAGAGTCGAAGGTGATGCCACAGGGGCGTGCGGGTGGGCGGGAGATGCCCGCGGCGGCGAACCAGTGGCTCCATTCGCTCTCGCGATAGGAGCGCAGCAGGGTGTGACGGAACAGGTCCGACGGTGCCTTGAGCGTTTCCGCCAGGCGCGGCGTGCACAGAGGAGAGAGCGGCGCATCGAAGAGCCGCTGAGCCTCGAGCCCATGCCAGGCCCCATCGCCGAAGCGAATGGCATAGTCCAGCCCTTCGCTGGCCATGTCCACCCTGTTGTTGTGGGTCGAAATCCGAACTTCGATCAGCGGGTGACGGGCCTGAAAGTGCGCCAGGCGTGGCAGCAGCCAGCCCACTGCAAAGGTGCCTACCGCACCGACATGGAGAATGTCGCGCACCCTGCCGCCCTCGAGCCGTTCCAGCATGTCCGCCATGCGGTCGAAGGACTCCCGCATCACCGGCAGCAGCGCCTCGCCCTCGGCG
>MTEU01005137.1_pt3 | contig 12376 bp, 15 predicted proteins | sample 1042701 | NCBI WGS metagenome assembly MTEU01 (sample SAMN06185813, study PRJNA358809) | soil metagenome | isolation source: naturally attenuated soil | place: India | collected 2015-05-23
GATCACGACCATGAACTCGAAATACGTCGTGGCAACTTTTCGCCGTGATAGTGGGCGCCGGAGCCTGAGGGATTTCTGCCGCTTGGTCGGAGACCACTTCCCCAATACACAGTTGCACTGATTTAGATCGAGTCTGAGCACGTTGACTTGTGCTCAAGGCTTTCCCCTGCCTGTCATTCAGCAATTGAGCAAGGAGCTGCAAGTGTTTATAAAGTTTGAATATCTGAAGTTTTCAGGGTGCCTACAGGACATACGAGTTTTTGAGAGCTTCTCAGATAATGTGCAAGTCATCATGAAAATCGACGACGTCCTCATTCCTAATTTTCGGATGCCTACTCGAATTTATGAGGAGTTGGAGAATGGTGGCCGGTATGACTTTTATGGCCTTGTGCAGAAGTCGAGGAATAAGCAAAAAAACACAGGATTTGTAATGGCTGTAAAGGCCGAAAACGGGAAAATCCTAGAGCAGCCTAGCTTGAAGTACACAAGCCAGTTAGGTATTTGGGTGAACGGTGCGGTAATCGCGGGCGTGGCGTTTCTGCTATCCTGGATTGGGTTGTTTTTTGCAATCGGCGCGTTTGATACAAGTGGTGGATCGTACAATGGCTTTGCCCAATTTGTATCCGATCTGACTGGCTATTCACTTACCATTGCTGGTTTGGTGTTCGCTGGTTTCGTTGGCGTAGGTATCAACTTGTTCCGTAAGGCAACTTCGCTTGAGACCTGGAAGTCGATTGCTCCGGACAAGTTAGTACAGCGATTCAGCAAAATGCATCGCTGATACTTGAGCGTGCCCCTGTGGGGGACGGCTGTCGTAAACCGTGCCCGGCTTGTCGGTCACGGCCCTACAGGCTTCCATCCTCACTCCTTCAGCCATCGTGGCTTGCGCGCTCCGCTTGCGGTTTGGTCGCAAACCCAATGTTTATGGGGCTTGTAACGTGGTTTTGGGAATGTAACATTGACGCTGTTACATTCCAGAATGTGCGTTACAGCCTCGATTCTGAAGGATGGGCCGCTCCATGTAGTCACCTGGCTTGGGCGACCTGAGATTGCTATGACTTTCCTCAGCCGATTCTGTAATCTTGCTAAATAATTAGCCTCCTGAGGAATACGTCCCGATGTCCCGTCTCGCTGAATTTCGTCGTCTAGAGCAAAAACTCGCTCAGCAACTGGCAGAGCTCGAAGCCATGAAGGGTGACTCGGCCATTAAGGCTGAGATGGAGTTCGAAGAGAAGCTGCGAGCTCTTCTCGGTGAATACGGCTACAGCCTCCGCGAAGTCATCAACATCCTTGATCCAAAGGCCTCCGCACGTACTCCGGCCCCAACCGCCCAGGAAAAGAGCAGCCGTAAGCCCCGCGAGCTGAAGATCTATAAAAACCCGCACAGTGGTGAAGTGGTTCAGACCAAGGGTGGTAATCATGCAATTCTGAAGGCATGGAAAGCTGAGCACGGCGCTGAAACCGTCGAGTCCTGGCGTCAGTAAACATGGCGCCTTGACGCAATGAGTACACGATAGGTAGCCTCATCGTGTATGTCTCCGACACCAAAGCCTCTCTGAGGAAAAGACCTCTTCAGCGACAAATCAAACCCCGTCGCGGGGAGTCGGAGACCCCGAGCTACACCATTAAAAACCGCCTGTTGGCGGTTTTTTTGTTTCCGTCTCGACCTGGCTTGGGCAATCCAAGAACGATCAAATGAACGGTGTCTTCGTGCTGGTCATTGGCTGGTCTAGCTTCCTTGGTTTGTACCGGTTTCTGATCCGCCCTGGCTAGCGCCCCCTCGCGGTGTCATCCACTCCCTCTAGCCGACCACGACAGGCGGTAGCTTGACACTCAAATCACGCAGGTCTAATCTACCTACCAGTAGATAGACAAACCGAGGAGGTACTACTCATGCAGTTCAAAAGTCGCAAGCTTCTGGTTGTAGGTGGTACGAGCGGCATCGGTCTTGAAACCGCACGTATGGTGGCGGAACAAGGCGGCTCAGTCGTGATCGTGGGTAACCGGGCCGAGAAGGCCGAAGCGGCCCGTAAAGAGCTGGCAGCCCTGGTAGGTGAGGATAAGGTCGTTGCCTATTCGGCTGACCTCACCGACTTCGCAAGCGTGAAGGGGTTGATCGAGAAGCTGGCTGCCGAGCACAAGGATATTGATCTGATGGTCAACTCCGCCGGCATCTATTACCCCAAGGCCTTCGTTGAGCACTCGTTGGAGGACTACGACAATTTCCTCAACCTCAACCGCGCCATTTTCTTCCTGACCCGTCATGTGGCTGCGGAGTTGGTCGCGCAGAAGAAGCCAGGCTCTATCGTTAACGTAACGGCTGCGGCTGCTCGGCAGGCTGTTGAAGGCGTACCCGCATCGGCTTACTCGATGGCCAAGATCGGCCTGGACACTCTCACTCGCCACGCGGGTGCAGAGTTGGCAGAGCATGGTATCCGCGTCAACTCGGTAAGCCCCGGTATCGTGGAAACCAAGATCTTCGAACGCTTCATCCCTGGTGATCAGCTGGATGGTGCCCTGAAGGATTTCAACAATTTCCACCCGCTGGGTCGCAATGGCACACCACGTGATGTGGCTGACTCAATCGTCTTCCTGCTGTCGGACAAGGCGTCTTGGGTAACCGGCGCGGTCTGGGATGTTGACGGCGGGGTCATGGCCGGTCGTAAGCAAGGCAAGTAACATAGCGTGCAGGGGCCGGAATCGCTTTTCTGGTCGAGCGATTTTGGCAGGAGATTTTATGGCACTGGCAACACGGGACGCGTTAATTCAAACCGCTGAAGGGCTGATGCGTACCAAAGGTTACGCGGCATTTAGCTATGCGGATCTTGCCGATGCGGTTGGTATTCGAAAGGCGAGCATCCACTACCACTTCCCCACCAAGGAAGACCTGGGGATTGCAATCGTCGAAGAGTACGTATCGCGGGTGGAGGCTGAGTTCGAACGCATCGAAATCAATCACCCCACTGCATTGGACAGGCTTCATGCGTTCTTTGTGTTGTTCCATGCAAGCACCGAAGGTGGGCTGCTGCCTCTGTGTGGCGCATTGGCTGCAGAAATGGCGGCTTTGCCTGATGGGCTTCAACGACAAACGCGCCGTTTCTTCGACGTGCAATTGTCCTGGTTGACCAAGGTCATGGATCAAGGAATTACCTCGGGAGAGGTTAGCAAAGGTCGTGGCGCCAGAGAAAAGTCGTATTTGCTGCTGAGCATCCTTGAAGGTTCAAGCTTCATCAATTGGGCTACCAACGAAGATGATCACGTGAATATGTCAGTCATTCGGGTGGTTGCAGAGTATTGATCTCTGCTTGAGAACAGGGCCGAAACGGGTCACGTGTCGGCCTTTTTTTGAAATGTCTTACCTATCAACCAGTAGGGTGGTAACTATGTCTAGCATGCCAAATTGGGAACAAACCATCACCGACGTCAGCGCCCGCCTGAAGGAGTTCGGCGCACATTCGCCTGACACCCTGCGTGGTGTGGCAATGCTCGGTAACGCCGGCAACAAAACCAATCACCTGGACGCGAAGACTCGCGAGCTGATCGCACTGGCGGTGGCGGTAACGACTCGCTGTGACGGTTGCATCGCTTTCCATGCAGCGGAAGCCAAGAAGCTTGGCATCACGACTGAGGAAGTGGCTGAGGCACTTGGGGTAGCGGTGAACCTAAATGCCGGCGCGGCGGTTGTTTACAGCACCCACGTGCTGGATGCCATGGATCGCAGCTGATAGCCCAGGCCGTTCTTTGTGACAGCAAAGGTGCAGAGGAAAGTTATGAAAAAGATCACGGTTGAAGTCTATTCCGACTTTGTCTGTCCCTGGTGCTGGATAGCAAAGAAGCGGTTGGAGAAGGCAATCGGCGCTCTTCCGAGCGACGTAGAGGTTGAAGTTGTACCCAGGGCCTACCGCTTGGCCAAAGGCATGCAGCCCATCGCATTTGAGAAGGCACTGATGCTGAAGACAGGTAGCCAGGCTCGTGCACAGGTCTTCATGGAAGCTATTCAGGAAGTCGCCTCTCTTGAGGGCTTGGACTACCGCTTCGATGTGATGCGTTTCGGGGACACCAGTGCGGCGCATCAGTACGTGAAAGCCATTTCGAGTCCGACGCTACTGGCGAAGTATGTAGAGCGGCTCTACGCAGCTGGAACTACAGAGGGGCGCGACATTTTCGATGAGCGAACTCTTAAAGATCTGGCAGCCGAAGTTGGTGCTGCTGACCTCTTTGGATTTGATTCTTCGGAAGCAGCGATTCTCAGCGATGAAGCAACCGTTAAGGGGCTTGGCACTGGCATCCCATTGTTCGTTGTCAATGGCAACCGCTACCTCTCAGGGGCCCAAGAGGTTGAGGTGTTTTCCAAGGTGCTGAAATCAGCTGTTGAGGATCTTTCGAACGATGGAGAAAGCGTGAGTGGAGCAAGTTGCTCGATTTCTGGTTGCGAGAGCTGACCAGGCCGTCGCCTTCACCTGTTTTTTAATTCTGATTTTTTATCCACGATTTTGAGAGGAACTGAAAATGGACAAGCATCTCAACGGTATCGATGTCGCTGCTCTGCAAGCCTTTGCACAGGGCGTCGCTGAAGATCCAGCCAAGCGTCACGCACGCTTCAAAATCAACACCAAGTGGGAACATCAGACCCGCACCGTGGCGACCATTGACCGCTTCCACCTGAGCGGCACCGACTACCCACGAAACGTCCAGATCGCGGCTGATGAGCCACTGGAACTGCTGGGTACCAACTCTGCCCCCAACCCGCAGGAGCTACTCATCTCTGGCCTGAACGCCTGCCTCTCAGTTGGCTATGTGGTGAACGCGTCGGCCATGGGCATCACTATCCACAGTCTGGAAATCGAAACCAGTGGTGAGCTGGATCTGCGTGGCTTCCTGGGCCTGGACGAGAGCGTCAACCCAGGCTTCGACGAGATGAGCTACGTGGTGCGCATCCACACCGATGCACCTGCAGAAAAAGTGGAAGAGCTACACCGCATTGTCACCAAGACTTCCGTGAACCTCGCCAACTTCTCGAAGGCCATCCGCATGGTGCCCAAGCTGGAAGTTATCGCCGGCCAACCAGCCGCCTGATTCACGAAGTCGTTTGCAGAGGTAGATCATGAAAAAGCTGTTTACTCCTTACGACCTGGAAGGCCTCAAACTCGCCAACCGCGTTGTGATGGCCCCAATGACCCGTACCCGGACGGAAGACAATGTGCCGTCCGAGCTGACCGCGCTGTACTACGCGCAGCGGGCCTCGGCGGGCCTAATTATCACTGAAGGCCTGCCGATCTCCGACGAGGGGCGCGGTTACCTCTACACCCCCGGCATTTACACCGACGAGCAGACCCGCGCTTGGCGCGAGGTAACTGATGCCGTTCATGCTAAAGGCGGCAAGATCTTCGCCCAGCTGTGGCATGTAGGCCGGATGTCTCACGAATCGCTGCAGCCTGGCAACGCAGCGCCTGTTTCGGCAAGTGCCGAGCCTGCTGTGGGTACTACGGTTTACGCCTGGACTGCACCCGGTGTGGCTGGCCCGGTCGCACCGAGTGTCCCGCGTGCTTTAACTGTGGATGAGATCCACCGCGTGACCGAAGACTTCGTTGCCGCCGCACTGCGAGCGGTGGATGCGGGCTTCGATGGTGTGGAGCTCATGGCGGCTAACGCATTCCTGTTCGACCAGTTCCTGAGCAGCCAAATCAACACGCGTACCGATGAGTATGGCGGCTCGATTCAAAACCGACAGCGCTTCTTGCTGGAAACGGTCGACGCGATTGCTGATGCCATTGGCAGCTTCCGTGTCGGTGTTCGTATCTCGCCGTTTGGGCGCCTGTATGACCTTCGCCCGTACCCGGAAGAGGAAGCAACCTGGAACAGTGTTGCTGCCGAATTGAACGAGCGCGAACTGGCCTTCGTCCATCTGAACTACCAGCCAACACTGGACGCGGTTCCATTCCCGGATGGTTTCTACAAGCAGTTCCGCTCGCTCTATAAGGGCACGGTCATTGGCGCAGGTGGCTTCACCGCTGAGCTGGCAGAAGCGGAGCTGCAGAACGGCAATCACGATCTGATCGCCTTCGGCACCTCCTACATCGCCAACCCCGATCTGGTGGAGCGGATGCAAAACGGTTGGCCTCTGGCCCCCAGCGATCATTCCACGTTCTACGGTGTGATCGGGGCGAAAGGCTACACGGACTACGCGCCTTACCAGGCTTAATCAGGCGTGTTGATCATCGAAATAACCCAATAACTGAAGGAGTATGGTTATGCCATTGGTAACTGTGAAAGGCATCGAAGGTGTTTTCTCTGCCGAGCAGAAGGCAGAGATCATCAGCAAGATCACCGACGCCATGGTCTCGGTTGAAGGCGAGAAAATGCGTGGTGTGACCTGGGTCATCTTTGAAGAAGTGAAGAGCGGTGAGTGGGGCATCGGTGGTGAGTTCATTACCACTGACAAAGTCAGAGCTATGCAAAACGCCTGACAGCCTTCCGACGCTGCACGCAGCATCAGTGCAATGTGCCCTGGCGTTTACTCGCTCCAGGGCATTTTGCGTTTTAAGGGCTGAATTACGATGAGGCCCTCGAGAGCTTTCGTAATGCCGGCTTCATGCCGTAGATGCCAAACAGGCAAGACTGAATTTTATTGAGCCTTGCTTGAAAACGGATCGTTTGTCACCCCCACGCCAGATCGAGACCATGACGTCACCCCAAACAATAACTAGAGGTGGTAATCGTGGAATCGGTACTCAAACTTGACCCAACCGCAGGCGGTAAGAAGCGCATTTCGATTTATCAGCCTGAACAGGAAGGGCTCATCTTCCCCGAGATCCCTGAGTTCAAGAACTTCGAAGAAGAGCGTCAGTACCGCAAGAAGCACCTGGTGGCAGCGTGCCGCGCATTCGCTGAGCACAGCCTCGATTACGGCTTTGCCGGTCACCTGACCGTCCGTGATCCAGAGTTTCCTGAGCTGTACTGGACGAACCCGATGGCCGTTCACTTCTCACAGGTCAAGATGTCCAACCTGATCCTGGCCGACCACAAGGGCAAAGTAGTTCAGGGTGACTACGCCATCAACCGTGCCGGTTTCGTGTTGCACGCTGCCGTTCACGAAGCGCACCCGGACATCGTTGCGATGTGCCACGCTCACACCATCTATGGTGGCGCATGGGCATCCACCGGGCGTCCGCTGCTGCCGATCACCCAAGATGCTGCCGTGTTCTTTGAAGACCACGTCGTCATCACTGCAGAGGCTGGTGCCGTTGCGGTGGAGACCAAGGCCGGTAACGCCGTCTGCGATTACTTCAAGGACGTGCGCGCTGCTATTCACCAAAACCACGGCCTGCTGACCGCGAGCCGTCACAGCATCGATGAAGCCGCATTCTGGTTCATTGCCCTGGAGCGTTGCTGCCAGCAGCAGTTGCTGATCGAAGCCTCTGGCATCACACCGAAACTGGTCTCGCCAGAGCGTTGCCGCTACAGCCGTGAAAACGTGGGCAGCCCCTTCATTGGCTGGCTGCACTTCCAGGCGCTGTACGACAAGATCGCGGCTGAGCAGCCTGACATGTTCTCGTAACGCCCTCTGGCGCTGTCCGTCCGGGCGGCGCCTCTTCCTTACCCACAATAACAATGACTGGAGATAGGCAGATGCCTAATGCTCTTGATGCTGCCTGCGTCCCCGATTCGCGTTCCATTCCGGACGAGTCAAAGCTGTACGCGCGCTTAACCCTTCGACTGATCCCCTTCCTCTTTCTTTGCTACGTGTTCGCTTACCTGGATCGGGTGAACGTCGGCTTTGCCAAGTTGCAGATGCTCGACGAACTCAAGTTCAGCGAGACTGTGTACGGCCTTGGGGCCGGGATCTTCTTCTTCGGTTACTTCATCTTTGAAGTGCCGAGCAACATGATGCTGCACAAGATCGGCGCTCGTCGTTGGATCGCCCGCATCATGGTCAGCTGGGGTGTACTGTCAGCCTGTATGGTGTTCGTACAAACGCCCGCCATGTTCTACACGCTGAGATTCCTGCTGGGGGTTGCTGAGGCCGGATTCTTCCCAGGTATCATCCTTTACCTGACCTACTGGTTCCCGTCTTCCCGGCGCGGGAAAATTACTGCGATGTTCCTCACTGGCATCCCCATGGCGGGTGTCCTTGGCGGGCCACTCTCGGGGTGGATCATGTCGACCACTCACGGGTGGCATGGCTATTCAGCCTGGCAGTGGCTGTTCGCCCTTGAAGCAATACCTTCGATCATCGCCGGCTTTGTCGTCCTCTTCTACCTGCGGGACAATCCGGACGATGCCAAGTGGCTCACCACAGAAGAGAAGGCCGTTCTAAAGCGTAATCTTCAGGGAGAAGACCAGTCGCACCATGGACACTCTGCTTTCAGCGCCTTCACCAATCCCAAGGTGTGGCTGCTGAGCGCAGGCTACTTCGGCGTGATGATGGGCTTGAACGGAATCACCTTCTGGCTACCGTCGCTGATCAAGAACTCGGGTATTCAGAGTGCGGCGGAAGTCTCACTGCTAACCACTATCCCGTATGCCCTGGCAACGATTGCCATGGTCATGACCGGGCGGCATTCGGATAATGTACTAGAGCGTCGCTGGCATGCAGCGGTGCCTGCGGTGATCGGCGGCTTGGGGTTGGTGCTCGCCACCACTACAGAGCAAAACCCCATGTTGACGGTGGCATTTCTCTCGGTGGGTGCCATGGGTGTGATGACTGCTATGAGCCAGTTCTGGTGCTATCCGCCTGCATTCCTAGGCGGTGTAGCGGCGGCGGCAGGGATTGCGATGATTAATTCCATCGGCAACCTGGCTGGGTTCATCAGCCCCTACTTGATCGGCTGGGTGAAAGACACCACTGGTTCTACCAGCATCGCGCTCTACTGCATCGCGGCTGCGCTGGTGTGTGCTGCGGTGGTCTGCCTGGCGATGCCCAAATCGGTGGTGAATCGCTAGCAAACAAATGTCGATACCCGCCGAGCGATCATGGCGGATCGAGGCGGGTGCCGACCGATTGAATGAAGGCGGAGAGGCATGGGTTGGAGTTCTCCATGTTCCAGACCATCCCCAAGGTGATCTCGGGTGCGTTGGTAATTGGAATGAACCGAACCGAGTCTGGATTCGATTTCGACATGGACGTTGGAATGATCGAGACGCCGAGACCTTCACCAACCAGATTGACTATCGTCCCTTGCAGCTGGGTGTACATCCGCACGCGAGGTTCGAATCCACTGTCTCGACATAGTTTGAAGATTGTGTCGTGCAGGGCGGAGGCGGTGTCGCGAGGGCTCAAGATGAAGGGCTCATCAATGAGGTCTTGGACTGTTACCGACTTTTTGCGTGCCAGCGGATGATCTCCCGCCACCGCGATACTCAGGGACTCACGCTGCAATTCCCGATATTGATACGGTGGCTGAACCGTGGCTTTGAAGGTCAGGCCAATATCGCACTCTCCGGTCTCGACAGCTGTCATCAAAGCGCCAGGTATCAGCTCGCTCAGTTCAAGGTTCACACCGGGAGCGTTTACAGCGTAGGACTTGATCATCTTGGGTAGGCCAGACCAGGCGATCATGGACGTAAATGCGATACGCAACTCCCCCTTCTCGCCCCGAGCGACAGCTTGAGTGGAGCGAATCGCCGAGTCCATAGCCTGTACGACCAGTTGCGCGCTTCGTTGAAACTCGGAACCTGCTGCGGTGAGCTCCACCGACCGGGAGGTGCGAGCGAACAGCCGGCAGCCTAGCTGAGATTCAAGATCAGCAATCTGCCGACTCAGCGAGGGCTGCGCTACGTTTACCTGCGCTGATGCTTTGCCGTAGTGCAGGTGGTCGGCCAAGGCAAGAAAGTAGCGTAAGTGGCGATGTTCGATCATTGATGCTCCAGAGGTATCGATCTGATACTTCATAGTCATTGGACTGCATTGGTCGGCGATTTTAATCTATTCAGGCCTAAAATCCCCTCCAAACGTGGAAGTCATGTACACCGTCCTTGCAATCGTTTTGCCGATCTTTGCCCTCATCCTCGCAGGCTTCATCTGCCGCAAGACCAACCGACTCGGAGACCAGGCCGCCTCCGAGATCAACAAGATGGTGGTATGGCTCTGCCTACCCGCGCTGCTATTCAAGGTGACCGCGACCGCGTCGTGGGCTGAAATCTGGCAGCCTGGCTTCATCATTTCCTTCGGAGCCGGCACGCTGGCCATTTTCGTCGCTACTTTGATTTGGCGGTTGAGTACCGGCCACAGCCTTGCCACTTCAAGCATCGACGGCTTGAGCGCTGGCTATGCGAACACTGGCTACATCGGCATTCCGCTGTGTGCGATTGTCTTCGGCCATCCAGGTCTTCAACCGGCGCTCATCTCGACCATCATCGTGGTGTGTCTGCTGTTCGCCATTGCGGTGATCTGCATCGAAATCGGCTTGCAGGAAGAGCGGCATCTCGGCAGAGCAGTAGGGGTCGTAGTGAAGGCGCTATCCAAGAACCCTCTGGTGATTGCGCCCATCGCTGGGGCTGTCTGGGCGATGACAGGTATTCCGCTGGCTCACCCAGTCATGAGCTTCCTCGACATGCTCGCGACGGCTACCACGCCTTGTGCTCTCGTTTCGCTTGGCCTGTTCCTGGGTCAGAAAACGGTCAAGTCGACTGGAGGGAAGAGCAACCCTTGGCCGCTGGTCACCATCAAGCTCGTGGGACAGCCGCTACTGACCTGGTTCCTGGCGTTCAAAGTCTTCGCGCTGCAGTCGATGTGGGCCAATTCCGCGCTGTTGCTCAGCGCCTTGCCCACCGGCACCGGGCCCTTCATGCTGGCTGAATTCTATCGTCGGGAGGCAGGGCTTATTTCCCGCACCATCCTGATCTCCACCCTGGGTTCCCTGGCGACACTTACCGGGCTGATGATCTGGATGAATACGGGTATTGCAGGGGCCTAGGGTTAGCCGTCGCTGCTGACAGTGGAGCGGTGAAGGACGAGCATCAAGCTTCGTGGATCTGGTTCAAGATCCATTCTTTGAACCGCTCAATCTTGCGGCTCCCTTTCATCGAGCCACGGTAGCAGAGGAAATGCATCTCCCGCTGCAAGGGAGGCTGATGTCCATTCAGTACGACTAGAGAGCCTTGGCGCAACTCTGTCTCTGCCAGACGGGTGGACTCCAGGGCAATACCCAGCCCATCCGCTGCGGCGGAGAGGACGAGCGCGGCACGGTCGAACGACAAACCGCCCAAGTCTGCGCGTTCGGCAACCCCTTCATGGCGGAACCAGTCGCTCCAGCGCACTGGGCTCAGTTGGGAGTCGATAAGTGAGCCAGGCTTAAGCAGGTGCGGTTCGAGCGTCTGGGAGGCGTCGAAGAACTGCTTCGAGCTCATTGGGGCGATAGTCTCCAACCCCAGAGGTTCGGCAATCACGCCCACCCGCTGGATCGGCGCCCCGTAGGTGATCGCAATGTCGATCTCCTCGTGTCGGGTGAGCTCAGGCGGCGTGGCGCTGGAAGTAAGGCGGATATGAAGCGGATTGGGTTCACTGACGAGGCGAGCGAGGCGTGGTGAAAGCCATTTGGAAGCAAAGCTTGGCGAGCAATGAACGGCCAGGTGCAGTTGCTCGGCGCTCGGCATCCACATAGACAGTGCAGACTCCAGGCCGTCGAGCGCGACGGTCAAGCGCTGGGCAAGCGCCCGCCCCTGGATCGTCAACTCCACCGAGCGAGGCTGACGTTTGAACAGCTCCATGCCCAGAGTGGCCTCCAGCTTTCTGACCTGGTGGCTAACTGCCGAGGCGGATAGATGGAGCTCATCGGCGGCGGCAACGAAGCTTTCCAGGCGCGCAGCAGCTTCAAATGCTTTGATTGCGGCGAAGTTAGGAATCTTTCTCATTATTATTAGGTTAGGCTAAATTTAATTCAACCTTGGGTGAAAAGCCTTCGTTTGTCAATCCATACGCCTAAAGTCAACTATGGGTCTCCAAAAACAATAAAAGATGAGGTTGGCACTATGGATCCCTTGCTGCGGATTGAACCAGCATCTAACGGAAAGCGCCGCATTTCGGTTTATCAACCTGAACAGCAGGGTCTGATCTTTCCGGAAATTCCTGACTTTAAAAGTTACGAAGAAGAGCGGCAGTATCGTAAGAAACATCTCGTTGCAGCCTGCCGTGCATTCGCGAAACACAGTCTCGATTACGGTTTCGCTGGTCACCTGACAGTACGCGACCCGGAATTCCCGGAGCTGTACTGGACGAACCCGATGGCCGTCCACTTCTCCCAGGTCAAGCTGTCCAATCTGATCCTCGCGGATCACGAGGGTAAGGTGGTACAGGGCACCTACGCGATCAACCGGGCCGGCTTCGTTCTGCACGCCGCCGTTCACGAAGCGCATCCTGACATCGTCGCGATGTGCC
>MTEU01004019.1_pt2 | contig 12362 bp, 10 predicted proteins | sample 1042701 | NCBI WGS metagenome assembly MTEU01 (sample SAMN06185813, study PRJNA358809) | soil metagenome | isolation source: naturally attenuated soil | place: India | collected 2015-05-23
TCTCCCACCGTCACCGCACCCGAAATCGACAACCCGCCGCCATGCAGCACAAAGCTGGTCAGCGTCTCGAAATGATTGGTGACCAGCACCGGCTCAAACACGATGCCGCGTTCGCCGGCGGCGATATCGAATAGCTGGCGCACCGTGTTGTCGGCCTCGGGCAATGCCAGCGGATACGGCTGCATCTGGGCCAGCGTCACGCTGCGAAAGCGAGCGAGCGGGTGGTCCGGGCGCATGATGGCGATCACCGGCGCCGGCTGCCGATGCTCGACGCGGATGCCCTGCTCGCCTGCGCGGCTATAAGTAATGCCGATATCGGCGTCGCCATGTAGCACGATGCCGGTGACTTCAGCGGGCGGTGCCACGCGTACATGGAAGTGCAGTCCCGGATAGCGCGCGCGGAATTCGGCGATGCATCGCGGCAGGAAGTCGATAGCGAAGCCGGCCGAGCTGGCAATGCGCACACGTCCGCGCCGCAGGCCCTGCAGCGCGGCGATTTCCGAGACGACGCGGTCGGCCTCCAGAGCGCCGCGCAATGCGTAGGCGGCCAGTAATTCCCCAGCCGCACTGGCCACCATGCCGCGCGGGCGGCGATCGAATAGCGGCACGCCGAGCAGCGCCTCGAGCGAGGCGACCTGGCGGCTGACCGCCGACACGGTCACGTTGAGCCGCTGGGCGGCTTCGGTCAGCGAGCCGCTGCGGACGACTTCGAGGAAATAGCGCAGCGAGGTGTCCTGCAGGCGGTGCGACAGCATCGGTTCGGCTCTCCAGGGCAAGACGCCCCATCCGGTTTGCGTTTTACGCAAGGATATTTGAAATAATCGGCGATTGTGCGAAACCCCGCCCCACCCGTATGCTTTGCCGCATCAACGAAGGAGACAACCGAGACCATGTCGCCCGACCAAAACGCTTCAAGCCAGCCCACCAACTCGATCGTCGAACTCGACGCCGTCGCACTGTCCCGCGCCATCCACGCGCGCGAGGTCTCGTGCGTCGAGGTGCTCGACGCCTATTTCGCCCAGATCGATCGCCACAACCCGCGCGTCAACGCCATCGTTGCCCCGATGGACCGTGAGACGCTGCGCACCCAGGCAGCCGAGCGCGATGCCGAGCTCGCACGCGGACAAAGCCGCGGACCGCTGCATGGCTTTCCGCAGGCGCCCAAGGACATCAGCCCGGCCGCGGGCATGGTGACCACCAAAGGCTCGCCGATCTTCGCTGGCCAGGTCACTCAGACGGATGCCGCGATCTTCGCGCGCATGCGCGCGGCCGGCGCACTGTTCGTCGGCCGCACCAATTCGCCCGAATTCGGGCTGGGCGGTCATACCTACAACCCGGTCTACGGCACTACGCGCAATGCATTCGATCCGTCGCGCTCCGCGGGCGGCAGCAGCGGCGGCGCGGCGGTCGCCGTTGCGCTGCGCATGCTGCCGGTGGCGGACGGCTCGGACATGATGGGTTCGCTGCGCACGCCGGCGGCGTTCAATCATGTCTATGGGTTGCGCACCTCGTTCGGCCTGGTGCCGCACGGTCCGACCGATGAAGTCTTCTTCCAGCAATTCAGCGTGGCCGGTCCGATGGCGCGCAACGTGCCGGACCTGGCCCTACTGCTGTCGGTGCAGGCGGGCTTCGATGCGCGCCTGCCGCTGACGCGCCGCTGCGAGCCGCCGGGCAGTTTTGTGTTGCCGCCGGAGCGCGACTGGAGCGGCGTGCGCATCGGCTGGCTGGGCAATATGAACGGCCAACTACCGACCGATCCGGGGTTGCTCGATACCTGCGCCCGCGCACTGGAACATTTCCGCGCGCTCGGCTGCACGGTGGAGCCTGCCATGCCGGCATTCGATCTGGAAACGCTGTGGCAAGCCTGGATCGATCTGCGCAGCTTCTCGGTGGCCGGCGCCAATGCCGCGCTGTGGCACGACCCTGCCAAGCGCGCGATGCTCAAGCCCGAGGCCGCGTGGGAAATCGAACGGGGCATGGCGCTGCCGAGCCCGCGCGTCTACGAAGCGATGTGCGTGCGCAGCGCCTGGTATCAGGCGTTGGTCCAGCTGTTCGAGCGTTACGACTACCTGGTGCTGCCCGCCGCGCAGGTGTTTCCGTTCGACGCCGAATGGGACTGGCCGCACGCGATCGACGGCCGCGACATGGATACCTATCACCGCTGGATGCAGACCGTGGTGCCGGCGACGATGGCCGGTCTGCCGGCGCTGGCCGCACCGGCCGGCTTCGGACCGAACGGCCTGCCCGCTGGCATCCAGATCATCGGCCCCGCTCAGACCGATGCCGCCGTGCTGCAGCTCGGCCATGCCTACGACCTTGCGGGCGGTTTCTCGCGGGTGCGCAGTCCCTGGCTGGATTGAGCGCCGCCACATCCGGCGATCACACAGCCTCTCGATCGAATTCGAAGTTCACCACTGCTGGCAGGAGTGCCCTTGATGACCGCAATGCCCCCGAAGCTGCCCCCGAAGCGTTTCTTTCTCGCATGCACCGGCCTGATCGCCGTCCTGGCGACGGCCCCGGCCGCCGCCCAGACGTATCCGGACCGCCCGATCCGTCTGGTGGTGCCGTTTGCCGCCGGCGGCGCGACCGACGTGCTCGGGCGACTGCTGGCGGTGGGCCTCGGCGAGAAGCTCGGCCAAACCGTGGTGGTCGAAAACAAGCCGGGCGCCAGCACCGTGATCGGCGCCACGCAGGTCGCCAAGGCCGCGCCCGATGGCTACACCCTGCTGCTCGCGGCCAGCACCACGCTGACGCTGAACCCGGCGATCCGACCCAACCTCGCCTATGACCCGGTCAAGAGCTTCACGCCGCTGGGCCTGGTCGCCGATATGAGCCTGGTGCTGGTCGCCAACCCCGACACGTCGCTGCATTCGCTGAAGGATCTGGTGACGCAGGCAAAGACCGACCCGGACAAGTTCTCCTACGGCTCGTTCGGCACCGGTTCGTCGGTGCATTTCGGCGGCGAGATGCTGAAGGCGGCCGCCGGCATCCGCATGGTGCACGTGCCCTTCAACGGCAGTGCGCCCAATCTGACGGCGCTGGCCGGCGGCCAGGTCCAGGTCGCGGTCGACACCGTCGTGGCTGGCCTGCCGCTGATCAAGGCCGGCCGGATCCGTCCGCTGGCGGTGCTGTCGCCGCAGCGCCTGCCGGCATTGCCGCAGGTGCCGACGGTCGCCGAGAGCGGCTATCCGGGCTTCCAGATGGGCACGTGGTTCGCGCTGATCGCACCGGCGGGGCTGCCCGCGCCGGTCCAGCAGAAGCTGGAGAAGGCGCTGGCCGAAGTCGTCAATGCGCCGGCCACGCGCGCTCGTCTCGTCGAACTGGCGCTGACGCCGGCCTATGGCAATGCCGCCGCGGTCAAGGCGCGGGTCGAGAAGGAGCTGCCGGAAATGCGTGCCGTCGCGGCGCGAGCGAATATCCGCGCCGAGTGAGGGATCGCCGTGGCCGGCCGTGCGGGGCCAGCGCGCGGAGCAACTGCACCACGACGCGCCCCCATTATTGACTGATCGGTACAAAACAAATTATCCTCGCCGGAACGCGCTTGCCCATCCGAGCGCCGTTCCCTTGAAGCAACAGTAACGGGCCCACTCGCCCGTTGTTTTTTACTGATTTTTGTACCGATCGATAAAGTCAAAATCAAGCAGCCAGCTACATGACCCAGTCCATCCCCACCCAAGTTCGACAGATTCCGACCCGCAACGGCATGGCTGTCATCCCGGCCGAGCTCGAGGCCGATGTCGCGCAGTTTCACTATGCCCCTGCCCGGCGCGTCGGCGACTTCGTTTATCTCTCCGGCGTCGTCGCCTGCAACCGGCACGCCGGGCCGATGGACGAGGCCGCGTTCTGCGACGAATTGCGTGTGGTCTTCCGGCAGATCGAGCGCTTGCTGCTGGCCTGCGGCGCGCAACTGGACGATGTCGTCGAGCTGCAGATGTTCCATGTCTTCGGCAGCGAACGCCTGGCGCTGGATAAAGCCGGACAGCTGGCCGCGATCGGCCGCGTTCGGGACGAGTTCTTTGCCGCGCCGTATCCGGCCGCGGTGGAACTGGGCGTCGCGGATCTGAACCCCGATGGCGGACTGGTGGAAATCAAGGCGACGGCGTTTGCGCCGCGGTAGCTCTGTCCAAAGGCGGCCGCGCTAGCGCACCACGCGGCTGCTGTCCCTGACCACGAGTTCGCAGGCGATCTCGTGCACCTGCGGGCCGGCCGCCGCAGCGCCGGCATGCAGCGACGCCACGACGATATCCACGGCGCGGCTGCCGATCGCATAGGGATTGGGACGCACCGTGGTCAGCGAAGGCGTGGTCACGGCGGCCAGCGGCGTATCGCCAAATCCCGCCACGGCCAGCTCGCGCGGAATGGCGAGGCCATGTGCCCGTGCGCACAGGATCGCGGCGATCGCCATATTGTCGTTGGCAAAGATCACCGCCTGCGGCCGTTCACCGGAATGCAAGGCCGAGAGTGCGGCCATCGCTTCGCGCGCCGCCTCGACGTCGTCGCTCGCTCGCGCACGCCAGACATCGGGCACGAGCCCCGCGTCGCGCATCGCCTGCGCGTAGCCCTCGCTGCGCCGCGTGGCACGGCCGTCTTCGACGACGCCGTTGAGCACGAAGCGGATGCGTGCCGCTCCCTGACCGATGAAGTGTTCGGCCAGCATCCGTCCGACTAGCCGCTGCGAGAACCCTACCTGGTGAAACGGCCGGCCGGCATGCACTTCCCATGCCTCGACGATCGGCACCTTCAGCTTGGCCAGCAGCGCATCGGACTCGGGCGAATGATCGCTGCGCGTCAGGATCAGCGCGCGTGGATGCCATCCCGCAAACGTCCGCAGCGCCCGCGCCTCGGAATCGCGCGAGAAATTGCTGTTCGCCAGCAGCAACTGCAGATCGTTGCGCTCGGCGACGTCCATCATGCCGCGCACCATGTCCGCAAACGTGGGACTGGTGACGTTCTGCATCACGGCACCGACCACTCCGCCCTGGTTGGTTGCAAGAATCCGCGCCACCTGGTTCGGCACGTAGCCCGTTTGCTCGATGACCTGTGCCAGCCTGGCGCGCAGTGCCTCGGAGACCTTTTGCGGTTCGTTGAAGTAGCGCGACACCGTGACCGACGACACACCCGCCAGCCGGGCAACGTCATGGACCGTATAGGTGCCCGACCTCGGCCGCGAAGCGCGCGACCGCGTGGAGGCGGATTTGGCGGGAGGAACGGAGCCAGGATCGGTGGGCATGCTGCCGGCGGGGTCGGTTGACGGGTTGACGATTGAGCGCAGCGGATTATACACTCCGCCAATGTTACCGGTTTCATTGGAACGCTCACGCCAAAATGTAACCGGTAACATCGACGATCGAGGCGAGCCTGACATCGCCTTTTCCATGGAGACACCCTGATGCATTCCGTCCGTCGCGCGGCCCAGATGCTGCCCCTGTTGGCCGTCCCCTTCCTCGCCGCGGCGGCACCCGCGGCCCTTGCCGCCTGGCCCGAGCGCCCTGTCGTAATGGTCGTGCCGCAGCCGCCCGGCGGCGCCGCCGATGCCTTTGCCCGCCCGTTCGCGCAGGCGCTGTCCCAGCGTTTGGGCCAGCCGGTCGTCATCGAGAATCGCGCGGGCGCCAACGGCAACATCGCCGCGGCCTACGTTGCCAAGCAGCCAGCCGACGGCTACACGATCTTCTTCGGCTCGGTCAGCACGCTTGCGGTCAACCCGCATCTGTACAAGTCGCCAGGCTTCGATCCGTTCAAGGACTTCCAGCCGATCACGCTGACCAATCAGACCCCGAACGTGCTGGTGGTCAACGCCGCGGCGCGGTATCGCACCGTGGCCGACGTGGTCTCCGCCGCCAAGGCCGCCCCGGGCTCGCTGAACTTCGGCTCGGCGGGCAATGGCAACACGATGCACTTGACCGGCGTGCTGTTCCAGCAGAAGACGGGCACCACGCTGACCCACGTGCCCTACAAGGGCGGCCCCGCCGCGCTGACCGACGTGCTGGGCGGGCAGATTCCGATGATGTTCCACAACCTGAACGCGGTGCTGGCCTACGAGAAGTCCGGCAAGGTGCGCATCCTGTCGGTGGCCGACAACAAGCGCGCCCCGCTGCTGCCCAATGTGCCGACCATGAAGGAAGCCGGCGCGCCCGGCGTGGTCCAGGTGCCGTGGAGCGGCATGCTGGTGCGCGCCGGTACGCCGCAACCGATCGTCGAGCGGCTGAGCAAGGAGATGGTGGAGATCCTGAAGAGCCCGGCCTTCCGCGCACCACAGGAGGCACAGGGCACCGAGGTCCTGTCTTCCACGCCGGCCGAGTTTGCCGACCGCATCAAGTCCGACTACACCTCGATGGGGGCGCTGATCAAGGCCGCCAACGTCAAGATCGACTGACCGGACCGACCCGACTGACTGATCCTCCTCGACTCCCGGAGCACACGTGCCCTCACGCAACCACTTCAAGCAGGCGCTGCACGAGCAGCGTCCCCAGATCGGCCTCTGGTCCACGCTGCCATTCCCCTATGTGTCCGAGCTGGTCGCCGGTTCCGGCTTCGATTGGCTGATGCTCGACACCGAGCACACCGCCAGCGATCCGGTGCTGATGCAGCAGCAGCTGCAGGCGGTCGACGCGGGCCGCACCGGCACCACCTCGGCGGTGGTGCGCCCCGCCTGGAACGACATGGTGCTGGTCAAGCGCTATCTCGACATCGGCGCACAGTCGCTGCTGTTCCCGTTCGTGCAGACGCCGGAAGAAGCCGCCGCCGCGGTCGCCGCCACGCGTTATCCGCCGCGCGGCCTGCGCGGCATGGGCGGCACCATGCGCGCCTCGCGCTTCGGCCGCGATGCCGACTATGTGCGTGATGCCGATGCGCAGATCTGCGTGCTGGTCCAGATCGAGACCGAGGAAGCGCTGGAACGGCTCGAAGCGATCGCCGCGGTGGACGGCGTCGACGGCATCTTCATCGGGCCGGCGGACCTGTCGGCCAGCATGGGCGTGCCGGGCGAGCTGAACCACCCGCGCGTGCGCGCGGCCATCGATGGGGCGATCCGCCGCATCCGCGCCTGCGGCAGGGCCCCGGGCATCCTGATGCTCGACGAGAAGCGTGCGCAGGAGTGCCTCGATCTTGGTGCGCTGTTCGTCGCGGTCGGCACCGACCAGGTGCTGCTGCGCAAGAGCGCCGACGATCTGGCCACCCGTTTCGGCCGCGGTCCCGGCGCGACACACGCGGCGTACTGAACGAGTTGCGGCAAACCGAAGGAATCGCAAGCATGACCCACCCAGACAAGCCGCCGCGCCGCCCGGAAGACCTGCGCAGCCATCGCTGGTTCGCCAGCGACGATATTCGCGGCTTCGCCCATCGTCAGCGCATGCAGCAGCAGGGGCTGGCCCGCGAGGCCTTCATGGGCCGGCCGGTGATCGGCATCATCAATACCTGGAGCGAACTGTCGCCGTGCCACGCGCATCTGCGCGAGCGCGCCGAATCGGTCAAGCGCGGCGTGCTGCAGGCCGGAGGCTATCCGCTGGAGCTGCCCGCGCTGAGCCTGGGCGAGGTGATGGTCAAGCCGACCACCATGCTCTATCGCAATCTGCTGTCGATCGAGACCGAGGAGCTGCTGCGCAGCCTGCCGCTCGACGGCGCGGTGCTGATGGGCGGCTGCGACAAGACGCCCCCGGGACTGATGATGGGCGCGTTCTCGATGGACCTGCCGGTGATCTTCGTGCCGGCCGGCCCGATGCTGAACGACCGCTACCGTGGCGCTGCGGTCGGCGCCGGCACCCACACCAAGAAGTACTTCGCCGAATACAGCATCGGCAATATCGCCAGGGACGAGTGGATCGCGATGGAGGCGCGCATGACGCGCTCGGTCGGCACCTGCAACACGATGGGAACGGCCAGCACGATGACGGCCATCGTCGAGGCGCTGGGCTTCACACTGCCGGGCGCGATGAGCATCCCCGCCGTCGACGCGGCGCATAGCCGCATGGCATGGCATTGCGGGCAGCGCATCGTCGAGATGGTGTGGGAAGACCTGAGGCCATCGCAGATCGCCACCAAGGCGGCCTTCCTCAATGCGGTTGCCGCCTACGCCGCGCTCGGCGGCTCGACCAACGCCGCGGTGCATCTGCCGGCAATGGCCGGCCGCGCGGGCGTCGCGCTGGATCTGGACGAGATCGACGCGGTCGCGCGCAATGTGCCGGTGATCGCCAACCTCTATCCCTCCGGCGAACGCCTGATGGAGGACTTCCACTATGCCGGCGGCCTGCCCGCCGTGCTGCAAAAAATCGCGCCGCACCTGGACCTGGAAGCGCACACGGTCACCGGCCGGACCCTTGGCGAGAACATCGCCGCCTGGCCCTGCGAGGATGATGGCACCGTGCTCGACCTCGACCGGCCGCTGAAGAGGGGCACGCCCGAATGCCCGGAGGCCGGTCTCGCGCTGGCCGTGCTGCGCGGCAATCTGTGCCCGGACGGTGCCGTGATCAAGCCGTCGGCCGCCAGCCCTCACCTGCTGCGGCACGAGGGCCGCGCGCTGGTATTCGATTCCAACGCCGAGATGTTCGCGGCGATGGACGACCCCGATCTCGACGTCGACGCCTCCACCGTGCTGGTGCTGCGCAATGCGGGCCCGATCGGCGGCCCCGGCATGCCCGAGTGGGGCAATCTGCCGATCCCCAAGAAGCTGCTGCGCGAAGGGGTCCGCGACATGCTGCGCATCTCCGACGGCCGCATGAGCGGCACCCACTACGGCACCTGCGTGCTGCACGTGGCGCCCGAATCGGCAGTCGGCGGGCCACTCGCGCTGCTGCGCACCGGCGACCTCGTGCGGCTCGACATCGGTGCCCGCCGGCTCGACATGCTGGTGTCCGACGCCGAACTCGAAGCGCGCCGCGCGGCCTGGCAACCGTCGCCGCTGCCGTATGCGCGCGGCTATGGCCGCATCTTCCAGCACGAAGTGACGCAGGCCAACGAAGGCTGCGACTTCGCCAGCCTCGCCGGCAACGCGCCGACCGTCGAGCCGCCGATCTACTGAACCCCACACCGTCCGCATGTCATTGCCTGTCGCATTGCCTGTCATTCTGGTCGTCGCGCCGCTGGCCGACGAACCGCTGCTGCCGCTCGCGCGGCATTTCGACGTGGTGCGCTGGCGCGACCTGTCCGATCCCGCGCGCTTTCTCGCCGAACAAGGGGCGCGCGTGACCGCGGTCATCGCCAGCGGCGCCGCTGGCCTGCCGGCGGGGCTTGGGCCGCAACTACCCAATCTGTCGCTGATTGCCTGCAATGGCGTGGGCTACGACGGCATCGACATGGGCTGGGCCCGCGAGCGCGGCGTCGTGGTGACCAACACCCCTGACGTGCTGTCGCGCGACGTGGCCGATCTCGCGCTGGCGCTGCTGCTGGCGGTGTTTCGGCAGATCCCGGCCGCCGACCGCTTCGTGCGCGAGGGCCGCTGGTCCCAAGGGCCGATGCCGCTGGGCCGGCGGCTCGCCGGCACCCGCATCGGCGTGCTGGGCCTGGGCCGCATCGGCAAGCTGATCGCGCAGCGCTGCCTGGCCTTCGATACCGAGGTGTCGTACTGCAATCGCCAACGCGACGCGTTCGAGCCCTACGACTGGCATCCCACGCCCCGGGCGCTGGCCGGCGCGGTCGATGTGCTGATCGTCGCCACGCCGGGCGGCGCTGGCACCGAGCGGCTGGTCTCGCGCGACGTGCTGGAAGCGCTGGGCCCCGACGGCGTGCTGATCAATATTGCGCGCGGCAGCGTCGTCGACGAAGAGGCGCTGGTCGAGATGCTGCAGCAAGGCGCGCTGGCCGGGGCCGGCCTCGACGTGTTCGCGCACGAGCCCGAGGTGCCGGCCGCGCTCGCCGCGTTGCCCAACGTCGTGCTGACGCCCCACATCGCCAGCGCCACGGTCGGCACGCGCCGCGCCATGGCCGACCTCGTGGTGGCCAATGCGGTCGCGTTTGCCGAAGGCCGCGGCGCACTGACGCCGGTCACCTGAGCGCCGCCGATTCGACTCCCTTTCGTCGCCCCTCTCTTTCCGCAGACCCGCAGACCACCATGCACCTCCAAGATCCCACCCTGTTCCGCCAGCAATGCCTGATCGGCGGCGAATGGTCCGATGCCGCCAACGGCGAAACCCTGCTGGTGCGCAATCCGGCCACCGACGAGCTGGTGGGCACGGTGCCCCGGCTCGATCTCGACACGGTCCGACGCGCCATCGATGCCGCCCATGCCGCGTTGCCGGCGTGGCGCGCCCGGCCGGCCAGGCAGCGCGCCGCGATCCTGCGGCGCTGGTATGAACTCGTGGTGGCCCACGTCGACGATCTGGCGCAACTGCTGACCGCCGAGCAAGGCAAACCGCTGGCCGAGGCGCGCGGCGAGATCCTCGCCAATGCCGCCTATCTCGAGTGGTTCGCCGAGGAAGCCAAGCGCGTCTACGGCGACATCGTGCCGCCGGCCGAGCCCGGCAGCCGCATCCTGGTGTTCAAGCAGCCGGTGGGCGTCTGCGCGGCCATCACTCCGTGGAACTTCCCCAACGGCATGATCACGCGCAAGGCGGGCCCCGCGTTGGCCGCGGGCTGCACCATGGTGCTCAAGCCCGCCTCGAAGACGCCGCTGTCCGCGCTGGCGCTTGCCGAGCTGGCGCAGCGCGCCGGCGTGCCCGCGGGAGTGTTCTCGGTGGTGACCGGCGACGCATCCCGCATCGGCGACGAATTCTGCCGCAACCCCAGGATCGCCAAGATCACCTTCACCGGCTCGACCGAAGTCGGCCGCGGCCTGCTGAAGGCCTCGGCCGACCAGATCAAGAAGACCTCGATGGAGCTTGGCGGCAATGCCCCCTTCATCGTGTTCGACGATGCGGACCTCGATGCCGCGGTACAGGGCGCGATGATCGCCAAGTTTCGCAATGCCGGTCAGACCTGCGTCTGCGCGAACCGGATCTACGTGCAGGCCGGCGTCTACGATGCCTTTGCGCGACGGCTCGCCGATGCGGTGGGCGCGCTGCGCGTCGGCCCGGGTACCGAGCCCGGGGTCTCCATCGGACCGCTGATCGACCGCCACGCGGTCGCCAAGATCGAGGAGCATATCGCCGACGCCCGCGAGCACGGCGCGCAAGTGCTGTGCGGCGGATCGCGCCACGCGCTGGGCGGCACCTTCTTCGAGCCGACGGTGATGACCGGCGTCACGCAGGCGATGCTGGTCGCGCGCGAGGAGACCTTTGCCCCGCTGGCGCCGTTGATCCGCTTCGAGACCGAGGAGGACGCGGTCGCCATGGCCAACGATTCCGAATACGGGCTGGCGGGCTACTTCTTCTCGCACGACATGGCGCGCATCTGGCGCGTCGCCGAGGCTCTGGAATGCGGCATCGTCGGCGTCAACAGCGGCCTGATCGCCAACGAGGCGGCGCCGTTCGGCGGCATCAAGCAGTCGGGCATGGGGCGCGAAGGCTCGCGCTACGGCATCGACGACTACCTCGAGATCAAGTACGTCTGCGTGGCGGGGGTGGCGTGATGGCGGACCTGATGGCGAACCTGATGGCGGACCGCATGCTCGGCGGCCGACCGAGCGCGACGCCGGTCAAGGTGGAGCGGCTCGATGCCTTCGTCCTGCGCGCCCCCGCCGATCCGCCGGTGCAGACCTCGTTCGGCATCATGCGAGACCGACCCGCGGTGCTGGTCCGGCTGACCGACAGCGATGGCTGCGAAGGCTGGGGCGAGGTCTGGTGCAATTTCCCGACGGTAGGCGCCGAACACCGAGCGCGCCTGCTGCTGGCGTACGGCCGGCCCATCGTGACGGGCCAGGCGTGGGCCTCGCCCCGACAGGTCTGGGAAACGCTGGTGGCGCGGCTGGCCGTGCTGATGCTGCAGACCGGCGAGCCCGGCCCGCTGCACCAGATCGCCGCCGGCATCGACATGGCAATGTGGGACCTGTTCGCGCGGCGCGCCGGCCAGCCGGTCTGGCGCGTGCTCGGCGGTGCGCGCGCGTGGTCGGTGCCGGTCTATGCGTCGGGCATCAATCCGACCGATCCGGCCGAGCTGGCGCTGGCCAAGCGCGACGAGGGCTACCGCGCCTTCAAGCTCAAGGTCGGTTTCGGGGCGGAGCGCGATCACGCCAACTTGCGCGACATGCGCGATGCGCTTGGCGGCGATGCGGTGCTGATGGTCGATGCCAACCAGGCCTGGGATGCCGAGGAAGCGGTGGCCGCCGGTCATCGCATGGCGCCATTCGATCTGCTGTGGCTGGAAGAGCCGGTGCGCGGCGATGCACCACCGCAGACGTGGGAGAGGCTCGCCGCCGCGCAGCCGCTGCGGCTGGCCGGCGGCGAAAACCTGTGCGGCCATGCGCAGTATCGCGAGTTCATCGGCGTGCCCGGCAT
>MTEU01003222.1_pt3 | contig 12358 bp, 10 predicted proteins | sample 1042701 | NCBI WGS metagenome assembly MTEU01 (sample SAMN06185813, study PRJNA358809) | soil metagenome | isolation source: naturally attenuated soil | place: India | collected 2015-05-23
ACCTCGGTGGTGATCCGGTACAGCGGCTGCACGCCGCTCAATCCCTGCTGATAGACGTCGACGGCGCCCAGCACGATCTGCAGGCGCTGCGACAGCGCATCGCGCCACTCGTCGGGCAGCGGCGCCGACCAGCGCGCCATGTCCAGCGGCGTCACCCGGCCGTCCGCGCCGCCGATGACGATCTGCTGGCGGTTCAGCCGCTCGGGCACGCGCGCCGGCGCGACCTCGATCCACAGCGGCTGGCTGGTGGAGGTGGCCGCTGCGGGCAAGGCGGCAGCGCCTGGCACCGCGGTGGCGGGCAGTGCGGCGCCCGCCTCGGCGCCATGCGCCAGCGTGTAATAGCGCGGCTCCGACGACGACGCGCAGCCGCCCAGCAGCAGCGTGCCGGCGCAGGCCGTGGCAAACATTGCGGCGCGCAGCCGGCGGGACAGGATTAGCGGGCCCTTCATCGTTGAGTCTCCGTCTTGCCGCGCAGCAGCGCTTCGGGATGGCGTTCGAGATAGTCGGTCAGCGTGCGCAGCGAGACCGCGGTGCGCGTCAGCTCCTGCAGCATGCGGCGCGTGTCCTGCTGCAGCGGCGCGTCGGACGACAGCGTGCCGTTGGCCGACTGGATCGTGCGGCGCGCATCCTGCAGCGCCGCCAGCACTTCCGGCGCGACGTCGCCCTGCAGCTGCGCGACCAGCTTGTCGGCGCTGGCCAGCGTGGTGTTCAGCTGCGCGACGGTCTTGCGCAGATCCTGGCCGATCTGGTCGAACGGCACCTTCTCGATCTTGCCGACGATGCTGCCCAGCTTGGCCTGCAGTTCGTCGAGCGCGCCCGGCATGGTCGGCAGCTCGGCGATCGCCGTATCGGGCGGCGCCTTGACCGGCTTGGCGTTGGGGAAGAAGTCGAGCGCCACGTACAGCTGACCGGTCAGCAGGTTGCCGGTGCGCAGCTGCGCGCGCAGGCCGCGCTCGATCAGCCCCAGCATCAGCTGGCGTGCGCGTTCGCGGTCGGCCAGGTCGCGCTCGCGGAAGCCCATCCGCGACGGATAGAGCTCGACCACGACCGGCAGCCGGAACGACCGGGTTTCGCGCACGTAGTCGATGCCGATCGAACGTACCTGGCCGACCACCACGCCGCGGAAGTCCACCGGCGCGCCCGGGGCGAGGCCGCGCACCGATTGCTCGAAGTTCAGCACCGCCAGCGTCGGCGCGAGCTCCTCCGGCTCCTTCATCGCGTCGGCCTGGTCGCCGGCCAGCAGGAACTGCGTGTTCTCCTTGGCGGCCTCGGTCACGTACGAATTGGGCGGCGCCTGGAAGGCGACCCCGCCGAGCAGCATCGTCACCAGCGACTGCGTATTGAGCTTGAAGCCGCCTGCATCGAGCTTCAGGTCGACGCCGCTGGCATGCCAGAAGCGCGTGTCCGCGGTGACCAGTTCGTCGTAGGGCTTGTTGATGAAGACCCGCAACGTGATGTCGCGACCGGCCGGTTCCAGCTGGTAGGCGACCACCTGGCCGACCTGCACGCGCCGGTAGTAGACCGGCGAACCGATGTCGAGCGAGCCGAGGTCGGCGGCGCGCAGCACGAACTGCTTGCCCGACGAGTCGGTCGTGACGACCGGCGGGGTTTCCAGGCCGACGAACTCGCGCTGGGTTTCCTCGGACTTGCCGGCATCGACGCCGACATAGGAGCCGGACAGCAGCGTCTCCAGTCCCGACACGCCGCTGACGGCCAGCCGCGGGCGCACGACCCAGAAGCGCGTGTCCTTGACCGCGAAGTTCTCGGCGTCCTTGGACAGGTCGATGGTGGCGACCACATGCGAGCGGTCCGGCGCCAGCCGCACTTGCTTGACCAGGCCGATATCGACGTCCTTGTAGCGCACCGGCGTCTTGCCCGGGGCCAGCCCCTCGGCGGTGCGGAAGGTCACCTGGATCTCGGGGCCGCGCTGCGACAGCGTATGGAACAGCAGCGACAGCCCGACCACGGCGGCGACGATGGGGATCAGCCAGACCACCGACGGCAGCCAGCGCGCGCGGCGCCGGCGCGCCGGCTCCCGGGGCTGCGGCGGCTGCGGCGGAGGAGGGGAGGAGGAAAGGTTGTCCGGATCGGGCATCGAAAAAAGTCCAGCGTACGTCGGTGTTCGGTATGGGTGATCGGTTCGGTGATCGGTTCGGTGCAGGTATTCGGTAGCCGTCTCGGCGGCTTAGTGGTTCGCCCGTGCCGCAGCGGGGGCCGCACCGCCGGGCGCCTCTCCTTCCCCGTGGTCGTTCGCGTGACCGTCCACGTGGTCGTGCGCATCCCACAGCAGCCGCGGGTCGAACGACAGCGAGGCCAGCATGGTCAGCACCACCACCATGCCGAACGCCGCCGCGCCGGTGCCCGGGTCGACCTGCGCCAGCGCGCCCGCGCGCACCAGCGCGGCCAGCAGCGCCACCACGAAGATATCGAGCATCGACCAGCGGCCGATCAGCTCGACCAGACCGTACAGCTTCGTCTGCTGCCGCAGCCGCCAGGTCGAGCGCAGATGCACCGACAGCAGCAGGAAGGTCAGGATCATCATCTTCAGCAGCGGCACCACGATGCTGGCGATCAGCACCACGATGGCGAGCATGCGCGAGCCCGACACCCACAGATAGATGATCCCCGACAGGATCGTGTCCTCCTGCGTGCCGAGGATCGAGCGGGTGATCATGATCGGCAGCACGTTGGCCGGAATGTACAGAATGTAGGCCGCCAGCAGAAAGGCCCAAGTCCGCGACAGGCTGGCCGGCTTGCGATGGTGCAGCGTCGCGCCGCAGCGGCGGCACGGCTGGCCTTCCTGGTCGAGCGGGCTGAGCGCGTCGCAGGCATGGCAGGACAGCAGGCCCATCGACGTCGCGGTGGGCACCTCCGGCAGCGGCGTGCGCTCGTCGTCGTCGGCCAGCTCGTGCACCACGCCGGCGACCACCTCGCGCGAGCGGCGCAGCGCGCGCTGGCGCGCCGAGGGTTTGGGATCGGCGGGGTTCATCGCTGGCCGGCCTCCTGGCGCCGCTCGGCGTGGCGCCACAGGTCGCGCGGATCGTAGGTCAGCATCGTCGCCAGCACGATCACCAGCGCGCCGAACGACCACAGCGCGACGCCGGGCAGCACCTGGGCCATCGTCGACAGCTTCACCAGCGTGACCAGCACGCCCATCATGAAGACCTCGAGCATGCCCCAAGGGCGGGTCTGGCGGATGCCGCGCATGATCCGTTCGAAGCCCGGGGGGACGGTGCCGCGCATCAGCGGGACCAGCAGATAGGCCATCATCAGCATCTCGGTCAGCGGGAACACGATGGTGGTGGCGAACACCAGCAGTGCCACCAGCGTCATGTTGTCGGCATGCAGCGCCTGCACCGCGCCCCACAGCGTGGTCTGGGTGCGCACGCCCTGCAGGTCCATCTCGACGATCGGATAGGCGTTGGATACGACGAACAGGATCAGCGCGGTCAGCACCAGCGGCAGCAGCCGCCGATAGGCGCGCCGGCTCTCGTGGTACAGCTCGCCGCCGCAGCGCAGGCACTGCGCGCGCTCGCCGGGGCCGAGCACCATGCGGCGGTAGACCGCATCGCAATATTCGCAGGCCACCAGCCGGTCCAGCTCCGCGCGGTCGGTGACGGCAGGGCCCGGCGGGACCCGCTCCATCGACTTCTCAACCGGATTGCCGGACGTCATTCGAACAGATCTCCAACTGCCCGCCTCGTGGGCGGGAAACACGTCAATATATCGGAATTTGGTGGTGGGGCTTTTGAATCACTGCTTGTCCAGTGGTGGGCGGCGCGGGTTGAGCGACCGTCGTTGCTGCCCTCTCCCCGGCCCTCTCCCGCGAGCGGGAGAGGGAGAACACCCTCGAGCATCTCCACTCGCCTGTGGTTTGCGCCCCTCTCCCGCAAGCGGGAGAGGGGCGGGGGAGAGGGCAGGCGGCATTCCCCATCCCGACAGCTTCCGGTCGCCCTCACAGCTTGTAAGTCGACAACAGGATGCTCGTCTCCGTCGCCGCGATCCCCTCGATCAGTCGGATCCGGTCCAGCGTCCGGTCGAAGGCCTCCAGTGTGTCGGCGCGCAGCTCCGCGATGATGTCCCAGCGCCCGTTGGTCGTATGCACCGTCTGCACGTTCGGCTCGCCCCGCAGCGCCTGCAGCACCTTGCCGATGCGGTTGCCTTCCACCGCAATCGTCGTCAGCGCGCGGATGCGATGCGGCTCCGCCTCGGGCTTGAGCCGCACGGTATAGCCGACGATCACGCCGGCCTCCTGCAGCTTGTCGATCCGGTTCTGCACGGTCGCGCGCGACAGCCGCAGCGCCTTGGCCAGCGCGGTGGTCGGGGTGCGCGCATTGTCACGCAGCAGCGCCAGCAACTGGCGGTCGATGTCGTCCATGGCGGCTCGCTGTTGGTGCGGAAAAAGAGAGTTGGCATAACGCTAGCCCGTGCCGGCATTCTGTCATGGTCACCGCGCTTTTTGCGCATTTTGTGCGCTATCCGCTGGCGTCCATGTGCACCACAATCCATTCCGACAACAACTGACAACAACCCGAAATGGAAGGAGCGCCGGCGTGATCACCGAACCCACCATCCTGCTCGTCGAGCCGACCCACTACGACGTGTCGTACAGCATCAATCCGTGGATGGACCCGCTGCGCTGGGCCGCCGATCCGCATGGCATGCATCGCGGCGCGCTGCGCGCCTTCGCCGAGCTCGGCGACGCGCTGCATGCGGCCGGCTTCGCGGTCGAGGTCGTGGCCGGCGAGCCCGGCCTGCCCGACATGGTGTTCCCTGCCAATGCCGCGGTGGTGCTCGACGGCCGCGCGCTGCTGGCGCGCTTCCGCTATCCGCAGCGGCAGGGCGAGGAGGCGCCGTTCGCGCGGATCTTTGCCGGGCTGCGCGAGCGCGGCCTGCTCGACGAGGTCGCGGCGCTGGCCGACGGCTGCTACCAGGAGGGTGCGGGCGACTGCATCTGGGACGCGGTGCGCGGCCACTTCTGGGCCGGCTTCGGCCCGCGTTCGGCGCGCTGCGCGGCCGACGCGGTGAGCGCGTACTTCGGCCGCGAGGTCGTCGCGCTGGAACTGGCCACCGCACAGAGCTACCACCTGGACGTCTGCTTCTGCCCGCTGGCCGGCGGCGAGATCCTGTACTACCCGCCGGCCTTCACCGAGGCCTCGCTGCGCGAGCTGCACGCGCGCCTGCCGGCCAGCCAGCGCATCGAGGCGAGCGCCGACGACCTGCGGCACTTCAGCGTCAATGCGGTCAATCTGCACGACCGCATCGTGATGGCGCGCACCACGCCGCGGCTGCGCGATGCGCTGGGCAAGCGCGGCTATCGCGTGCAGGAGGTCGATCTCGCGCCGTTCATGCTGTCGGGCGGCGGCGCCTATTGCATGACGCTGCGGCTCGATCGCAGCAGTGGACTGCAGCAAGGGAGCGGCGTAGCCGGCGACGAAGCAGCGGGCGGGCAGGCCACCGTCGCCGCAGCCTGACGCACGCACACCGCTTCAGAGCATACCGACGAGGAGACGACGATGAAGGAAACCGCGATGACCCGCTTCCTGGACGCGACGGCAGTCGCGGCCCTGGTGCGCAGCATCGGCGTGCCGACCGCACTGCGGCAGCTGGCGGAGCACGTGCGGCAGGACTTCCTGCGCTGGCAGCGCTTCGAGAAGTCCGCCCGGCTGGCCAGCCATTCCCCGGTCGGCGTGATCGAGCTGATGCCGGTCACCGACGGCGAGCAATACGCGTTCAAGTACGTCAACGGCCATCCGCGCAACGCCGCGCACGCGATGCCGACCGTGATGGCGTTCGGCGCGCTGGCCGAGGTGTCGACCGGTTTTCCGGTGCTGCTGGCCGACATGACGCTCGCCACCGCGCTGCGCACCGCGGCGACCTCGGCGGTGGCGGCCAGGGCCATGGCCGCGCACGGCACCACGACGATGGCGCTGATCGGCAATGGCGCGCAGGCCGAATTCCAGGTGCTGGCCTTCCACGCGATGCTCGGCGTGCGCGAGATCCGCGCCTACGATGTCGACCCGGCGGCGACCGCCAAGCTGCGGCGCAACCTGGCGGGCCTGACCGATAGCGGCGCGCTGCACATCCTGCCGGTGGCGTCGGTCGACGAGGCACTGGCCGGCGCGCACATCGTCTCGACCGTGACCGCCGACAAGACCCGCGCGACGATCCTGCGCGACGAGCAGATCGCGCCGGGCGTCCATATCAACGCGGTCGGCGGCGACTGCCCCGGCAAGACCGAGCTGGCCCCGGCCCTGCTGCGGCGCGCGCGCGTTGCGGTCGAGTACGAGCCGCAGTCGCGGCTCGAAGGCGAGATCCAGCAGATGCCGGCCGATTTCCCGGTCATCGAACTGTGGCGGATCTTGAGCGGCGAGGTCCCCGGCCGTACCACGGTCGAGGATGTCACGCTGTTCGATTCGGTCGGCTTCGCGCTGGAAGACTATTCGACGCTGCGCTGGCTCCATGCCGCCGCCTGTGCACGCCATGCGGGGCGCTTCGTGGAGCTGGTCGCCACGCCCGACGATACCCGCGATCTGTATGGCTGGCTGATGCGGCAGGACGAAATGCAGCGCGGCGCGCGCCGGGTAGCGGCGTGACGCCATCGTTCGTAGACGCAAACCTGTCGTCCCCGCGTACGCGGGGATCCAGCGGCGTTCAGAGACACTGGGTTCCCGCCTGCGCGGGAACGACCCAATAGAAACCGGGGGGCTACACCCACACCGCCGGATGGCGCATCAATCGCTGCACCCGCACGAAGGCCTCGACTTCGTCGTCGGTCGGCGCCTTCAGGAACACCATGATGCCCCAGCGCTGCAAGGTCTCGGCCATGCCGCGCGCCGCCTCGTCGGGCGCAACGACGGCGAACAGCACATGGCGCGCGGTGCAGAACGACTGCAGCTTCTCGAGCGGCTCGAGATCGCTTTCGCGCAGGCGCTCGACCTGGCACAGCACCAGCGTCGGGTGCGAATCGCCGGCGCCCATATAGGTGATCAGGGTCGCCTTGCCGCGCGTCAGCACGGTCCTCTCGAACGGCGACCGGTGGCTCGACATGCCGGCGCAGGATCTGGGATCGGGCTTCATCGCGGGGCTTCCTGGCAGGGAACGGGCCGGGCCGGCCGCCGTGCGGCCGCTCCGGGCATCGTGCCGCGAATCGTGGCCGCGGCGCTTTGCGCTGAGTATCCCCGTTGCGGCGGGCGCTGCTCTGTTCGCTAGCGGACAGAGGCAGCGGGGCCGGCACCGGCCCGGCAGGGCGCCGGCACGGCCCCGCTGCCTTCGCCTACAGCCCGTACTTCCTGACCTTGTCGAACAGCGTCGTCTTGGCCACGCCCAGCGCCTCGCTGGCCCGGCTCAGGTTCCCTGCATGCCGGCGCAGCGCATCGGCGATCAGCGCCCGCTCGAACTGTTCCACCGCCTGCGCCAGCGGCAGCAGCGCCGGCTCCTCGGTGCCCTGTTCGGGATTGCAGCCCAGTCCCAGCACATGCCGCTCGGCCAGGTTGCGCAGCTCGCGCACGTTGCCCGGCCACGGATAGGCGACCAGCCGCGCCAGTTCGGCGGGGGAGGCCGGCCGCGCGTCGCGCTCGAAGCGCAGCGCCGCCTGCGCGACGAAGTGGTCGAACAGCAGCGGCACGTCCTCGCGCCGCTCGCGCAGCGGCGGCAGCTCCAGCGTGATCACGTTGAGCCGGTAGTAGAGGTCGGCGCGGAACTGGCCGGCGTCCGACAGCGCCTTCAGGTCGGCCTTGGTCGCCGCCACCACGCGCGCGTCGACCGGCACCGGCGTGTTGGAGCCGAGCCGCTCGACCACGCGCTCCTGCAGCACGCGCAGCAGCTTGATCTGCATCGACATCGGCATGCTCTCGATCTCGTCGAGGAACAGCGTGCCGCCCTCGGCGTGTTCGATCTTGCCGATGCGGCGCTTGGCCGCGCCGGTGAAGGAGCCGGCCTCGTGCCCGAAGATCTCGCTCTCGAACAGCTGCTCGGGCAGTCCGCCGCAATTGATCGGCACGAAGTTGCGCGCATGGCGGGTGCTGGCGTCGTGCAGGCAGCGCGCCACCAGTTCCTTGCCGGTGCCGGTCTCGCCGTGGATCAGCACGTTGGCGCTGGTGTCGGCGAGATCCGCGATCAGCCGGCGCAGCCGCTCCATCGCCGGCGACACGCCGATCAGCCGCGCCTCGAGCCGTTCGCGGCCCGCCAGCCGGTCGCGCAGTTCGGCGACCTCGAGCGCGAGCCGGCGCTGTTCGAGCGCGCGGCGCGCGACCTCGACCAGCCGCTCGGGGGCGAACGGCTTCTCCAGGAAGTCGTAGGCGCCTTGCTTCATCGCCTGCACCGCCAGGCCGACGTCGCCATGGCCGGTGATCATCATCACCGGCAGCGCGGCATCGCGCGCCTTCAGCTGCGTCAGCAGCGCCATGCCGTCGATGCCGGGCAGGCGGATGTCGCTGACGACGATGCCGGGGAAGTGCGGGGCCACCGCCTGCAGCGCGGCCTCGGCGGTGCCGACGGCGCGCGTGGCGATGCCTTCCAGGCGCAGCGCCTGTTCGCAGCCGAGCCGGACGTCGGGGTCGTCCTCGACGATCAGCACCGACAGGTCATTGAGTTTGGGCGCCATCGTGCGTCTCCTTGCCGGCCATCGGCAGCACCATCGTGAAGCAGGCGCCGCCGTCGGGATGATTGCTGGCGACCAGCGTGCCGCCGTATTCGTCGAGGATGCCGGCCGACAGCGTCAGGCCAAGGCCCAGGCCCTGTCCGGCCGGCTTGGTCGTGAAGAACGGTTCGAACAGCCGCGCGATCGCTTCCTCGGACAGGCCGGGACCATTGTCGCGAATGGTGCATCGGACCATGCCTTCGGCCACCGCCGCGCGAAGTTCGAGCCGCGGCGGCTGCGGCCGTTGCGCCGGCCCGGCCGCCATCGCGTCGAGCGCATTGCCGATCAGATTGACCAGCACCTGCTCGAGCCGGTTGGGATCGCAGGCGACCGCGAGCGTGCGGTCGACATCGCGGACGATCTCGGGCCGCACCGCCTGCACGCGCGTCTCCAGCAGGAACAGCGCGTTGTCGACCGCATCGGCCAGCAGCGCGCTGCCCTTGCCGTTGCGGCCCGGCTTGCGGGCGAACGACTTCAGCGCGCCGGTGATGCGGCCCATCTTCTCGACCAGGCCGATGATGGTGCCGAGGTTGTCCTGGGCCGTGGCCAGGTCGCCGCGCGCGAGGAATTTCTGCGTATTGCCCGACAGCGTGCGCAGCGCGGCCAGCGGCTGGTTCAGCTCGTGCGCGATGCCGGTCGACATCTGTCCGACCGCGGCCAGCTTGCCAGCCTGCAGCAGGCCGTCCTGCGCCTGGCGCAACTCGCGCTCGGTGCGGATCCGTTCGGCGATCTCGGTCTGCAGCAGATGGTTGGCGCTGGTCAGGTCGGCGGTCCGCTCGGCGACCTTGCGTTCGAGCTCGCTGTTGGCGGCCTCGAGCGCGGCGCGCGCGGCCAGCCGCTCGCTGACGATGCGCCGGCGCACGTTCCAGGCGGCGCCGAGCAGCAGCACGAAGGCGGTCAGCACGCCGCACAGCGCCGCGGTGTTCAGCGCGGCCATGCGCGCCTGCGAGGTATCGGTCAGCAGCGTCAGCTGCCATTCGGTGCCGGGCAGCATCGCGTTCTGTTCGAGCATCGACGGGCCGCGGCGCATGCGCACCAGCGCGTCGCCGTTGTTCATCGCGCGCACGCGGGTGAACTCGAGGGGCGCCAGCGGCGCGCGGTTGTACTGCAGGCTGCGGTTCAGCCGCTCGCGCTGCGCGGCACTCAGCTCGCGGCGGGCGCGCAATTTCCACGACGGTTCGGAAGCGAGGATCACGACGCCGTTCTCGTCGGACAGCAGCATCTGCATGTCGGCGCTCTGCCAGCGCTGTTCCAGCGGCTCGAGCCCGACCTTGACCACGGCGACGCCGCCGGGGCGCTGGCCGTTGCCGTTGCCCAATGGCGCCGACAGGTAGTAGCCCGATTCGTCGCGCGTGGTGCCGACGCCGTAGAAGCGGCCGAGCTGGCCGTCGATCGCGGCCTGGAAGTAGGGGCGGAAGCTCAGGTCCTCGTTCAGATAGCTGTCGGGGCGCTGCCAGTTGCTGGTCGCGCGCACGCGCCCCTGGCGGTCGAGCACGAACACCGCCAGCGTGCCGGCGCGCGCATTGACCGCGGCCAGGTGCGCATTGGCCGCGGCGACGCGGGCCGGATCGTCGGGGCGGGCCAGCAGCGCGCTGATTTCGTCGTCCAGCGACAGCAGGCTCGGCACGAAGTCGTAGCGCGCCAGTTCGCTCGACAGCGCCTGGCCGTACAGCCGCAGCTGCACCTGGCCGCGCTCGGCCTGGCGGGCCAGCGCGGCGTCGAACGTATAGCGGTAGCCCAGCCAGCCGGCCAGGCCGACCAGCCCTGCCAGCGCCAGCAGCGCAAGCAGCTGCGCGGCGGCCGCCAGGCCGCGCTGGCGGCGGGGCGGGCGATGGTGCGGAGATCGGGCCGGTCGGGAAGGGGCGGAAGGGGACGAAGACGACACGGCGGAGGACTGGCGATTCGGCATTGCGGTTGTCTGCATGCGCTCCCTTTTATCACACCCGGTGAGCCAGCTCGGGAATGCCATCGCCAAAGAAAAAGGCCCGGCCGCCGGATTGGCGGTCGGGCCCCTGGCACGCCCCGTGGAGCAGGCAGGGAGGCTACTTGCTTGCGAGGACCTGGACGGGTGCCAGGTCGGTAGCGCCGTCATCAGCGGTGTCGTCCGCTTCTTCCGGCACCGGCGCGCCGATCGCGCCTTCGCTTTTGGCGACGACGGTCGTGGCAATGGCGTTACCGAGCACGTTGGTGACGGTACGGCCCATATCGAGGACATGGTCGATGCCCAGCACCAGCAGGATGCCGGCCTCCGGCAGGCCGAACATCGGCAGCACGGCGGCGACCACCACCAGCGACGCGCGCGGCACGCCGGCGATGCCCTTGCTGGTGACCAGCAGCACCAGCAGCATCGTGATCTGCTGGGTCAGCGTCAGCTCGATGCCGTAGACCTGCGCGACGAACAGCGCCGCGAACGAGGTGTACATGATCGAGCCGTCGAGGTTGAACGAGTAGCCGAGCGGCAGCACGAAATTGGTGATGCGCTCCTTGACGCCGAAGCGGGTCAGCTGGTCGATCACCTTCGGATAGGCCGACTCGCTGCTGGCGGTGGCGAAGCCGATCATCAGCGGCGCGCGCAGCGTCTTCAGCAGGCGGAACACGTCGCGGCCGAGGAACAGATAGCCGCCGAAGATCAGCGCGACCCACAGCAGCGCCAGCGCCAGATACAGGCTGCCCAGCAGCTTGGCGTAGACCGTCAGCACGCCCAGGCCTTCGGCGGTGATCACCGCGGCGATGGCGCCGAACACGCCGACCGGGGCGAACGCCATCACATAGTTGGTGACCTTCAGCATCACCTTGGCCAGGCCCTCGATCGCCGCCAGCAGCGGCTTGCCGGGACCGTCCTTGACGGCGCCCAGCGCGAAGCCGAAGAACAGCGAGAACACCACGATCTGCAGGATCTCGTTGCTCGCCATCGCCTCGGCGATGCTCTTCGGGAACATGTGGGTGACGAAGTCGCGCAGGTTCAGCGCGCCGGTCTTCAGGTTCGAGGTGGCGTCGGCGGGCGGCAGCGGCAGGTTCATGCCATGGCCCGGCGTCAGCAGGTTGGCCATCACCAGCCCGAGCAGCAGCGAGGTCACCGAGGCGACCACGAACCAGCCCATCGCCTTCATGCCGATCCGGCCCACCGCCTTGCCGTCGCCCATGCTGGCGATGCCGCTGACCAGCGTGGCGAACACCAGCGGGCCGATGATCATCTTGATCATCCGCAGGAACACGTCGGTCAGGATCGACAGATGGCCGGCGATCGATTTGGCCGCGGCGGCGTCGGGCGCCAGGTGGTGCGCGGCGGTGCCGGCCAGCAGGCCGAGCAGCATGGCGAACAGGATCAGGGTAGGCAGTCGGTTCAGTTTCATCGTGATTCAAACCTGAGGCGTCCGGCACGGGGCCGGACAGCTTGGGAAACGAAAGACGCGCAAGGCGGCGCACCGCCCCGCACAGGTCGACGGACGCCGAGGCGCCCGCGCGGCGACGCGCGCCCGCTTCAGGGCAGCGGGCGCGGACGCGGTCGGGAACGCTGTGTGGGCCAGGCAGGCGGGGTGGGGGCAGCCATGTCGTTTCCTCCATCGTTCTGGCGCAGCCGGGGGGCGGCGGCGCTATAGATGGGGGCCCTAGTTCGCACGAGGCGTGCCAGCTTGCGAAGGCGGAAGGTGCCGTGCAAGTGCTTGAAACGAAAGGAAAAAGTTTAGTGCTTCGGCGACAGCGTTCGGATTTCCGGGT